>Ga0213820_1000404_pt1 | contig 32723 bp, 33 predicted proteins | sample MC6MC0910MG_FD_179889 | JGI IMG/M metagenome (GOLD analysis project Ga0213820, IMG submission 179889) | Enriched soil aggregate microbial communities from Iowa State University, Ames, United States - MC6-MC0910-MG | ecosystem: Environmental > Terrestrial > Soil > Unclassified | place: USA: Iowa... | reverse complement strand
AGCCGCCGAACTGGCCCGCCAGTTGGGCGCGCTCTACCGACATATCGACGGGATGCGGTAGGCGGTCCCCACGGCCAGGCACCGTGTCTTGTAGCGGATCCCGGGTCAGGCTGGCATGGTCCAGGGTTCCAGGCGGTAGCCTTCGTCGCTGATTTCAGCGCGGGCCTGTTCCAGAAACTGCGCCAGCAGTTTCGGATCGGAGTAGGCGCTGCTCGGGATCTGTTTGCGACCAATACGGGTGCTGGTGCGATCAACCACGGTCAGGCTCAGCTCGCCGTTGCCATCCTGTGCCGACCAGGCCACGCAGCGGAACGGTTCGAAAGCATGACCTGCAATCAGCAAAGCATCGTTGAAGCGCAAAGGGGCGTTCATGGAAAGTCCTCAAGTGCCCGTATCAGTTCAGTCCCCGCCGGCGGGCATCCCGTGCGGTTGGATACTTGTACTGATGACCTGCGCCGGGTGGTAAGTCACAAGAGATTTCGACTTTTTTCAAAATATTTACAGAAATCCATGATTTCGTTTTCGCTCATTACCGACATTTCCTGACGCAAATGGGTGTTTCAGCGCTGATTCAATCCTCTGATTACCTCTTTAATGCATTTTCGCCACTCTTAAGCACGTTTCGATCTTAGCCTTATAGTTAAACGGTCCAAGCGCGTGTCAAATATTTGCTAATGTAACAACCGGGGTCGCCAAGACACTGTTTCTAAAAATGTTTTTTCTCCGGAATATTCTTCGAATCCTGGCGCCAAGGAAATCTATATGCATGAACCGGCATCGATCCGCCGCCTGTTAATTGTCGAACCGTGCGAAGAATGTCTGCGTTTGATCCCGGGCCTGCGTATCGCCGGATGGGAGGTGGACGCCTGCGCGCTGGAATCGGCAGTGTCTCGCCCGTGTGACGTAGGACTGATCCGCCTGATGCCGCAGCATTTCGAGCAGCCGCAACTGAACCCGCAGCAACACCGAATGGATCGCTGTGCTGACTGCCGATGACCTGCGCAGAGATCTGATTGGAGATTTCGTGTGTGAATGGTTTTTTGACTTTCACACCTTGCCGTTCGACGTGGCCCGGGTGCAGGTCACCTTGGGGCGTGCCTACGGCATGGCCCGGTTGCGATTCCAGGGGACGACCTACGGCAACGGGCCCGGGCATGAAATGCTGGGTGAAAGCCGGCCGATTCGCGAGGTGCGTCGCCTGCTGACCAAGCTGGCGCCCACCGAATCCCCGGTATTGATCCGTGGCGAGACCGGCACCGGCAAAGAACTGGTGGCGCGTACGCTGCATCAGCAGTCCCAGCGTCGCGATAAAGCGTTCGTGTCGATCAACTGCAGCGCCATTCCCGAGCAACAGTTGCAGGCAGAACTCTTCGGCGACGAAGACGATTCGCCGACGGGCAGTCGTGGGCGCAGGCCAGGGCGTATAGAAGCCGCCAACGGCGGCACGCTATTTCTCGATGAAATTGGCGACCTGCCGCTGGATGTGCAGGCCAATCTGCTGCGCTTTCTACAAGAGCGCCATGTCGAAACCCCGGCAGGGCGCATCCCCGTAGACGTTCGCATTCTGGCCGCCACTCATGTCGACCTGGAGGCAGCGATTCGCAAGAAGCGTTTTCGCGAAGACCTCTATTACCGCCTCAATGTGCTGCAGGTGGGCACCGCGCCGCTGCGTGAACGGCACGGCGACCTGGCCTTGCTGGCCAATCATTTCGCGCATTTCTACAGCCAGGAAACCGGCCGCCGGGCGCGCAATTTCAGTCAGGACGCATTGGTCGCCATGGGCAAGCACGACTGGCCGGGTAACGTGCGCGAGCTTGAAAACCGTGTGCGCAGAGGGCTGGTGCTGGCCGAGGGCAGGCAGATCGAGGCGTTTGATCTGGGGTTGCTGGGGGAGGAAGAGATCAGTTCGAGCATGGGCACGCTGGATGAGTACAAATGCCGGGCCGAGCGCCAGGCGTTGTGCGACGTGCTGACCCGTCACAGCGACAACCTCAGCGTGGCGGCCAAGGTGCTGGGCATCTCCCGGCCGACGTTTTACCGGTTATTGCACAAGCATCAGATTCGCTAGCCTTACCGCCAGGCGAAAAGCCGAAGCCCTGTAGACCATGCTGTTACAGAGGTATGGCAGTCAATTCTTCAACAACCGCTGCACCGCTTCAAACGCCCGATCCCTGCGGTAGCTCCAGTTCCCTTCGATCACTTCATGACGCTGACCATTGGATTGGAGCCAGCCCAGACTGGCGTCGAAGAATGCCTGACGCTCGGCCAGCAGTGGCTGGCAGCGCTGGCCATCGCTGACCCATTCAACGCCCTTGGGCGACAGCAGCAGGTGCAGGTCGTAGTGGCGGGCGAGCAGTTCCTGATTGAGCCACGCCGGACAGTCGCCGAACAGGGTGTGACTCCAGAGGATGTTGCTCAGCAAATGGGTATCGAGGATCAGCAACTCAGGGGTCCGTGCGCGGGCGGCGTCTTCCCAGGCCAGTTGCCCACGGGCGATGGCCGGGATATCGGCGTAGCAGGTGTCGCGCTGCTGCTCATCGATGAAATGCCTGACGTATTCGCCCACCAGCTCGCCCCCGAAGCGCTGCTGAATCTGCTCGGCCAGCCAGCTTTTGCCGCTGGATTCGGGGCCTGCCAACACCAGAATTTTCATGGAACCTTCAACGGGCCAGCGCAGGGTCGGCGCGCCAGTCGCGCCATCCCTGCACGGCCAGCAAGGTGAACAACGCATACAAAGCCGCTGTCAGGTACAGCGCTTTATAGAGGAAGAGGCCGACGAAAATGACGTCCAGGACAATCCACAGCGGCCAGCACTGCACGCGCTTTTGCGCCATCCACACCTGCGCCACCAGGCTGAAACCGGTCAGCGCAGCGTCGAGCCAGGGTTGCGCGGCATCGGTGAAATGGGCCATCGCCGCGCCCAGCACCAGGCTGACCACCACGCCCACCGCCAGGCTCAGCGTCAGGGCACCGCCGCCCAGTGACGTCACTTGGCGGCCGTCGGCCATTGCGCCACGCCGGGTCCATTGCCACCAGCCATACAATTGCAACACGGCATAGACAACCTGCAGCAGCATGTCCGAGTAGAGCTTCACGTCGTAGAAGATCCAGGTGTAGAGCAACACCATCACCAGGCCGATCGGCCAGCACCACGGGTTTTGTTTGACCGTCAGCCAGACGGCAATGACGCCCAGTGCAGCGGCGAACAGTTCAAGCCCGGACATGAAGACTCCTGCGAAGTGAAGCAAATGAGGGCGGCGATTGTATGCGCTTTGCGGGCGATTGTGGCGAGCAGATTCGTCTGTTCGTGCACACGCCAAGGCTTGGGAAACACCTGACGCACACTCGCCACAGGTCTAAGACAGCCCGCCGCGATCGGGGCTTGAGCGCTCGTCGCAGAGGTCTGGTAGCATCGCGGCGCTTGCGCGCCCGAGCGCGATGTCTTGCCTGTTCATGCGGTTTTGACATTCAACGGTTTATCGTGCGCCGGACAGTGCTCGAACCATATCAAGAGGGCCGCGCCACGAGCGGGCCCCATTCTGGGGGAATGATGGATTTTTGGACCGCCACACAGGCGTTGATACTTGGTGTCGTGGAAGGGTTGACGGAATTCTTGCCGATCTCAAGCACGGGCCACCAGATCATTGTTGCCGATCTCATCGGCTTTGGCGGCGAACGGGCCATGGCGTTCAACATCATCATTCAGCTGGGGGCGATCCTGGCGGTGATGTGGGAGTTCCGGCACAAGATCTTCGAGGTCGTCACAGGGTTGCCGACCCAACCACAGGCCAGACGCTTCACGCTGAATCTGATGATTGGTGTGCTGCCGGCCGTGGTGCTGGGGGTGATGTTTTCCGACCTGATTCACGAATACCTGTTCAACCCGATCACCGTCGCCGCAGCGCTGGTCATCGGCGGTTTCATCATGCTCTGGGCTGAGCGCCGCGAGCATGAAGTGCACGCCGAAACCGTCGACGAGATGACCTGGTCCGATGCCTTGAAAGTCGGTTTCGCCCAATGCCTGGCGATGATCCCCGGCACCTCGCGTTCGGGCTCGACGATCATTGGCGGCCTGCTGTTCGGCCTGTCGCGCAAGACGGCAACCGAGTTCTCGTTCTTCCTCGCCATGCCGACCATGGTCGCAGCGTCGCTGTACTCCGGTTACAAGTACCGCAACCTGTTTCAGCCTGACGACTTTGCCGTGTTCGCCGTGGGCTTCATCACCTCGTTCATCTTCGCAATGATCGCGGTGCGCGCCTTGCTCAAGTTCATCGCCACCCACAGCTACGCGGTGTTCGCCTGGTATCGCATCGCCTTTGGCCTGTTGATCCTGGCGACCTGGGTGTTCGGCTGGGTCGACTGGACCAGCGTGAAGGCATGAATCAGCGTTTCAAGGCCCCGCCTGAGCGTCGCGCCGAGAAATCCCCGGTGCGGCTGCTCAAGTTCAAGCTGGCGATGTTCGTCCTGTTGTGCGGCATGCCGCTGTACGGCGTGATCGCTCTCGGCCTGCGCGGCGGGTCGTGGCTGGCAATTGCGGCGTATCCGCTGCTTAGCCTGGCGGCCTTCGCGCTGTACGGCTACGACAAGAAGCAGGCCCGCGATCAAGGCCAGCGGGTGCCGGAAAAAGTCCTGCATGCCGTTGAAGTGGCGGGCGGATGGCCCGGTGCGCTGGTGGCTCAGCAGGTGTTTCGGCACAAGACGCGCAAGGTGTCCTATCAGCTGGTGTTTTGGCTGATCGTGGCCGTGCACCAGCTGTTCTGGATCGACCGCGTGCTGCTGGGCGGCAATTTCTTCGCCCGGCATTTCTACTGATACCTGGGCAAGCACTCAGAGTTTGAGCGCCACTTGGCGGATCTTCGGCAGTTTGCTCACCACCTGTTGATGGGAGCGGGTCAGCAGATCGCGCAGCTCTTCATCGCCCATGGCGAAGGGGTAGCTGAGGGTGATCCAGTGCGCGCGGGCCAGATACGGGGCCGGGCGCACGCCGGGGCGATCGACATAGCCCAAAAACAGCTCAGCCCCGACCTTGAACGACAGGTCATTGCCGGCCAGGCCCATGACCGCGAACATCTTGGTTTCGGCGATGGATAACACCCGCACGCCACCCCATTTGTAATCTTCCCTCGCGCCCGGCAGCGTCAGGCAAAAAGCGGCAACGTCCTCGATATCCATAGGGCTTCCTGATGAAAATGGCGACTGGCTGGGCGACGTTTTAGCAGAAATGTCGCGCCCAGTCGGAATCGAGTGCGCCGCGGGCTGGTTGGTGGTGCTGTGCCGGCACTTCACCGGCGCCTGATCGCGGGCCCGTTCGGCAGCGGTCTGGCTAGCACCTGCCCGGCGGGTTTACGGCGAACTCGGCTGCGACGTGATCGATCCACGCGCGCACCGCAGGCAACGTGCCGCGTCGCTGAGTGTAGGCCGCCTGCAGGTTGCCGCTGGGCATCGACCAATCGGGCAGCACGCGCACCAGACTGCCGTCGGCCAGAGCATCGCGGCAGTTCATGATGGGCAGCATGGTGATGCCCAGCCCTGCGATTGCGGCAGCCCTGCGGATCGGAAAGTCATCGATGGCCAGCCGCGCGTCGAAGATCACCTCCTGACGCCGACCGTCCCTGTGCACCAACTGGTAATGCACCTTGCGATCCGCTTCGATGGCGCCCAGCACCGGCAACGCGCCAAGGTCCTCAGGGCGGCGAATGTCCTTGTCGGCGATCAGCGCAGGGGAGGCCACCAGCACGGCCTCGGCCGGGGACAGATGGCGCACGATCAGGCTCGGGTCTTCATCGCCGATGTCCCGCACGCGCAACGCGACATCGATGCCTTCGTTGACCAGATCGACCCGCCGGTTGACCAGCACCAGCTCCAGTTGCACTTGGGGGTAGCGCACCAGAAACTGCGTCACCACGTCGCTCAGGTTCCAGTGGGTCATGCCCAGCGGGCAGGACACCCGCAAGCGCCCGCGAGGTTCGGCCGACAGCGACGCCACCGCTTCATCGGCCATTTCGGCCTCCAGCAGCATCGCCTGGCAGTGCTGCAGATAACGTTCGCCCACCGCCGTCAGCGCCAGCTTGCGCGTGGTGCGCTGCAAGAGGCTGGCGTTCAGGCGCGTTTCAAGCTCGGCAATGCGCCGCGACAGGCGTGATTTGGGAATGCCGAGCGCTCGGCCTGCCGCCGCGAAACCGCCCCATTCGACGACTTGGGCGAAGTAATACAGGTCGGACAGATGTCGCGGGTCACCTATGGGCACGTGTGCGAAGGCCTTTGCATCAAAATGGTTGAGGGCGAAACATTATGTGACCTGACTGGCGCCGGGTATAGCGGTTCCGGCACAGGAGCCGCAGCCGACTATAGCCAAAGGCTTACACGCTGTGGCGCAAAGTCGCCGTATACACCTCACCTGCAAAAGCATAAATTGGATCCATCAACTGAAGCGCAGGACGCGCTTCAGAGATCAAGGATGATCTGCCATTGGCCAGGATTGTGCCGCCGACAGGATGTTGGAATGGTCTTGATAGCAAAGAACCCGCTCAGGCGGGTTTTTTATTGCCTGATGGTTTTCACTGGCGCCGATAATCTGCATTGGCGAAAGCGCCATCGCAGCAAGAAGTGGAAGGTTGCGTGATCGGGACAGAAAAACCACCGGGGGCAGGCTGCCTTGCTTCAGATGGAGCTGAAAGCCTTGGCAAGGCCGGTTTGTTTGCTGGCTTGCCGGGCCAGTCGTCCGCAGGCTAAGGGAGGTGTTGCGCTCCACCACACGCTGGCGCACAGCTGCTATGGGCGACGCGATCGGCTGGCGCAGGCGCTGGATGGTACAGTCTGGGTTTTCCGAATTTTCAGGAGCCTACCGTGCACCTCATCAAACGTTCCGTTCTCGCACTGTCCTGTCTGTTTCCGCTGATAGCTTTGGCCGACACTCCCGTCCCTGAGGCGGGTTACGGCCAGGAGCTGCAGGGCTTCGCCTATCCGTATCCCGTTCAGCGGTTCTCGTTCGACTCCCAGGGCAAGTCCCTGCAGATGGGCTACATGGACGTCAAACCCACCGGCAAGGCCAATGGCCGCACCGCGGTGCTGATGCATGGCAAGAATTTCTGCGGCGCAACGTGGGAAGACAGCATCAAGGCGCTGAGCGCGGCGGGGTATCGCGTCGTGGTGCCGGATCAGGTGGGGTTCTGCACCTCGACCAAACCCGACAGCTATCAGTACAGCTTCCAGCAACTGGCCACCAACACCCACGCGCTGCTGGCCAGCCTTGGCGTGACTCGCGCCGACATCATTGGCCATTCCACGGGTGGCATGCTGGCGACTCGTTACGCGCTGCTGTTCCCCGAGCAGACCGGCAAGCTGGTGCTGGTCAACCCCATTGGCCTGGAAGACTGGAAAGCCCTGGGCGTGCCATGGCGCAGCGTCGATCAATGGTACGAGCGCGAGCTCAAGCTCAACGCCGACGGCATCCGCAAATACGAGCAGAGCACGTATTACGGCGGGCGCTGGAAGCCTGAGTACGATCGCTGGGTCGACATGCTGGCCGGGCTCAACAAGGGGCCGGGGCACAAGCGGGTCGCGTGGAACTCGGCGCTGATCTACGACATGATTTTCACCCAGCCAGTCTTTTACGAGCTGCCGAAACTCAAGGTGCCGACGCTGCTGCTCATCGGTGACGCCGACACCACCGCCATTGGCAGCGACATCGCGCCGCCGGACGTTAAGGCCAAAATCGGTCATTACAATGTGCTGGGCAAGCAGGCGGCGGCTCTGATACCGGGCGCCAAGCTGATCGAATTCCCCGGCAAGGGGCACGCACCGCAGATGGAAGATCCGGCGGGGTTCAACAAGGTGTTGATAGAAGAGTTGAATCGCGGCTGAGCGGGGCTTCGCCAGGCTTGCAGAGAATGAGGAGCGGCAGCCCATCTGCCGCTCCCGGATATCAGGCGGGTTGAATACTCAGATTATGTTACGGTATAACATATCTAAATCATCACATTGATCGGAAATCCCCATGAAACCGAATATCCATCCCGAGTACCGTACCGTGCTGTTCCACGACACTGCCGCCGACGTGTATTTCCTCATCGGCTCGACCGTCGACACCGACCGCACCCATCAATACAGCGACGGCAACACTTACCCGTATGTGGCACTGGACGTTTCCAGCGCGTCCCACCCGATGTACACCGGCCAACAGCGCCAGGCTACGACCGAAGGGCGTATCGCCGGCTTCAACAAACGCTTTGCAGGGTTTGGCTCGGGCATCAAGAAGGACTGATAGCCGTTCGAGCTTAATCAGCGAAGGCATAAAGCACTGCGCGATTGTCCTGTTAATAGAACGAACAATCGCATTTTTGCTGACTAATCAGCGATTCGATTGCAGGGTAGGATGATCCCCATCTTGTCGCTCAAGGGCGACGCTCACTTGGGAAGCACCTCATGAAACTTCTGCACATCGATTCCAGCATCCTCGGCGATCACTCTGCTTCGCGCCAACTGAGCCGCAGCGTCGTTCAGTCGTTCACCGCGACCCAGCCGGGCACTGAAGTGGTTTACCGCGACCTGGCCAGCGATGCGCTGAGCCACTTCTCCGGCGCCACCCTGGCCGCTGCGGGCACCCCGGCTGAAGGTCGCGATGCGGCGCAGAAGCTGGAAGTGGAAACCAACGAAGCCACGCTGCAGGAATTCCTGTCTTCGGACGTCGTGGTCATCGGCGCGCCGATGTACAACTTCACCATTCCAAGCCAACTGAAGGCCTGGATCGATCGCATCACCGTTGCCGGTCGCACCTTCCGCTACACCGAAACCGGCCCTGAAGGCCTGTGCAAAGGCAAGAAAGTGATCATCGTTTCCACCGCCGGTGGCCTGCATGTCGGTCAGCCGACCAGCGTGGGTCACGAGGACCTGCTCAAGGTGCTGTTCGGTTTCATCGGCGTCACCGACCTGCAGTTCGTCTTCGCCCACGGCCTGGCCTACGGTGACGAGCCTCGCGCCAACGCACTGACCGCTGCACAGAAACAAATCGACGAAACCCTGTTCGCCTGATGGCCCGCGCAATGCGCCATTGATCGGCGCGCACGTGGCAACCCTGATACCGAAAAGCCCCGTCACCTCAGGCGTTGAGCCGAAGGGTGACGGGGCTTTCGTGTTTTCGGTGGCGTTTACACACACGCGTTCAGCCCCCCGACAGCCTTTGCGATTTCTTTGCGAGTAACCTCTCTCACAACGCAGTAAAATCGCCGCAGACTCGGCCAGCTCTGCGTAATCCGGCCAGTACCCTTATTTTTCAGAGTTTGGCCCGTCTTGTGCACTATTGATCTAAGAACCTCGCTGAATGTTATCGAGACTCTTCTGTCAGATAACAATAGGCGACGGTTTACAGGGAGTTCAGGCCCTTTTGGCCTGAACCGGATGGCACGGATCCAATGGGTGAGGGGCATTGCAATGATGCGTCTTTGTGCAGTGATGGTCATAAGCCTTCTTGGCAGCCTGTTTTCGGTGCAGGCCAGTGAACGGCACAACTGGAGCGTGGGCTTTCACGAGCTGACGTTCCTCGATCCGCTGGATTCGCGGCCCATGCATGCCTACGCCTTTTATCCCTCCACGGACCCGGACAAAGTCACCCGCGTTCAGGGCTACCCCATCGAAGCCAGCGAAGACGCCACCATCGCCATGGGCCGCTTCCCGCTGCTGATGCTCTCCCACGGCAACTACGGCACGCCACTGGCCCAGCACGACCTGGCCACGTCTTTGGCGCGCAGGGGCTTTGTCGTCGTCGCGGTGTTCCATCCCGGCGACAACTATCTGGACCACAGCCGCCTCGGCAGCCTGAGCAACTTGTATGGGCGACCATTGCAGATCTCCGAAGCCATCAGCGCGGCATTGATCGACCCGATGCTGTCGCCCTACATCAGCGCCAAACGCGTTGGTGTGATGGGTTACTCGGCGGGCGGTGAGACCGCGTTGATCCTGGCGGGCGCTCAGCCTGACCTGCAACGCCTGCGTAATTATTGCCTGCAACGGCCTCAGGACATCGACGCCTGCAAGACCCAGGGCGAGTTGCTGGCCGACCGTGAGGATCTTCACGCTCAGGCCGACCCACGCGTGGGGGCGCTGATGCTGATGGCGCCCTTGGGCCTGATGTTCGGTCGCAACACATTATCGGACGTGCACGTGCCGGTGCTGCTCTACAGCGGCGATGGCGACGAGCTGTTGGCCATCGACAAGAACGCCGAAGCCCTGGCGCGCAAGCTGCCCGAGGTCACCGATTTCAAACTGCTGGCCGGTGCCGGGCACTTTGTGTTCATGGCGCCCTGCGATGACATGCAGCGTGCGACCCAACCAGGCCTGTGCACCGATGCCATCGGCGTCGATCGCGAAGACATTCATCGCAATCTGAGCAACGAGGCTGTGGAATTTTTCGGTAGTGCGCTGGGCACGCCGATGAACACGGCTGGCATGCAGACGGCCATTCATCAGCAGTGATTGATCCGCAGCGATTCAGTAGCAACAACGCGCCTCGCGTTAGCCGCGAATCACCTTGCCTCGACGCTCGGCAATCTGCCGGGCTTGCCCGTCCCGTTGCTTGCCGGTGCGCGCTTCGCTGATCAGCGCCGGAATCAACGGGCCTTCGGGCAGATTCTTCCAGAACCGCGTCGGCAAATGCCCCTGCATGACTTTGGGGTTGAGCCGCGCCGGATTGAAAATATGGCTGTAGTAGGTCAGCCACAGCTCGCCGTGAGGGTCATCGGCGTTACGCGCCAGCGACGCCCAAGCGTCGGGGCATTGGCGTTTGTGAATCAGCTGCTGACCGTCGTAAAACACAGCGTCCTTGGGCGTGGCGATCATCCAGCGATGACGCCCCAGTCGACCGACGAAATGCTCGCTGGCGGTGCGCAGAATGTCGTGGGCCGGTTCGTGCCAGGCGACGTATTCGGGCAGCGTCTGCATGTCCAATAGCGCAGCCTTGACGGTCAGATCCTTGGGCGCCGGGTCAACGGGCAGGGCGATGAAGCGCAAAAAGGCATGCAGATGATGCGCTTCGCGGCTGACCTGTTTCAGCCGTCGATGCAGTTCGCTGCCCAGCTTGTCACCCGCCAGCATGGCCGTGCGATCCCCATGACTGACCCGCCACAGCACCTCATACAGCAGGCTCCAGCGTTGCTCGCCACAATACTGCGCGGCGTTTTGCAGCAGCGTCAGCAACTCCAGTGGCACCCGTGCCTGAAACGGCCCGAGGTTTTCCGGGTAATGCGCGTCGCTGGAGAACAGGTCGGCGTCTTCGCGTACGCTCCAGCTCACCTGATCGGGGTTGATCTGATGGCTCAGCAACCAGCGCGCCTGTTGGCGCCAGGTGTCGAACAGGTCGTCGCAATCAAGAATGATCATGCCCACAGCGCCATTTGCTGCGGCTGCGGACGATCGCGCAATTGCTCGCGCAGCAGCACGCTGGTGCTTTCGGCCTGACGCGGGTGGTAGTCGCTGGTGATGATGAACGGCTTGGCCTTGGCCAGCACGCAGCGCAGGCGGGTCAGGTCTTCGTAGCGAATGCGCCGCTGGCGCCGCAGTTCCACCAGCCGCTGGGTGGTGCGAATGCCGATACCGGGAATGCGCGCGATCATCGCCGGTTCCGCACGGTTTAAATCCAGCGGGAAGGCATCGCGGTGTTCCAGCGCCCAGGCCAGTTTCGGGTCGATGTCCAGCGCCAGATCGCCGGGGCCTGAGAGCAGTTCGTTGGCTTTGTAGCCATAGCTGCGCAGGAGGAAGTCGGCCTGATACAGGCGATGCTCGCGCAGCAATGGCGGGGCGGCCAGCGGCACGCTCTTCGGGCTGTTGGGGATGGGGCTGAAGGCCGAGTAATAGACGCGCTTGAGGCGAAAATCGCCATACAGCGATTCGGCGGTGTGCAGCAGGGTGCTGTCGTCAGTGGCATCGGCGCCGACGATCATCTGCGTGCTTTGCCCGGCGGGGGTAAAGCGCGCCGCCCTGGGTTCGTTGAGCACGGTTTGCTGGCCGGTGTAGATGGTTTGCATGGCCTGTTTGATCGAGCCCATTTCCTTTTCCGGGGCCAGGGTCTGCAGGCCGATCTGGGTGGGCAGCTCGATGTTCACGCTCAGGCGATCGGCGTAGCGCCCGGCCTCTTCGATCAAGGCAGGGTCGGCTTCGGGGATGGTCTTGAGATGAATGTAACCCCTGAACTCATGCTCCTCGCGCAATAACTTGGCCACGCGAACCAGTTGCTCCATGGTGTAGTCGGCCGAGCGAATGATGCCGGAGCTGAGAAACAGCCCGCTGACGCAATTGCGCCGGTAGAAATCCAGGGTCAGGGTAACGACTTCTTCAGGGCTGAAACGTGCGCGGGGCACGTCGCTGGAGCGGCGGTTGACGCAATACTGGCAATCGTAAAGGCAGAAATTGGTGAGCAGCACCTTGAGCAACGAGACGCAGCGTCCGTCCGGCGTGTAGCTGTGGCAGATGCCCATGCCGTTGCTGGAGCCGATGCCGGATTTGCCTTCGGAGCTGCGTTTGGGCGCTGCACTGCTGGCGCAGGAAGCGTCGTACTTGGCCGCGTCGGCGAGGATGCTCAGCTTGTCGATCAGCTGCATGGCGTTTCTCGATACTGTTTTTATATACAGTATCGAGTTCAGGCGTGATGGACAAGCGCCAAATGAGTGGATGGCGCAGGGATCAACTGATGCGCTGTACCAGTTCTTTCAATTCGCCGTAGTTTTTTACCGAATGGAAGTTAGCGTGGTCGATGAAGTCCGAGAAATCGGTATCGCCATAACCGGCCACCTGCGCGCCCGCACCCAGGCCAGCCTGTACACCGGGGATGCTGTCCTCCACGAGGAGGCATTCTTCAGGCTTGAGGCCCAGCAGATCAGCGGCGTGCTTGATGAGGATCGGCGATGGCTTCCAGGCATCGACTTCATAGGCGCTGACTATCAGGCCATGAAACACGTCCAGCAAACCCACGGTGCTCAGGCAGGTTTCGATCTTGCTGCGCGGGCCGTTGGAGGCCACACACTTGGGCAAGTCGAGGCCGCGCACGAATTCCACGGCGCCGGGCATTTCTTCAAGTTCGGCCTGCAGCAACGGCAGGGTGCGGGCCCTGAAGCTGTTGACGATCTCGATGTTGGGCAAGCAGGGGTAATCCTGGCACAGGCCTTCCATGCACAGCGCGAACTGCACGCCGCGAAAGCGCGCGAGGACCTCGTCGACGCTCAGTAAGACCTGATGCTCCTGCAGGATGTCGCGCAGCAAACCGGCAGCCAGACGTTCGCTGTCCACCAGAGTGCCGTCGCAATCGAAAATAACGCCAGCAATGTTCAAACAGGATTCTCCCGGGTTCGTGTTCGGGGCGGTTGGACCGGCATTATCCAGAAAAGTTGGCGGGCAGGGGTGAAGACTGACCTACGGTCGCGGTTAGCGCAGGCAAGTCTGTAGCCGTACAGCGTGCCGGCGGAGGCGATTGTGAAGGCGCCACCGCCGGCCAGTCTTACTGCGAGCAGGGCAAATTCACAGCGCGACCGGCGTCACCAGCTCACCCTCATCAAAGAATCGGCTGACGTTGGCGAACACCAGATCCGCCATGGCCTGGCGGGTTTCGTAGGTGCCGCTGCCGATGTGCGGCGTGAGCACCACGTTGTCCAGCGTCAGCAGCTCGGCAGGCACCTTTGGCTCGTCTTCGAACACATCCAGGCCTGCGCCAGCGATGCCCGATTCCAGCAGCGAGGCCACCAGTGCCTGCTCATCGACCACCGAACCCCGGGCCACGTTGATCAGATAACCCTTGGGCCCCAACGCCTTGAGCACGTTGGCGTTGATCAGGTGCTGGGTGTCGGCGCCCCCCGGCACGATGACGATCAGGTAGTCCGAAGCCTTGGCCAGCTCGATCAGATCGCCGTAATGGGTGTAGGAAGCGTCCGAATACGCCTGGCCGCGACGGTAGTAGGCGATGTTCATGTCGAAGGCGGCGGCGCGTTTGGCAATGGTCTTGCCGATCTTGCCCAGCCCGACGATGCCGCAGGTCTTGCCGCACAGATCGTTGCCCAATGGCAGCTTGCCCGTCAGCCATTTACCGGCACGAACGAAACGCTCGGCTTCGCTGATGCGCCGCGACACGCAGAGCATCAGGGCCATCGCGGTTTCGGCCACGGCGTTGTTGAGCACGTCCGGGGTGTTGCTCAGTTTGATGCCACGGCGCGCCAGGTAGGCGGTGTCGATGGGGTCGTAACCCACGCCGAAGCTGTTGACCACTTTCAGGTTCGGCAGCTTGTCGAGCAGGGAATTGTCGGTGCCGTACACGCCGCTGGTCACCACACCACGGATCTTGTCGCCATGCTCGGCGGCCCAGGCGTCGATGTCTGCGATTTCCCAGCGATTGTGCACGGTGAAGTCGCGATTGAGGTTCTGAGTCAGTGCGGCATGCACCGGGCCCCAGACCAGAACATCGGCTTTCTTGTCGCTCATTGTTTCCTCCTTGCGGCGCGGCCCTGCGAGTCGAGGCCGCGCCCTGTTAAATAATGAAGATGACGAGTTGCTGAGCGTGCACGACTTTTCAGCCGTTCTTGTGTAACACAGGTTGCGGCTCGGAACGCCCGGTTTTGAGCAGTTCGGCGATGGCCATGGTCAGCAGCGGGGCGAACAGCGCGAAGTACGAACTGTCGATGCCGTAAGGATTGCCTGCCAGAAACCAGCCGATAGTCGAGAACACCGAGAGGATCACGCCCGCCAGCGCGCCACGGCCCGAGCCGAACTTCGGCGCGTAGAAACACATCAGCACGATCACCGCCAGGGTGGCGCGCAGGGCCTTGCCGAGGAAGGCGATCAGCAGGATCTTGTCGGCGAACAGCGCGAGGATCAGCGGCAGAAAGCCGATGACGATGATCGCCAGACGAATGAACACCACCGATTTGCGGTCGTTCTTCTCTTTATTGAAGAAGGGGTCGTAGAAGTCCTTCATCGCCAGGGTGGCCGAGGCCAGGGTGTTGGCCGAGATGCCGCCGAACAGCGCGCCTGCCAGACCAATCACCACCAGGCTCGCCGAGAAGGTCGGCATGTGGGCGATCAAGGCAGGGAAGGCGTCGATGGATTTGATGCCGGGATAGAGGTAAGCGCTGCACATGCCGATCAGCGCGGCCATCAGGCCGAACGGGATCATCAGCGACGACACGTAGAAACACGCGCGCTTGGCGGTTTTCTCGTCCTTGGTGCTGACCAGCGCTTGGATCACGTACTGGGTGGCGAAGATCGAGCCGACCCCGCCGATCATCCAGGCGAAGATCTGGCCCCAACCCACACCCTTGAAGTCGAACATGCTGGCCGGCAGTTTGGCCTGCAAGGCGCCAATGCCGCCGCTGGCGTTCAGTGCGAAGGCCAGCGCCAGGACGATGCCGATGTATTTGACCACCGCGTGGACGAAGTTGGTGTACACCACCGAGCGCATGCCGCCGACGCTGACGTAGAACACCGTGATCACGCCCACCAGCAGAATGGCCAGGGTCTTGTCGATGTTCAGCACGGCCGCCAGCACGGCGCCGCCGCTGGCATACAGGGCCACCGAGACGATGCTCAGCGCGCAGATGGTCAGCACCGATGCGGCGTAACGAGTGCCCTGGCCGTAGTTCTGCGCGAGGATGCCGGAGATCGTGTTGAGCCCCGTTTCGCGGTATTTCTTGGCCAGCACCAGGGCCAGCAACAGAAAGCCCAGCGACAGCGCGACGAGGTTCCAGGCGGCGGAAATTCCGGCTTCGAAACCTTTTTGCGCGGTGCCGATGCTGACCGAACTGCCGATGAATTCCGAGAGCAGCAACGCGCCGATCAGAAAGGGCGGGAAACTGCGGCCGCCGCCGGTGAAGCCATCACTACTTTTGGCGTGTTTGCGCACGCTGTAACCGATGTAGGACATGACGATGAAGTAGCCGGCGGTCAGGCACAGGATGATTGTTATTCTTGGGTCCATGTTCTCTCCTTTCCCGTTTCAGGGGGCGTGAAAGGGTGTCGCGGGTAAGCGAGGGCCGTTCAGCGTGCGGTCGTTGTCTGATGACATCGCAGGCTTAGGCATGGGTAAAGCAGACGGGCGTTTTCCCGAAAGGCGCGGTCAGCTGCCCTGGGAGTATTCGAGAGGAGGCGGAAGTGAAGTAAGGATCAGGTTTTGCGGGGGCGTGCAGGAAAGGCGTGTGTGAATAGTCATTTTTATTAGAGGCTCGTGATTAACGTTGATGGGCAACTCAATACGAAGCGATTGTTATACGTCATCGTACAACATCACGCAATCGTACGCTTGCTCGGATGTGAATCAAGGGCCGTTGGTCGTGGGTGTTTGAGGTGAGGCAGTTGTATCGATCTTGCTTGCCGGCGGTGGCGATGCGAGAGGCGCCGCCGGCAAGCCGTGCTGCTGCGGGTGTCATCTTGAGAAGGTAGCTGTTGAAATCACCTCGGCGTAGGCGAAGCCCAGCGCTGACATGAACGCTGCATGCACCTGGGCGGCAGGCACCATACTGCCGTTGAACTCCAGATCGCGACTGGCGCAGGCGTCGTGGACGACCCTGACGTTATAGCCGAAATCCTTCGCCGCGCGGGTGGTGGCGTCGATGCACATGTGGCTCATGGAGCCGATGATCACCAGATTCTCGATACCCTGATTATCCAGCAGCTCCTTCAGCCCGGTCTCGCGGAACGCGTTGGGGAAGTGCTTGAGCACCACGGTCTCCTGATCCTGGTTGATCACCTTGGCGTGCAGCTTCGCACCGTCGGAGCCTGCGACGAAGAACGGCGCATCGGGGCTAATGAATTCGTGGCGGATGTGCACCACCGGATTGCCTGCCGTGCGAAAGGCTTCGATGATTTTCGCGGCATTGTCGGCGGCGGCATCGGCGCCAACCAAAGGCCATTTGCCGTCAGGGAAGTAGTCGTTCTGGATATCGACTACGATGAGCGCTGTTTTGGACATGTCTGCTTCCTCAGGTGTGTGATGCGTTGTCATGGGTTGAGTATCGACCCCAGCGGCGCCCCTAGGGATTGGCTGCACCGACATTAAGCGAGGGAAAACTGACAATGAGCGTTGAACGGGCAGTTGCCGAGATCGGCCTGCTGATCTACCCAGGCGCGCAGACCGCAGCGGTTCATGGGCTGACTGACCTGTTCGAGGTCGCCAACCGCATGGCCGATAAGCAGCAATCCACGCAACTGCCGCGCTTGCGGGTCAGTCATTGGCAGGTGGACAGCCGCTGCGAGCCCCAGCGGATTTTCGACAGTCTGGCTGACGGTGACAGCGGGCCATTGGCTGCGGTGTTGATTCCACCCTCGATCATGGGCCTGCCGGGCATCGAGGCGATGGAAGGGTTGTCCCGTTGGGTAGTGGCGCAACACAGCGCGGGCGCAATCATTGGCACGGTGTGCCTGGGTGCATTCGTGCTGGCGCAAACCGGTCTGCTCGACGGCCGCGCAGCCACCACCCACTGGACTCAGGCCGCGCCCTTGAGCGAGCGCTTTCCCAACATCAGAGTCCACGCCGACAAACCGATCATCGACGATGGTGACATCATCACTACTGCAGGATTGATGGCCTGGTCCGAACTGGGCCTGCGTCTGGTGGATCGCCTGATGGGCCCGAGCATCGCCACCAGCACCGCGCGCTTTCTGGTCATCGAACACAGCGACAGCGCCGCCTCCTGCGGCAGCCATTTCGCGCCGATCCTTGGCCATGGCGATGCTGCGGTGCTCAAGGTTCAGCACTGGCTGCAAAACATCGGCGCGGTGGACGTGTCCGTGGCCGAGATGGCGCAAAGGGCAGGGCTGGAAGAACGCACGTTTCTGCGACGGTTCCGCGCGGCGACCGGCCTCAAACCCACCGAGTACTGCCAGCACCTGCGGGTGGGCAAGGCGCGGGAGATGCTCGAGTTCACCCAGGGCACGGTCGATCATATCGCCTGGACGGTGGGTTATCAGGACCCGGCGGCCTTTCGCGCGACGTTCAAGAAGATCACCGGCCTTGCCCCCAGCGAATACCGCAACACATTCGGCGTCGGCGCACCTGCCGCAACGGCGCGGAGTTAAGCGATGAGTCACTTGATCGGCCACGCGGTCCAAGCTGGCAGCCCCTTTGTCAAAGTTCGAGCGCCCATGCCCGTTAGCGGATTCATTCGCCACACCCGTTCTGCCATCAGCCTGATGCTGATCACGCTCCTGGCCGCCTGTAGCTCCCAACGCAATCAGACGCCGCCACCGCCGCCGGATCTGGTGCGCAGTGAAATCGTGCGTCTGCTGCCGCCCAGCGTCAGCGATCGGCAGGGCTGGGCCACTGACATCTATACCGCGTTCGAAACCCAAAAGATCGACCCCACGGTGCAGAACCTGTGCTCAGTGCTGGCCGTCACCGAGCAGGAATCCAACTATCAGGTCGACCCCGCCGTGCCCGGCATGGGCAAAATCGCCCAGGATGAAATCGACCGTCGTGCCAGCAAGGCGCACATCCCCAATCTGCTGGTGCGCAGCGCGCTGGACATCCGTTCGCCCACGGGCAAAACCTACAACGAACGCCTGAGCGCGGCCCGCACCGAGAAGGACCTGAGCCTGATTTTCGATGACTTCATCGGCATGGTGCCGCTGGGCCGCACGCTGTTCGGCAACTTCAACCCGGTGCATACCGCCGGGCCCATGCAGGTCAGCATCGAATTCGCTGAAAAACAGGCGCGCAATTACCCGTACCCCGTTGAAACCTCGATTCGCCACGAGGTGTTCTCCCGTCGTGGCGGGATGTATTTTGGCATTGCCCATCTGCTGGGTTACCCGGTGAGCTACGACAAACCGATCTACCGCTTCGCCGACTTCAATGCCGGCTGGTACGCCAGTCGCAATGCGGCGTTTCAGAGCGCGGTGGCGCGTCTGTCTGGCAAGCGTCTGGCGCTGGATGGCGACCTGATCAGCTACGGTTTCGGGCCCTCTTTGGGACAGACGGAAATGGCGGTACGCAGCCTGCATATGCAGCTGGGCATGCGCAATCCGACCATTCGCAGTGCGCTGGAGAAGGGCGAAACTCAAGAATTCGAAGACACCGACCTGTATAAGCAGGTCTTTGCCTTGGCGGACAAGGCCGCAGGCAAACCGCTGCCTCGGGCGATCCTCCCCGGCATCGTTCTGGAAAGCCCGAAAATCACCCGCAAGCTGACCACCGCCTGGTTTGCCCAGCGCGTGGAGGAGCGCCGGGTGCGCTGCATGTCGCGGGCGTCGGGCAAGCTGAAGTAGCGCGCGGTCGAACCGCTGGTCATGTTTACGGCACGCCTGTCCGGCAAACGGCTCCAAGCGGTATCGCTCGCCGTTGTCGGGCCCTGTCGTGAAGAGGCGGTTTTGAATCCTGACCCTGTGACATCTTCGATCATCACCAGCAGTGTGCCGTTGTCCGATGTGCAGACGGCCGAGTCACTGCTGTTTGGCACGCCCAAGGACCGGCTGGATTTCTATCGCAAGGAGATCCAGTACGAGACGGCCATTCTGTCCAACCGTACCAACGCCTATTTGTCGGCGCAGTCGTTTCTGGTGATTGCGTTTGCGTCGTCGATGGCCAATCTGAATCCGGAGTGGGGCAAGCTGTTCACGCTGGTGGTGCCGCCGTTTCTGACGTTGCTGGGGTTGATCAGTTCGATGCATGCGTGGCCCGGGATTCGGGCGGCGTATGAAATCATCGATCATTGGCATTTCAAGCAGAGTCAGTTATTGCACAGTCAGCCGGCAATGGGCCTGGCCTATGACGATTCGCCGTTGTTTTCCGAGCATGAGTCGAGTGAGAAGGGGTATCGCAAGTCGCTGTTGTTTTCGATGCGTACGCCCTGGCTGTTCAGCGTGTTCTGGTTGTTGCTGGGGGCGTTTTCGATTTATGCGCAGACGACGGACATGGCGTTTTAGGTTTTTCTTCAGCGGGGCCGGTCAGGGCGGTGTGGTTATTCATTACAGCGCCTGCCTGAAACACTTTTCATTGTGGGAGTGAGCGTGCTTACGAAGGCTGGGGTTCAGGCACCCCAGAGGCCCTGCATGTAAGGCCTGATCGTCCGATGGCGACCCCGAGCAGGCTCACGCCCTTAGCGGTCTTCCAATGCCTGAACCATTTTGGTTTATCAGGTCCTGAACCGACGCACCAGCCCGTCCAGCTCATTGGACAACGCTGCCAGGTGCCTGGAATCCCCCCGTGCCGAATCCGCAAGCTCTGCAACCAATTGCGCGTCGCCGTGGATCTGGCTGATGTGGCGGTTGATGTCCTCGGCCACTTGATGCTGTTCCTCGGCGGCGGTGGCGATCTGGGTGTTCATGTCGCGGATCACGTCCACCGACTCGCGAATCTGCCCGAAACTGCTGCGGGCCTGGCCGATTTTCACCACCGACTGCTGCGACACATCGAGGCTGGCGTGCATCTGCTGCGCGACCGAGGCCGTACGTTTGGCCAGGTTACCCAGCAGCGAATCGATCTCGGCGGTCGAGTCTGCGGTGCGTTTGGCCAGGGCTCGCACTTCATCGGCCACCACCGCAAAGCCCCGGCCTTGCTCCCCGGCGCGGGCTGCTTCAATGGCGGCGTTGAGGGCCAGCAGGTTGGTCTGTTCGGCGATGGAGCGGATGGTGTCGAGAATCGACTGGATGTCGTTGCTGTCTTTCTCCAGCTGGGTCATGTCGTTGGCCGAGCGGGAAATTTCCGCGCTCAACTGGTCGACGCTGTGCACCGCATCGTCAATCTGGCGCTGGCCTTCACGGGCCTGACGCTGGCCGCTGTCGGCCGACTCCGCCGCCTGGCTGCAGGAGCGAGCGACTTCGTTGGCGGTGGCGACCATCTCGTGGAACGCAGTAGACACCATGTCCACAGCCTCGCGCTGACGCCCGGCGGCTTCGGCCATGTCGTTGGAAACGCGGGTGGAGCTGGCGGAGCTGTCGAGAATGCGCGTCGCCGCCTGACTGATGTGCTGAATCAGACCGCGAATGGCTGCCAGGAACTGGTTGAACCAGTTGGCCAGTTGTGCGGTTTCATCCTTGCCGCGCACCGTCAGGCTCTTGGTCAAGTCGCCCTCGCCCTGGGCAATGCCCTCCAGACCATCGGCCACGCCACGAATCGGCCGCACGATCAGCGTGGCGAAGCTCGCACCGATGATGGCGAACACCACCGCCAGCACCGCAGCAATCACCGCGATCAGCCAGGTCAGGCGGGTGGCGGAACTCATCACCTCATCCTGCTTGATCAGGCCGATGAAGCTCCAGCCCAATCGATCGGACGGGAACACGTTGGCCATGAAGTGCTCGCCATTGATGTCCACCTTGATCAGCCCAGGGCCGGCCTTGGCCAGCTGGCTGAAACCATCGCCCAGCTCGCCGAGCTTCTTGAAGTTGTGTTCTGGCTGCTTGGGATCGACCAGCACCGTGCCGTTGTTTTCGATGAGCATCAGGTAACCGCTTTCGCCCAGCTTGATCTGCTTGACGATGGTGGTCAGCTGCTTGAGGGACACGTCGATGTTGACCACGCCGCCGGAGTTACCCAAAGCGTTGTTGACCGCGCGCACGGTGCTGACCAGAACCGCGTCATCGCCAGCCCAGTAGTAGGCTTCGGTGCGCAGGGTCTTGCCGGGGTTGGCCTGGGCGGTCTTGTACCAGGGGCGCTGGCGTGGGTCGTAGCTGGCCATTTTCGGGTCGCCCGGCCAGAACGCATAGGTGCCGTTGGCCAGGCCGTAAGACACATAGGAGTACGCCGGGTGGCTCTTGGCGATGCTGGCGAAGAAGTCGAACAGTTGATTGTCGATGTCGGCGCGCGGAATCTCCGGGGCCTGGGCGCTCATGTAGCTCTTCACGCCTTCGCCGGTGCCGGTGACCAGCGGATGCGCGGCGAGGTAGTCGACGTTCTGGCTGATGCCCTCGAAGAACAGTTGCATGGCATTGGCGACCTGCCGAATCTCCCGGCCGCTGCTGTCGACGAAGTCGCTTTCGGCGTCCTGACGTAGATTGATAATGACCAGCGTCGCCACAAGGATGATCGGCAGGCATGCGATCACCGCAAAGGCCCAAGTGAGTTTCTGTTTGATGTTCATCGGCGCTCCTGATTTTTTTGTATATCACGCGTGAAACAGGTGCTGCACGCAGGCAGCGGGTCGATCAGGACAGTGCGATGGGGAAAGGCAAATCCGTCTGATGGTATGCCACTATCGGCAGCGCATTGGATTTCTTAAGGGCAGGACAGGTCATCTGTAGCAGCACGGCTTGCCGGCGCGCCAGCCGGACTGCTCCAGGGGTATCGGTGCCCGATCAGGCCGTGCGCAACCGCAGGATTCGGGCGCCATCGAACGGGTCCGTCAGCCAATGCCCCTGCACGCCAAAGGTGCCGAGCAGGCGCTGCGGGGTCAGGACCTCGAACGGCGATCCCAGTGACACCAGCCGCCCGTGGTCCATCACGGCCAGGCGATCACAGGCCAGCGCCTGATTGAGGTCGTGCAGGGCAATCACCGTGGTCACCGGCAACTGATGCACCAGCGCCAGAATCGACAGCTGCTGCTGGATGTCCAGATGGTTGGTCGGCTCGTCCAGCAAAAGGATTTGCGGGCGCTGAGCCAGGGCCCGGGCAATGTGGGCGCGCTGGCGTTCGCCGCCGGACAACGTGTGCCAGGCGCGCTGCCTCAGGTGCTGCAGGCTGACATCGGCAATCGCCTGGCTGACGATGCGCTCGTCTTCATCGCTCCACGGCGCCAGCGCCGACAGCCAAGGCGTGCGGCCCAACTCGACGGCTTGCAACAGACTGATGGAATCGCTGGTTTCGGCGTGCTGCTCGACCACGGCAAGACGCTGGGCGATGTCGCGACGGCGGATCGTCGACAGGCGCTCACCTTGCAGAAACACCTCACCGGATGTCGGCGCCTGAATGCCGGCCAAAAGCTTGAGCAGCGTCGATTTGCCCGAGCCATTGGGCCCGACGATGCCGAGGTTTTCCCCCGGCCGAATGGCCAGCGACACGTCCGTCAGCAGCTGTGCGCCCTTGACGCTGTAGCTCAGGTTTTGCCCGCTGAGCACGTGAGTCGCCTGTTCGACAGAAGCGTTCATCGCGTACGGTTCCCCCGCACCAGAATCAGGGCAAACACCGGCGCGCCGACCAGTGCGGTGATCACACCAATGGGCAGCACCTGACCCTTGATCAGAATCCGCGACAGGACGTCCGCGGCGATGAGAAACAGCGCGCCACTCAACGCACTCAACGGCAGCAGGCGCGCGTGACGCACTCCAGCAACCATGCGTACGGCGTGGGGAATGACCAGCCCGACAAAACCGATGGAGCCGACAATCGACACCATCACCGCCGTGACCAGCGCTGCGGTGGCGATCAAGAGGGTCTGCACCCTTCGCACCGGAATGCCCAGCGAAGCTGCGGAATCGGCGCCAAAAGTGAAGGCGTCCAGCGAGCGTCGATGCCACAGACAAACGCCCAACCCGATCAGCACCACCGGCACCGACAGCGTCACCGACGACCAGCGCACACCGCTCAGATTGCCCAGCAGCCAGAACATGATGCCGCGTGCCTGTTCGGCGCTGGCGGATTTGGTGATGAGAAACGACGTCAGCGCGTTGAACAGCTGCGAACCGGCGATGCCTGCCAGAATGATCTGCCCGGCGGCGGTCTGGCCGCGAGACGAACGGGCGAGCAGGGCGACCATGGCAAAGGCGGCGATGGCGCCGACGAACGCGCCGGCCGACAAGGAAACCGCCCCCGCGCCCAGGCCGATGATCGCCACCAGCACAGCCCCTGTGGAAGCCCCGGCGGAAATGCCCAGCAAGTACGGATCGGCCAGTGCATTGCGCAGCAGCGATTGCAGCACCACCCCGGAAATCGCCAGCCCCGCGCCACAGGCTGCAGCGACGATGGCGCGGGTCAGGCGGTAATTCCAGACGATGCCTTCATCGATCGGGTCGACCGCAAATCCCGCCGCCCACAGCTTGTTGGCCAGCACCTGGAAGATCACCGGCAGGCTGATCGACGTCTCGCCAATCGCCACCCCCGCGACAATCGCCAGCAGCAACAGCGCGCTGACCCATAGCGTGTGGCCCAGCAGGCGCGGGACGTTCAGGACATTCATTGTGCGTGAGTGGCCTTGGCCAGTTGTTCGATGCCGTCGAACAGGCGAACGCTGGATTCCATGGCGCTGGCGTCCATGATCACGATGCGGTTGTTTTTCACGGCGTCCATGTTGCGGGTGACCGGGTCGGATTTGAGGAAGGCCAGTTTCTTCTCATGGTCGTCGGCAGGGAAGCGGCGGCGGTCCATGCGCGCGATCACCAGGATCGTCGGGTTGGCCTTGGCGATGGTTTCCCAGCCCACGGTTGGCCACTCTTCGTCTGAATCGATGATGTTGCGAATGCCCAGGGTCTCGAGCATGAAGTTGGGGATGCCCTTGCGGCCGGCGACGTAAGGGTCGGTGTTGATGTCGGGGCTGGAGAACCAGAACGCCGCCGAAACCTTGCTCGCATCGTGTTGCTTGGCCTTTTCGACAGCCTGGGCCAAACGGGACTTGTAGCTGTCGATCAGTTGCTGGCCACGGTCCTGCACGTCGAAGATCTGCGCCAGTTGCGCGATGCTCTTGTACAGCGTGTCGACGCTAAAGGCCTCAAGCCGCGTGCCGTCGGCGCCGACCAGGTTGTTCTTGTTCTCGCAGTCCGACGGCAGGATGTAGGCCGGAATCTTCAGGTCCTGAAACTGCTGGCGGGTGCCCACTGCACCTTGCGGGCCGACCATCCACTCGAACTGCACTGGCACGAAATCCGGGCGCTTGCCGATCACCGATTCAAAGCTTGGGGCGTTGTCAGCCAGTCGTTCGATTTTGGCGTTGGCGTCTTTGAACTGCGGCAGGGTTTCGTTGAACCACAGGGACGTGCCGATCACCTGATCGCTCAGGCCCAGGGCATAGAGCATTTCGGTGGCGGCCTGACCAATGGTCACGGTCTTGTGCGGCGCCTGGGCGAAGGTCAGCGGCACGCCGCAGTTGTCGATCGTCAGCGGGTAGTGCGTCGGTGCGGCGACAGCGGCGGGGGACATGAGGGCGGCACCGGACAGGCTCAGACCGGCGAACAACGGGGCAAGGCGGCGCAACGACATCGGGATTCTCCAGTGGACCTGACGGTCGGCGCGGGCACTGGAAAGCACATCCCGGATTGCATTCGTGACGAAGAGGCAAGCACAGATCACCCTCAACAGGTGCGCACGGGAGTCCTCCCCCGGACACCCCGCCGGTGAATGATTGACGCTTGCCGGCAGGTCTCCTGACTGGCGCGTCGTCGCCGTGCTTCGGCCTTCCCGGGGTAACCCAGTGGCGAACGGGAAGCACGGCTCAGCGCCTACAGTTGCGGGGACAGTTCCGTTTGAGCCCACACAGTCGGGCTCGGGGATTCCCTATTAATTCCGAGTGGAAACCGGCGGCGGGGATACTAAACGATTTGAACGGAGCGGGCGAATTGGCGTTTGATTCTTCGCGGACGGCGTGGGGGCTGGAGGTGCTAATGCCGCTGCGCTTGTGCCGAAGGCGTAGGAGCCGCCGGGGTGGCGCTCCACATTGCCAGCGATCTGGCGCGCAGCGGCAGCAAGCCCTGACGCTGCGGTGTGCCAGGCAGCCTGCATCGACAGATTTTACGACTGCTGCGCAGCCGATCGCCGACAAGTCAGGCTCCTACGCCCTCCGGGCAGAAACAGCCTTCGGTGCGCTCAGGATTCACAGGCTGAACGGCCAGCCAATTACCTTCTTCGGACGCGGTGTCGCGTAGGTGCGTACTTTTGACGTCTTCAACCCCAACCGCACCAGCGATTCTGCCAACGCGACCGCTGCGGTCACGCCATCCACCACTGGCACCCCCGCACGATCACGAATCAGCTGATCCAGGCCGGCCATACCGCCACAACCAAGGCAAATGACTTCGGCCTTGTCATGCTTGACCGCTTCGACCGCCTGGCCGGCAATCGCCTCCAGCGCGCGATCAGGCATTTCTTCCAGCTCCAGCACGCTCGTGCCGCTGGCGCGTACCGAGGCGCAGCGCTCGAACACGCCCGCGAGTTTCAGGCGATCTTCGATCAGGGGCACGGCGCGATCCAGCGTGGTCACCACCGAGTACTTATGCCCCAGCAGCATGGCCAGGCTGGCGGCGGCTTCGGTGATGTCCACCACCGGCACTTCCAGCAATTCCTGCAGGCCTTCGCGGCCGTGTTCGCCGTAGCCGGCCTGAATCACCGCATCGTACGGCTGATCGTAGGACAGCACCCGGTCCATCACGGCGATCGCCGCCAGATAGCTTTCGAAGTTGCCTTCCACCGACTCGGCGCCGAAACGCGGGGTCAGGCCGATGATCTCGGTGCCGGGGGAGGCGACGCTGCGCGCTTGCTCGGCGATGGTCTGGGTCATCGATTGGGTGGTGTTCACGTTGACGATCAAAATACGCATGGGTGACGGTCTCTCGCTTGCGATCAGTGCTGAACGGTTTGCACGGCAATGGCCTCGCCACTGACGTCCTTGAAGGTTTTACGACGGTCGGCCAGCAGCAGGTACAACGCTGCGCCAATGGCCGCGCCCATCAGCCAGGAAAACGGCGATACCGAGTCGAAGGCCGGCACCAGCGCCGTGATGATGGAAATCAGCGCCGCCGGGATGAACGCCCCGACCGCCCGCAGGTTGACCCCGCGCGAATAGTGATACGGGCCGCGCGGGTCCTCGCTGTACAGCTGCGGTACATCGACCCGACCCTTGCGCAGCAGCCAGTAATCGGCGGTGATCACGCCGTACAGCGGGCCGAGCAGGGCGCCCAGACCCGACAGAAAATACACGATCACCACCGGGCTGTTGTACAGATTCCACGGCAGGATCAACACCGCGACGGTCGCACTGAGCATCCCCGCACGACGGAAGGTCAGGAAGCGCGGCGCCAGGCTGCTGAGCACGAAGGCCGGGGCGACGAAGTTGGCCATGATGTTTACCGCCACCGTGACGATCAAAAACGCCAGGCAACCCAGCACCAGGAAGAAGGTGCTGGGGATGGTCTTGATGATGTCGGTGGGGCTCTGGATGATCTGGCCGTTGATCGAGAATTGCGCGCCGCAAATGATCACGGTGATGAAGGCGAACAGCAACACGTTCACCGGCAGGCCCCAGAAATTGCCCTTGCGGATGGTTTTCTTGCAGGGGGCGGAGCGCGAAAAATCGCAGAAATTGAGGATCAATGTGCCGTAGATCGCCAGCCACAGGGCGCTGCCGGCAAAGATGCTGCGCCACATCTGCATGCCTTCCAGCGGGGTTTTGTTCGACCAGGAAATCTGCCCGTGGGCCTGGGTGAACATCCACACCGCCAGGCTCGCCACGGTCAGCAGAATCACCGGGCCGGCGAAGGCTTCGTAGCGACGGACCATCTCCATGCCGTAGGCGAGGATCACGAACTGAACCAGCCAGATGCTGACGAAACACAGCCAGCCCAGACTCGACAGGCCCAGCCAGGTGCCATGGTCGTAGTTGTCCAGCGCCGGGTCCAGCGCAGTCAGCAGCACCCGCAGCACCACCGAGGCCAGGTAGGTCTGAATGCCGAACCAGGCGATGGCAATGACCGCGCGAATCAACGCCGGAATCTGCGCGCCAAAAATGCCGAAACTGACCCGGCTGATCACCGGAAACGGCACGCCGGTCTTCTGGCCCATGTCGCCGGTCAGGTTCATGCACAAGTAGACCAGCGCCGCGCCAATGGCCAGCGACAGCATGATCTGCCAACCGCCCAGGCCCAAGGCATAGAGGCCGATGGCAAAGGAGTAGTTGGCCAGATTGTGTACATCATTGGTCCACAGGGCAAAGATACTGTATCCACCCCAGGTTCTGCCCTGGGTTTTGCTGGGGGCAAGGTCGGCGTTGTAAAGGCGGGGGCTGAGCGCCGGGTGGTCGGCAGTCGAGGCATGGGCGGCAAGGGCTGGATCGAGGGTGTTGTCAACGGGCATGTTCAACAATCTCCGGCGCTATTTGTATTTGTTTTTGTATACAGTGCGCAGGCAAGACTAACGGAAATGACAGTTGAGTCAACGCGAAGATTGCAGATGGGGAGAAAAACGCTTTCGGCGGCTGGGGAATACTGCTTCTGCCCGGAGGGCGTAGGAGCGGCGCTTGCCCGCGATCTGCTGCGAAGCGGCCGTAAAACCAGACACCGTAATTGTGTCTGATACACCTCGTCGGGAGGGTGACTGCTGGCGCGCAGCAGATCGCGGGTAAACCTCGCTCCTACAGCCTGCGGCCAGAATCCAGAGCGAGTGTGCCGAGCTCTGGTTCATCAGTCTTTGAATGGCACCGGCGCCTGTGCCGCAATGAAGCCCTGATCACGCATCGCCTGCCAGAACCCGTCCGGCACTGGCGCATTCAATGCCGCCACGTCTTCGATAATGCGCGACGGACGGCTCGCCCCCGGAATCACCGCCGCCACCAGCGGATTGGCCAGCACGAACTGCAACGCCGCGGATTTGATGTCCACCTGATACTGCCGGGCGATTTCCTGAATGTGCGCGACCTTGTCCAGCATCGCCTGAGGCGCTTCCTGATACTCGAAGTGCTTGCCGCCCACCAACACCCCCGAACTGTAAGGGCCGCCGACCACGAACTCGGCGTTGTGCTGGCGCGCCTTGTCGAACAAGCGTTGCAGCGGCTGATCATGGTCGAGCAGTGAATAGCGCCCGGCCAGCAGGAAACCGTCAGGTTGTGCTTCACTCAAGTCCAGGGTCAGCTCGCAGGGCTCGACGCGATTCACCCCCAGGCCCCAGGCCTTGATCACGCCTTCTTCGCGCAGGCGGGTGAGGGTGCGAAACGCGCCTTTGCGGGCGACGTTGAAATGCTCGATCCACTCGTCGCCGTGGGCGTCTTGGGCCACGTCGTGAACGAAAACGATGTCCAGCCGATCGGTGTTCAGGCGTTCAAGGCTGGCGGCGATCGAGCGCAGGGTCGCGTCGGAGGAATAGTCGGTGAGGATCTTGTTCTTCAAGCCGTCGCTGAACGGGCCGCTGCGGACCTGGGTGTCGATGTCGTCGGAAATCAGCCGGCCGATCTTGGTGCTGAGGGTGTACTGATCGCGCGGCACATGGGCCAGGGCCTTGCCCAGACGCTGCTCGGAGAGGCCCGCGCCATAGATTGGCGCGGTGTCGAAATAGCGAATGCCCTGATCCCACGCCGATTGCACGGTGGCAGCGGCTTCTTCTTCGCTGATGGTGCGGAACATGTTGCCCAATGGCGCCGCGCCGAAGCCGAGGCGGCCAATGATCTTGTCGTGCAGACTCATGAAGGTGTCCTGTCTGGCGTCATGGAGAACCGGCAAAGGTTTGCCCGGCCTGTTGTACAGATCGTGGAGTCAAGCAGGAGTTCGACCCGGTGCAGGGGATGCGCCTGACACGCCATGCAACTTTTCCCGGCCTGGGAGCTTCCAACCTTTCAGGCCGTTTCGATAATCCGGAAAGGGAGGGCAGTCGATGAGCGAACACATCGTCCATTTCCACTGTGGGGTCGATCAGGCCAGCACTGAGCATTTGCGTAATCGGTGCCTGGAGGCCATTGGCAAAGGCGCCACGGGGCTGCTGTTGAACCTGTCGACTGCGGGCGGCAGCACTGCGCTGGGCTTCACGATCTACAACTTCCTGAAATCCCTGAACGTTCCCATCCGCGCGCTCAACAGCGGCAATATCGAATCCATGGGCATCGTCATTTACCTGGCGGCCCAGGAGCGCGTGGTATGCCCTCATTCGCGCTTTCTCATTCACCCGATGAGCTGGTACTTCAACCAGAGCTCGGTGGATCACTCGCGCATTCGCGAATACCTGCGCAGCCTGGACAACGACCTGCAGCGCTATGTGAACATCTACCTGAGCGAAACCGACGGTGCCTCGCAGCCGCTGGACATCGGTCGCTGCCTGTCGTCGGAGGAAAAGGTCATCCGCGCCGAAGACTCCATCGCCTGCGGCATCGCCCATCGGGTGGAACAACTGAAGTTCGCCGACGACGCAGTCCACTGGACGGTCAGCGGCAGCTAAGCTCAACCCACACCCACATACCGGGTCGTGAGAACCCGCCTGAATGCTGAGGAACCTGCCATGCATACCCATTCACACAAGACGCCGGACGCTTTAGCCCATGGCGCTGTTGCGCCGGATGACGAAGAGGTGGAAGTGGACGTCGATAACGATCCGGGCAATGAAGACCCCGGCTCACAGTTCGACCGCGACGCGACGGTGCCGCTGATCGATCCGGACGCGTAACGGCTTTCACCCTGTGTCTTGCTCAAGCACAAACAAAAAGAGCGAGAGCTTTCGCCCTCGCTCGTTGCGCTGATCAGACGTTGATCAGGATTTGCGGCCTGCGCCGCCTTGTGGCATCCCGCCTTTTTTGTTGGCATCAGGACGGTTTGCGTCGGTTGCTTTCTGCCGGTCGTTGGCAACGTTGCTGCCACCCGAAGCCTGGCCACCTTTTTTGCCCGCTTCGGAGGCTTTCTCGCGATCGTTGGAGAAGTTGCCAGGGTTCGATTTTCCGGTGTTAGCCATGATTGCTTACCTCTTGTTATGAGAAGTGCGAGTCATGTGGCTCGCACTAAATGGGATGGATCAAGCGGCACTTGGTTTAAACAATCCCGGTATTACCAGACAAACGGATGCTGGCGTTTGGCTCACTTGCCGGGGATTGAACACCTCACATATGCACTTCAACCGCCAACGGCAGATGATCCGACAGGTGCGTCCATGGCCGCGTACCGAGGATTTTCGGGTTGTGACTGGTGGCGTTGCGCAGGTACACGCGGTCCAGGCGCAGCAGCGGGAAGCGGGCGGGGTAGGTCTTGGCCAGGCGGCCATGGCTGCGTTCGAAGGCTTCGTGCAAGTACTTGCAGCGGGCCAGGCGCTTGTTACCCTGCAATTGCCAGTCGTTGAAGTCGCCGGCGATCACCACGGGGGCGTGTTCGGGCAGGGAGTCGAGCAGGGCGCAGAGCAAGTCCAGCTGCAACTGGCGATGGCTCTCCAGCAGGCTCAGGTGAACGCAAATGGCGTGCACTTCATCGTGCCCCGGCACCTGCAACACGCAATGCAGCAGGCCACGGCGTTCGGGGCCTGTGATCGAGACGTCGAGGTTGCGGTATTCGAGGATCGGGTATTTGGACAGCAGCGCATTGCCATGATGGCCGTCGGGGTACACCGCGTTACGCCCGTAGGCGAAGTCGCTCCACATGCTGTCGGCCAGGAACTCGTATTGCGACATCACCGGCCAGTTGTGGTAGCGCTCGGCATGGCGGTCGTGGCCCCCCAATACCTCCTGCAGAAACACCAGGTCGGCGCCGGTACTGCGTACCGCTTCGCGCAGTTCCGGCAGGATGAAGCGCCGGTTCAGCGCGGTGAAGCCCTTGTGGGTGTTGACGGTCAGTACGCGCAGCCGGTGCACATCGCGGGCACCGGCCATGTCCGAGGGGGGAAAACTCATGCCAGCGGATTCGGTGGTCACGCGCCAGCTCCTGTTGCGAGGGAATGTGCTAGTTCCGACCGGCAGGTGTCCTGGCAGTTCAGGTTTTTCTGCGAACGGCTGACGGGTGCAAACCTACACCCGGGTGTCTACGGCGGGGCGTCGCGACAGCAGCAGGGTCAAGCCCAGCGCCAGCACCGAGAGCAATGCGGCGAAGAAGAATATCCAGCCATAACCCATGCCCAGCGCAATGGCGCCCATCAGCGGGCCGGCGATGGCCAGCGCAAGGTCGAAGAACACTGCATAGGCGCCAAGCCCCGCACCCCGGCTGCTGTTGGGCACCTGTTTGATCGCCTCCACACCGATGGCCGGGTAGACCAGCGACAGGCCAAAACCGGTCAGGCCTGCGCCGATCAGCGCCACTGTGGTGTTGGGCGACAGCCACAGCAGGACCAGCCCGATGGTCTCGACCGACATGCAGGTGATCGCCGAGCGGAAGCCGCCGAAGCGGGTGATGGCGTTGATGAAGAACAGCCGCGCGACGATGAAGCACACGCCGAACACGGTCAGGCACCACGCCGCGCCTTCCCAGCCGCGATTGACGTAATACAGCGTGATGAAGGTGGTCAGGGTGCCGTAGCCGATCGACGACAGGGTCAGGCTCAGGCCGTAAGGTGCGACGCGGCCAAACACCGACCAGAACGCCATGCGCTCGCCGCGCACCACCGGCACCGGCGCTTTGTTGCGGATCATCAGCAGCGCGCCGCCGGCGAGAATCATCAGCACCAGCCCCAGGCTGACGAAGCCGAGGCCGTCGACCATCACCACGCCCAGCGGCGCGCCAATGGCAATGGCGCCGTATGAGGCGATGCCGTTCCAGGAAATCGAGCGCGCCGTGTGTTCCGCGCCGAGCTGGCCGATGCACCAGCTGATGGTGCCGACGCCGATCAGCCCTTGGGAGCCGCCGAGGATCAGGCGGGCGATGATCAGGATCACCAGGCTGACGTCAGTGAACGGCTCCAGCAACACCGCAGCCGCTGTCAGCACGCCGCTCACCACGATGCCCAGCAGCCCGTAAACGATGGCCCGCTTGGTGCCGATGGTGTCGCAGATCCTGCCCGCGACCGGACGGCTGAACAATGTCGCCAGGTACTGCGAACCGATCACAAGACCCGCCACTACGGCACTGAAACCCAGCTGATTGTGGACGTAGCCGGGCATCACGGCGATGGGCAGACCGATACACAGAAACGCGATGAAGGTGTAGATGACGATGGAGACGATTTG
>Ga0213820_1000386_pt1 | contig 33981 bp, 38 predicted proteins | sample MC6MC0910MG_FD_179889 | JGI IMG/M metagenome (GOLD analysis project Ga0213820, IMG submission 179889) | Enriched soil aggregate microbial communities from Iowa State University, Ames, United States - MC6-MC0910-MG | ecosystem: Environmental > Terrestrial > Soil > Unclassified | place: USA: Iowa... | reverse complement strand
GCTCCGCGGAATTCTCTCACTGCTCCGCGGAATTCTCGCCTTGCTCCGCGGGATTCTATCCTTGCTCCGCGGGATTCCCGCACCCCGCACAGCTCCGCGGAATCCTCTCACTGCTCCGCGGAATTCTCCCACTGCTTCGCGGAATCCTCGCCTTGCTTCGCGGGATTCTCTCACTACTTCGCGGAATTCTCTCCTTGCTCCGCGGGATTCTCTCCTTGCTCCGCGGAATCCTATCCTTGCTCCGCGGAATTCTCTCCTTGCTCCGCGGAATTCTCGCCTTGCTCCGCGGAATTCTCGCCTTGCTCCGCGGAATCCTCGCCTTGCTCCGCGGAATTCTCCCACTGCTCCGCGGGATTCTCTCACTGCTCCGCGGAATTCTCACACTGCTCCGCGGAATTCTCTCCTTGTTCCGCGGAATTCTCGCCTTGCTCCGCGGGATTCTATCCTTGCTCCGCGGGATTCCCGCACCCCGCACAGCTCCGCGGAATCCTCTCACTGCTCCGCGGAATTCTCGCTCTGCTCCGCGGAATTCTCACCTTGCTTCGCGGAATTCTCACCTTGCTTCGCGGGATTCTCGCTCTGCTCCGCGGGATTCTCGCCTTGCACTGCCGCGGGTCTTCACCTTCATTCTGCGAATAAACCCAAAAAAGGGCTCCCAATGACAGCCCATGATCGATTGCTATAGTGATTTGTTTGCTTATTTGTTCCTTTGCTCTGTATGTTTTTTGTATGTTTTAACTACTTCAAGGATATACAATTGTTCTTCCTCGGATAATTCTTTTGCAATACTGTAAATGTCCGCTAGTACTTTAGCACTTTGTACAACCTCATCTGTATCGCTCATTTCGCCTTCACCTGTTAAAAGCCAATTTTTATTAATTTTTAAACATTGGCTAATCGCATTAATAACAATCATCTGTGGTTCAGTTTTATTTTTTTCGAGATTAAAAATGACGCCTCTCGATACGCCGATTGTTTCTGCAAGTGCATCTTGCGTATACCCTTTGTTTTTACGAGCGTATGTTAATCTTTCGCCTAAAGAGTCCATGAAAATATCACCTCTGTATTGTATTATAACCGAAATAAAAATCATTATCAAAGCATTTTAGCATTGACAACGCATATAAAACCCACTTAATTCATTGACAACGCAAAATACACATGTTAAAATGCATTCATAAAGCGCGTTATAAGGAGATGATTGTCTTGTCAAAGCAAAGAGAAGCCGTTTCATCTAATAAAACTTTGAACGAAATAATGGATACAGTCAATGAACTGCCATTGGCATATCAAAAAAAGGTGCTCGCCATTTTACAAGGGATGGTTTTTACAAAAAAATGCTTGATGAAAAAAGGACTACTTCAGCAATCCGAAAAACTATAAAACTTACACTGTCACCACACGACAAATAGAATGAAAAATTCGACAATCTGACATAATTCGATAGCATACTTTAATAACATGGATTGAAGACATATTGATTGATTGTGAAAGGAGGGATGACCAACTTGCTGACCGAGTTACTGAAACTAGATACCATCCAAACTACAAACGAAGTAGCCAACTGGCAGGACGCAATTCATATTGCTTCATTGCCCCTATTACAGCAAAACAAAATCGAAAAACGCTATATTCAAGCCATGATAGAATCCATCGAACAACATGGTCCATATGTAGTGCTGACACCTAAAGTAGCCATTCCACATGCGCGACCATCTGATGGGGTAAACGAATTATCGATGAGCTTGTTACATTTGCAAAAACCCGTCTTTTTTGGACCAGACAAACCCGTGTACTTAGTAATTGTCTTAGCAGCTTCAGACAATACAACGCATTTACAAGCATTAGTAGAACTAACACAAGTTTTACAGGAACCCAGTCATATCGACAACATAATCAGATGCAAAGGTCCAGCGTGTGTTATTGAAAAACTAACCCAATATGCTGCAAAGGAGCGATGATGATGAAGATTTTAGTTGTTTGCGGAAATGGCTTAGGTAGTAGTTTTATTATGGAGCTAAATGTTAAAAAGGCATTGCTTGAACTTGGAAAAGATGCCGAGGTAGCCCATACAGATTTAGCATCTGCTATGGCAGAACAAGCAGATATTTATATCGGTGCAGGCGATATTATCGATCAACTAGATAATGGTAATCGAACGATTGTCCGTATTGTCAATATGATGAGTATTTCAGAAATTCAATCAAAGCTTGAACCACTTCTCCATTAGCTTTTAAAATTGGATAGGATTGAGGTGTTCGTATGTTAGATGTTATGATGAATGACATTTTAGGTACACCAGCAATATTAGTTGGCCTCTTTGCTCTTATCGGCTTACTAATACAAAAAAAATCCACATCTACTGTCCTTTCAGGGACGTTAAAAACTATTATGGGCTTTGTTATTTTGGGCGCTGGTGCAACCGTTTTAATTGGATCTTTAGATCATTTTGGTAAAATGTTCGATCATGCCTTTCAGGTTCAAGGAGTTATCCCCAATAATGAAGCTATTGTAGCAGCTGCGCAAACGACTTTTGGAACATCCACTGCCATGATTATGGTATTTGGTATGGTAATGAATATATTGCTAGCGCGATTTACGCCTTTTAAATATATTTTTTTAACTGGCCATCATACATTATTTATGGCGTGTTTAATCGCAACTTCCCTGTCGATAGGCGGTATGAGTGGTATCCCTCTTATTATTGTCGGATCTATCTTATTGGGTATTTGTATGGTTGGTTTCCCTGCCATTTTACAACCTACAGTGCGACAAATTACAGGTACTAATGATTTTGCAGTCGGTCATTTTGGAAGCATCGGCTATTACGTATCTGCAAAAATAGGTCAGCTATTTGGCAATAAAACGAAATCTACTGAAGCAATTCCCGTACCAAAATCATTAGGATTTTTACGAGATACATCCGTTGCCATTTCCTTAACAATGTGCATATTTTTCATTATTGTTGCCTTATTTGCAGGGCGTTCTTATATTGAAGGACAATTGTCCGGTGGCTCAAATTTCATTGTTTTCGCCATTATGCAAGCGATTACCTTTGCTGCTGGCGTTTATATCATTTTAGCAGGTGTACGTATGTTAATAGCCGAGATTGTTCCTGCATTTAAGGGAATTGCCGATAAGCTCGTACCAAATGCGAAGCCAGCATTAGATTGCCCAACCATTTTCCCATTTGCTCCGAATGCTGTGATCATCGGCTTCCTCTTTAGTTTCCTAGCTGGTATTTTGTCTATGTTCGTACTCCCGCTAATCGGGTTAAAAGTCATTATACCTGGCCTTGTGCCTCACTTCTTCACGGGCGCAGCCGCAGGTGTTTTCGGAAATGCAACAGGTGGTCGCATCGGCTCGATGGCAGGTGCCTTCGCCAATGGCTTAATCATCAGCTTTATTCCAGCGATACTGCTTATCTTTATGGGCGATATCGGCTATGAAGGCACTACATTTGGTGATTCTGACTTTGGGATCGTCGGCATTATTATTATCAATACTTTAAAATTATTTGGTGCGGTGTAATGAAGTCACAGTAAATGCATAAAAACTCGCTCTGATATTGTTTCAGAACGAGTTTTTTAATTTTCGGAATTGTTTGCGTGCCTGGCACTAAATTGGTTTTGCAAAAATTTGTTTTTCTTTTGGGTCCCACAAAACAATGCCGACATCTTGTTTTTGATCGATTACTCGAATCGTAACAGGAACATAGTCAAATAAAATACCATTTAATTTTGTACCAATAAACTGTAGCAAAGCTATTAATTCCGTATCATTGATTAAAGGTGCCTGTACCTCTATTTTAATATCTGCTAATTTTCCATTTTCATAGCGCAGCTTGCCAAGCATTTTAGGATTTAAATGATTAAAATTCTTTTGAATATCTTCTTTAAAAGTTAATAATTTACCATATGTATCTTGATCCAAACTATATAATGCATCTGAAGGGAATGTATAATCTTTCTTATCGATATCAACCCATTTATCTATACGAACCTTCCCCTCTTCAATATACGTTTCCGCTAAAAACACACCCGGAATAATATCATTTTTATTGGATTCTTGATACAAAGTTAAATAAATTGGCACATTCGGAATCGTCGCGTTATTTCTTAATTGATTTACGATGACTTCCGCTATATCTTTGCCGTATTTTCCTACATCATTGACATCATCGTCATTACTGTCCACTTTCACTTGGTCTGTATAAATCAGGCCATCATCATCTGACACGCGAATATCATAATATTCATTTAACGAAATAGCTAAAGCCATGCCTTCTATGTTGCCGCTTTTTTTATTAATGTAATTTTGCTCTAACACATGTGATAAAATAAGTGGATTTTCTTTTTCATCATCTAAAACATTGCCGGTACTAATTTTTATTGCTGGATTTAAACCTAAACCTTCTTCTGTTTTCCTCTCTAACCATTGATTAATCAACTTTTTATCTACATATTGGCCTTCCTCCATATAAAAACTAGTAGGAGGAAAATGCTCCACTGACAAACTCATTAAGCCCTTCTCAATTTCATTAATATTTAACGTATTATTCATATTACTAACAATTAACCCTCTGGATACATTCGTTTTTGCAGGTTGTTGTATCTCGTATATTTCCTTCTTTTGAAATGAAGATATGTACATTTTTTCATCTTTCGCAACGTCATCATCACCACTACAACCAGCTAATAATAATAAAGGTGATAATAAAAATAGTGCATTTTTCCGTATAACCATCTCGATAATGCTCCTTACTCATTAAAATAACCACATACCTTATATTACCATGAAATCTGTTTGAATCTATATAAGCTATTTACTTTGCAATCACTTCGTTTTACGTTTTACTGCAATAAAAAAGACAATGCCATGAAAAATATTGTCTTACTACACTACTTCCGAACACCATAAAAAACATAGCTGTAATCGTGATAATAATGTTGGTATAATTTTATTTCTTGTCTAATCATGTTGATTACATTGAATGCGTCCGCATCGGTATCGTATTTTTTCTCCATTTGTTGTAAGGAAAGTTCAAGAGGATTGTAATATTCTTCTAACCAATCCTTCGTTGGTAAAACGAAAGAAAAAACATAATTATAATCTAAAGCGGTAATTTGATTAATTTTATTTGGAATCGTATCAATTTCTGGATACCCTTCATTCCAAAATGCTTTACTTTCATTAGATGGATTGTCATGTAACCATGATATTTCACTACATACAAGATCCCCCCCTGGCTTCAAGAAAGGTTTCCAACTTGCAAGTCCTTTTTGAAAGCCCATAATATAGATAGAACCTTCCGCCCAAATAAGGTCAAATGTTTCTGGCTTAAAGTCCATGTCAAACATAGAAACATTTTGCACACTGACTCTCTCTTCTAACCTTCTTTGTTGTAGCTTTTCCTTGAGTGTCGTTAAGCTTGTTTCATTTGTATCAATCGCCGTAATATGGGCATTTGGAAATTCTGCTGCTAATAATAGTGTATGGGAACCTGGCCCACATCCAATATCCAAAATTTCCAGCTCTTCATTTCGATCTAAGTCCAGTTGTGAAAGTGCCTTTTTTGTTGATTGTTCACTCCCTGGACCTTGTCTTGTTAGTCCATCAAACGCTTCATAAAAATAGTTTTCCATTCGTCAACATCTCCTTATTTTATATTATAAAGAAAATGTATTTACTAAAGCTAACTATAAGTTAAGCAAAAAAAACCTCCAAAATAAAACCAGGCACTTTAAAAAATCGTTAAGTACCTGGTCAGTTGTTTATGCATTTTTATAATTATTTGTTATACAACCCTTATGCTTCCGCCGGAATAAATGATGCCACAATGGCTGCTAACGCTTGAATCGTATCGTAGCTATCTGCTGGAAATTCGGATTGTGCAAATTCCACTTGCAGTTCTTCACAAATTGTTTGACAGTCTATACCGATTTCAAAATAGGACTCGATGTCTGCAGATAGTGATAGCAGTTCACATGTCACAAATCCTTGTGCACCTTCTTGATATAATTTATTAATCATATCTTTAACATTCGGGCCAAGCCAATCGCCTTTCCCATTACCGCTTCGATATGTAAGATGCCAGTTATCGATTTGAGCTGCTTTAGAAATCGCTTCAGATAATTCGGAGAACTGACGTACATAGTTTTCATTGCGCTCAGGATCAATTGGCTGACTATGAACTGTAAATAAAACATGCGTCTGCGCTCGTTTTTCAGCAGGAATCCATTCAACAGCACGTTGTACACGATCTTTATAAACAGCAAGTAATTCTTCATGTAAATGCCAATTTTTCGCCTGAATAACTGTTACATCATGAGACGCTAATAACGTACTTACCTCATCATGAAACGCACTAGCAGCAGTAGACATAATTGGATTTACAGGTAGCGTAATAAAAGTCGTTATGCCGTCTTTAAGCATTGTATCAATTACATCTGGAATAGATGGTTCAGTGTTTTTGTAGGCGTTATATACTTTGACAGGCTCTGTTACGCGTTGCTGTAAAGCATGTTCCAGACCTTTAGCAATCCGGCTCGTATTGGCTGCTAATGGATCCACACCACCTAATTTTCTAAATTGTGCTGTCACACTTTCAATTACATGTGGAGGTGGTGTTTTGCCCTTCATAATTTTTGTAAAATAAGGTGTCACATCATCTAGAGATTTCGGTGCGCCATAAGCGTAATAAATAATTCCAATCATTTTATTAGCTCCTTTTCTTCATTGTAATGAAATTAATTTATTTTGATTTAAACATTTTGCATATTTAAATTAGCAGTTACAAAACTACAACATTCACAATACTTAAGTATTAGCGAGTTATGTATATCGTCCAGAATAACGTATTGAATCATATCCACTCTAAAACTTTAAATCTAGCCCATTCAACTAAAAGATTCCCTTGCGATAACATTAATTGATATAGATTCTCATTATCAATTAAATCATACATAACTTTGATATGCAATAATTATCCAAAGCTTTGTTATGAAAACAACCTACTCGATTTATGCAAAAAAACAGTGAAATCTTCAACTAGTTCAAGCTAGTAATTTTTAGTACCCCTTCATTGTCCCCCAGGTGTATTTATCCATAATTTCCATAATACATTGACACCTTACTAACCATTGGTTATTATATAACCAATGGTTAGTAAATGGAGAAAGTAGGTAATACAGTGAAAAGTAAACAGGCGGAACGGTCAGAAGAAACAAAAAAGCAAATCGTCGAATCAGCGGGAAGGTTATTTTCCGAACAAGGATACGATGCAGTGACAATACGAGCAATTGCCAAGGATGCTGGATGTTCGCATACAACCATTTATCTTTACTTTACAGATAAGGAAGCATTATTACATCAGCTTTCTATGCCCCCTTTGCAGGAACTACACCAACAATTTTTATATCTTGCGAACTTAAGTACATTAACTTCCGTAGACAAATTGAAAAAAATCAGTCTTGAATATATTCATTTTTGCCTAAAGAATCGAAGCTTGTATGATATTTTCTTTAATACAAAGTCTACAAGGATAGATGAAGAAGACCCAAAACTTGAGATTAATCGACTGCGAATTGAAATTTTTGAAATAATGAAGGAAATTATTCGGGAATGTTTGTCTATCTCAAACGAAGAACAATTATTAGCTTTTGCCCGAATTTATTACTTCAATCTAAATGGCATTTTAAGCACTTATTCTTATCAACATGAACCTCTTGCGGTTTTAATGGAAAGATTAACGCCAACATTCGAACTTGCAATAGAAATTCTTCTTTTAGGCTTTACAGAAAAATTAAAGGAGGGTATGGATAATGAAAGCTAAACAAATCTCTGAACATATTTGGAGCTTAAAATCATGGATGATTGTGCCGATTCATGTGTGGGTAGTAATCGAGGAGGATGGTGTCACGTTAGTGGATGCGGGGATGCCAATGATGGCCAAAGGGATTATGAAGTTTATTAAACAGTTGGATGCTGGCCCTTTGCGTAGAATTCTCTTAACACATGGTCACGCCGATCATATTGGCGCAATAAAGTCCCTACTCACTCAAAATCAAGTACCTGTATACGCGCACGCAATAGAAATACCTTATATGGAAGGTGAAGTGCTGTATCCAAAAAGAAAGAAACTTGAAAAGAATGTACCTCAACAATTAGCTCAACCGCTCCTAGAGAGTACGCATGGAACGTTACAAACAATGGCTGGACTTACCCCCTATTTAACACCTGGTCATTCTCCAGGACACGTTGTTTATTATCATGAAAAAGATCAAGTCCTGCTCGCCGGCGACCTTTTCAACGCTAAAAAAGGAAAGCTCCATCCACCAATGTTTACTCCTTTTATGGATGAAGCATTACAAAGCAGTTTAATTGTGAAAGAATTAAACCCCGAGCGACTAGAAGTTTGTCATGGCAGCACCGTATTTCGTCCGGCAGATCAACTAGACGAATATATTCAACAAACAACAAGAAATATAGAGCATTAGTTTTAGTAAAAGAAGGAAACCACCTAAACAAAGGGGTTTCCTTCTTTTCTGTATTTGACTCTAGCTACTATTCGTTACCCATACTTGATATCTGTCTACCGTTCTTGCTGTACGAATTGTAAATTCTTTTATCTCCGCCAAGCGAAAGGCTAAAGAATAGGCGATTTTATAATCAGGTGTATCATAGCCATTATAAAGTCGCGCATACATCTCATTTGCTATTGAATCCGCCCACACTTCAGCCTCATACAATGAATCAAACAGCAGCTCTTCGACATTCCATTTAATTGTCATGTTAACCACCCTTTTCATGTAGATTTAGTTTAGTTCACAAAAGTTCAGGTCTTCTAACAGATAAAATAAAACGGGGAACCAATGAAGTTTCTTCCTAGCAACCGGCTATGGTGTCCTTCGGGGCGCCTTTTTTAATTTTTTCCATGTTCCGTCACAAAAGGAGAACTTCACGTTACATATAGAGGTGTAAACATAGAGTAAACACCATTTCTCGTAGGTAAATCTGACCTAAATAAGTCATTAAACTGTTTAATAAAAACTTTAGAAAGAAGGAATATATTATGGCGACATTAGTATTCACACGAAACACAACACACAAACCACCAACAGGAGTATTAGCAGGACCAGGAGTATTCCAACTTAGCGTAGCAGGATACAAAAGCGGATCAACTTATGATGTAAACGTTACATTAATTACTGAATATTACACTGGACCAGCAACTCTTCGTATTCAATCCTATCAAAATGGCGCGTGGTTTACGCATCGTGAAATTTCAGGCACAATTCCTCGCAAAAACACGCCTGGTAATTTTAACGGAGACGGTCAATGGGACTACACATTTGCTACTGTTACTGACTCTAATCGTGAGAAAATGCGCATCCAAGCAACAGTTAAAGGACAAACTTTTGCTGTTGATTCATGGAACGAAGGCAACATGTAATAAGCAAAAGGACTTCTTTATAAGAAGTCCTTTTTTCATATTTAAATAACTTATGCGATTCAGTGAGTGCAGACCACGTAGGCCCCCGCACCCAAATACTAATGTCTATTATTATTTAAAGTTACAACAACTATTAAAACAATCAGCATTAAATAGATTGTAACCGGAACCCATTCATCTTGTTTCTTCCAAATCACTAAATAACCCAAATATATACTGATTACATTTATAGGAATGCAAAAAAATATAAGGATCAATAGATGCTGTTTTTTCATTATTACAACCCTCACTTCCTTATCATTGAGGGGTAATATTATAAATGGTTGCCCAAGTCATATCGACAATAACACCACTACCTTTATTATTAGCATTTAAACGCTCCGAAAGTAGCCAGAAGTAACCAGATGTCAAACCGGGAATAACACTAACAGCAATTAACGGAGGAAACCAACCCCCAAGAACAGTAAGACTCACTGCAGTTATAGCACCACTTGCTGCTATTGTACCTGCTTGCGAACTCACTTTAGCAGTATCACAACTATTTAATTTTGTTTTATAACCCCACCAAAAATATTCAGGTGATGTCGTTACACCTCTACACCATGCAGACCGCTTAAGCGTGTTGCTTTGATATTCATTATTATTTGATAGAGTTTGAATAGTTAAATCTGGCGATACACGAATGGCATTTATTTCGACCTGTTGGTTTAAAAAAACAAAATACTCTAGTTGCCCTTTAATTAATACAGAATCAATTCCTGCTTCACTTGCACCGTTTTCATTAAGGACTAATAAGCCATCTTCAACATGGACGAAAGACTCTAACGATAGAATATCCTCAAAAGTATATTCTTGAAAGTCATTTCTATTATTATTTTCTATTACAGAAGGACCATAACTTTGAGCTACTGCCGGATTTACAGTAGGAAGCAAAAAAATTGTTAGTAATGCTAAAATAAATATTTTACGCAATTTCAATTCCTCCATTCTTGTAAATAAATTTAGAAAGTAAATTTAACATTATTATAAAATGGAGTACAACATAAAAAAGTAATATTTATCGAAAATTCAGTGAAATTAATATATTCCTTATTTTTAAAAAATTAACATTGAAAGCATTATGCTCCACAGTTATTTATATAAAAAAACTTGATTACAATGCGCTCTCAAAGAGTTTACAAAGTGGATCGTTGCCTTCCTTCGTTGCCATCGATTTTTATAATTAGACTTTTTTTGGACTCTCCCTCTAATTCGAAGTGCCTCATGTAATATGTCACAATCGTTTGATTCAAAATCTTTGAGAACTTCTTCACAGGCCAATTCCTTTGACGTTATCTTCCCTGTTTTCAAAGTATAGTAGATGCGACATTCGGTTAGGACAATAAATTCAATCCAAGAATCGAATAAAAACAAATAACTTTTGGAAACTTTATTCGCTATATATTGATTAAGATTGTAATCCATTTCCTGCATAATATCCTGCCAATCGATGCTTGTGTAATACGTAGAAAAATCCGGACCTTGTACTCCATATGAATGATGAACGAGCTGATAAATTGCCACTTTCATAAGCCTTCTTTTCCCTTTACACTTCGTACCCTCAAAATATAGGAAAGCGCTATGTAAAGGTAATTGCTTCTGATCATCTAAAAATAAATACTCGCATTCAAACTTCTTGACCAATGGATAATCAGCACTCAGTTCTTTATGAAGTGACGTTACTTTCCTTACCTCTTCCTCTGTTAATTCTCTATCCATAACTGTCACAAAATCAATATCGCTACTTGCCGGATGAAAGGCATTTAAAATAGTTGAACCATATATATACACACCAACAACTTGATTAGGAAACATTTCATTCAACCGACTACTATAGCGCATCATTACTTCTTTGACTTCCTTATGTATCATGTTTTTTACTCCTTTTGTTATTACACTAATTATAATACATATATTGGCATTTACTACAAGTATTGTGTCGTAATTTTTTGGAAGGAGTATATGTTCTTTTGTTAAGCACCTTACTTAACCTCAGATTATTGGCAATAAAAAAATAAACGGTAGCCAAGGAATTTTTCCACAGACCACCGTTTATATTATTATTTTTATTATAAGCAGTATTACCTCAACGGAATTGCTAATATATCTTGGTTTGCATTAGGAATAGGTTGAGGATAAAAAACGTCGCTTTCTCCAGTAGATTGATTTATATATATTTTTGCTTCTTTGTATTGTTGTCTTAATCGTTTTTCAAAAACTTGTGGTGTCATATCTTGAATGCTATTAAAAAACAGTTATTTGTTTTCTTCTGGTACATACATTTCAATCCCATATTCATTACTTAGGTTAGCCAATATTTTTTTGTACGGTATGAGTAAAAGCTCAATGTCTTTGTTAAATGTTGACTCAGCATCAAAATGAGTGGTTGAACAAAAAATAGTAACCATTATACAAATCAATGTAATATTTATACCTTTTTTCATTCGTTTCCTCTTCCTTATTTATCTGTCAAACTAGCCTAGCCTTTCTACATAGTAAAACATATTTACAAAATATTTTAACTTAAATATCTTACGCAATTTCTTGAATATATTATGATTTTTATTGGCTTACATAAATTGTGTTATATAGCTAAATAACCGGATAATACATCTCTAACATCTTCATGTAACAAAAAAAGCTGCACAATGCAGCTCTTTTAATTTATATATCATTTCTATCTAAATGGGTAATCGATTCACCTTCTACATCAATATTAGGAAGAATCTTATCTAACCATTTTGGAATATACCACGCTGTTTCCCCCATTAGCGTCATTACAGCAGGTACTATTGTCATTCTTACGATAAAGGCATCGAAAAATACGCCAAACGCTAGAGCCATTCCAATTGATTTAATCATCGCATCTGGATTCATCATAAATCCGAAAAATACTGCCATCATGATGAGTGCTGCAGCAGTTACTACTCTGCCGCTATCTCTCATACCATATAAAATAGCTTTCCGACTATCTCCAGAATGGATATAGATTTCTCTCATTTTACTAACTAAAAATATTTCGTAGTCCATAGCTAATCCGAATAATATTCCGATTGTAATAACAGGTAAAAATGCTAATATTGGAGATTGTGCTGGGAAACCAAAGAAATTGACGAAATGTCCATCTTGCACAACGAATACCATAAATCCTAATGTTGCACCTAAAGAAAGCAAGAAGCCTAATACAGCTTTTAACGGTACTAATAATGATCTAAAAACCATTACTAAAAGTATATAAGCAAGCCCGACTATTAAGGATGCAAACAATGGTAGCGCATCATTCAATTGTTGTGAAATATCAATGTTCATGGCTGTTGTCCCTGTTACCATTAGTTCAATACCATATTCTTTGTTTGTTGCTTTAGATTTTTCTCGAATAAGATTGACCAAATCCTTTGTCTTTATATCATCTGGTCCAGACTGTGGTGTAATTTGTATCATAAAAATTTTACCTGACGGACCTGGTATTGGCGGTGACACAGTTTTTACATCTTTTAATTCACTTAATTCCTGGACGATTTTACCGGCAGCAAGTTGTGTTTCCTCTGTTAATTGATCTACTTTTGCTGCAACAATCAATTGGGCATTAAAGCCTTCTCCGTACGCTTCAGTAAGTAAATCATACGCTCTTCTCTCCGTCATCTCTGTTGATTTAGCTGTCCCATCAGATGGCAGACCCAAATTCATATGGAAGAATGGAATTGTAAGTACGGCAAGGAATGCAATAGATAATAACGATACAACGACAGGGTGTTTAGTAACTAATCTTCCCCACTTATCTGCTGTCGTTACCTGCTTCTCTTTGTTTTTACCAGTAATCTTGTTCGATAATATATTTTTTTTCGCAGGTGTCAATCGATGGCCAACCATACCTAAAATGGCTGGTAAAGTGATAATCGAAATCAGAACTGCAGCAAATATACTGATAGCAGCTGAAACACCCATAAGCGTTAAAAATGGTATTTGGGCTACTGATAAACCTAAAAGGCCAATAATTACAGTCAACCCCGCAAATACGACAGCACTTCCAGATGTTCCGATGGATATTGCGATTGAATCGTTAATGCTATTACCCTTTCCTAATTCTATTTTAAATCGCGTAATAATAAATAGTGAGTAGTCAATCCCTACTGCTAAACCTAGCATTGCTGCTAGAATGATTGAAATAGAATTTAAATCAATAAAATAAGCACCAAACATAATTCCTAGTAAACTAATACCTAAACCTAATAGTGCTATAAGAATTGGTAGGCCTGCTGCAATAAATGATCCAAATGTTATGGCTAATACGATAAAGGCCACTACTACTCCGATAACTTCATAAATCCCTTCAAACTCTATGTCAGAAAAAGCAATATCTCCTCCTTTTATTTCTGTTTGAATACCTGCATTTCTTGTAATTTTAATACTATCTAAAATATGTTCTTTCGACTTCTCTGAAACTTTATCTGCTGCTACTGCAAACGTTACTTGTGCGTAACCAATCGTTTTATCTTCATTTAAATTGTTTAACTCTATCGGTGATAAAGCACTTGCTACATTTGAATCTTCACTTATCTCGCTAAGAACCGCCTTAATATCGCTTTGCGCATCTTCTGATTCTAACGTTTCTTTGTCTGGTGCCTTAAATACGATGTTTAGTGAAGATTGTTTGGCAGCACCTGCGAATTCCTTTTTAATTAGTTCAGCAGCTTTGTCAGCTGGCGTATTCGGAATAGTAAGTTCCCCTTTAAATGATGGTTTGAAATACACCACTAAGGCTACTAGTATAATTAGTATCCCTAATGTACTAAAAAGCACAGATTTTTTATGTGATGTTGACCAATTTCCTAATTTATAAAGATACTTTGCTATTGTAATCTCCTCCTGATGTGCTAAAACACGCAAAATTTCAAAAATGAACAAACGTGAACAATAGTTCATTTTTGTACTAAAAAAATATCCACATTAGTGAATGTGAGACATTTCTTTAAATCGGCATTCAATACCATGAAATGATAAAAACATTAACTGGTCAATGAGCAGACCAATTTTTTGTCCATCTTCTTGTGTTTTCAAAATAGTATATAGTCCTTCTATAAAGTTTGCTGAAAGGACAAAGAAAATAAAAGGATCGTTTACAACGCTTTTATCTTCAAAACGAGAGAATGTTTCTTTTTGGAGAATTTTATGAAGAACTTCTACAAGTTCCTCTTTAAAGTTCTCATATTTAGAACCTTTACTTTTACCAAAAAGTATTAATAGTTCTTTACTGTTCCCTTTGAAAATGTCCAAAATCTTATTTTTAATTTCAATCAATTTATCATCCGGGTTTACTTCAGTCATTATGATTTTATTAATGGCAGCAAACAAATCATTATAAACAGGGTCTACTATAGAATTAAATAAAGCCTCCTTATTTTTGAAATATTTGTAAACTGTACCTAAAGCAATATCAGCGTTACTAGCTATATTTCGAATGGATGCACTTGAATAGCCATTTTCTTTAAATTCATCCAACGCCGCTATTAAGATTCGATTTTTTATTTCCTCTTTTAAATATTGCATACGTGAACCTCCGTTCATTTTAGGACTTTTTCAGCTTATCATGTGAAAGTCTATTTGTAAATTAATTTTATCCTAAGTTGCTCTATATCCCCCAATCTAATTCAATGTCTCCACAACAATTCATCCTGCTTGAAATCTAAAGTTTATTAAACTCTTACTATCATAAATTTACAAAACAACTCAATGAAACCATATTTTAATAATTGATAACGTTTACTAAAGTAATAGATAATAAAGTGGATAAAATCTATTACAAAGGAAGAAAGTAATGAAGAATCCATTAAAAAAATATTTGATAATACCAGCTATACTCACTACATTATTAGCTACTCCATTTAGTGCTAACGCCTCAGCGAATGATATACATATGTCATATTTATATAGTGGCAATACTAGCTCTTTCATAAAAAATATAGATATGACTCAAGGTGCGTTAAATACGGCGACACCCAATTTTTTTAATTTAAATGCAGATGGAAGTTTGAGTGCTACGATTGATAAAAGTTTAGTCGATGCATTACATAATAGAGGATTAAAAGTTGTGCCATTCATTTCTAATCATTGGGACCGTAAATTGGCACAAATCGCAATGACAAATCGAGAAACATTGTCTACTCAAATCGCCAATTCTGTTTTGAAAAATAATTTAGATGGCGTCGATATTGATATAGAAAATTTAAACTATACAAATAAAGAGGAGTTTACAGATTTCATCCGTTTATTACGAGAAAAAATGCCTACTAATAAAACAATATCTATAGCAGTCGCTGCAAATCCATATGGGTGGACAACTGGGTGGCATGGTTCTTATGATTACACGAAACTAAGTGAGTATAGCGATTATTTAATGGTGATGGCGTATGATGAAAGCTATAATGGTGGTCCAGTTGGTCCTGTCGCTAGTTTATCATTTGTTGAAAATTCGATTAAATATTTATTAGATAAAGGGATTAATCCAAATAAAATAGTATTAGGCCTCCCTTTTTATGGGCGAATTTGGAAGGATGATGTAGAAATAGGAGGCGACGGCATTGCTAATAATGCAATAAAATCTATTGTGAATAGCCATAATGGAAAATTTTATTTTGATAATACTTCCAAATCAGCATTTGCCAAATTTACAGTAAAAAGCAGTGACTCTCCTACTTATATCGGTGGCAAAAAGCTAGTACCAGGAAATTACACGATATGGTACGAAAATGATTTATCTTTAAAATATAAGTTAAGGCTTGTAGAGAAATATCATTTAAGAGGAACAGGTAGCTGGGAGTTAACGCAAGCGGATAATGGTATTTGGAAATTTTATTCTTCTTGGGCGAATGGGGAACATAACTTTATCGATACGGAAAATCATTGGGCAGAACAGGATATAATGACCCTTTACCGAAAAGGCTGGATTAACGGCAAAAACGAATACACTTACGATCCAAACGGGAATTTAACAAGAGCTCAGGCTACGACTATCCTAATTAATGCCATCGGTTTAAACAAAACAAACGAAACTGTACCTAATCATTTCAAGGATGTGCCAGCAAATCATTGGGCAAAACGTGCTATTGAAATTGCCTATAAGTATCATATTGTGAATGGAACAAATGAAAACATTTTCGATCCAAATGCCAATATCACAAGAGCACAATTAGCAAGTATATTATCGAGAGTATTAAACTATCCTTTACCTCAAAGTGAGTCCGGTTTTTATGATGTTCCAAAAGATTTCTGGGCATATGCAGATATTTTAAAATTAAGTAGTAAAGGTATTATTAAGGGAAAAGAAGACGGAGGATTTTATCCATTTGATCATGTCACGAGAGGTCAAATGGCAGTAATGATCAACCGGGCAAGTGCAGATTTAGAAAAGTATGCAGTAAAAAACTAAATCCCTTCACAATAGTTGATAATAACTCAACTAGTTTAAATAAAAATGTACACTATTAAATACAATTTTAATAATGTACATTTTTTATTTTGCCTAACATTTCTACTAGGGTTTATTGGCATAACTCCCTACACTTCCTGAAGTACATACACTAAAGCCGATTGACCGCTCTTTATACCCGCTTTCTTAAGAAAATACAATTGCTGTACGAGCACCAATAGGAATGGCGACAGGTTCTATTTTAAACATAATTCTCCGAAATGAACCTACTGTGTATTTTTATCACATCGACTCCCACCTTTTATTTTCGAAACAAATCACCATCTAAAATTCCCCTCATATTCTATAACTAGACCTATTTTGAGGGGGAAAAATTATGGGGATTGAACTTACTGCTCTCCATTGGATTTATGTTGTATTTATTGTCTTAATTATTGGCTTTATGGTGAAACGTCGGGATACCACCCTCATCTGCATCATTGGCATATTCCTACTAGCAATTGTTGCTACTGGTGATCTTACTTCATCTATAAGTGGTGTCTTTAACAGCTTTATTTATGCGATTACTGAGCTGTTATCTACCATTCTAATTATTTCCATTATTGTTGCGATGAGCCGCGTATTAATGGCTTCCGGTATAAACGAGGTCATGGTTGCGCCATTTACAAAAATTATTAAAACACCGACACTCGCCTATTGGACGATTGGTATTTTAATGATGATTATTTCTTGGTTTTTCTGGCCGTCTCCTGCTGTTGCTTTATTAGGGGCAGTACTCTTACCTGTAGCTATTCGAGCAGGTTTACCTGCATTAGGTGTAGCCATGGCGATGAATTTATTTGGACACGGAATTGCTTTGTCGAGCGATTTTGTTATTCAAGGGGCTCCGAAGTTAACAGCAGATGCAGCAGGAATTCCCGTTGGAGATGTTGTAGCTGCCAGTATCCCACTTGTCATTACAATGGGTCTTGTGACAACGATTGCCGCATTTTTCTTATTAAAACGGGATATGAAACGAGGGACACTTGATTTAAAGAGTGCACATGAAACAACTGATGGTATTGAACAAGTGAAAGATGAGTATTTACTAACACGTGCACAAAAACGTTTTTTTGCCATACTTATTCCAATCACGTTCCTACTTGATGTTATTGCCATGTCAGCTTTGAAGTTACAGGGCGGTGATGCTACTGCACTTATTGGCGGAACAGCTGTCTTTATTTTATTAGTGCTCTGTCTTGTCGCTCATAAAAAACAAGGATTTGAGAAATCGACCAGTTACTTAATTCAAGGTTTCCAATTTGGCTTTAAAGTATTTGGCCCCGTTATCCCGATTGCCGCTTTCTTCTATCTCGGGGATTCAGGATTCACTCATATTATCGGTGACTACCTCCCTGCCGCTTCGCATGGCATTGTCAACGATCTTGGCGTTGGCTTAGCAGCCGTTGTACCTTTAACAAAAGAAATTGCGGTCGTAACCCTCGCCGTCGTAGGTGCCATTACAGGATTAGATGGCTCCGGCTTCTCTGGCATATCGTTAGCCGGCTCTGTTGGTAGTTTATTCGGTAATGCAATTGGAGGAGGAACAGCAACATTGACCGCTCTCGGCCAAATCACTGGCATTTGGGTTGGTGGTGGTACACCGTCACCGATGTAAGACATATGATAAAGGAGCAACTCGAATAAAATGACAAGAAAAAACGGCTTGAAATGATCAAGCCGAAAATAAAAAGAGAGAGGTTAAATTATTAGTTAATTTATTATGCTACTTTGTATATTTATTATACTAATTTATCTTTTAAAGCATCTGTTAAAGTTTGGGAAAAGTTTATACCTTGTTTTATACCTAAATCGTTTAAATAGCTAGGAATAGTTAACGTTTTCTTTACTGGTGTTAAATCTAAAGCTTTCTTATGTGCCTCTATATCAACATCTACAAGTGTTACAATATCTTCTTCTTTTGACTTGAAAGATACAGTATACGGTTTATTTATTGCTTCATCGGCAAACACTATGGCATTACCTATATAATCCCTTGCATATTCAATTGCTTCAGCAATAGTTTCCCCTTGAGTAATCCCGTCAATATCAGGAATTGTCACTAAGTGAAAGCCGTCTGCTGATAATGGTGAAATAACCACAGGATAAACGACAACATTTTTCATTTTTACCCTTCTTTCGATTCTATTTTAATGGGCTTTAAACCACCCCTTTTACAGCTTGTGCTTCTTGATTAGCCCTTTTGCTAAATCTTCATTAACTTCTCTATGCCTTGGGATTTGTTCTTTCTTGCCGGTTGGTGATACCCATATGTCATGTTTGCCACCATGGGTTAAGAATTACCACCGTTTAGCCGAGAAGCGTTTCTCTAACTCTCTCTTTTTCATTTTTTTACCCCTTTCGACTATACGTATATTATACGTATAGTCGAAAGGGGTAAAGTGATTAATACGTATTTTCTACGTATAGATAAAATTTTATGCAGTAGATGATTGATATATGAAATCGATAATTTCATTTAATCTAACCTTTATAATTACAACTCATCGGATGCAACACAACAAAGCCCAGGCTCAAAATCTTCGAGTACCTGGGCTTTACACAATATATGCATGTTTTTCCTACTAATTCAGCACGTTAATAAATCGGTTTTAAAATACCTATTGGAAGCCATTTGCATTGTTCGTCTTTTGCTGCTAGGTCTTCTTTTACACATAGAAATGCATTAATGGAATCACTCACTGAATAAACTATGCTACCTTTTGGCATCGCTTTTTCCGTTTTGGACCCTTCTAATGGATAGGTTTTCGCTTCAGAGTCTTCCGTTACTTCATAACGAACACCGGCTTTTTTAAATTTTGTATCAAGAACTTTCATATCTGAACCAGGATAATGCTTTTCGCACTTTAAGCCATTTCCAGTGTCTTCACAATAGCGTAACATTTGATCACCATTCATATCTGAGATGGAAGTATCACGCCATTCCGTAAACATTTTACCATATTCACCACTGTTACGATTGATATTGATATACGTTACATTTGCATAGAAAGATGCGCGAATTTTCATCGGTATCTCTTTAAAAACTACTAGATTTGTTGCTTGTACACGATATGGCCCCATTTGATAAAATGTTTTGCCATCATATTTTTCAATTTCATACGTTTTAAAATAATTATTGCGCTTCACCACTAACGAATCAAATGTACCATCTTCATTTTTCTTATAAATTTTAATATCTTTTGTAAACGTCATTTTCCCCGTTTGGTCTTTATGCACCTCGGCTCCATCAAACCGAATTGCCTCTGATTTTGTTGGATTCACTACTGCAAAGACACATGCTACTAGTAACACAAAAAATAATTTTTTCATTATGCTCCTCCTACTCTGTTTTATATTAATTACTTTATCTACTAATATCGTAATATTTTATCAAAAGAAATGCGTAATGTCAAAAATATAACAAAATTAACGTGATTTACCACTATATACTTTTCCTCAAATACCCCTTCAGTTAAGTTTCTAAACAATGGTTCACTTAACATCACCCTATAAACTAAATTGACATAATTATTTTTTTAAGTTACTATTTCCACATTAAATGAGAGAGGTTGAGGACGATGATACGTCGTTTAAAAAAACTTAAAAATGTCGCTGTGCGATTAAGCTTCTAAGTAGATATATATAAACTAATTACTTAGAAGCGAGGAAAACAAAATGAACAATCAACATTTTAATCATTGGTCAGAAATTAAATATATTAAAGATTTAGTGACAAATCCGCTTATTGAAGTTGGAGACTATTCATATTACTCCGGTTATTATGGAAATCAAAATTTTGAAGATGGGTGTGTCAGATACCTTTGGGGCGACAATAAATCTCGTGAGCTATTTAATCCTATTAATGATTTTGGTTGGCATTTAGATAAACTAATTATTGGAAACTACGTTTGTATTGCAAGTGGTGTCATTATTTTAATGGGTGGTAATCATAATCACCATTCAGAATGGATAACCGTGTACCCTTTTACTGAACAAATCGAACGTTCTTATGAGCCAAAAGGAGATACCGTTATTAAAAGTGATGCTTGGATTGGTATGAATGCAATGATAATGCCTGGGGTTACAATCGGTGAAGGTGCGATTATTGCAGCTGGGTCTGTTGTATTAAAAGATGTTCCACCTTACACGATTGTCGGTGGAAATCCTGCCAAAGAAATAAGAAAACGTTTTTCAGATTTAGAAATAGATAAATTATTAGAAATGCGTTGGTTTGATTGGGAACGAGATAAAATAGAAAAAGCTATTCCCTTTTTATCAAATGGTTCCATTGATCAATTATATGATTTCTATTTAAATGAAATAAAAATATAATAAATACTGAAACTACATCTAATTTAGGTGTAGTTTTTTAATGCAAAGTAATTTTCCTTTTAATTTTCCCCATCTTAACTTGCCAAAAATCTTGTGAGTGCGCTATCTCGCACAATCATTTTTATAAACTGTAATGCCCCCCACTGTTAAGTCCTTTAGTGTTACCTTCCTTCCATATTCCCGTGAAAGAATACTTTCAATGATCGGTAACAATTTGCGAACCTTTTCTTCCGTCATTTTGATTGCTGTCATCCCTCTCACTCCTTTTTATCACAATATGTCGAATGGGCTTGTCACTTTCGTCAAGCTCTCGCCATGGCCATAATAATGTTTCCCTACTAATTCCAATTTAACGTCCCCATTAGATACCTTTTCTGTTAAAATAATTGTAGAAAGGAAGGTGATTGAAAATTTCGACATTAGAAAATGTGAAATTTTCTGTCGGTTTAACACAATTTATTGATTTCACCGTTAGGCAAACAATGCTGGCAAAGATGAACAAGGTTAATGACATTAAAAACCAAGGTGATTATCATCCTGTAAAAGATCATTGGAAGCAGTTGCGAGAACGTATTAAATTATGCTATGAGCAACATCAGTCTCTTGAGCAATTAGATTTATTACTAACTGAAGTTCATGAACGAAAAATCAATTCCTATACTGACGCCATAAAAGCATTAAAAAAATTTACACGGAACAAGAAAATTGAATGGTTTGATCCACCAAAATCTATGTGGACATCTACTAATGGCTTAGTTGTGCGTTCCTCTCCTGAACTCGGTTTGGTAATTGACGGCGTACCCCACTTAATAAAATTGTTTTTTAAAGGGAATACGGAAAAAATTAATGAACGCAATATTCAACCAATCCTAACTTTAATGCTAGAAGCACAATCGAAAGATCCTTATCCACCAAACATAGTATTTGCTGTATTAAATGTGAAAACAGCTAAATTACATGTAGCCACGCAAGCAAACCCTAAAATCCTTCAAGCACTTCAACTCGAAGCACAAACATTTGAAAATATTTGGAGAAGCTAAAATCTCTAATGTAGTGCTCCAAAATCCAACTTCCATCACCATACTAGAATATGAACCCTAGATATTAGATTAATGACCTTAAAGGCTAGAGCCTGGGCATATAACAGGCTCTTCCCATTATTACATACGCTATAGATTCAGCAGTTACATATATAAATTAACAATACTCCTATAGATGAATAATTTTTAACTAAAAAAGAACATACGTCCGAATATTAAAGAATGATTTATTCATTTGAAAAATATATAAAAGAAAGGAAACCTAATAAGGAGGAATAACCGATGAAATGCGTCATCTATGTTCGCGTCAGTACCGACGAACAGGCGAAGCATGGGTTTTCAATCGCTGCACAAATCGAAAAGTTAGAGGCTTATTGTGTGTCACAAGGATGGGACATTGTTGAGGCGCCTTACGTCGATGATGGCTATTCTGCTAAAGATTTAAATCGTCCCCATTTTCAAGCAATGTTAGAGCGCATTCAGCAAGGCGGCATCGATGTTTTACTCGTCTATAAGTTGGATCGTTTAACCCGCTCTGTGCCTGATTTGCATTCGATTTTAGCTGAATTGGAGCAATACGATTGTAAGTTCAAATCTGCTACCGAAGTGTACGATACGACCAATGCAATGGGACGATTGTTTATTACGTTAGTAGCGGCGATTGCGCAATGGGAGCGAGAAAATACCGCCGAACGGGTGCGTATGGGCATGGAAAAGAAAGTGAAATTGGGCTACTGGAAAGGTGGCACCCCTCCCTACGGCTATCAAGTAGTAAATGGTGATTTACTGATTGATGAAGCTGAGGCGCAAATTGTCAAGGATATATTTACGCTAGCGAAAACATTGGGATTTTACACGATTGCCCGGCAATTAACGAATAAAGGTGTCCCCACTCGAAAAGGCGGACAATGGCATGTCGATAGTGTGCGAGATATTGCGAATAATCCAACGTACGCAGGATATTTAATGTTTAGCTTGAATCCAAAAGACATTAAAAAACCGCCGCGTGAACGTGTGCTTTTTGAAGGTAACCATAAGCGTATTATCGATCGCGATGAATTTTGGGCACTACAAGATTTGCTCGATAAACGAAGAACATTAGGCGGAAAGCGCGAAACGAGCAATTACTATTTTTCCTCGCTTTTAAAATGTGCGCGTTGCGGGCATTCGATGGCTGGTCATAAAGCCGGCAAGAAAAAAACGTACCGGTGTTCTGGCAAAAAAGCTGGCAAAGCTTGTACTAGTCATATGATTTTAGAAAGTAATTTAGTGCAAGCCATTTTTACACAATGGGATGACTTGGTCGGTGGCCATTTCTCAAGCAATGAAGGCGATACTACTTTTCCAGCGGCACAACTGACTGCATTACAACAGGAATTAACTGTTGTGCAAAAGCTTTTACACAAGAAGAAAACGATGTTTGAACATGATATTATTGGTATTGATGAGTTAATTCGTGAAAGCGAAAAATTGCGTAGTACAGAAAAAGAAATTCTTGCAAAGCTCAACAAAATACAGCAGCAGGACAATCGCCATCATGAGGAAATTCGAGCGATTATACGTAATATCGATACCCTATGGATGAATGCTGATGATAGCGAACGCAAGCAGTTAATGACCACCATCTTCGAACAACTAGTCGTTGATACAAAGGATGATTATACGAGCAGTAAACAAGCTAGAGAAATAACAATTGTTACAGCTAAATAATATGTCTTTTATTGGTGGCGGTACGCTAATACCGTGGGCACTTATTCCCGCAGCTGCTATTTGTAACGTCAGTCCATTTGAGCTTGCGCGGCGTAATTTATTGCCTGTAGCAATAGGACTTTTTGTAACGACCATAGTCGCGTTATTTTTAATTTAATGACAACCTAATAGTAAAAACCGATGAACAATTAATTTGTTCATCGTTTTAGCATTTAACAGGATGATTATCGGCTTTATTCTATAAGGGCGAATTCACATATTGAGTAAAAATTCCATATGCTTTTTACTGTACATCTGTTAAAAAATATAATATATTTTTTGATAATGTTCTCACTTTGATAACATTGATACTATATCAATTCATCAGATAGGAGGCTTGTTGATGCGCAATAAAGTGGAGGTTTTAATGCATCCTGTTCGAATGAAAATTTTACAAGCACTGATGCATAATACAGAAGATGGTTTGAGTACGTTAGAGATGATTTCTGTTATAAAAGATGTACCGCAAGCTACTTTATATCGCCATATCCAAATATTAGTGGATGAAAACGTTATTAAAATTGTGAAAGAGCGAAAAGTTCGTTCTGTTACTGAAAAATTTTATGCATTAAATGAAGGAGCAGCAAAAATAGATGCAGAGGAGTGGTCCAAACTAACGAAAAAGCAAAAATTAAACTATATTTCCTACTATCAATTAGCATTACTGTCTCAATATCAAAATTATTTAAACTCATTTGAAGAAGATTATGTCGATGATTCAGCAACTTTTTCATTACTTGACTTATCCTTAACAAAGGAACAATTTAATAACTTTCAAAATGATTTAAATAATTTATTAACGAGATACTATAATATGTTCGATTCAAGCAATACGACTGAAACAAAAACAATCGCAGTAAATATTATTCCAAAATCTTAAGATACACTAAATGGATTTAAATTGTGAGGAAATGGAGAAGATTTATGAAAAAAAGCAAGTCAATTGAAAATATACGAAAATTTATTATGATTATAATCGGTGCCATCATTGCAGCCTATGGGCTTGAGGCTGTATTAATACCAAACAATGTTATTGATGGTGGCGTAACAGGTCTTAGTATTATGGGTGCCCATTTATTTGAATTACCATTAGGGGTCCTGCTCTTTGTACTTAATATTCCATTTATTTATATCGGCTATAAACAAGTCGGGAAAACATTTGCATTAATGAGTAGCGCCGGAATTGCAGCATTATCGATTTCCACAGTGCTTTTACATAATGTAAAAACCATTTTAGGTCCAGAAGATCCTTTATTAATTGTCTTATCGGGTGGTATGTTACTCGGCATTGGTATAGGAATTGTTTTACGTAATGGTGGCGCATTAGATGGCTCTGAAGTTTTAGCCGTCCTATTATCACGTAAAATTCCATTTTCAGTCGGAGATATTATCTTATTTATTAATGCCTTTATTTTCTTAGGGGCAAGTTTTATATTCGGTTTAGAAAGCGCATTATACTCAGCTTTAACGTACTATATTGCGAAAAATGTCATTGATATTATTCAAGTAGGTTTAGAAAAATCTAAAGATGTCCGTGTCGTCAGTGCAAAATCGGAGGAGATTGGGGACGCCATTCAAGCTCGTCTAGGACGTGGTGTTACTTATACACAAGGTCGTGGTGGCTTTTCTAATGAACCAACTGAAATTTTAAACTGTGTTATTAACCGTATGGAAGAAAATAAGCTTGTGTCAATTATTAAAGATATTGACAGCAGTGCTTTCGTCGTTATTTCTGATGTTTCAGAAGTGCGCGGTGGTAATTTCAAAAAACGCGATATTCACTAATACCAAAAGTAAGCAAGTGTCTTTCCTTGCTTACTTTTTTATTACTATTGAAGTCAAGGTTATTTCACGACAATTAGCACTGAAAAAGCTATACTTAGTATAAAATATTTTCATTTTAGCATAAGGAGCATTCAATGGACTTATATATAGCAAGTGACCGCCAATTACCCATTCGGTATTATGTAAATGAAGCTATTTGGATTCGACGTGGCTGTATTTCACCACCACAAGTAACATTGCCTTTTTTTGTAGAGATAGAAATTAAAAATAGTGACAATTTACCAATTATTACGCAGTATATTCACGAATACCAAAGTCAGTATAAGTTTACTGAAATGCAAATTTTAATAAAGGACAAAATGCTCTTTACTAAAATGCAAGACATGCTCACTGAGCAACTAAAACGCAATCATATGATTTCCATACACCCATTATTATTAAAGTAGACCGTCATTGAAAGCTAATGCTTCTTCTAAAATTACTTTTGTTAGTTCATGGTCATTTATTACAAACGGTACTTCAGCTGGCTCAACCCAAATTCTAGATAATGCTTCATGTTCTCTAAGAAAAGGTAAGCATTCATGAACATCCATTTTATAAAAAACCTGATAACCAATTACAGGGTATTTACCTTGTGGATTAAATGACTGATTGTCTTGATGACTTACTTCAATTGAACCGATGTATTGTAGTGTGCCCCTTACATATGCCTCTTCATATGTTTCTCGTAAAATCGCATCTACCATGTTCTCCCCAGATTCTACGTGTCCTCCTGGGTAATTAAAACCTCGCTGTTTTATATGACTTAATAGCACATAGCCATCTTTTATACATACCGCATGGACACTTGTCACAATTAATGATTTCGTTAGTTTCATTTGAGGCATCCAAGTAAGCTTTACATTCCCACCATCCCAATCAACAAAAATAGTTTGCATGTTTCTCCCCCGCTCCCTTTATGTTCAAAATTTCACCTTATATTCTCTTTCGATAATCTTTTACAAATCCCTTTTTCAATAGATTAACATTACAGCTTAAAATCTTTCGTATCTACGAATTTTTTTAGAATCAAAAAAATTCCCTACCATAAATAGGCATACATTCGACTTTAAAAGAATAGAAACCTAATAAGGATCTTTTGAAAAATAAAGTGGGGTGTAAAAGGAATGCTTGAAATAAGTGATGCAAAAACGTTGGTACTAGGAATTGTGCAACATGATCCATTGTTTGTCGTTCTACAACATACACCATTAGTCGAAACACTTTATGGTGATAACTATTTAACACACATCCATGAAAAAAAATATTATAGTATTTCAGAGGTTGCAGGTTGGTTCGAAATAACGGATGCAATGCTTCGTTATTACATCAAACCTTTTGAACAATATATATTTGATAGTGCATCCAATCAAATTCCAACTATACGATTGGACCTCCCTGCCATTTTACGACTTCGAATGATACTGCTTTTGAAGGATGAACATCGTGTAAAGGGCCTAAAACTTCTTCTAGGTATTGATGACAACGGTCAACAGATTAAGCATCAAATTACTGCCACAACTCTTGATTCAACAGATAATTTAACTAACAAAGTCGATGTACTCGGCAGTGTTCTACAGCAAATGATTCAAACTGGTTTATTTCATATGGAACCAAATGAAACACAAGGCACATTCCACATTACAATCAACCAGGATTTCTTAGCTCAACAGATGCTTTCTTCTGAATCGACCCGGCAAATTGAGCACATTCAAAATGAAACAGCTGAACTCAAACATATAAACGAAAATCTCCAAAAGCAAATGCAAGAATTACAAGAAGGTAGTGTAAAAGATATCGTCAAAAAAATTCGAGAGCGCCATATTGAAAATGAAATCGTTTCAACATTGCGCACAGAAGCACTTCAGCAATTTGCATTAAAGAATAAGTCGGGGATTTTCGCCAAAATTTTTAGAGCCTCGCAAATTGAAATGGAAAAAGAGCAATTTGTTTTTGGTTATATTTCACAGTATTTAGAAGAGCGCTTAGAAGCAGCACTCAATACGTATTACGGTGCCTGACACTCAAACAATTCAGAATTGTTTGAGTGCCAGGCACCCACAAAACATTCTCTGTCCTCGATTATAGGCAGAGTTTTTTTGTTCAGCAGGGAAACAAAAATAGGAAATAAAACCATTTAAAAGGAGTAATTTATGACTGATTCCTTTATAATAGAGTCCATAATATGACAAAAAGGTGTGTACCTATGCATACGATAATGGAAGTACAAAACATATCTAAACAATATAAAGCTAAGAAAGTTTTAGACAATATTTCATTCGCCATTTATTCAGAGGAAATTGTAGCACTTGTAGGAAAGAATGGCTCAGGCAAGAGCACACTACTAAAAATTATAGGAGGCATAGTGGATTGTGATTTCGGACAAGTGAACAAAAATGTTCCATCTTTAAAAATTGGGTATGTACCCGAAGTTGCTCCTTCTCATGTATTCTTTACGCCCGAAGAATATCTTTTTCATATGGGTAAAATTAGTGGCATACCGAAAAAGACCTTACATCAAAAAATAAATGACTTGCTCATATTGTTTAATATGCAAGAAGCCCGTGCGATAAGAATGAACCATTTTTCAAAAGGCATGAAGCAAAAAATCATGATCATGCAGGCCATGCTTGCAGATACACAACTTCTTATTTTGGACGAACCTTTATCCGGACTTGACCCGCGTGCCCAACAGGATTTAGAAAATACCCTTTTGTCTTTAAAAGAAAATGGCTACAGTATTATTTTAACTTGTCACGAAACGAAATTATTAGAAAATCTTGTAGATCGGGTTTTATTCATACAAGCTGGTCATGTGATACATATGGCGTCTGAACCAATTATTCAAAGCAATCAATTAGTTTTTGAATTACCTAATCAAAAGTCATTTGATGAATTCCTTCCCCTTATCCAAATTAAACAAATACGCACATTAAGTAAAGATAATCAAGAGCTAACAGTAACGGTTAGCAAGGCGAATACTGACAAAATCCTTTTGGCATTACTTCAGTCAGAAGCTTCTATTAAGCAGCTTATACCTGTAAATCCAAAGAAGGAACAATTCTATACCCATTTTTAGGAGGTAACTCAAAAAATGATTAGTTTATTGCACTATCAATTGATTAACTACTTAAGATCATATAAATATATTCCGCCTTTTTTCATTTTTATTTTATGTACGGTAGTCAATTATGCTTTTGTGCCAAACCCAATATTGGATAGTTACTCATTTACATCGACGCTTCTGTTCTTGCTAATGGGCTGGTTTACAATCACCATATTTCATGCAGAGGATGAAGGTCAGAAAGTAATTACTATTCTACATGCTAAGGGACAAAAAGCGTATTTTGGGGCGCTTTATTTGATTTGTATAATACTTGGATTTTGTCTCAGTTGGGTGTCAGTCATTTACCCCATTCTGATAGGTGCATTTGTCGAGCAACCAAGAACTTTACATATTATACTGGGCTTTCTAGCTCACTTTACCCTATCGATACTTGCTATTGCCCTCTCTCCCCTGTTCTCAAGGGAATTGGTCAAAAACAAACAAAATTCTTGGTGGGGTGTTCTTAGTACGCTAATCATTTCGATAGCTATAATCTCTTTGAAAAATAAAATAAAGGGACTGATCTGGCTGTTCCCTCCTGTACATCTTTCTTTAAAAATAATGTCCTCCGGTGATAGCATTGAAACAATTTCAGCCGTTTTCTATTGGCATTTTACTTGGATATTTCTTTACAGCATGCTACTAATATGTTTATTCTTCTTTCTATTAAACCGCAAAAAGAAAATATAAGCGAAGTGCCAGGCGCGCAAACAATTCTGAAAATTGCGAGTGCCTGGCACCTTCATTATTCATCAAGTAATTCTTTTAATTCATGTATTTCAGAAACTGTTAGCTCTGTTAATTCTACGATTGTTTCAATATCGGTGTTTCTTTTTAATAATTTCAATGCAATTTCTGTCTGCATCTTTTTTTCCCCTTGTTTTATACCTTGTTCTAATCCTTGTTCTAGTCCTTGTTCTAGTCCTTGTTCTAGTCCTTGTTCTAGTCCTTGTTCTAACCCTTGTTCTAACCCTTGTTCTAGTCCTTGTTCTAACCCTTGTTCTAACCCTTTTTCTAACCCTTTAATTAGTCCTTCTTTTTCAGCTATATATTTAGTATCTTCTAGCTTCGCTGCCTCATCTAGTATATATTTCAACCTGGATTGATAGGCATAGTAATCTTCAGGGGATTGACTTAAATCTTGCCAAACATTAAAAGCATTGAATAACTCCTTATCTTTCATGGCGAGTTCCTCCAATTCCAAATAGATTTCTTCATAGACTTTATCCTTACGTCCATCAACCATTCCCAGTAGCATTAACCATCTAGCAAGTACATCTTCCCAAGAATTTAATTGCTTGGCATACCATTGCTGAATAAATTTATTCATATCAATAAAATGAATTTCAAGTACATCATCCATTTTAAACTTCTCATAATTGTCGTATAGTTGGAAAATTGAATGATATTTATCTGTTTGTTCAAACAAACTAAAATTACAAATATTCACAGTGATTGTCGGTCTTAGTTTATGGTATCCCATTCCCCTCCGAAGCTGAGAGGTATAAATTCTTGACCAATAATACAATGTTCGCTTCATCATATCGTATTGATTTGTTAGTTGAATTTCTACATTAATAAAAAGCTCATCTTGTGTTTTAACTAAAATATCCAGTCTTGATTGCTTATCATCTACATGCTCACTGCCAAACTCTTGACTCATAAAAGATATCTCATTGATAGTATTGTGGCCTGTACGATTTAATAAGGCATTCAAGAAGATTTTCGTAATGTTTTTATTCTGTTCAGTGCCAAATAATTGTTTAAAAGCATAATCTACTTTTAAATCTACAAATTTTTCAAGTGGGATTTTACGTAAAGTCTTTACACTCATTCGCATCACTCCAATTGATTGATTTATCTCAATTATAACATTTTGTCGAATTAGGAAAAAATAAAAAGAGTGCCAGGCACTCGAACAATTCTGAATATTTCGAGTGCCTGGCACCTTTACTTTTGGCTAATTACCAATTGTTGCACCAGCATTGGAATTTCGTTTAATTCATCGATGATATAATCTGCTTTATACGTTGGACTTGCATCGTTTCTTTTCCAAATTGCTTTCATTCCTATGTTTTGAGCTGCTTCTATATCATTGATGGCATGATCACCAACAAACATACTATGTGCTGCACTTACTTGTAGTTTAGCTAAAGCACGGTTAAAAATGTCTGAGTTCGGCTTCTTCACGCCCTCCCATTCAGAAATCAAAATTACATCAAAATAATGCTCAATGCCTAGCGCTTGTATATTATCTAACTGGAACTGTCCATATCCATTTGTTATCATACCGAGTTTAATATTCCGTTGCATTAATTCATCAAGCATAGAATGCAGATGCTGGAAAGGAACACAACAATATTTGAATTTTGTAATATAATCATCAAGCAACTCTTTTACTGTACAGTCTGTTAAATTGAATTCATTGATCAATTGTTCATAAACAACATCTTTCCACACATAACCATTTTTATCCAACTCAATAAATCGACTTATATAGAGCGCTTTTGAAATACTAGAGAGTTTAGGAGCTAATCGATCATATTGATTTGAAACAAATGCAATCAAAGATTTCTCTCTGTCTAACAATGTACCATCTAAGTCAAATAACACTGCTTTAATTATCGTCTTTCCCTCCCTTTTTAGTGTCAGGCACGCAAACAATTCAGAATATTACGAGTGCCTGGCACCGGACTGCATATTTAACTTAGCTACTTTTTCCTGCTGTTTCATCACAATCCATTTACCAGATAGCATTACGAGTAATCCTAGCAACACAATACCGCCTGCAAAGATAAGCGCTGCTTTATAACTGCTGTAAATGACTACAAGTTGTCCAGCAATCATTGGTCCGATAATTTGTCCAAAAGCATAAAATGTTGTCAGCAATGACACCACTGGGCCGCTCTGTGTAGGAAAGAGCTGTCTGGCATAGGCTGTTGTTAAAGTCACAATGCCAACGAACGTTAAACCAAATAAAAATGAAGATAATAACACACTCCATACTGTTTGTGAAAATACCGGTAACAGAATTCCTAGCACTTGTAATATGTAAGCGACAACCAAAATTTTTATTGCTGAAAACTTTTCTAATATTATTGTCCACACTGGAGCAGATGGAATTGCCGCTACCCCAACAATAACCCAGCTATAAGATGAATAAGCCTGAAGCGAAGGAATGTTATGAATAATATCTACTAAAAATGTTCCTGTAATAATATAGCCAAGCCCCTCAAGCCCATATGCCGCAATAAGCCAAGGCATAAAACCACGCGACAATTTTGCATCAGACGTTTTAGCAACTTTCTCGCTATCTTGAACTTGTAAATTTCTCCACAATATAAACGTAATCACGAAAAATAATGCTGATAAAATACCTAAACCAATCCAAGTACCTTGCCAAGCAAAACGTACTTCTATAAATGGTACGAACAAGCCGGATATGGCGATACCAAGCCCTATGCCACTAAATAAATAACCTGACCACTTTGTCAGTAACTGTTTAGCTAAGTAATCCATAATAACACTAGATGTTAAAACAAAAATAAGTCCTCCTGTAATCCCTGCAACTAAGCGTAAGACAAGCCATACACTATAAATCTCAATGATTCCCATCAGGACAACAGAAATAACATTTAACACAACGCTCAACAATAAAAAATTTTTCTTTTGTCTATAAATAAATCCAGCCCATAATGCTCCTATAAAATACCCAATATAATTACTCGATGCTAAAAAGCCAGCAACCTTAAAGGAAAAGCCGACATCCTCCCGCATATACGGTAAAATGGGCGTAAAAGCAAAACGGCTAATCCCCATCGCTACGACAAGTAATAATACTCCACCAAATAAGACCCCCATGTGTTGACGATTCATCGCATCCGCTCCCCCTTTTGTTAATAAAAGGATACTTAATACACATTAAGAATGCAATTATATTTATAAAATTTTACCAATATTCTAAAAACAAGTGCTTGTAAGCTATAAAAAAAGACTCAAGCATTTACACTTGAGTCTTCTATAATTTTAAATAGCTTTTACATTCATAATAATTAATACAATGAGCAAAAATACAATCAAACATATTCCTATTATGACGACAGTCTTCCAACTAAGCATACTCATTCACCTTTCTTCTATATAGAATTTAAACCTAAAAAAGTAGTATCTATATCTCCTCTATTAAATTTCTCAGAAAATCTGCATCTTTAACAACTATCTTTTCCAAACCCTACTTTTACATTTCTATTAAAAGTGCAATTAAAACACCTATTTATCGATAATCATTCTTATTTTTATTTTATTTAAAAACTACTATTTTACCAATTGCTATTTTCCTTTTAGTTCCTCAACTATAAATTTCCATGTCATTAAATTGCTGTAAAAATCAATAGTACGCATGTATTTCATCATGCAATTTATTCGTTTTTTTATAGACTTCACAGTTTATTTGTCCTATAATATTCCCTACATGATATTAAAATACGAACATTGAGGTGCAAAACGTGGTTGAATATACGCAAATTTTCAAAGGGACTGCTTTTACAAGTAAGTCTTCAAAAGAAGTACAAGTTTTAAAAGATTATCTATTTTGTATTAACACTGACGGTATGATTGAAAAGGCTGTTGCACCAGAACATCCTGATTATCAAACATTACTAACTACATACCAAGGGAAAGACAACTTCCACCAATTAGCAGATGGACAATATTTCTTCCCAGGTTTTGTCGATTTGCATGTACACGCTCCGCAATGGGCTCAAGCTGGAACTGCTTTAGACATCCCCCTAAACGATTGGCTAAACACATATACCTTCCCAATAGAATCGAAGTTTTCTGATTTAACATTTGCCAAAGAAGTCTATGAAGATTTAGTGAGCACACTTCTTGCAAATGGCACAACAACATCACTATACTTCGCTACTGTCCATAAAGAAGCGAGCTTATTATTAGCTGAAATTTGTGCTAA
>Ga0213820_1000382_pt1 | contig 34186 bp, 31 predicted proteins | sample MC6MC0910MG_FD_179889 | JGI IMG/M metagenome (GOLD analysis project Ga0213820, IMG submission 179889) | Enriched soil aggregate microbial communities from Iowa State University, Ames, United States - MC6-MC0910-MG | ecosystem: Environmental > Terrestrial > Soil > Unclassified | place: USA: Iowa... | reverse complement strand
AGCAGGATGTCAGGAGTTCGAATCCCCTCACCCCGACCATTTTCAGGGTCGTTAGCTCAGTTGGTAGAGCAGTTGGCTTTTAACCAATTGGTCGTAGGTTCGAATCCTACACGACCCACCATGTAAAAAGGGCATCTCGACTGAGATGCCCTTTTTCTTTTGCCTCGAATTTAACCCACGAAAAAAGCACCCGTTAAGGTTTCTGTTTAAGCGGGACCCTTTGGGAACAACTGTCTTGCGCAATTTCTAAAAATTGACGCATTGTGGGAGCGGGCTTGCCCCGCGAACACCGGCGAAGCCGGTGCCATGCACCGCGGCGCCTGCATCGCCGGCAAGCCGGCTTCCACAGGTTTTGGTAGCCGCTTGCCGCAGTCCAAAGGGCTGGGTAATCTGCCACAAAAAAGCCCAGCCTGAGGGGCTGGGCTTAGCTGTCAGTGCAGCTTCAACCGCGGCTCTGTCCCACGCCCAATCTTGCTACCCAACATCATCATCGCCGTACGGAAGAACCCGTACAGCGCCATCTGATGCATGCGGTACAGCGACACATAGAACATCCGCGCCAGCCAGCCTTCCAGCTTCACGCTGCCCATCAGGTTGCCCATCAGGTTACCCACCGCCGAGAAGCGCGACAGCGATACCAACGAACCGTAGTCCTTGTACTCATAAGTCGGCAGCGGCTTGTTCTCCAACCGCGCCTTCAGGCTTTGCGCCAGCATCGAAGCCTGCTGGTGTGCGGCCTGGGCCCGTGGCGGCACATTGCGGTCGCTACCCGGTTGCGGGCACGCGGCGCAGTCACCGAAGGCGAAGATGTTGTCATCACGCGTGGTCTGCAGGGTAGGGCGCACCACCAACTGATTGATGCGGTTGGTTTCCAGCCCATCGATGTCCTTGAGGAACCCCGGCGCACGGATACCGGCCGCCCACACCTTGAGGCTGGCCTGGATCACTTCGCCGTCCTTGGTTTTCAGGCCATCCGCGGTCACTTCGCTGACCGCGGCATTGGTCATCACCTTCACCCCCAGTTTTTCCAGGGTCTTGTGCACCGGCACACTGATGCGCTCAGGCAACGCAGGCAAAACCCGTGGGCCAGCCTCGATCAAAGTGATGTGCATGTCCTTGGGCTGGATGCGGTCCAAGCCATAGGCTGCCAGCTCGTGTGCCGCGTGGTGCAGCTCGGCCGCCAGCTCTACGCCAGTGGCACCGGCACCGACGATGGCCACGCTGATTTGTTCGCTGGCCACATCACCGGCGTGGGCGCGCAGGTAGTGGTTGAGCAGTTGCTGGTGGAAACGCTCGGCCTGCTTGCGGGTGTCCAGGAACAGGCAATGCTGCGCCGCGCCCAAGGTGCCGAAGTCGTTGGTGTTGCTGCCCACGGCGATGACCAATGTGTCGTAGCTCAGCGTGCGCGCAGGCACCAGCTCGCGGCCCTCTTCATCGAGGGTTGCGGCCAGTTGGATCTGCTTGCCTTCACGGTCCAGGCCGCTCATGCGCCCCAGCTGGAAGTTGAAGTGGTTCCACTTGGCCTGGGCCACGTAGTTCAGTTCATCTTCCGAGGAGTTCAGCGAGCCGGCTGCCACTTCGTGCAGCAGCGGCTTCCAGATGTGCGTCAGGTTGGCGTCGACCAGGGTGATGTCGGCTTGCTTGCGCTTGCCCAGGCTTTTACCCAGGCGGGTCGCCAGTTCCAGGCCGCCGGCGCCGCCGCCGACAATCACGATGCGATGAGTCATGGGGATATCTCATAAGGTTTACGGAATTCGTAGCCCTGGGGGCCGGCCGCAAACTGCACGAGGGGAGGGCGAGCGCAAGGCAGCTCATAGCACCAGTCCACTCAACAGGCGGCTTATGAGGCCCAGACCAATGGTCACGGCTACCACCAGTACAAGGAGCAGCCATGGCCGGAAGGGCCTGCGCTCGACTTGGTGCTGGGGGGCGCGTAGATACTCATCGACACGACGCTGATCTTCAGGATTCAGGCGGCTGGTCATGGTGGGCCTCGTCAGATAGACGTTTGTGACTGCGCAAACGCTACAGCGTTCAGGCAAGCGCTTGAAACAAATGATAATGCTTTCTATCTCTGGCGCCGAGTGTACGCCATCGCAAAGACTCTCGGCACTGGATCAAAGACTGATCCCCACATCGAACACAATGCTGCGCCCCAGGTTGCCGCGCAAAAAGTCTGGCGCATCCGGGTGGGCGAACAGCACACGGGCGAACGTCGGCCCGACCAGTGACAACGAGCGCCAACCCTGGCGCAGGTATTCGGTGGGCGGCGGGAAGTGAGTGTTGAGGTCGAGCACTTCGCGCTTGAGGCTGGCGAAGGCGATGATGTCCAGCTCGTTCAGCTCCAGCCCACGTTCGCGGTAGTTGTGCGCCTTCTTGCGCAAGGTCGGGGCCAACCGCCCCAGCAGTTCAGTCGCGCTGATACGCCGGGGGCGTGCTTCACGGCGCACCAATTGCGCCAGGGAAAACGCACTGCGCCGGCGTTGCAGTTCTTCGCGCCACTCATCGTTGAGGCGGCGGCCTTCGTCCAGTACGAAAAACACCTCGAATGCCGCATCGCGGAACAGCACATCTGGCGGCTCCTGGCCGGCCGGGGTGAAGTCCTCGCTGCGGTAGGGAATGTTCAACCCTTGCAGCAGGCGTTGGCATACCCAACGCTCACGCTCCCATTTGCGTGCATTGGAGAGAAAAGCATTGGCTTGTTCGGCCTGGATGGTAAGCAGGCGCAGGTAGTCTGAGTCATCCATGCAGACAAGCTTAGACGCTAATCGATGACGGTAAGATGCTGTTTGTGCGCAGAAATCAGCTCAGCACCGGCCACTGCTGCACGATACCTAGCAGATGCACCACGCCAAACCCCAGGCAGAAGCATCCGCATGCAGAAAGGGCGGCCGCCAGATCAGGCCAGGTTAAGCGCAGCCGGAGGAGTTGGAGAATGGGTGTAGACTCACCTTTATCCATAGGGGAGAGAGGGGTATTCGTCCGGTGATCAGTGCACAGGTGTTGTCGGGCACCAGCCTCTCGTTGGGCTGGCTGGGTTACGTGCCACTGTTGCTCTGGGCCGCCAGCCGCGCTCGCTGGGTGGAGCTGTTCACCGACCGACGCCGCCAGCACCTGCTGTTTGGCACGGTGTTCTGCCTGTTTGCCCTGTGGTTGGTCAGGCGCGATTTCGATACGGGCGTGTCGTATCACTTCATTGGCATGACGGCTGTGACCCTGCTGCTGGACTGGCCGCTGGCTGTGCTGGGGGGCTTTATGGCTCAGTTGGGGTTGCTGGCGCTGGGGCGTCAGGACCTGGCGGCACTCGGTGTGAACGGCCTGCTGTTGATTGGCTTGCCGGTGCTGATTACCGAGCTGTGCGCCATCGCGGTCGAACGCGCGCAACCGCGTAACCTGTTTGTGTATATCTTTTGTTCAGGGTTCTTTCCGGCGGCGCTGACGGTGCTGGTGTGCCTGTTGGCCGGGCTGGGGATCTTGTGGCTGGACGGGCGTTTTGCCATGCCGGAGTGGCTGAGTGACTTTGTGGGCTACCTGTGGCTGATGATGTTCCCCGAGGCGTTCATCAACGGCATGGTGATCAGTGCGCTGGTGGTGTTTTGCCCGGAGTGGCTGGAAACGTTCAACCGCACGCGGTACCTGCAGGCGCCGTGGAAGGACGATGAACACTGAACCCCGCCCTTTGTAGGAGCGGCCTTGCGTCGCGATGGGCCGCAAAGCGGCCCCAGTTTCAGCGTCATCACAGATAGTGCTGGGGCCGCAAAGCGGCCCTTTCGCGACGCAAGGCCGCTCCTACACGGGGCCAGTAAACAGGGTTAGTGCCGCGGCTCCAGGTCTGCGGAATACAGCTCATCTTCGGACTCTTCCGAACCCGCGATCTTGTGCTCCTCAGCCGCCCAAGCCCCCAGGTCGATCAGCTTGCAACGGTCAGAGCAAAACGGCCGGAACGCGCTTTTCTCGTTCCATTCCACAGGTGCGCCACAGGTCGGGCAATCGACGGTCAATGGCTGGCTCATGGCTGGCCTCCTCGTAAAGTCAGGTAAAAGTGGTGCAGACGGTCGATCTGCTCGTGCAGCGCCGCGAGGTCGCGGTCATTGACCACCACATCGTCGGCATGGCGCAGGCGCTCTTCGCGGGCCAGCTGGGCCTGCAAAATGGCCTGCACCTGCTCAGGGCTGGTGTTGTCCCGCTGCAGGGTGCGTTGCACCTGCAACGCCTGCGGGGCATCGATCACCAACACGCGTTGGGTCTTGCGATGCTGGCCAGACTCAATCAGCAAGGGTGACACATACACCGCATACGGCGACTGCGCCTTGGCTAGGTAGCTGAAAATCTCCTGCCCAATCAGCGGGTGCAGCAGGGCTTCCAGCCATTGGCGCTGGGCCGGGTCGGCGAAAATCAGCTGGCGCAAGGCGCCGCGGTCCAGCTGGCCGTCGTCCAGCAGCACGCCTGGGCCGAAGCGCTCGACGATACTGGCCAGCGCCGGGCGACCAGGCTCAACCACCCAGCGCGCGGCCTGGTCGGCATCGACCAGGTGCACGCCAAGCTCGATGAAACGCTCGGCGGCGGCACTCTTGCCGCTGCCGATGCCACCGGTCAGGCCGAGAATCCAGGGGGTGAAAGCTGCAGTGGTCATCAGAATCCAAGCAGTTGCAGGTAAGAGGCGTATATTTCATCACCCCAGAGCACAGCAATCCACCCCGCAATTGCCAGATAGGGGCCAAACGGCATGGCCATGCCGATGGAATGCTTGCGCATCCGCAGCAGGAACACGCCCACCAACGCCCCCACCACCGACGACAGCAGCAAGGTCAGCGGCAGCACCTGCCACCCACCCCAGGCACCGATCAGTGCCAGCAGCTTGAAGTCGCCATAGCCCATGCCTTCTTTGCCGGTCACCAGTTTGAACAGCCAGTACACCGTCCACAGGGTGAGGTACCCAACCACGGCACCACACACCGCATCGGGCAAGGGCACCAATACGCCGAAGTAATTGACGATCAACCCAAGCCACAGCCCCGGCAGCACGATCGCATCAGGCAGCAATTGTTGGTCGTGGTCGATCAAGCTCAGGGCCAGCAAACCCCACGTCAGCGGCAAAAGCGCCAGTGCCTCGACACTGGCCCCGCACCGCCAGGCCACCGCCATCGACAGCAGCGCACAGCCCAGTTCGACCAATGGATAACGCGCGCTGATGCGCTGCTTGCAGGCAGAGCAACGCCCGCGCAACGCCAGGTAACTAAGGATGGGGACGTTTTCCCATGCCCGAATCCGATGCCCACACTGGGTGCACTGCGAGGCCGGCAGGCAAAGGTCGAAACGCGCATGCTCGACCACCGGCAACCCCAGCACCTCCTGTGCCTCACGCTGCCATTGGCGGTCCAGCATGATCGGCAAGCGGTACACCACCACATTGATAAAACTGCCTACCAACAACCCCAGCACGGTCGCCAAGGTGATGAAGTAAGCCGGCTGCATCGCCAGGAAGGTCCATAAAGTCATGTTCAGATCAAGCTACCCAGCTGGAAGATCGGCAAGTACATCGCCACCACCAGGCCGCCAACCAGCAGGCCCAGGACCAGCACGATGGCGGGCTCCAGCAGGCTGGTCAACTGCTCCAGCGCCTGGCTGACCTGTTCCTCGTAGTGGCTGGCGGCTTTTTCCAGCATCGTGTCCAGCGTGCCACTGGATTCACCAATGGCTACCAGTTGTACAAGCAGGGGCGGGAACAGCGGCTCGGTGGCCATTGCCTGGTTCAGCCCCTGCCCATTGGCCATGCCCTGGCGTAACCGCAAAATCGCGTGTTCATGCAACTCACCACCACTCACCTTGGCCACCGTCCCCATGGCATCCAGCAGCGGCACCCCAGCGGCGTACGACGTTGCCAGGCTACGCGCAAAACGCGCCATCGCCGCCTGCCTCAGCAGCGCGCCGAACACCGGCAGGCCCAGCACCCGCTGAGATATCCACAGGCGCGCTGGCGCATGCTGCCGGTAAAGCTGGCGCCCAGACAAACCCAACATCGCCACACCGACCAGCAACAGCGGCGCATAACGCCCCAGCCCTGTGGACAAGTCGATCACCCACTGCGTAAAAGCCGGCAGCGCAGTATCAAAACCCGCGAACAGGCTCTGAAACTGCGGGATCACTTCCAACAACAAAACCGCCGACACCCCCAACCCCGTCAGCAGCAGCAACAGCGGGTAGATCATCGCCTTGCGCACCTTCTTGTGCAGGGCCAGGCGCTGTTCCAGCATGCCCGCCAGTTGCTCAAGCTGCCGGTCCAGCGTGCCCGACTGCTCACCCACCCGTACCAGGTTGCAGTACAACGTATCGAACCACCCCGGGTGGCGCTGCAGCGCATCCGCCAGCCCCAGCCCCGACGCCACATCCTGTTTCAATCGCACCAGCAACGCCGCCTGCGCCGCATCACACCCACTGCGCCCCATCACCTCGAACGCCTGCAGCAGCGGCACCCCGGCTTTCAGCAAGGTCGCCAGCTGCCGGCTGAAGCCCGCCGGGTCGGTCTTCTCCGGCCGCTTCGGCCACTGCCAAGCCAGCCCAGCGGCCGGCCGCAAACTGGCCACCAGAATGCCCTGGCGCAGCAACCCCGCGCGCACATAAGCCGGGCTGCGCCCAGGTGTTTGCCCGCTAACAGCCAAGCCATTGGCGTCGGTGCCCTGCCAAGCGTAGAGGCGTATCGAATGGTTCATGCAAAGGTCCTTTTTTGCCCGAGCGACAAGCTTGGAAACAGCTTGCCGTGTCCATGAGAGGGCGTGCTTCCCTGATGCTCACTAGAGTAGTTCAGCGAAGGTGACGCCCAGGCGGGCAGGGGTGACAAAAGGTGTCTGTTCAGGCCTACTGCGCCGCTGCCAGCCTGGGGTCGAGAGTGACCCCAAATGTGTATGCGTATAAACAAGGAAAACGTTCATGAAAGGGCAACGCGGTATCACCCTGATCGAACTGATGATCGTCGTCGCGATCATCGGCATTCTGGCGACCATCGCCATCCCGATGTACACCAACTACCAGTCCCGCGCCAAGGCGGCGGTCGGGCTGTTGGAAATCACGTCACTCAAGCCCCCCATGGACCTGCGCTTGAACGAAGGCAAGGACGTGCTGGATGTAGGGTCGCTAGGCGGCCAGCCAGCGACGGCGCATTGCGCGATCAAAGCTGAAGGCAAGGCTGCTGACGGCACCGGGATCATCGAATGCACCCTGGTCGATGCCCCGGCCACCGTGGTTGGCAAGGCCATCACCCTGACCCGCTCCGCGACCGGATGGACCTGCACCACCAACATCGAGGAAGACCTGGCGCCGAAGGGTTGCAAAGGGGCGTGAGGGTAGGGCAATAAACGAAGGGAAACAGGGGTTTGCGTAACGGCTGCGGCAGTGGTACGTTGCGCTACACGCCGGTGTAGCTCAGTCGGTAGAGCAGCGCACTCGTAACGCGAAGGTCGCAGGTTCGATTCCTGTCTCCGGCACCACATTCAGATTGGCCCGTGGCGATTTTTCGCTTGTTGGCCGTACTAAGAAACCCGCCTTGTGCGGGTTTTTTTGTGCCTGGTTATTACTCTGCTGATCTGCGTGTTTTTGACTTAATGGGGCGCGGTTTTCACTTAGGGTTGCAAGGATTTCTAGATAGTGGTTATCTGTTGATTCGGTTTTGACCAACGTTTACTGGGGTGAATTCCGAATTTTTCTAGATAATATTTTTTCGTACAGAGATAATTTTTAGATGCCCCAGTTTTCTCACTACGACCTTCAGCTGCTGAATCCATCCTTCGACTCGCCGCTGGTTGACGTTCTGGCCGAGCTCGAGTTTCTGCGCAGGCTACGGTTGGAGGGTGATACACCACCCCAGGTGTTCTTTCAGCTCAAGGCGCTGTTCCACACGTTGGAGAGCTTAGGGTCTGCTCGAATTGAGGGTAACCACACCACGCTGGCCGACTACATCGACAGCAAGGTCGAAGGCAAAGCCGAGAGCACTGACCAGTTGCTGGAAATTGCCAACATCGAAAAGGCAATGGACTACATCGAAGAGGTGTTAAAGCCCGGTGAAGACCTGACAGAGCATACGATTCGAGAGCTGCACGCCATGACTGTGCTGGGGTTGCAGCGCGAAGGCGATAAAACGCCTGGCGCCTACCGGGAAGGCGCCGTCAGGATCGCTCAGGCGGAGCATCTACCGCCGGACGGTGTGTTGGTGCCGCAGTACATGCAAGAGTTGGTCAGCTTCATCAACCGTGACGACTCGCCTAAATACGCCCTTATGAAGGTCGCCCTGGCGCACCACCGCTTCGGTTGGATTCACCCTTTCGGCAATGGCAATGGGCGGGTGGTAAGGCTGCTTACTTATGCACTGCTGATGAAGTACGGCTTCAACGTGAATACAGGTGGCAGGGTGCTCAACCCCACGGCTGTGTTCTGCAATGACCGAGACAAGTACTACACCATGCTTGGCGTAGCTGATACCGGCACCACTGCAGGGTTGGAGGCATGGTGTACTTATGTGCTGCAAGGCATTCGCGACGAGCTGGAGAAAGTCGACAAGCTCACCGACTATAGCTACCTCACGAAGTGCATTCTGCAGCCAGCGGTGAGCTTTGCACGCAGCCGGGAGTGGATTACCGAGACCGAGGAACAGATCCTCATCTGCGTGATAAAGATGAAGGTAATGAAGTCGAGCGATATCGCTCAGGCGCTTCCTGCGCTTACCCCCAACCAACGGACGTATCAGATTAAAAATTTGGTAGAGCAAGGCATGCTTTTGCCGGTCAACCCAGGTTCGAGGCAGTACACGCTTGGCTTCTCCAATAATTACCTTGTGCGCGGGGTCATCAAGGCGCTGAGAGAGCAGGGCTTCATTCCAGAGCCGCTGGACAGGCCGTGATCAATTGCACTTGCGTGCCGCATTCAGCTTGATGTCGTCTTGCATGCTGAGCATCGGTGATGGTCAGCATGTTTAACGTGATTGAACGTTCTAGGCCCTCTGTAGGAGCGGCCTTGTGTCGCGAAAGGGCCGCAAATGCGGCCCTTGCAACTCCCGCATCACCGCTGAGCGTTGCGGCACAGGCCCCGCTTCCAGGAAAAGCTCCTCCATATGCCTCGAAGTAGCTTTTCCGAGCATGTATTGCCGAGCAGAACAAACAAGCCTCGTCGAAATTTCGGAAATCCACACTGCTCGTGTGCGACACCTGCCTTACTCAATTCTCCAAATCTTGCACGCCCCCTGTGGGAGCGGGTTTACCCGCGAACACGGGCGAAGCCCGTGCCATTCAACCCTTGGTTTGGCCCAAGATTCCCAGCGCATTGCGCCCGTTTATACATCCAGGAAAAAGGCGGGCGCTTCGGTAACTGCAGCAGCCCTGATCGCACATGGCCTTGCGGCATCCCCCCTCGTGACAATCGGCGTGACAAACGCCGACGTCACCAGCAACAGCCATGTAATTGATGGTGCCGCAGACCAAGGAATGGACTGCACCTGACTGACAGTCAGGCATACCCCGGACATCGCAGTGCTGCTTGCTCCCGGCTCAGGATCTCGCGGCACTGGTCTCGTCAGCCAATGCAGCCTCCACCCGCCCACCGGTAACGGTGCTCAGGAGGCCAGATCATGAGATGCCCTTGCTCCCGGACGTAAGTAGCCGCCAGTCCCGCGTAGTGGACATTCCCCACAGGTCGCAGGGGCCTTGATCCTGATAACACTCAGCATTCTTGGCGTGATGACGTGGGGCGAGGATCGGAGAGCGAACGATGAGGTGACTGACATGGCATTGGTGGGTAGGCGCGACGGCCGCAATTTCGGCTACGGCAGGCAACTGAGCTATGCAGGGCCGCAGGCACTGAAAGACATGTTCGGCGACGGTCATTACGGCACGGTCAAGGCGCACTGTGATCGGTGGCAGGCATTCGTCAAATGGTGCCGTTCCGAACAGGGACCGGGTATCAATGATTCGCGGCAGATTGATCTGAAGGTGTTGGCCGATTATGCAACGTATCTGCGCGACGTGGTTAGGCGCGGTGACCTCGCCGTCAGTACCGCACAAAATCGGCTATCCAGCGTTAACAGGACCATGGCGGCGCTTCGCGGTGATCAGTACGTGAAATTGCCCAGCCCGAGCAAGGCGTTGGGTATGCAGCGCACCGGGGTTAGACAGTCGACGCCGCAGGGCCAAGACCGCGTGCAGGTTAAGCAGATCGTAGATGCGCTTTGCCGCCATCATCAGCTTCGGGCCGCCGCTGTTGTCCTATTGGCACGAGCCACCGGCATGCGTTTGCGTGAGGCCATCTTGGCTGATCCGCCACGGCTAAGCCGTGAGGCAAACGACCTCGGCAGGATCAACATTCAGAATGGCACCAAAGGAGGCCGCGCTGGAGCCTCGGCGCCGCGTTGGATTACGGTGGACGACCATGTTCAAGGTGCACTTCGGTTTGCTCGGCAGGTGTCGCCTGCGGGTGGCCGCAACCTGATTGCTCCACACGAAAGCTACCTTGACGTTCTACAGGACATCATCCGTCCGGCGCGGGAAATTCTGCATTCCACAACCTTAAAGGTTTCCATGAGCTACGAGCGGCGTACGCGTGTGAGCGTTATGAGCAAATAACCCAACACCATGAGCAAATAACCCAACACCGCGCGCCTATAAACGGTGGCCAATGTTGCCAGGAAGATCAGCGCCTTGATCGCGGGGCTCGGAGGCAAATTAGCTATGAACTGGGGCACGATCGGATCGAAGTGGCCGCTGCCTATATTGGAGGACGGCCATGAGCAAGCCATTCGATATGGAGTTCTTCTTGACTGGCGTGCTAACCGGGTCGCAGTCGACGCGGCAACGACACTTACGGCAGGCGACGCTTATCCAAGCTGAAATTGCAGATCTCTGGCAGCGAGAGACGCCTTGGGCCTGGCAGAGAAAGCATTTAGCTTCGTTTCTAGAGCATCGCCTAGATCCACACAGCAGGACGACTCGGTACTACTATTATCTGACCGTGCGGTTACTCGTTCGCCGTTTACAAAAAACATGGGTGTTCAACCTCTGAGCGAGGATCTGATTGTGACAGGCAGGACTGACCGCAATCGATGCATAGCTGTCCATTAAGAAGGGCAGATGGCGGTTAGGAGTGCTCACCGAGTATTTTCAAAAGCCGAGGGTACTCACCAGTAGAGTATGAGGAGCTCTATCCTCTGAGCTTGAAGAGTTTCTAAGAAGCCGGGGGGATTCAGATTTTAAAGAAGATGTTTTTAACAACGGGTGCCAATCCTCGTTGAGAGAATTGACACCTTTTATGTGCTACTTGCAAAAAATGCAGCGTGCAGGACTTGTTTAGCGATCGCCGGCAAGATATTTTCGGCGCTGCTCCAGTAAGTCTGCGTACAGTGCTTTCATTTCTATAGTAAAGCCCTTTGAGCTGACGCTGTCGGCGAATATGTCGTAGTAGGTTTTAAAGAGTTTTTTGTCTTTGGTGAAGGTTCCTTGCCAAGCTTGTTCTGGTAGTCTGGATAAAACTTCGTTGAATATGTAATTGTTAATTGTTTTTACCAGATTTGTACAAATCACAATGGCAGTTTGCAGAGAAAGGTAGTCAAGAAGTAAAGGTTTTTCCAATAGCTCTCGATGATCTTGGATTCCTAAGGACAGTGCGTTAGATGCACCTAGGCGCCCAAATCTATGTACGGCGCAATGGCGGAGTTGGCATATCTTTACATATTCATCTATAGCGGCGTCTACACTTGTAGGTGTATGTCCTTTAATTCCGAGGCAGTCTTTGATTGAGCCAGTGATGCTTTCTTTACTTACAAAGGAGATTCGCTCCAGTATAGCCTCGGGCATCATGTGCTTATCTAAGTGTACTGCTGCCCCGAATGTTATGTCTCGCTTGTACGATGTGTTTTGCGAAATTTCATCTGTGGTTATTATTTTTCGCAATAATGTCCTTAAGTAACTCTCCACTGCAGCAATCACGCCTAATAAAACTAATTGTCCCTGTAGCGGGTCGAAAGTCGACGGGTCGGGGGACAATCTATTTATAGAGTGAAGTCGCTCAAGAAATTGATTGATAGGAGAGCTAGTTGGCTCAAGATGTGCTTTGTCAAATAGCAGGTGAGTGCTCAGAGACGGAGCGGCAGGCACTATGCATGTAACCAGATTTGATTTGAACGGGGCGGCCATTACGAAAGGAACTCCTCTACTGTGAGCTCTACTTTGTTGATGATTTGCTCTGCCCTCCTTGGCCCCACGTAATTAGCTTTTTGCAATTCGCTTGAGGCATTTTGTACAGTGATTACATCTGCGATGCTGCGGATATTCGTTGCTTCATGTATACGTGAGATGAGGCTTCTGCTCACCCCAGGTACTTCACTTAGCGGTAGTTTCATGCACTCTTCAAATAGCGAAGAACCTACAAGCTCTTCCCCGCAGTTGTGGCAGAAAAGTTGGGAGTCGTTGAACCGCTGGGTCCCACATTTCTGGCATGGAGGAAGGTCAAGCTTTAAATTAGCCAAGCCTTGAGCTTTCAGAAGGGTCTTGAACTCTCTTCTTAATGGGTGTTTAGCGGGCGAGGCAATCATTACCTCAGGTAACCCTTTAAAGGTGTTCCTTTTGCCCTCTCTAAAAGCCCCGGCTTGGTATAGGAATGCCATGTGCGGAATGTATCTATCATACTTTCTACCTTGCCCATGAGAAACGGACTGCAAGGGATAAAGCATGCCGACTTCGATTAGAAATTTAATCATTCGCTCGGCCAAGGGTGTTCTCTCAGCGTTCTGCAAAATGCCTAAAACGATGTTTCGTTTTGTGAGGTCGCTAGCCTGGAAGGAAGAAATGTCCGAGATGGCGTTGTTGAAAAATTCTCTTCCTGTCTGAATTACGGATGTGAACTGCTTTAGCTTTAGTGCAAGTGAATCGTATTCTGCGCCAATAAGCTCTACTTGGTGCTCAATGATTTTATTGACTTTTGATTGAGATGTGCCAGCGTTCTCAGAAAAGTACTCTCTTAGCAGGCGTAGGAAAACCCGTGGTATTCCAAATGCTGTGTATTTGAATAGCTCAAGTACGTCTGGAGAAATCTGCTTTTGCTGTTCGGATGAGAGTCGTCGATTTGCGATGTCTCCCATAATAGAAGAGTAGGCAGAATCCTCGACTGACAGCCATAGAGGTACTTCCTCTACTTCATGGGACGTATGGAAAGTTGGTCCATATTGGGTTGAGCCAGGATAAACGGATGCTTTAGGAGCTATGCCGTCTACCTTCAGAACCCTGAAGATTTCGAAGAATGCAATGAGATACTGGTCAGACAAGCTTAGAGCAGCGTCATCAAGAAGGAGGACTGCGCGCGATCTATTGAACTTCGCAGTTAGAGAACGTACTGCTCTAATAACGTGATCTACAGTTATAAATTGCCCGTATTCTTCATAGAGCTGGACGCCGGACCCGCGCTCAAGTAGTGATACAAGCTCGCGAAGCTTGTCCTCGTCGTAAATTGGGTCTTGAGTTTTTAGGAATTCACTGTCGCTGCTTAGGTCATTGATATAGTCGAAAGCGCTTATGAGGATTTTTGCTAGTACCCAGGAATGAAATCTCTTGAGTGCATCTGGGGTTTTTTTTAGTAATGGCTCTAAGTGAAGATACTTATTAAAGCTTGAATATAAAGTAAGGGGGTGGCTTTTGTTGGTGAGAGCATGGGAGTAAGTAAAGCGCATCAGGTGAGTCTTGCCAGTGCCTCGCGGCCCGACTAGGAACTTTGCCCCTGTGGCAAGAAGCTTTTGACGTGCTTTTCTTAGGGTTTCGCCTTCTGCGAGTGAAGTGCTTATTTCTTCAGCACTTAGCTGGTCGGCTCTTTCTTCGAACTCCATGAGACTTCCTTGTTATTGCTCAAGTGTTAATGGGAATTTTAATAGTTGTTTTTTTGGCAGTTGCTTGGCTGCTACTCCATAGGAATGTGCTGCCAGCCATTCCTTGCCAGATTGGCTAGCCAACTGAGATAGAACAGCTTCGCGGTGAGACTCAGAGCAGCGGATCAAGTATATGCAGTCGCTAATAGGAAAGCACCCGGACTCTACTCCAACGACCTTGTCTTCTAATTTTCTTCCTACACGAGATATTAAAATGTCTCCAGGCTGTGCATGGATTAATGCCTTCTCATGTTTAGTTGTACTTTCAAATTCTTCAAAATTGATCCATCTTCCAGCATCGGTGTTGTGTATGTTGGTAATATGCAAAGTCGGAAAATTAGATTTTTTGACTTGTGAGCTAGAAAGTGATCCTCTTTGTATAATGGCGCCAATGCTTTCTAGCGTTGCAGCAGTTCCTTTCCTCTTCCTGCTCAATTTGTATGAGTGGTAGGAATAATCGAGCCTGTCAATTGCGTCTGATTGCTCAATTGATATCGATTTCGATAACTGTTTGTTGTCATCTAGGCAGGATAATTCAATATGTTCCATGCGTTCTATTTGTTTATGAATGATGACAATGCTGGCGAGCGCATCGGTTCCGTGAAACGAACCTCTAGGAAGCTGGATTACCTTGCTGACACTATAGTTGCTCAGTAACTTAAATCTGAATTTTGTATATTTTTTAGCAGCGATCAAACTATTCGGTAAAATTATTCCGAGAGTTGCATTCTGAGACAAAATCCTGAGGTTCTGAGCTAGGAACAGGAGACCTGCATCTACATCTGACGGGAACGGCAGGCAATCAGCAAATCCCGCATCTTCCAGTATTTGTCTGAATTCGTCGCGCCATTGCGGTGTAATAAATGGCGGGTTGCATATTGCGATATCTATGGGGGCAAGCTTGGAATTGAGTATGGTTGGAAGGTTCCCAACGAGGGCATCAGCAGTGAAGTGCTGATGTAAATATTTCGTCGAAGCTCCTGTTGATCTAATAGATTTTAGCTTGGCATCTGGGTCGATATCAACGCTAACTATTTCTATATTTGGCCAGCGCGACTTAGCGGCCCCACAGAGTGATCCCGATCCAGCCCCTAAATCCAAAAGTCGCATAGGCGTGACGATGTCAAGCTGTTCTACCAGAAATGAGCTAATTTCGCTTTTGGTATAATAGCGACCTAGAATGTCAGATCCAGAAATCGGGGTAGGCGTCAGCAAGTCAAGATCTCATTACGGTGCAATTTTAGGCTAACCGAGGATTCTACAATTTTCATCTGCCGCAGGGAAGGCTGTCCCGCCATGCGGACGTCATGAAAGCGGCTACCTACCTGGGTTAGCTTCCCTGAGGCATGGCCTTATCCAGCAGGGAGAAGGCCGTTCCGGTTGCCCCCTGCGAGCTGTAACGCAAGAATGAGCGCCAAGCAGTGCTCCGCCACTGCTCCAGCCTCATTCCGACAGCCTTCATTCTGCTCAGCAGCTGACGGCCAAAGCAGCCCTCCCAATGTATTTGAGGAGGTCCGAGTTTTGAACTGCTGAGTCATCAGTTACCTTCAGGGTTGACTCGAGACTTACGTATTTCAGCGGTGTGATAATAGCCACCCCAGTATGAGCGCCCTAAGAATAAAAAACTCCCGCTCACCAGCAGGCTCATTGTTGATATTAGTACGTAGAACCAATTTACTGACTTGCTCATTGAGAATTCTGGCAATGAATAGAAGTATAAGAATACCCAAAGTATCGAGACATACAGGCTGATCAGCTGATTTATTTTGGAGACTGATATTTTTGAAGGTCCAGTTGTAAAGTCTATTGCCTTTTCAAAGGCTGAGGTACTAATATTTCGAGAGAGCACCACCTTGTATAGAGGGCCCATGACGTCATCCTCAAGAACATCTACATGTTTTTCCCAGTTTTCCTGCCAAAACTTACTACCTTTGTTGGCGCAAAACCAAGCAAAAGAAAATACAAAGCCAAGATTTGCCAGTATTATTGCTAGATCTTGTTTGTTTGGTGCGCTGGAGGCTTCAATGGCAATAAAGCCAGCAAAAGTGGCGCCTATGAATGTCCAAAAATAAGCGGCTCTCTTCCAGTAAAGGTCAATCTCAAATTTTCTGATGTCTAGCGCTTGAACTAGAGCCTTCTCTTCTTTGCCTTTGAATTTTTTATCATACTCATCTGCAGTCAATTTTTCTGTGGTATGTGGCATGTGTACGCTTCCGACCTTAAGAATACTCAGGATCCCATTGTACTGAAACGTGGGAAATGAGCCATCAGGCTGAAGAAGCAGTACTCACCGCTGCTCTTATTTAGCAATTGAACTCACATAGGCTCAAGCTGATCGCGCTCCTTCAGGTGCATCAATGCGCTACGGCCCATATGCCTAGAGCTAGACAGGCGAAAGAATAAACAGCCGCTAGATGGGAGTGCTTCTGGATATAGGCAGGTTTCTTCCTGTAGTCCCTGGCCGCTCCGGGTCGTTTTTCTGCCGTTCCTCACCGCGGGGGTGCGTAGCTCTCAAATGGATCCTTCGCAAGTCCCGATTCGATTCCACTGAAAGCCATAACTAGCTGATTTGTTTATAGATACCTTATGAGGTACATCAATAAGTCCACCAAATTCCAGCCCCACGAAAACCGGGCCCTCACGGCCAACAACCGTCCGTCTGTCTCCGCACCAGCAAAGCATTTGGTAGCAGTCCATGACTGCTGCTAAACATCCTCAGCAAAGCCCCTATCGCGGGCTTTGCTGTTTCTGCTTGGCTCGTTCTGTCTCAGTACCTAAAACGTAAGTACTGGGTTGAGGCAATAGGAAGCGGATGATTCACTCATCCCATTCAAGAAAAAGGAAAACACCATGGCCAAACCACACGACTGGAATGACTGGGCTGGCGGACTGACACTGGTCCTTCAGACAATCGTTTACGTTCCACTGTTTTACGTCATCCTCATGCCATGGCTTTGCCTTGTGCTCGTGAAGCTTGGTAAGACGCCACTATTCCCTGGTTTTTTCCACGCGATGGCCTCGACGGGCTGGTTGGTGGCCTCTGGGGGTGTGGGCTTGGTAGTGCTTTTTGTTGTGATTCGTAGCTTGCTTCGCTGAAAAGCGATGGGACGTACTGGGAGCTGGGTGCGCCAGGGCACCATGCCCCATCTGGTAGAAGCGACAGCACAAAAAAAGGGCCGCTGCGCTAGGAGGGCCAGTTGACGGAAGCAGTTTTAGGTTTTGTACGAAAAGTATGGTCATCCATCGTTGTGGGGGGGCTTGCCCCGCGATCTGCCGCAACGCGGCAGCAAAGCCTGAATTCGCGGCGACTTTGACGCTAGTCGATATCGGGTGTGGGAGCGCTTCGCACTCCATCGCGGGGCAAGCCCGCTCCCACAAAACTTTTTGTACAGAGCCTAGGGTTGGTTGTTCGCTTGGATCAGATCCAGCAAGTTTTGGTCGTCAGGCAGGGCAGACACTGTGCGTAGAAACCCCGCGTTTTGAAATGTTAAATATGGATTTCCCGCATGGATCAGCGACGAACTCTCTAACACCGCTCTTCATTGCAAACCCAGAAGTTATCGCAGTCCGACTGTAGCTCAATGATCGGTTCCCCATACCCAAGGCTCAACACGCTTGAGTCATCGTTGACACGCTGCAGGTCGGTACCCGATTGCAGGTGTTCATGCCAATAACCGTCACTGCAGAGTAGTAGCCGCGCATCCGTTGGAAGGTCTGTTGTAAGGCAGTACGGAGAGTGAAAGCGCCTCGCGTTCAGAGATCGGGTAAGCAGATGTCGTGATTCCTCAACCCCCGAAGCCCCCGCCAGCCAGATAGCCTGCTCTTGCAGATTATGTGGGCGGCTCAACCAGTTGATGGCTTCCGTCGGCCGGTGGATTCCTACCAGGCAATCGCCAACATGTGCGATATGGAGCAACTGCTGCTGCAGGTCGACGAGAACGCAGCAATAGCTTGCGATGGCGTGCAGGTAGTGTTCGCGCAGTCGCTGTTGTTCGGCGCGCATGATGCCGACTAATCCAGCGAGACTCATCTCATGCGCTTCTCTAAGCGCAACGTCGATCACGGTACGAGACCAGTGTCTGGCAAGGCCTTGCCCGTCGCCTTTTTCTGCAGCATCCACGAGCATGGCCAGCACGTGATGATCCTTGCGCCCGAAAGCTGCAGCATCGTTATTGCTGAGCCTGGCTCTGCCTTGGCGACTGGTCCAACCAATCGGCATCAGTGTTTGTCGCCTGCGAGGTCTTACAGCCGCTCGAATAGCAGATTTTCGCGATCAGCGTCGCCTCTCGCTTGGGCGTGACGGCATATTCAAAGTTCCCATCGCGAAGCAACTTACCAATCTCCTGGCAGATGTAGTCGCGTACCTCGTACAGCATGCGTTTTAGGGTACTGAAAACGCTCATAGCGACTCCAATCGATCCTGCAGCAGTTCAGCTGCAAGGTTTCGTTCGCGGGGCTGTCCCAGCCGTATGGCATCGACCAGCGCCAACAAGGCGTACATTTCCGGGTCTTTTCGAGCTGCGTCGGCCGCAGTCTTGAACAGCGGCTCGACCTTCATACCCATGGTATTGCCGCGGGCGTATGGCCACACTGGCACGTGTTCACCGGCGCTGGTCAAGGTCTTGTGCAGTACTGGTGCTGCGAAGCCGGTTGTAATACCACGTGTCAGCTCGCCGGCACGGGCTGGAAGCACGTACTTCAGGCCGTAGACGATGAACTCATACAGCGCCTTGGTGTTCGCTCTAGGAACGCCCAGCTTGCGGTCGGTTCTGGCCAGGCCGATCTCAATGCAATGCTTCAGAGAGAGGTTTATCTGTGTCTTGCTAATGCCAGTTTGAAGCTCCAATGCACGGGCGGTGTAGGCGGACGCACGCATCTCAACATGTAGCTGGCCCGGGTATGCAGGCAACTGGTCATCATCCAGGTCCTCCCAGTCTTTCCAGTCGTGCGGCCAGGCCGCCATAGCCCTATCGCTCGATTCATGCCGTTGCAGGCAAACCAGCTTGAGTAGTAAACCGATGTCTTGACCTTTCATGCCATAACCTGTTCTTGTTGTCCCGCGTCCTGGGACACGGGACAACAAGAACATGCAATTTGCTGTTGTGCAAGTAGGAAAATGAAAATCTTCGAAACGGCTAGGTGCAGCGTCGAGAGGAAGTTGGTGACCGCTGTGAGGCCTACAGCACAGGGCGTACATTCCCACAGCCCCGAACCTTGCAATAGCCCCCTCACAGGGATAAATTGCCCCAGTCGCCGAAGCATCGGTGACGCGACCTTGGCCGGTCGGAATCGAAAGGCGCATCAGCGCCCAGTCTTCATCGCAGGCGCTTTTTTTGTGCCCGCGATGTCGCGTTATGGCGGTGGTGCGCGGGACACCTTCGGGTGTGCCGGGCTCCTTTCGTCCCGGTCGGCCAACCCGCGTGCTGCTGCCACCCCTCACCGTTTCTACCCCCTCAACACCCAATCCCGCCCCACCTCCAAACCCCAAAAAGCGATCCAGATCATCAGCCGCCTGGCCAGTGAGCAGTGCGGGAAGGTGATGTCACAGCGCGAACAGTGCCCGGTCGATTAACCGGCGTAGTGCCTGAAAGCCAACCGTCCCCCTTTTAAACGACCACTGGCCACCTCAGGGTGGCCTTTGGGCATTAGCAGGCAATACTTCTCTCTATACGCAGGCGTGTTCCTGGTGGCACGCGCCGCTGGGAGGTGTCAGGTGAACAAACTATCAATCGTGGGTGCCGGGATGGTGGGCGAGGCGGCGGCTCAGATCATCGCCCGGGATGAGTTCTGCCGTGAGCTGGCGTTGATCGATGTGCAGGGTGAGTTGGCGCAGGGCAAGGCGCTGGATGTGTGGCAGGCGGCGGTCGAGGCTGGGTCCGATACGCGGGTTTACGGCGGGGCCAAGGCCGAAATGCTGGAGGGGTCTGAGCTGGTGGTGATCACGGCAGGTGTGCCGCGCAAGCCGGGGCAGTCGCGGCAGGATGTGCTGAGTATCAACCTGCCGATTCTCGATGGCGTCATGCGGGATATCAAACGCCATGCGCCAGCGGCGACGGTGCTGGTGGTGTCGAACCCTGTCGACGTGCTGACCTATCGCGCCTGGTCGCTCAGCGGGCAGGGCCGTAACAAGGTGTTCGGGCAGGCGGGGGTGCTGGATACCGCGCGCATGAAGTGCTTCATTGCCGAGGAAACGGGGTTTTCTGCTCGGGATATCACGGCGCTGGTGCTGGGCGGGCATGGCGATAGCATGGTGCCGTTGATGCGCTACTGCCAGGTGGGGTCGGTGCCGTTGTCGCACTTCCTGTCCAGCGAGCAGATAGAGCGGATTGTGGAGCGCACGCGCAAGGGGGGCGGTGAGATTTTGGGGTTGAAGAAAATGGGCAGTGCCTGTGATGCGCCGGGTGTAGCGATTGCGCAGATGGTGGATGCGATCGCCAATGGGCGAAACCGCATTTTGCCGGCGGTGGTGGTGCTGGAGGGCGAATACGGGCGAACCGATATCGCCATGGGGGTGCCGTGTGTGCTGGCGGAGGAGGGGATTGTGCGGGTGATCGAGTTGCCGCTGGATGGGCAGGAGCAGGCGATGTTTGACCACTCTGCGGATCAGGTGGTGCGGGATATTGCTGAGATGAATGCGTTGTAATCAGTGGGTTATGAGGGGCCGGGAGGGGAGTGTAGCGCCGGCCCTCACTCATCGTGAGAACGACAGATACATCGTGTGTCAACATGAATTTGACCACCCCTCTTGACTTGTGCAGAATCGCCCCTCAGTTTTGATAAACACCCACCCAGATTCAGGAGGCCGAATGGAGTACCGCACTGCAAACGACGTCCTGCAAGCGCATTGGGATGGTCGACTGCCGGTAAACCCTCTCGCCATCGCTCAGGCAATGGGTATTGAGGTCAAGCCGCTCACCCCATTCGATCAGGAGTGCTGGCGTCCGAACGAGAGCGGCCACTATTCCTATCGGAATGGCAAACCGTTGATTACCTACAACGTCACGGATGCGCCTGTACGTCAGCGCTTCACCATCGCTCACGAAATCGGCCACCATGTGCATGGTGATCTGGATGCTCCGCGGGATACCTTCGAGCAATTCAGTGCAAGAGCACGAGACCCCAAAGAAGTTGCTGCCAATAGGTTCGCTGCGGCTTTGTTGATGCCTGCGGCCTTGGTCAAACATATGGTTATGGAGCAGAGGGTCACTGACCTTGCCCGGTTGGCGAGAGCCTTCGGCGTATCGACGGCAGCCATGGAGTTCAGGCTGAAAGCGATTGGGTTCTTATGACAGACACGAGTGATGATCTGTCTCTTGGAGAAGCGGAAAATACCGGCTTGGTCAGCGACTATCTGAGGCGTGAATCCTGGCGTTTCAGATGGGAAAAGCGGTTGACCACTGTCACCGTGGCGTTGGTCATCATTTTTTACCTCGCACTGCTAGGTTTCGTGTTCCTCGGCAATATTCGTATTTCCGCAGGCGCTTGGTACTTTTTCACTTCCGTCAAACCTCATTCGACGGGTGATATTCCCATCATCGTGGCTTTATCGACTGTCCCAACCTTGCTACTGATTGCGTTGCTACGTTACTTCCATCATCGGCCAAAGCCTGAGCAGGATGATTCACAAGCCCCCTTGCCGATCAGCGTTGAAGCAGCGAAAGAGATTATCAAGGCAACGACTGATGCGATGAAGGCGCCTTAGCGTCGCCGCTCAAACCACACCCAACACGCGCGGCCAAAGGGCCCGCAATGCGTGGGCCCTTTTTATAGCGACTAGAAGCTATACCGCGCAGTCAGTTTCACGTTCCGTGGGTCGCCATAAATGTCATACGGGCTCCACCCACCATTGGCCACGCTGCTGTAGTAGGTGCGGTCGAACAGGTTGTTGACGTTGACCTGCAGGTCCAGCTGCTCGCTGGCTTTGTAGCCTGCCACCAACCCCACCACGGTGTATGAGCCTTGCTGGTTTTCCCATGCTGTAGAACCGGCGCCCCCCGAGGTGCGGATGCGGCTCTGTTGGTAGATATCACCACCCACGCGCCAGCGCTGCAGTTCGCCGGGCAGGGTGTAAATGGTGGACAGCTTGAACAGCTGGCGCGGTTTGGCGCGGTCGAAGTCTTCGCCTTCGCGGGCTTTGTTGGCGTCGCTGACATACTTGGTCTGGGTGTAGGTGTAGCCGGCAGCCAGTTGCCAGTTGTCGGTCAGGGCGCCCTGGATTTCGAGGTCAATGCCTTTGCTGCGCACCAGGCCGGCCGCCTCGTAGCAGGCACTGGCGGCGCCTGATCCGCATCCTTTGACGTCGGGCAGCTCTTGGGCGCGGTTCTTCTGGTCGATCTGGAAAACCGCGAGGCTGGCGTTCAGTGCGCCACCAAAGTACTCGCCCTTGATGCCCACTTCGTAGTTTTCGCCCACCACAGGGTCGAGCACTTTGCTGTCCAGGCCTTTGCTGGTCTGCGGCTTGAAGATATCGGTGTAGCTGACGTAGACCGAGTGGTTGGTGTCAAGGTCGTAGACCAGGCCGGCATAGCGGGTCAGGTTACGCGTGATCTTGTAGTTGTTTTCGCTGCTTTCGCTGTCGTCGAATTCGTACCAGTCGAGACGGCCCCCCAGAATCAGCGACAGCGGGTCGGTCAAACGCAGGCGGCTGCTGGCATAGACGCTGTCCTGGGTGGTGGTCTCGGGGAGGCCGTTGGGGCCCGTGACGTAATCCGGCTTGGCATGGCCGCGGGGGTTCCATTCGAAGAGGTTGCTGCCGGCGTCGATGTAATCGCTCCAGGCCTTGCCAGACCGATAATCCAGCTGGCGCTTGCTGACGCCAACGGTCAGGTCATGGGTTTGACCGAGCAACTGGAAGGGGCCGCTGACGGCCAGGTCGTAGCCTTTTTCCTTCTGCTCCATGGCTTCGGTCCACAGATAGTGGCGGTCGTATTCCCATATCGACGAGGCCAGCACGTCTGTGTCGGTCTTGGTCTGCATGGCCGCCAGGCGCAGTGTCCAGTCGTTGGCGAAGCCTTGCTCGAGGGTGGCGAAATAGCCGGTGGTGCGGTTGTCGGAATATTCCCAGTCATGGCCCAGGAAGGTGTCGCGTGGCAGCCCGAGGTGGCCGCCGCCACGGGCCATCGGCAAACCGCCCCAAATGTAGTTGGTGTGGTTTTTCTGCCGGTAGGCGCCGAGGGTGAGGGTGGTGCTTTCGCTCAGGTCGGCGTCGACCACGCCGTAGAACAGGTCATGGTCACTTTCCACCGAGTCGCGGAAGCTTTTGGCGTCTTGCTTGGAGACCACGGTACGGGCGCGCAGGGTGCCGGTTTCATTCAGTGGGCCGCCGATATCCAGCGTGCCGGTGTAATCGTCCCAACTGCCGGCACTGCCGGTGAGGGTGCCCTGGAATTCATGGGTCGGGCGCTTGCGTACCAGGTTGATGGCCCCCCCGGGGTTGCCGGCACCCTGGGCCAGCCCGGTGGCCCCGCGCACGATCTCGACCCGGTCGTACATGGCCAGGTTGGCTTCGCCGCTGGGCAGGTAAGTCAGGAAGCTGGTGGGGAAGCCGTCATACATGATGTTGTCGACGTCAAAACCGCGGGCACTGAAAGAGGGGCGGCCGGCACCGCCGGAGTTGCTGAGGAAGATACCGGGTGCACTTTTGACCACATCGCTGATGGTGGTCATGGCCTTGTCGTCCATCCGCTTGCGCGTGACCACGCTGACGGCCTGCGGGGTTTCGCGCAGGCTCAAGGGCAGCTTGGTGGCCGTCTGCATGGTGCCGGTGGTGTACGACCCGCTGTTTTCGGTGGTCGCCGCCAGGCCTTGGCCGGTAATGCTGGTAGCGCCCAGCTCCAGGCCAGTGCCCGCGGCCTGTGGTGTCAGCAGGTAAAGGCCATTGCCCTGCGGTGACGCTTGCAGGCCGGTGCCTTGCAGCAGTTGCTGCAAGCCGCCTTCCACACTGGTGGCGGCGTTCAGGCCTGGGCTGCGCAAACCTTCGACCAGGCCTGGTTCGATGGGCAGGGTGATACCGGCTTGGCTGGCGAAATCGGAAAGGGCGCTGCTCAGGTTGCCGGCGGGCACCTGAAAGGTCCGGCCCTGCTGCGCGCTGTGCTCGGCGGCTTGCGACACGGCTGCAGTCAGGCCGCCACCTGTGATGATCAGGCCCAATGCAGCAGCGTGTACTGCCCGCGCCAATGGTTGCATGCCCTGCGTCGTCGCCATGTGTTCGTCCCGCCCTGTAAAAGTGATGTGCTTACGGAAGGGACACGCAACCTGAGCAAAACACGACAATGATTCTTGTTACGTATTCGCGCGCGCCGTGACGGTGACCCAATAGGGCGTGCGGAAGTGGATGTCCACCGGCAGCGTCTGGCTCAAAGCGCGCAGAATCTGATCGGTGTCGCGCAGTTGGAAGGTGCCGGAGATCAGCAGCCGGGCCACGGCGGGGTCGCAACGCAGCAAGCCAGGCCGATAGCGCCCCAGCTCGCTGATGAAGTCATCCAGGCGCGTCTTTTCTACCCGCAGCACATGGTTGAGCCAGTCAAGGCGCTGCTCAGCCAGCGGCATGGGGGGCTGCACAGCCTGGAGGCTGACCTGTGTTTGCTGGCCGGCCGCCAGGCGCACCAGGCCGTCGTCACCCCATGCCAGGCGAGGACGCACTTCGACAGCGCCCTCCAGCGCGGCGAGGAACGTGCTGCCTGGGTACTGACGCACCAGCAAGCGGCTGCCGAGCGGGCTGAGGTGCGCTTCGGCGGTATCGACGATAAACGGGCGCCTGGCAGGCTCACGGGGCAGCTCGACCAGCATCTCACCGGCGATCAGGCGCACGCGGCGCACGCTGTCGTCGTAGGCGATATCGACCGCGCTGCCGGTGTTCAGGCGTAGCTGCCCGCCATCTGGCAAGGGTACGCTGCGCTGCTCCCCGGTGGCCGTGCGCACGTCCGCCTGCCACTCGCGCCATGGCAGCCCTCGGTAGGCTGCGAGGCCAAGCGGGGCGGTGGCAATCAGCAATGCAAGGGTCTTGAGTGCCTGCCTGCGCTCCAGGCTGCGCGGGCGCTCCAGCGCCGCGCGGGTGGGGTCCCCGCTAAGTTGCTGGGCACGGCTGCTGAAGCGCTCGGCCAGTTGCCAGGCGCGTTCGTGGTCAGCGTGCCGCGCCCGCCACTCGGCGCCGGCTGCGTGTTCGGCGGCGCCGGCGCTGCTGTTCTGCAAACGCACGAACCAGCTGGCGGCTTCGCGGGCAATGCGCCGGTCGATGGGGGCGTTACTCATCGTGCGTACTGGCGAGCACGATGCATTCTTCAAATGCCCGCGCCAGGTGGCGTTGCACGGTACGGACGCTGAGCTTGAGCCGGCTGGCGATCTCTTCTTGGGTATAGCCTTCCAGTTGCGCCATCAGAAACGCCTGTCGGCTTTGGGCGGGCAGGAGGGCGAGTACCTGGTCGATCTCGTCGAGGGCTTCGAGCACCAGCGCCTGATGTTCCAGCGACGGTGCCAGTGCTTCTGGCGTTTCCGCCAGCGCGGCCAAGTAGGCTTGCTCCAGCGAGCGGCGGCGATAGAAGTTGAGGGCCAGGCGATTGGCGATTGTGGCCAGATAGGCGCGCGGGGCCGTGTAGTTCAGCGCCTCGCCGGTTGCACTGCTGAGCAGCCGCACGAAGGTGTCCTGGGCCAGGTCCGCAGCATCGGCGGCACTGCCCAAGCGCTTGCGCAGCCAGTTCTGCAGCCAGCCGTGGTGGTGGCTGTAGAGCTGATCGATGGCCTGATGCGGGTGATGATTTGCCGATGAGGTGGAGTGCACGGGATACGATAGATGTTAATGAGAATTCATCGCATTCTATCAGCATACGTTCGGCCAGGTGCAAGCAAAAGGTTCAGCGTTTGCTGAACCGGAATGAGCTCATCTGTCTCGCACCCATGCGGGCACGACGCGCACATAAATTAACTCGCTCACCAACTCCATCAGCGTTTGGGTAATCACCGCCGCCGCCGCCAACCCGCGCAGGTCTTCCGGCAACGCCAACGCCAACGGCAACACCACTAGCGAATTGCGCGTCGAAGCGCTGAACGTCACCGACCTCACCTCGGCCACCGGCAAACGCATCAGCCGCGCGGTGGCAAAGCCGATCACCGGCGCTAGCAGCATGAAGCCGAGGTACGCCGGTATTACTGGCAGCAAGCGCTCGAAATCGCGCAGCACGGCGGCAATCTGCGAGCCGATCACCACCACCAGCACGCATGCCATCGCCGGCACCGGCATCCACGCCCAGGCGTCGTTCCACTTCGATGCCACGCGGGAGCGGCGGGCGCTGGCGCTGGTCAGCACGGCCAGAATCATCGGCAACACGATCAACAGGGCAAAGGCTTCCACGAAGGGTGCGATGGAAATTGCCACGGCGTTGTCGTCACCCAGCATCAACGCCAGGTACACCGGCAGCAGGACCAATTGCACCAACAGCAGCAGCGGCGTGGCGGCGAGGGTCTGGCGTGAATCGCCTTTGCCTATGTGGGTGAACACCACCACGTAGTCGATGCAGGGGGTTAGCAACACCAGCAGGGCGCCGATCAGGATGGCCGGGTGCGCGACCAAGCCGCGGGTGATTGCCCAGACCAGCAGTGGTATGAGGACGAAGTTGGCCAGTAGCAGTGCACTGATGAAGCGGCGGTTGCCCAGGCCTTGGCGCAGGTCGAGGAAGGGGATCTGCAGGAACATCGCGTACATCAGCACGGCAATGGCGGGGGTGATCAGGGCTTGCAGATGGTGTGCGGTGTCGGTGGCCAGCAGGCCGAAGGCAAGGGCTGCGAGCACGGCCGCGAAGTAGACCGGAATTTGATGAGTTTCGAGTTGCTCTCTGGTCAAGGCAGGGTCCTGTGCGCGCTCGGGTTTTGAAGCGGCACAGGGTAATACGTGAAGGCCCATGCAGGCGACATCAGGCGTTCAGCCAATCCACCCCGCGTTGTGCAATCAACAGGCTCAGGGTGCATTGCTGGGCAGCGGCGTAGCACGCCAGAAAGCCGCCCACTGGGTAGAGGTTGTGAATTTCCATGGGGTGGCCGTTTCTGGCGATCATCTGGATTTCTCGCCGGTCATCTTCAAGTTGTGCCAGGTCGAACGGGGCGCCGGTTTGCGCATCGACCAAGGTCCACAGGCTAGGATCTTGCGCCTCGATGGCCTGAGCGGCCACCAGGCCTTCGGCGGTGGTGAATATGCCTTTACCGAAATGAGGCCCGCTGCGCACATACAGTCGATAACCTGCGTCGCTATAGCGAAAATACAGCAGCATCGCGCACTGATCGTCGCCTTTGTCGAACGGGATCAACCCAAAGCCCTGACCGTGCTGCCAATCATCCTCCGTGCCGTTGAGCATGCCGAGCGCGTGGGCGCCTTCAATGGCGTACCCCGGCACTTCAGTGGGTGTGACCAGGCTCACGGGCCCTGTGCACAGGCAGTCCAGGCTGTTCACCGGTGATTCGGCGATCTGCAGGGTGGCTGTAAAAGAACGTGTTTTGTTATCTGCCATGGGGTGCCTCCGGTTTGGCGTGGGGGAGGCTGCAGGCTAGGGCGTCTTGCGCAGGGGGCCCATTTGGAACAGGTTCCGCGAAGCGGGCAAGCACAAAAAAGCCCGGCGCAAGGCCGGGCTTTTTCACATCAGGCTGGCGCTAATCAGTTGCCGTAAACCGGCAGCTTCTTGCAGATGGCCTTGACCTTCTCACGTACGGCATCGATCACCGCTTCGTTGTTCAGGTCAGCCAGGATGTCGCAGATCCAGCCGGCCAATTCCTTGCACTCTGCTTCTTTGAAGCCACGGGTGGTCACGGCTGGGGTGCCGAAACGCAGGCCCGAGGTGACGAACGGGGAACGTGGGTCGTTCGGTACCGAGTTCTTGTTGACGGTGATGAAGGCTTTGCCCAGTGCGGCGTCAGCGTCCTTACCGGAGATTTCCTGCTTGATCAGCGACAGCAGGAACAGGTGGTTTTGGGTGCCGCCAGAAACGACGTCGAAACCACGCTCGATGAACACGCTGGCCATGGCCTGGGCGTTCTTCACCACTTGCTGCTGGTAAGCCTTGAACTCAGGCTGCAGGGCTTCTTTGAAGCAGATCGCCTTGGCTGCGATGACGTGCTCCAGCGGGCCGCCTTGGGCGCCTGGGAAGACAGCGGAGTTCAGCTTCTTCTCGATGTCGGCGTTGGCACGGGCCAGGATCAGGCCGCCACGTGGACCGCGCAGGGTTTTGTGGGTGGTGGTGGTGACCACGTCGGCGAACGGCACAGGGTTCGGGTACACGCCAGCGGCAACCAGGCCAGCAACGTGGGCCATGTCGACGAACAGGTAGGCACCGACCTTGTCGGCAATGGCGCGGAAGCGTGGGAAGTCCAGCACTTGCGAGTAAGCCGAGAAGCCGGCAACGATCATCTTCGGCTTGTGCTCTACAGCCAGGCGCTCGACTTCGTCGTAGTCGATCAGGCCGTTGCCGTCGATGCCGTACTGGATGGCGTTGTACAGCTTGCCCGAAGAGCTGACGCTGGCGCCGTGGGTCAGGTGACCACCGTGGGCCAGGCTCATGCCCAGGATGGTGTCACCGGCCGACAGCAGGGCCAGGTAAACGGCGGCGTTGGCCTGGGAGCCAGCGTGCGGCTGGACGTTGGCGTAGTCGGCGCCGAACAGCTCTTTGGCGCGGTCGATGGCCAGTTGCTCGACCACGTCGACGTATTCGCAACCACCGTAGTAACGCTTGCCTGGGTAGCCTTCAGCGTACTTGTTGGTCAGAACCGAACCCTGGGCTTCCATGACAGCCGGGCTGGTGTAGTTTTCCGAAGCGATCAGCTCGATATGCTCTTCCTGGCGCAGAGCTTCTTGCTGCATGGCTTCGAAGAGCTCGGCGTCGTACTTGGCAATGGTCAAATCACGGCTGAACATGGCGGTCCTCAAGGATCGGGCTGAATTGGGGGGGCATTCTAACCGATTGCTTCGGGCCTGGCATATGAAGTGACGTCAAGTCGCGGACCAAAGGCCTTCATGTTGCATCCCGCGCCCTGTCTGGGCTGGAGTTGACTTCAAGGTCCGTTTTTTTGCGGCGCAAAATATAGCGTCGGCGCTGTGCCTGCTACTGGAACATGAACAGCGTTTCGTTGGCGAACTGCGCCTCGAACTGATGCGCCGGCATCGGCCGCCCGAACAGGTAACCCTGCACCTCGTCGCAACCATGCTCACGCAAGAACTCCAACTGCTCATGGGTTTCCACGCCCTCGGCGATCACCGCCAGGTTCAGGCTGTGGGCCATGGCAATGATCGCCCGGGCAATCTGCGCATCCTGCTCGCCCTCGGGCAAGCCGTCGACGAAGGTGCGGTCGATCTTCAGCACGTCGATGGGGAACTGCTTGAGGTAGTTGAGCGAGGAGTACCCGGTGCCAAAGTCGTCCACCGCAATGCTCAGCCCGAGATTCTTCAGGCTGGCGAGAATCTGCAAGGCCTCATTCACCTCGCGCATCAGGATGCTTTCGGTCAGCTCCAGTTCAAGGCACGCCGGCGGCAGCCCGATGTCTTCAAGGATGGTGGCGATGCGCGTGCCCAGCTGGCCGTCAGAGAACTGCCGCGCCGAGATGTTTACCGACACCTTCGGCACCCGCACCTTCGCTTTGTGCCAGGCCTTGAGTTGGCGGCTGGCCTCACGCAGTACCCAGTCGCCGACATCCACCACCAGGCCCAGCTCTTCGATCACCGGGATGAAGTCGCCCGGCGGCACCAGGCCGCGGGTGGGGTGGCGCCAGCGCAGCAAGGCTTCGGCGCCGGTCAGGCGTTTGCCATCGCCACTGAACTGCGGTTGGTAGTAGAGGATGAACTCGTTCTGCTCCATGGCATGGCGCAGGTCGCTTTCCAGCTCCAGGCGTTCCAGGGCACTGGCGTTCATCTCGGCCTGGTAGAACTGGAAGTTGTTCTTGCCGCGCTCTTTGGCGTGGTACATCGCGGTGTCGGCGTTTTTCATCAGCTGGCTCAGCTCGCTGCCATCTTGCGGGCTGAGGGCGATGCCGATACTGGCCGTAACGAAAAACTCGCGGTTCTCCAGCACGAAGGGCCGTACCAGGCTGGCGAGGATGTTTTCGGCCACATGGATGGCGCGGTTCAGCGCCATCTCGCGGGTTGCACGCGGTTGCAGCAGCAAAGTGAACTCGTCGCCGCCCATGCGCGCCACGGTGTCGTCGTCATCCACGCAGGCCAGCAGGCGCAGGGCCATGTCTTTGAGCATGCGATCGCCTGCGGCATGGCCGAGGGAGTCGTTGATCGGCTTGAAACGGTCCAGGTCGAGGAACATCAGCACCACCCACGCCTTTTGACGTTCGGCCTGTTGCAGGGCTGTGTGCAGGCGGTCCTGGAACAGCGTGCGGTTGGGCAGGTGGGTGAGGGCGTCGTAGTAGGCCAGGCGGTGGATGCGCTGCTCGCTGGCCTTGCGCTCGCTGATGTCGGTGAAGAAGCACACGTAGCTGGCCAGGTCGCCTTCGTCGTCCAGCACTGCGGTGATGCCGACCCAGGCCGGGTAGTGGTCGCCGTCGCGGCGCTTTAGCCACACTTCGCCTTCCCAACTGCCGCGCTGGTGCAATTGCTTGACCACGTAGCGCAGGTGGCCTTCCTGCTGTTGCTCGACCGTGAGCATGCCAGGCAGTTGGTCGAGCACGTCGCTGACGGCATAGCCGCTGACCCGGCTGAACGCTTCGTTGGCCTGGACGATGTAGCCGGCCGGGTCGGTGATGAGGATGGCCGAGGTGGAGTGCTCGAATACCGTGGCGGCCATGCGCAGGTCTTTTTCTGCGCGGCGTTGCTGGCTGATGTCGCGGCCAACCCCAAGCACGCCTTCGAAGCGCTCCTGGTCGTCCCACACCAATACCAGGCGCAGCTCGATCGGGATCTTGCGGCCATCGGCGCGCAGGCAGTCGAACAGGAACAGTTGGGTGGGCAACTGGCCACGCAACTGGGCCAGTTGCTCGCCGTCGCCCATGGCATTGCTGACGCGCTCCATCAGGCTGTAGATGCCAGTCAGCTGGGCCGGGTTGGCGATGATCGATTGCCAGCCGTTGTCGAAGATCCACTCAGCCTGATAACCCAATACCGCTTTGACCGAGGGGCTGACGTAGTTGAGCTGCAGTTGGCTGTCGGTGGAGAAAATCACGTCGCTGATGCTTTCGGCCAGCATGCGGTAGCGCTGTTCGCTGTCGCGCAGCGACTGGCTGGCCTCGATCTGTACGGTAACGTCCTTGCCCACGCCGATAATGCGCATCACCTGGCCGTCGTGGTCGCGGGTCAGCACCTGTTCGCGAATGTCGTAGCAGCGCCAGCCACCGTCGTGGTGACGGAAGCGCAGTTGGCAGTGCAGTGGCTGGCTGTGGCCGGTAGCGCGTTGATGTTGGCGCAGTGCCTGGAAGTGCGTGGCGTCTTCGGGGTGCAGCAGCAGTTCCCAGAAGCGGTCGCCCATCTGTGCCAGCTCGGTGCGGTCGTAGCCCAGGGTCTGGCCGAGGTGACGGTTGCTGAAGATCATGCGCTGGCTGGGCACGTCCTGTACGTAGAGTTGGTCGGGCACGGTACGCACCACGTCCGACCAGAAACTTTCGCGTTCGAGCAGGGACAGCTCCACTTGTTTGCGGCTGGTGATGTCGCTGATGCTGAGGATCACCGCCTGGTAGTCGCGGCGTTGCAGCGGCAGGCGGGCCATCAGCCACAGGTGCAGTTCGCCGCCCAGTGGCGCCGGCAGGCGCACTTCCAGTTCTAGCAGCGAGCGCTGTTCGATCAGTGCATCGATCAATTGCATGCCGATGCTGTCACGGCCATCGCCGCTGCCGTCGATCAGGCGCTGCCAGGCACCTTCGTGGCATTCGACGTTGAGCAACTGGCGCGCCACCTGGTTGATCTCGGTGATCTTCAACTCCTGCAACAGCGAGCGGCGCAGGTTAGGGTCCAGGGCCAGGCTGTGCTTGAGTGCAGCATGGTTGCGCAGGTGGTAGCGGTCGAGCTGGCCGGGCAGGCTGGAAAGGTCGAGCACGCACAAGGCGACGCCAGTGCCTTCGAAAATTTCCTGATAGCGCCGGCGGTCTTCCTGCAGCGCGCGCTGGCGGCGGCGCATGTTGATCAACGCCAGCACTGGCAGCAGGGCACAGAACAGCACCAGCAGGCACTTGCCGATCAGTGCCGGCAGCAGCTTCTGCTGGGCCCGCTGGGCGTCAAACAGGCCGCGCAGTTGCCAGGTACTGTTGTCGATGAACGCCAGCATCACGCTCTGCAGCGGCGCTGGGCTGGTCTGCGCGATGGCGTGGCGGTCCAGCACCGCGCCGTTGCGGCTGTTTTCCAGCAGCCACAAGGGGTGGCCCGGGCTGTCCAGGTGCACGGTGAGGGTGCGGTAATACGCGTCGGACAGGCGCAGCAGCCAGTAGCCGCGGTCCTGCTCGGTGGACTGGCGCAGCAACAGGTAAATGGTGCGGTTGTCCGCCGAGTTGGCAAAGAAATACGGCCGACCCTGGTTCAGCGTCAGCAGCTCGCCAATCAATTGGCGGTCAGGGCTGCCGGCCAGGCTGTCGGCGCGGACCTGCCCGCTGGTGTCTAGCCAGGCCAGGTCACGCAGGGCGGGCAGGCGCGTGCGAAGGGTGTCGAGCAGGCTGGGCAGGGCTGCCGGCGTCGGTGCATTGACGTAGGGCTGTACCACATTCACGGCCTGCTGGGCCTTCAACGCCATGTTCAGGCTGAGGTGGTCGGCAAGCTCCGCGGTGGCCTCCAGGCTTTGCTTGCGCAGGTCGGCTTGGGTGTGGCGGAACTGGGCGAACAGCTGCCACAGCAACAGGCCCAGCAGAATCAGGGCCAACAGGGCCAGCGCACCCTTGATCGACCCGCGCAGGGAAGCGACGGGGGCCATTGGCGCGGGACGCAGCGACGACGGTTGAGAGAGATTGGTCAAGCGTTGGTCCTGCGATTGGGCTGGCGATGGCAGGGATTGATCATGCACGGTTGGTGCCGGTGTCTGGTTGCCAGACCGCGGTGGCGCACTATAAGGCCGGACACCCTAAACGGGCTAGCATGCCTAGGATTGTGGCAAAGTGCCAGCCCCGTTGTCCGCTGGCGGTCGCCCTGCCGACGGTCGTGGTGGCGCCCTGTGGTTCGGCAAGCCCCTGCAACCTGTGCGAGAATGCCGCCCGCTTCAATGACAACGCTTCGGAGATGTTCGGTTTTGGTTACTCACTTTTCCTCCAATGGCCTCGATTCCGCCTGTGGGCGCAGCAGTCAGACCCTTGTCAGCACTGCCGTGACCGCGGACGTATCCTGCAAGTCGTGCCAGCGTTCGCTGGTCAAACCGGAGGCGGCCGCCGCCTCGAAAAGCAAGGCCCCGTCGCTGGCCGAACTGCGCAAGACCGCCAAGGCGGCAGCAGCACCGGCAGCCGTGGCAGCACCGGCAGTGCCGGCGGTCGCGGCCAAGCCTGCGGCCAAGGTCGTTAGCGTGCCTGCGGCGCAGCCGGCCAAGGCCGTTGAGCAGCCTGCCCGCAGTGGCGGGTTCAGCGTCCAGTCTGCCTGGGCCGCGCGCCTGGCCGAGCAGGGCGACCGTTGCCGGTTGCCGCGGGGCAAGGTCAAGCAGCGTCACGTCTGAGCTTTTTAAGGTCAGTTCTGGCCTCTTCGCGGGCAAGCCCGCTCCCACAGGTACTGTGCAAGCTTTGGGTTTGTGCTGTTCCTGGGGGGCGGGTAATGCGCAAGCTTTGGGGTTTGTGCTGTCCCTGTGGGAGCGGGCTTGCCCGCGAAGAGGCCAGCACAGGCATAAGCATTTCTTCCCCATAACCCCACCATCCGACCCTCCTATGCAACGCCGCGCGTTGGCGTAGAATGGTCGACTTTGTTCAATGACACCCCGTAAACACATCCCCCCGGCCCACTGTCGGGGCGTTGGTCGATGTCTTTACCTATTTAGAGGGCTTGGTTTTGGCTCAATACGTCTACACCATGCATCGGCTGAGCAAGGTCGTGCCGCCGAAGCGCGAAATTCTCAAGAACATCTCCCTGTCGTTCTTCCCAGGCGCCAAGATCGGCGTACTCGGCCTGAACGGCGCGGGTAAATCGACCCTGCTGCGCATCATGGCGGGCGTCGACAAGGAATTCGACGGCGAAGCCCGTCCGATGCCCGACATCAACGTCGGCTACCTGCCGCAGGAACCACAACTCGACCCCGCCAAGACCGTGCGTGAAGTGGTCGAGGAAGCGGTCAGCGTGATCAAGGACGCCCAGGCTCGCCTGGACGAGGTCTACGCCGCCTACGCCGAACCCGACGCCGACTTCGACAAGCTGGCCGCCGAACA
>Ga0213820_1000373_pt1 | contig 34949 bp, 23 predicted proteins | sample MC6MC0910MG_FD_179889 | JGI IMG/M metagenome (GOLD analysis project Ga0213820, IMG submission 179889) | Enriched soil aggregate microbial communities from Iowa State University, Ames, United States - MC6-MC0910-MG | ecosystem: Environmental > Terrestrial > Soil > Unclassified | place: USA: Iowa... | reverse complement strand
CCGTCGCTTCCTGATCGCCTGAAACAACCTGCACACCCTAGCCACCCGGACCATTCACGTCCCGGTGGCTTTTTTTATTTTCAGATCAAGGATAACCGCCATGCTCAAAGGTTTAGCCATCACCCCGCCGGTACTCGGGCGCATTTCCATCGGCAAGGTCGTCGAGAAAAACGGCAAGCGCCTGCCAGAGAAAGACGATCAGTTCACCATCACCTCGCAAGTCCAGAGCCGTGAGGGCTGGTTGCTGCATCCACTCAATGAAGAACTGCGCAATGGCCAGGATGGCAAGCTGCGCAACATTCCGATCCGCTTGTTGTTCAACGAACCAGATCTCAACTTTCGCGCGGACTACAGCCTGTTCGACCGTACTACCGGCAGGCCGTTGTGCGTCGGCAACGGTGAAACATGCAAGCGTTTGACCAAGGATGGCATCCAATCGCTGCCATGCCCTTCACCCGATGGCTGCCCACTGGCCCAAGGCAATGCCTGCAAGCCTTACGGTCGGCTGAACGTGGTGATTGGTGATGACGACCCACTGGGCAGTTTTGTCTTCCGCACCACTGGATTCAATAGCATCCGCACCCTGGCAGCGCGCCTGCATTATCTGCAAGCCATCTCAGGCAATCGCCTGGCCTGCCTGCCATTGGAGCTGCGTCTGCGTGGCAAATCCACCCGTCAGAGCCACGGCACGCCAATCTTCTACGTCGATATCACGGTACGCAGTGGACTGAGTTTAGAAGATGCCCTATTGGCCGCCAAGCAACTGGAAGAAACCCGACAAGCCTCGAGCTTTGACCAGAGCGCCTTGGATCACGCAGCCCGGCAAGGTTTTAACAATGGCGCTTTTGAAGACAACGAGGAGGACAGTGGCGCCATTGTCGAGGAGTTTTTTCCCGCTGCTGAAACCCCACCCAGCAACGCAGAGGCCAAACGGACAGCACCGTCAAAGCCCTCACTGGCTCAGAAGCTGGAGGCTCAGGCTATCGAGCACAGCACTAGGCCTTCCGTTCAGTAAAGCTCTGCTCAACCTCCCCAGCTTTCCCCATTCTTACAGGAATACCGTCATGAAATATCACAAGCTCAAAGCCGGTGAAGCGAGTGGCACTTACGTCATGGAGTTCCCCGTCACCGAGGCCGACATCCTGCAGATGGCGCAACAACTGGCCATGAGTCGTCTGTCTAAAGGCCGGGCACTGACTGAGCCGAAGCAGGTGTTCAGTCACCTGCAAACACTGCTGCAGTACCACGAGTATGAAGTCTTTGCCCTTCTGCTGCTCGACTCCAAACATCGGGTCATAGGTTTTAGAGAACTGTTCAGAGGCACTCTGGATGGCGCGAGCGTGTACCCGAGAGAGGTGGTCAAGATCGCCTTGGAGTACAATGCTGCGGCCGTCATTATGGTTCACAATCATCCCTCCGGTGACCCAGAACCCAGTCAAGCTGATCGTACCTTGACCACCACCCTCAAGAACGCTTTGAACATGGTCGGCACCCGCATATTGGATCATGTGGTGGTTGGCCATGAAGGCTGTGTGTCGTTGGCCGAACGAGGTTATCTCTAGCCGACTCCGCATAAAAGATTGCTCCTGGGAATACCAGGAGCAATCTTCAGGACGGGAAATCATTAATTTTTTGTTCTGAAGTGACTACACGCCATCCGAGAAAGCCGGATCGGCAGCTGCTATCGAAATTATGAACAGACTCCAGGCCCCGACACCTGGCCGACGTTCTTGACCGACCGGTTGAAGGTACGCCCTTTGGATCTAGTTGGTGCCGATTAGTATATCCCTACTTAGACAGATCAACGGCTGTCGATAGTGGCTCCTCCGCGATTCATTAAGCAAGTCGGTGTAGTTGAGCAGTTTTCCTACGAGCAGTGCCTTAGTGAACCGCAGGCACTGCTCTCGTACACTAGATATCTCCCATCTGCCGATCAAACGACTGACGGATTAAACCCATCACATAGGGCAGTTCATCGTGGCTAGTGAAGACAACTTCGACGTCACCATTCCCCCAACGTCCGAGATTCGTGACATCTCGGCACAGCCCCTTTGGATCATCAATCTCATGGAATGGCATGTTGAGCGACAGTCGCAGTCGCTTGGTTTGTGGCACCATATCGACAAAATTGGTTTCTGCCTTATATGCAATATACAGTTTGAGCACGTCCTCCTTGACGCATGGGTCAAGCTCCAAAACCGCAGCACGAAGGCTTTCGAAAAGATCACGCACGGGACCGGATGACAAATGCGAGTGATCATCAATGCTGTACTGACTGCTAGTCGGCTGACTCGATGGGCGATATGCATCGAGAATGTCCGCAGCCAGCCGTGGAGCATCCCAGACCTTCTCAGCTTCCTTGGCCAGACGCTCTGCCCGGTACTTGATTGCCGCCTCGTCCCATTTACCCACATTGCCAAGCCCCTGATTCAGCCTGAGCGGGCTGTATGCGAACCCTATGGGATGTCCATCCCGGTCGGTAACCTGGTCGCGTTTGAACGCAAACGGATGATCGCGGTACTCGCTGTTGTAGCCCGTTAAGGTCAGATTACCGAGAGTATCCAGCCATGTCTCTTGGACAACCTTCCAGTCATCGCCAAGTTCAGCCTTCCAGCTTGAAGAAAGCTCGGGATTCTGCGGGAGAATGTGCTCGATGGTGTAATCCTCGATGACGACACGCTCTTTTCTTCCATGATTCTCAAGACGACGCAACCAGTAACTGCGGCTACGGAAGTTGTAGAGGTCTCGCTGCTTGAGTTCGCGCTGAAACTCTTCATCATTGGGGAAGCGGCGGTACGAGGGCAACAACATGAAGCTGGCCTGCACACTTTCCAGATAGCGGTCTTTCTTCAAGGTGCGCGAGAGGCCTGCGAATGTCTTGTTCAGGGAGTTTGTCGGGATGGCACAAACTGCTCGGCGGAACACATAGCTTTCCACAAGGCGTATGGCCTGACACAACTCGTCGGCACTCAGGGTGTTTGTCTTGTAGTCATGGTAAGCATCCAGCAAGAACGGGTATGAAACATCGACCTTCAGCTCACGAAGATCATGAAGCGCCTGCTTGAGCTGCGGGTGGCTTTCCGCACCAAGCGCAATGGCACAGTAATAGGTTGCATAGGCATGGATATCGGCAACCAGCGAAGCAACATCGTTTTTCAGGTTGCGGGCGTAGTTCTTGAATGCGATGTAGACCTCGCGGACATTCGGAATGTCACCCGTTTTGGTCGTCAGGTAATGCCGCATGAAGCCATCAAAGTGCTGAGTATAAGCCGCCTGGCCGAAGGCTTTTTCCATGGGGCGCCAATAGCTTTTATACAACTCCGTCTGCAGCGCAGGCTCCAGCCCCATGAGGATGTAGTTTCGGATCAGGTCGGCCTGACTGAGCTCCAGGCCGGTGGAGTTCATGCTTTCGAAAATCAGCTGCGGATTATCCTGGCCACGATCAAGGGAGACATCGACGATGACCAGCTTCGCGAGCCCTTCACAGATGGCAACCAATTCGGAACTATTCTGGCTCAGCAGGGACTGGAAAAGCTGAAAGTTCTCCTGGATGCGGGTGCTGCGCTCGGCAGGCATCGGCGCTTGCTTGAGGATTGCCAGCAGCGATTCCTTGTCGGTTTCCGAAAGAATCAGCTTGAAGTGACGGTCACCGTCCTCATCCGGGTTGAGCAGATAATAATTGCGCAGCTTCCTGGCCGAAAACGTCTCCAGCAGCTCATCAAGCGCCGCCAACTGATCAGCAGGAAGATTCTCGATATGACTGGCTAATGCAGCGATCAGCAGAGTACAGGTTGTCAGTCGCTGCTGCCCATCGATGACCAACAATGCTTCCGGACTGGTGACCGACGACAGGGCGCGTTCGATATACACTATAGAGCCGATGAAATGGGCATTGACTGACCTCTCACGTCCGGCACGCTGGATGTCCGACCAAAGCTGACGGCACTGTTCTTCTGTCCAGGAGTAATTGCGCTGGTAAATCGGGATGACAAACTGCGGTGATTTTCGGAGAAATTTGAGCAGATTGGCTTCGGTCGCTTTCACTTCGAACTCTCGGATATGATTATGCGGTCGGATTCCATCTTCAAAGTCCGCTCCGCGAACAGAAAACCCCATGCCCCAGGCACAGAAAGCACCTGGAGCACTGAGTCATTTGGGCTTAATGCTCAGCTCTGCGCCTTTCAGCTCACCACCGATACCGATACCGCTACCTTGACCTCAAATCGCAGATAGTCCATCAGCCGCTTCGCCTCGGTCACATCGCTGTGCGGAATCAACAGATACTTCCAAGGCTTGCCGCCAACACTCTGCGCGTAGTCGGAGGCGTGCTGAGTCCACTGGGCAGCAGCAGCGGCCTTGGCCTGAACTTCCTGGGTTTCCAGGTCGTTGGCAGCCTTGGTTTCGGCGAGGAGAATGCATTTGTCCGTCTCCACCACAAAGTCCGGCACATACTCCGGCTGCTCTGCACCGAGCTTGTAGAAGATCTGGAACTGTCCCTTGGCTGGCTTGAGCCACTTCAGCGCGTCGCGTTCGAGGATCACGGCAAAGCGTCGCTCAGTGTCCGAATCGAACTTCTGCAGCGGATACAGGCAACGCGTGAAACCGCCGAAGAGCATCTGCTTAATCCGACTGGTCTCAGTGACCGTCTCTCGCACGCTGTGTACTGGTTGATTGGCGGCGACCGTGTAGTTGCAGGGTTTGAGCTCAGTAAAGCCACGACTGACCTTGACCTCATAGTCGCTGGCCTCTTCCCAGAAATGCTTGAGCATTTCCGCATGAATCAGGCGGGCCAGATCTGCTCCGTGGGTGTCGAGGATCTCATGCAGCTCACTTTCGGAGTAGTTCTGTTTCTGGTAATAAGCCGCTGCTTGCCCAGCCAGGTCGTACAGCAGCTCGGCCTGGGTAAAGTAGTCTACGTCATCGAAGTCGATCAGCTTCTTGACGATGTAGTCCTCCAGACGCTTCTCGCGAATGCCGCTCTCCCCGCTCAGGGTGAACTGCAGATTGGTCCTCAGCGTCTGACCAACGATCTCGCGCTGACCCGGCTGGTAGTTGGGCAGGCTGCCCAGGGTGAACTGACGATAGCCCGAGGTAACCTCGCCAGTCGGCACCACCGTGATACGCGGAATGTCTATGGTCTGCTGCACCACTACTGCAGTCGTCTTGGCCACCACATCAGCCAGGTTCAACTCCGGCAAGTTGAACTCCTGCCCGTCCAGGATCGACGCCTGCTGTGGTTTGAGGCGTTCCGCCACTTCAACCCGGATCTGCTCCTGCACTTCAGGTGCCAACAGTTCCTTGCTGCTAGGCACCAGATCACGGCGGGTCTCGTACTGCCCGATTACCTCCAAAACGACACGAGCAGCATCTTTCTCTGCGTCCGTGGTGAAAATCGGAGCAGGGTCTAGCTTATCAGCAGCGCCTGAAGTAATGGTGGCTTCACCCGAAGTAATTTTCGATCCGGAAGCTAGCAGCCCGGTGCTCTCTCTCAAACCAAGCCGATCATGCACACCAGAGGCTACCTGCACACTGGTCTTACTGTCGTCAGCCTTCGGCGCATCCAGGATCACCTGCTTGAGACGGATCGGCGAGTCCGCGCGATTGGCGTCGTCGATGATTTCCTGGAACTTGTCATGGGCCACGATGTTTAAGCGATCCACACTGTCCACTCCGGTGCGTTTTCCATATGGCAGACGCAGGCCGCGGCCAATGGATTGCTCGACCAAGGTCCTGGCATTGGCGGCGCGCAGCGGTACGATGGTGTACAGGTTGGTAACGTCCCAGCCCTCCTTGAGCATGTTGACGTGGATTACAATTTCGGTCGGCTCGTCCACGCTCTCCACCGCAAGCAGACGGGCTACAATTTCTTCCTCATCCTTGCCGCTCTTACTGGAGTCTACCTGAATGACCTTGCCGCGATAACGCCCCTCGAAGAAGACATCGGACTCGATTAGATCCAACAACTGCGCGGCGTGCGTGGTATCGCGGGCGATCACTAAAATGAAGGGTTTCACCACCTTAGCGTTGTTCTCACGGGCATAGGTCAACAGCTCGGCCTTGGTAGCTTCGTGCAGGCGCACACCATCTTCCAGCTTGATCTTCTCCAGTTCTTGTGACGAATGCGCACTGGGATCGAAGTCCCGCTGCGTGACAACCGCAGGTTCCTTAACGAAGCCATCTTCGATGGCGCGGGCCAGCGGGTAATCCATCACTACGTTTTCGAACGGTACTGGTCCCTTGGCCGATTCGGTAAACGGTGTCGCCGTCACCTCTAGGCCGAATAACGGCTTAAGCTCATTGATGGAGCGCATCCCGGCCTGGGCACGATAGCGGTGCGACTCATCCATCAGCAGTACCAGATCACTCAGGCTGGCCAGATGGTTGAAATAGCTATCGCCCAGAACCTCGCGCATGCGCTTGATGCGTGGTTCCTTGCCACCACGCACCTCGGAGTTGATCTTGGAAATGTTGAAAATATTAATGCGAACCTCACCGAACAACTCACCACCCGAGATGTTCTGCTGCTCGTAGTTGTCCCCGGTTATGACACGCGGCGCATTAATAGAGAACTCACCGATCCCTTTGAAAACATATTTTGGAGTGTTAGGCGTGAAATCACTGATTAACTTGTTGTAAACCGTCAGGTTCGGCGCAAGCACGAAGAAGTTGTTGATGCCATGAGCCAGGTGCAGATGGGCAATAAAGGCCCCCATCAACCGCGTTTTGCCTACTCCCGTGGCAAGCGCAAAGCACAGCGACGGGAAATCCCGCTCAAACTGCTCCAGTGTCACAAACTTCGCTTTTAGCGTGGACAGGATGGCCTGCAGATCCTGCGGGTGCTGAAGCATCTCCGGCGCAGCCTCCAGAGCCTCCACCAACTTGCCCAGCGAGTCTGCCTGCGGTGGGCGAAGCGACAAGCGCCCGGAAACATGATGTTGAATACGCGAAATGCTCATACTTGCTTCTCTTCTTCCTTGTAGCCTGCAGGCTATGCTAGGCATGTAGACATCATGCTTCGTCTTCTTCATCAAACAATCCAGCTTGTGCTAGCACAGCCGCCTTGATCTTCCTGCCTTGTTTAGGAGGCTCGGGAACAGCAGCCAACTGCTCTGCCTGTGGCAGGACTGTGACATTCAGACTGTAGTCATCATGGCCCCACTCACAGCGAGACAGCACCATCTTAGGGATTTTCTTCAGCGTCAGATTCGGCCAGCGCGCCTCAGCTTGGGCTGCCGTCACACCATGGAAGGCGGCGCAGCACACCAGCAGGCTCTGCTCGATTCCCACTTCACCCGCCAGCGCTTGCAGCTGCTCGGCCGACAGATTCTGCGTGGTTACATAGATGAAGTCACGCTCGCTGGAGTTACCGTGCTGCCACCAGTGGGCCTCTGAGGGCGCATAGGTGAAGCCTTCCAGCTTGGCCAGTGCCTCTGCCAGCATGGCGGCGTTGTACTCCGGATTTATTACCGGATTGCCCCAGCGGTCGTTGATGATCAGCGAGGGGGCCAGCCTGTAATAGCGAAAACCGCCGCCACCCTGCCAGTTAACTGCCTTGCTGATGCCGCCCAGATCAGTACCGTCGATGACCTTCCTCATACGCGGGATGATATGTGTATGGCAGTGCTCACCCAACTCAGCCATGATCCAACGGCGGCCCATTTTGTGTGCCACTGCACCAGTCGTTCCAGAACCGGCAAATGAATCAAGAACAAGATCGCCAGGCTTCGTCGCTAGGAAGAGAATACGCTGAAGCAATCGTTCAGGCTTAGGCGTAGCAAATGGATCATCAGGGAACAACAGCTTCATCTCCTGCATCGCAATACGGTTCTCCCCTACTTCCGAGTAGTGCCACGTCGTCATTGGAACAACGCCCCGGTCTTGCATTTCGGACAAGAATTTTTTTAGTGTTGGTTTGTTGTCACCATGTTTCCCAAACCAAATCCTATTCTCTTCAATAAGTCGGGCATAAGAATCTTTCGTATAGGACCACGCTCGCCCTTTCGCCGGCCAGACTTCCCGCCCACTTGGAGTGACGATTGGATAGATATTATCGCTTTGCCCTGTCTTGGCGAATTGCTTACCACGCTGTCCGGACGCCAAACTCAGTGTAAAGTTATCCGCGAACCAGGGCCCCCTTCCATACCATGAGCCATCCGGGCGAGCCCCATCATATTCATCGGAGCTCTTGTAGATGGCGTTTTGCTCATCGGTTCTTGGCAGCTTAGAAAAAGTTAACTGTGCCTTGTCCTTCGCATAAACCAGAACGTGGTCATGGGAGTCTGATAGCCACGAAGCATTCCCTTGTGGCGCAGACTTCTTTTGCCAGACAACATTGCTAACAAAATTAATTCGCCCGAAGATCTCGTCGCAAAGAACCTTTAGATAGTGCGCCTCATTGTCATCAATGGTAATCCACAACGAACCATCGTCCGACATCAGTCTCTTGATGACCTCCAACCGATCCCGAATCAACCCTAGCCAGATCGAGTGTTCCAGACCGTCGTCGTAATGCATGAAGGCACTGCCTGTGTTGTACGGCGGGTCGATGAATACGCACTTCACCTTGCCGGCAAATTCCTGCTCCAGCGCCTTCAGGGCCAGCAGATTGTCACCAAAGATCAGTCGGTTGTCGAAAATGTCGTTTTCCGTCACGCGATGGTCGGCGTGGTAGGACTTGTCCGAATCTTCCAACAAAATGCGCGGTTCCAGCTTGGGTCGCTTTTCCTTGCCGATCCAGGTGAGTTCGAGTTTTTGCTTGCTCATGTAGTATTTCTCAAATTTGCGGTGCTTTGATCGACATGTAGTCAATCAAACGCTTGCGTGGAGAAGCATCCGGTGCATTTTGGATATTGCGCAGTGGTGCAACCGCCGGATCACTGACCAACCCGTAGTGCTGCTCCATCAAGTCCGTCAAAAAGGCCACGACGCTGCTCTGATTCCGAAAGAAAGCTAGCGGACCTTCGCGACTCAAACGTAGCTGTCCAAGATCAAAGGCTTGTTGCCGAAGCAGATCCATGGGTGAGCTGACCAGGCGCGTAACCTCGCATAGATCAATGACCCGGGCAGCTGCGATACGATTACGCAGTCGCTTCATCATAACCGCCATTATGACGTAGTTTCCGTGCCGGTAGAGCATCTTCTCCAGAGAGGCAGATGGAGCCCCGTTTTCATAACCAACGACCAAATCACGCAGAGCTCGCTGGCACTGGACTGCATTCACCAGCGTCATGCCGCTTAGTGCAGAGTGGAATATTGCCTTGTATTCGTCCGACGCTGGATTCGAAAGCCGCGCCAGATCCCCTTTGAGCCAAACTGGATAGCGCAGATCATTTTGTTGCAGAGCCAATGCTCGCAACGCCTCCTCCATGGTGAAAGCCATGGGGCTGGTTCCCTGGACTTCAGGGCGATAGTGGTAGTCAAAACTCAGAAGACGGGCCTCCTGCCGTAACCGCTCCTGAGTATCGTCAAGAGCAGCAAAATTTGCCACCTGCACTGGATTCTGGTGATTACGCGCCCTAGTGACCTGCTTGCCAAATGCACCATCGGCTGGAGCCTTGATCAGGGTGAACAATACCTTGGCGCTACCGATGTCGCTCTGCGGATTCTGTGCAACAAACTCTGCAGCAGATGCGACCGTCTGCGCACCGTTGATAATGGACAGCCCCTTGACCTGGTACCTGCGGAATCCTGTTGCAGGCTTTTCGCCCTTCTGATCAACATGGTCACAAACTGCAGTGACGCCGTTGTTTAGGTAAAAGAACTTGTCGGGAGTATCGCGTAAAGTCGTCTGGATGGCAGCATTGACGTCGGATTTGCTACTGCCAAGGAAATATCTAATGTTGCGCTCGTAAAGCGCTTTGCCATGATCATTGTGCAACGCTACCAGATCAGACACCCTGGCTAGACCATAGTAGGTCGTGCGCGGCTCTTCGATCCTGCTGCACTTCTGTAGGTAAACGTTTGTGTGCACCGGCGAGTAAGCTTGTTCGGCCCGAAGATCACGAGCGATCTCATCTGCCGCGTAGTATTGCACCTGCCCGTTCAAACGTTCCTCATCAACCTCTTCATCATCAAGTAGCGCCCTCAAAGTGTCGTGCGCTGTCTGCGAGACGCCATTACCGGTGTAGGGCACAACGAGCTGAATAATGTCGCAGGCGTCCAGCGCATTCTCGATTTCAGCCTGGCGCCGCTGCACATTCTGATTGAAAGCTACAAATTTTTGCTTTAGCAGCAGACGAACGCCCTCACAGAACGGCTGCGCATCCTCCTGTTTGAACTGCTCTGACTCCTTTAGCTTGGTCTGCAACAGGTAGAGCGTCGCCGACGGCTCATGGTAATAGATTGCATCAATTCCTTTGTCATTGAAGTCATCGACTACCGCAGCTGCTGCATCCACTGGTGCCAGATTAAACAGTTTATGCAGCACGAACGCACTGAATGCGCGCGACAGCTGTTTGTCGTGCTGCTCAGCTGCCGGCTTCTTCGTATCCAGCAGCGGTGGCAATGAATTTACAAATCGCTCAAGCAGAATTTTCTTGAGAATGATCATGTAGTCAGGGGCGAGCGCAGCCATTAGAGTTGCGCTCCTGACTTCCCAGAACACCTCGCCACCCTCAAAAAATCCACTGGTTTACACATCAAGCTAAACTCCCTTTCATACAAGCGATTCAATTATTTCCAGCCACTGCGAAGAGTGCGGACACCCTGTCCGCATCGCATCCAGTCCGATATCACCTGCGATCAGTGGCCCATGCAAGGTCTTCTGGTAGCCCGGCATAGCGGCAAGGATACGCTTGGAAGGCGCAGTCTGGGGACTGTTGTTGATGTCTTCCGGCGCGGTCGTCGTGGTCACCGCACGCAACGGTTCCAGCACGCGATCATCGTCCGTCCACTCGGCAAAGGCCTCGATGCTGACGAACAGCAGTGCCTCAAATTCATGCACCAGAAGGTTTGGAATGAAGTTGCGCTGGCCAATATCCTGGGCCAGTGCAGCTTCGAGGAAATGTGCCTTCTGTCGGCCGTTGCCCATGGCCGGGTAATTGGGGCTAGCTTTACCGGGAGAATCGCCGGGCAGTGCATAGAGGTCGAACACGGTAGTAACGTGAGCTCCGGCGTCCTGCTTGCAGAGCCTTTCGATCTGCGGTTTTACCTTGGCATAGCTGACCACCCCGCCCTTGTAACCTGGGCTGGTACTAACGATGATCGGCCTCAAGTACAGCCCCTGTCGGGTGTAATGGGGCGCAAGTAGCTCGTTGACAAAGACTCTTCCTATAGTAAACCTGCCCAGTCATTCCAGTTCCCACTCTACACTAAACAAGATTTCTTCCTGTACCTGCTGCCGTAGCTGCAGCTCCAATTGATCGATCAGCGCATTGCGATTTTCTTCGATCTCATCCTGTCGCATATACAGCTCTCGGCGCAGCTTGCTGCGCTTGCCTTCCAGCTCGCGCTGCTGCTTCTGGTAGCCGAGCTTCTCCTCCAGAGTCGCCGCAGTTGCTGCGGTACGGCGCAACTCCTTGATTTCACCATCAATCGCCTTGATTTCCTGCTCGAGCCCCAGTTTGAGATCGTCAGCCCAGGCGTCAAGCTTGGCGACTTCCTGCTCGAAGTAGCCCATGTTGCGCTGGTTGATCTCGCGTAACAGGTGGCTCTTGCGATCTTCCAAATCCCCGGCCAGCAGTGCCGCTGCAACACCACGCTCGCCCTGTTCCAGGCGTGCCGGCAGGCGCAACAGCTTTTCCGGATCATCTTCGGGAAGCGCCTGTCCATCCGCGGTCACCGCAGACACCACTAGGTGTTGCTCCAGGTTGCCCAGCGCCTCAACTGAGAACAGTTTCAAAGTTAGCCAGCCGTGCAGGCCACGCAACGGCTCCAGAGTGCTAATCCGACTGCCATAGGCGGCATAATCGAACACCAGCCTGGCTGCTGGTTGTTGATCGAGCTGACGACTCTTGGCCTTTTTGATCACCCAAGCAGCTAGAGGGTGGCCGAGACGGTACAAATGTGACTCGCCGGTACGGCGCGGCAGTTCGTAGCGCCCCAGGGCAATGTCAACAGCGCTACCTGCCGGTAGCTTATGCAGCTCGAAGCCGTCACCCCCGAAATGGGCGTAATCGTCCAATTCGGCGCGGCTCAGGTCTAGCAACAGTCGCTCGTAGCGGTTGCGGGTAGCGCTGCTGTCCTCCGCTCGGATACGCAGCTTGTCCTGCACCTCTTCGTCGAAGTTCTCCAGCAGTACCTGGCGGGTCTTGACCATCGCCTCGCTGATTTCCCCAGACAGTTGCAGCTGCAACTGCTCGAAGCTGCGCTTGATCTCTTCGGGCTCACGGCAATTCTGATAAATATCAGCAATGCGACGCTCGAAATCGACACCGGAACCGATAGCCCCCAGCACCTCGTCACTTGCGCCAAATACCCCCTCGAAGAGTTGGAACTTTTCGGCCAGCAGTTCATAGACCCGCGCATCCGCTTCGTTGCTCCGGTCGACGAAGTTTACTACCACCACATCATGCATCTGGCCGTAGCGGTGGCTGCGCCCGATACGCTGCTCAATGCGCTGTGGGTTCCAGGGCAGGTCGTAGTTGATCACCAGCGAGCAAAACTGCAGGTTGATGCCTTCAGCTCCCGCCTCGGTGGCAATCATGATGGTGCCGCGCTCCTTGAAGTACTCGACAAGTGCGGCACGAGTATCGGCAGTCTTGGAACCGGTGATTCGATCACTGCCAGCATGGCGCCGCAGCCAGTCCTTATAAATGCGCTGGGCCGTGACATCGGTATTGGTTCCATTAAACAGAACGATGCCATCGCCATAAGCTGTATCGGCCAGCAGCGACAGAAGGTAGTCCTGGGTGCGCCGCGACTCGGTGAAGATGATAGCCTTGCGAGCAGCTCCAAGGCGGTCGAGCTCCGCAAAGGCACGCTCTAGTGCGATCAGCAGCGCCTTGCCCTTGGCGTTCTCACGGATGCTGGTGGCCAGGCTCTTGAAATGCTGCAGCTCAGCGATTTCAGCCGCGATGGCGTCCCGCTCACTAGCCGAAAGGGCCAGTGCCTCATCGTTATCCAGCTCTTTTTCGCTCTCGTCGGCCAACTCATCGAGGCCTTCGTAGTCTTCGTCCAGCGTTTGCGTAAGGTCGATGACTTCAGCCGCCTTATCGAGATTACCCTGCAGGCGTCTGGCCATGGTATCCAGCGCACCGGCGATCGCGTGAGTCGAAGACGCCAACAGTTTCCAGAGCACCAGAGAAATCAGTTGCCGCTGACCTTCGGGTAGGGCGTTGAGGTTCGGCCGGCGCAGGTAGTCGGCCACCAAACCAGACAGTTCGCGCTCTTCCTGACTAGGGGCGAACTCCTGAACAATCGCCCGTCTTGCTGTGTAGGGAACGTACTGCTGCACTTGACGACGTAGAGTGCGCTTGCAGATGCTGCCCAGGCGTTGCCGCAAACTGCCAAAGGCCTGCGCCCTGTCGGTATTGACGAACTGGGCGCGGAAGCTGTCGACATCACCGAAAACCCGATCATCGATCATACTCACCAGCCCGTACAGTTCGAGCAACGAGTTCTGCAGTGGAGTTGCGGTCAGTAGCACCTTGGAATGCACATGGGCTAATGCGTCCTTCAGTGTCTTGCCAATGACGTTGTTGCTCTTGTAGACGTTGCGCAGACGGTGCGCTTCATCCAGCACCACCAGATCCCAGGCAATGGCCTTGACGTCCTTCGCCTTGGCTTTGGCAAACTGATAAGAGCAGAGCACCGGGCCGTTGGTGAACACGAAAGGGTTTCCGACGCCTTGCTTGCGAAGCGCGTTGTAGCTCTTGGTTTCCAGAATCAGACCTTGCAGATTGAACTTGTCCTGCAACTCTTGGTGCCACTGCTTGCGCAGATTAGCGGGAGCAATGATCAAGATGCGCCGTCGCCGTTCGGCCCAGCGCTGCGAGATCACCAGTCCGGCCTCGATGGTTTTGCCCAGGCCCACCTCGTCAGCTAGGATCACCCCGCGTGACAGGGGGTTGCGGCAGGCAAAAAGCGCTGCATCGACCTGATGTGGATTGAGATCCACCTGAGAGTCGACCAACGTCGAGGCAAGCGACTCAACCGAATCGCCAGCCGCTCGCCGGGTGAGAAGCCATGCGTAGTACTGACATTGGTGCTCAGTAAGGCGGACTGAAGCCATCTTATCCCTTCGAACACAACTCAAATAACGTGAATCATCGCACGAACTGTAAGCACACGGGCAAACCATCTTGCACAGCTGCGTCAGATTGCCCCTACCAACAGCAAGGTCCTATAGAAACCGCATCCCACGCAACCCTGCCCCCGCCATAAGCTCAACACCCCGAAGACAGCAAGACGATATGTAGTAAAAAATGGCATGTCTATAATGTAGGCTTATACAGGTAAAGAAATCGAGCATATGGAGAGGGCATGAAACGCAAGCAACCCATCGAACAGGTTCGCTGAAACCTAGCCCTTCGCTATCGTCTGATTGAAACCGTAGCCTGGTGGGGAGGCCGGCTGACCACGGGACACCTGATCCAGATCTTTGGCATCAGTCGGCAGCAGGCATCGAAAGACATCAATGCCTACCGGTTCGCTGGATAACCAAGCGAGGCGCATCACCAAAAAACGCGACCAGCATAATGCCAATACGCCACTACTAAAAATGAAGCCTTCGCCAAATGATTGTTGGTGAGAAAGTAGCTTGGCCGGCTTTCGTTCTATCCCTACCGATTGCAGTCACACGTGCAGCGCCTGAGCACTGGTTAAGCATACAGTTAAATATTTCAATCATGCACCTCCGCGCAAGGCCTTGAAAATGAGCGCTGCATCTGAAGAAAACCCCGGGATATGGGCGTTTTGTTGACAGTTTACCCTGCCGGATCAAAGTGCCATCATACAGGCAGAACAGATTGCGCCGATCTATTGGTTTCACCCAACGCAATCTCATCCGGGAAGCGATATGCCATCAGTTATTGGCATGCGCGATCAACACCCTACACCAAGGACGTGTGCATGCCTCTGCCCTCCCCTTCCATTGCACTCAATGCTTCTTTTACAAGACCACGAGCCAAGCAGTGACGCACTGACCTCGTGAGCCGCCCTGAACGCGACCCGAATGCGGCAACTGCGGTTGTAACCTTCTCGGGCCGTGCCCCGTCTCGCACGACGAGAAAAGACCAGCGATTACTTGAATATCCCAGCGCATAAGCCTCTGTGCACCCATGCCATGTCTTCGCGTCGATCATCAACACTTAAAGGAATATCACCATGCTCGAAAGCCAGAAAGAGTTCGCCACTTACTTGAAGAAGATGCAGGTGCTGCTCAATGACCAAGCGTTTTCATTCGATCAGTCATTGCTTCCAAAAGTGATGGAGACCGAGCTTGTGGTGCCCGTAATCGGGGCCTTCAGCGCCGGTAAGAGCTCGCTGTTGAACGCGCTGATGGGCCAGGACATTTTGCCAGTTGGAATTGCGCCGGAAACTGAACTGGCGACCGAACTGCGTTATTCATCTGCCCCCTATCTGTTGGCAATCAAACCCGACGGTGTGCAGGAACGTCTGCCTGTTGAAGCGCTGAGTACCATCAATCGTCGTTCCAGCGAGTTTTCACACTTGCGCCTGTACCTCGACAGCGAGGCGTTGAAAGCCATTGCGCCCCTGGTGCTGGTCGACATGCCGGGATTTGGCTCATCGCTGGAAAACCACAATAAGGCCATTGCTTACTACCTGCCGCGCGGTGTGCACTTCGTGGTGCTGACCAGCATCGAGGACGGCAACATTACGCAGTCGATGCTGCGCAAACTCGACGAGCTAAAAACCTACAACACCGATTTCACCTTCTTGCTGAGCAAATGCAACCTGCGCGCCGCCGACCAGGTTGAAGACGTGCAGGCCTACATTGACGACCAGCTCGGGGTGTATTTCGGCGAGCACTACCGCAGCATCACAATCGGTAACCGTGGTGGTGAGGAACTGACAAATGCACTGACCGCATTGCAGCCTGACGTGCTGTTCTCGCGCCTGTTCATCGACATCCTCAAGGACCAGAACTTCGAAGTACTGGCGCAGATCAACCTGGCGCTGAGCATGCTGAAAAAGGATAAGGCCGAGAGCGAGCAAACCGCACGCGCACTCGAGCAGGCCTTGGCCAAGCTGCTGGAGCAACGCAAAGACGTCGAGTCGGACCTGAAAGATCGCTACTCGGGAAAAATGCTCGACCGTAGCCTGCGCGGCCTGGATAACGCGCTTAATGACTCCCTCGACGAGCTGGTCACCTTGGGCAGCAGCAAGAACCCGAGTGCCCTGTCGAATGCACTCTCCGACATCATCCGCAGCAGCCTGTCCAGCACGATCAAATCTGAAGTGCAGGACATCTCCACCAACATGGTCGACCGGATTGCCAGCAACCTCAGTGCCACCAGCAGCCAGATGTCCGTACTGGACATTAGCGGCAACTGGAGCGAGGAGCTTTCCAACAAGGTCAAATTCTCGCTGGAGCGCACCACGGAAATGCTCAGCGACTGGTCGACACGCCTGAGCAATCGTGCCGAGGAAGACAAGAACAGCGGCGTCATGCTCTACCGCAGCCTCTCTACCGTGCTCGCTGTCACCACCACCGTGGTCAATCCGCTGGTAGAGCTGGTGATCATCTTCTTGCCCGAAATTCTCAAGATGTTTAACGGTGGCGGTAACGAGCGCGAGAAGTTTCGCCAGAAGCTGACCGGCGAAGTGTTCCCCAACATCAAGGCGGAACTGCGCGGGAAAATTCCGGCAATCATCGACGAGCAGCTCAACGCCATGCTGAAGAAGATCAGCGACGGTTTCGAAGAGCAGATCACCAAGCAAAAGCATGTGATCGACTCAATTGCACAGGAAAGCCTGCAGCTTGAAGCACAGATCAGCGAGAAGACTGCTGTGCTGGAAAACCTTGCCACCGCAGTAAAAGCCGCTGCAAACGAACACCTCTACAAGTAAGGCGAACGACCTAATGGATTACCAATCACTCGTCGCTTTTAGCGAAAGCCTGCACACGCTGGCAGCAAGCAACCAGGACCTGTTTGAGCGCGAAATCGAGCAGTTCAAGCGGCTGAACGGCATCGACCAACCGCAACAGCTCGCGCAAGCGTGCCAGACGTTGCAGGACCAGAACCGGCTGATGAACATCGGTATTGTTGGTCGTGTGAAAGCCGGAAAGTCATCGCTGCTCAATGCGCTGATTTTTAATGGCGAACCGATCCTGCCCAAGGCCGCAACACCCATGACCGCTGCACTGACCACCATTACCTGGGGCGAAGTGTTCCAGGCCAAGGTTGAGTTCTACAGCGAAACGGACATCGCCGCGATCCGCTTCAAATCGGACCAGTTCGAGCAACGCCTTGCCACGCGCAAGCGCGAATGCCTGGAAGAGCTGGTGAAGCGTCGTAACGCCCAAGCCAATAGCGCGCCCCTCGATATGGCGCAGCTGACGATCATGGCCGATAAAAAAGCCTTGAGCGAACTGCAACGCGAAGAAGGCTTGTTCGCGGCATACGACCAGTTCCAGCGCATGAAGAGGTCAGGGCTCGATGCGGCCACCCTGCACTTGCACAGCGAGATTCAGGCAGGTAACCCGAAAGAGCTGGCGGCTCGTCTGCACAACTATGTCGGTGCTGACGGCACGTACATGCCGTTCACCAAGACGGTTCATGTCGCCATGCCGCTGGAGGCACTACGCGATATCTGCATCATCGATACCCCCGGCATGAACGATCCGGTCCAGTCGCGCGAAGAGCGCACGGTCGAATTGCTGAAAACCTGCGACGTGGTGTTCATCGTCAGCCCGGCCGGCCAGTTCCTCAATGAGCAAGACCTTGAGGTGATGGGGCGTATTACCCAGAAGGAAGGCATTCAGGAACTGGTACTGGTGGCCAGCCAGATCGACACACAACTGTACGGCAGCGAAAAACGCGCGCGCTTGAGCGATGCCGTGGAAGCCATCCGTGCCCAACTGTCGGCACGGGCACAGAGCACCCTTGCAGACCTCAAGATGAGCAGCCCGGAAGTGGGCTCGGTGTTCGACAACCTGATCGGTTCGGTGCACCGTAACCTGCTGCATAGCTCCGGCTTGTGCCACAGCCTCAACCGCCGCTTCGAAACGCCCGAAACCTGGGACTCGAACGAGCAGGTGACCTGGGACAACCTGTCCACCGATTACCCGGATTACTTCACTCGCGACAACCAGGCACTGTCGTTGAGCAGTCTGGACAGCTTGGCAAACATTGACGCGATCAACGCCATGCTTGCCCAGGTGCGCGAGAAGAAAACGGAGATCACACGGGAAAAAATCGCCAACCTGATGGTTCGGAAACAAAAGAACCTTGAGGCATTCAAGGCGCTGATCATCACCCTGGCACGCAACCAGGTCATCCAGATCAAGAACGCCAACGTCGATCAGCTGGACGAACAACTGGCTTCGCTGGAATCGAAGCGACTGGATCTCTCGCTGGAACTGGATGTCAGCTTCAAATACACCATGGCCGACTACCGCCAGAAGTTGCGTGACGACATGCGCAAGACAGCTGCGCAATTGCTTCGCGAGACGCAGTCCACTATCAAAGACGCGGAAGGCTCTGTCAGTGAAACCGTTGTCGTCGACAACCCTGGGGTTGGCAGCTGGATTGCCCGCAAGCTTTGGGGCGGCGGCACTACCGAGAAAACGGTCGTCCGCGCCAAGATCATCAGTAGCCAGGTCATCTCCACCATCAACGAGTTCATGAACGACATCCAGGATGAGCTGGGCGCCAAGGTGGAGAGCTCTCATCGCGGGCTGAACGAAGAACTGGCCCGGACCCTCACGCCCAAGATCCGTGAGGTGCTTGAACAGGATGCCAATGCGCAAATGATCAAGCTCGCGATTCTTTCGATCATTCAATCGATTCCTGACGATGACTTTGATTTGGGCATTCCATTGCCTGACACCCTGAAAAGCAACGGCACGCTCAAGGGCTACGAGGCCGAACGTTTCAAGGATGCCGCCGATGACTTCATCGGCTCGTTGGGTAGCAAGGTCAAAAGCAAGATCAGTTCGTTCATCAACGATGTTGAACGCAACGCGCCTTCCACCATCTCCAACTCCTTCGTCGATGAGATTCAACGCCGGATCAATGTGCTCAAGGATCAAGTCGACAACGCGGCTCAAACCATTGACCGGCTTGAACGCCTGGCACGCAAGGCCGAAGAGGTCACCCTGTGAGCAACCCGCCAGCCATTCATGAACAGGCACGCTCGACGCTGGATTCGCTGTCCCGCTTCTGGCAGTTCAAACGCAAGAAACTGGCAGTTGAACTTCAGGGCCACCTGGATGATGCCCAGTGCCAGCTCGACACTTTGTTCAGCACCAATCAGCAATTGTCCGCGCTGTGCGCGGGCCAGAATGACGAAATCGGCGAGCTAAAATCGCGCAACGGCTCGCTAGTCGATGCGTTGCAGCTTGAAACAGCCAATTTGGCCTCGACCTCCGAAGCGTTAACGCAGGAGAAGGGCAAGCTCCAGAAGGCTATGCTCGCACTGGCCCAGGCCAAGGCGTACGCCAAGGATCTGGAAGAGCGGCAGGCTCAGGCCATGGCCCAGATCGCAGGGCTCGAAGAGCACCTTGCCGATCACAAGCAGGAGCTTGTCGACAAAGAGCGTTGCATTCAGGAGCTCCAGCACACCCTGGCCGATACTCGACAGCAGATCGAAGCGCTGAACAACGTCAAACAGCGGTTGACCGAGCAGTGCGCCGAGCAGACTGAGCAGATCCGCACGCTGGAGTCGCGCAATGAGACGCTCAGCGACCAGTTGCAGGCAGAACAGGCCAATACGGCAGAGTTGGAAGCACGCAAGGACCAGGCGCTTGCCGAGATCACCACCCTTCAACAGCAGCTAGCAGATCGCAAGCAGGCGCTGGCGGAAAAAGAACAGCGCATCGCTGAACTTGGGCACACCCTCTCGGACGCGCAACAGCAGATCGAAGCACTGAACGACGCCAAACAGCAACTGGCCGAACAGTGCACCGGGCAGGCTGTACAGATCGACTCGCTGGAGTCGGACAATGAAGCGCTAACAACCCAGTTGCAGACAGAGCGAGCCAATGCGGCCGAGCTAGAGGAACGCAAGGCACAGGCGCTGGCACAAATTGCCGAGCTGGAGACGTACCTGGAGGAACATAAGAACCAGTTGATTTCCACGGAGCAGAACGTCGACCTACTGGAAAGCCTGACCGAACAACTGAAGGCCTCCCAGCAGCACCTGGAAGACAACTACGCCGACATCAACAAGCAGCACCTGTCGCTAACCGAGAAATTTTCCCTGGTGAGCAAAGTCCTGGCCCAGCAACCGCCCGGTAATGAAGAGCTGGCCAAATTCGCCGACCTGATCAACCACGACTACATGGAGTTCGCCAGCCGAGAATCGTCGTTGGCCGGTGAAGCCCAAGCAGTGCTCGACATGCAGGCGATCCTCACCGAGATGCAGATGCTGAACAACTTCCCGAGCATTGCCGGCAAAACCATCCTGAGCATTGCGGGTGGTTTCAGCAGCGGAAAGTCGGCGTTCGTCAACAGCTTCATCCGTAACCCGAGCGTGAAGTTGGCGACCGGCATCAACCCGGTGACCGTGGTCCCCAGCTACGTGGTGTGCTCTGAAGAAACCCGGATCAAGGGTTATTCGTATAACGGTGGGGCCATCGACCTGGAGCCCAGCCTGTACGCGTCGATGTGCCACGAATATGTTCAGGCCTTCGGCTTCGACCTGCGGCGCATCCTGCCCTTCATCAGTGTCAAGGTTCCCATGGACCCGGAGCTGTTCGGCAACCTGTGCATCATCGATACGCCCGGCTACAACCCGGGTACCACGGGTGGGGCCGCGGCCTCCGACCGTAGCACTGCAGCCTCCCTGGTCAATCAGGCCTCGGCGCTGGTCTGGGTCATCGGCCTTGACCCGGCCGGGACCATCGACCAGTCCGACATCGAGTTCATCGAGTCCACGCCGTTCCGCGCAGAGTCGCTGTATATCGTGTTGAACAAGGCGGATGTGAAGTCTCAGGACGATATTCTTGAGATCATGGAGCAAGTAGCCGACGACCTGAGTTTCGCGGGTATCGAGTACGCCGGCATGTGCGCCTATTCGTCCACGCGCAAGAAAGACTACCCCTCCAGCGGCCTGACGTTCGAGCAGTTCCTGCGCTCGATCAACCGAAAAGTGGATGTAGTCGGCAAGGTTAACAGCAAGCTCGATACCGTATTCGATGCCTACAAGCAGGCCATCCAGGCCGATATTGCGCAACTGGAAGGCCGCAAGGGCGAGTTCAATGCGTTCAAGCTCGATGCGCTGGAAATAGGCGGAACGGCGCTGTTTGACAGAATTGATCGAGCATTCCCCATCTCTGAGCAAATGTTCGATTCTTCCGGGCTGGAAAAACTCGTTGATGAATGCGAAGGCCTTCGTCGAACGCTCAAGCTGGCCGCTCGAAAAGCCCTGGAGGTTTGCGAACTCGTTCGTACCAGAACCTCTGTCGAGTCTGATGACTTCCTTCGCACTCGAATACGCCGCTAAACGCCGGCACACAGCGTGTTACTAACCCAGGCCTGCTTGCTGGCAGGCCGTTGCTGGCCAGGGCGCTGAACCCTGGCCTGTGCGCTCAAAATCGCCGCCGCGCCAGCAACTCCGCCAACGCCCCTTCAAGCCACCCTGCGGTGCGCATCTTCAGTGCCATGCTCCCGCACCTCGGGCACTGGTCAAACCACTCGCCGGGCATCAGCGCATCACTTTGCGGTGCCACTGTCTTTGTCCAACCGCATCCTTCACATTCAAAGGTGAAGGGCATGGGTTTGATGGGCATTCTAAAGCTCCTTGGTCTCTTCGCTGATGTATTGCCATCGGTGCATTCAACTGCCCGGATAAGCCAATTCGATCTGCTCGTCGAACGCGCCACCAACCCCGCAGTAATCACGTGGAACACGCTCAAGATCCTCGGCTACCTGCACGATCACCTGGCGCAGTTCCAGGCGTTCGAACCAGCGGGCCGGAATGGCAGCAGCACCATACTGGGCACCCAACAAGTGCCCGGCGACAAGCCCTGTGCTGTTGCTATCGCCACTGTGATTCACCGCCGTGATCACCCCTTCTTCGAGTGATCGTGCTGTCAGCGCACACCACAGTCCAATCGCCAGCGCCTGCTCGGCAACCCACCCACCGCCAAGGTCGCCAATGCGTTGCGGGGTGGGTGTATAGCCCTCGTAGTAGAAAAACAGCACGCGCTCGATGAGGTTTCGCGTTTCTTCCATACCAGGTACTTGCCCATATTTGGCCAAGCTTTGAGTTACCGCGTATTCCAGGCTGTCTTGTCTTTCGACAACACGCTGAAGAATGTCGGCGAATAGCCCTGCCGCCAGGTAGCCCGTCGGATGCCCGTGCGTCAGGCGTCCAGACTGCGCCGCGTAGTCAAATGCATGGGCAAAGAATGCACAGGGCGCAACCCGCACCAGGGCACCGCAACCCTTGCTGTTGTTTTCGGCAATCGCACCCAGCCGCCCGCTGCTCCTGAGTGCATTCAGGCAGGTTGCGTCGGGGTCGCGGCGCGACCAGAGCTCCACCTGACCGATCAGCCAGCCATCCGCAGCCACCGGTATCGTCGAGGGGTAATCCTGTGTCATCAGCCAACGCAGCAACGCATGATGAATTACACTGGGGACATGGCAGGGCTGCCGTGCACTCCCAAGCACATAAGCCCGCAGCAAACCTTCTGCGGTGAACAGCATCATCTGCGTTCCGTCGCTGATGGCGCCGGTGTTGCCGTAAGCCGGGGCAAAATCAATGATGCCCTGCGGACCGAACTTGGCTTCGATGGCAGGCCACTCAAGAAACTCCACGGGAGCGCCAAGCGCGTCTCCGACAGCACCACCCAGCAGGCAGCCTTTGATCCGTTCAAGTCTGTTCATGCACTTCCCTTATCGCTCTGCAGAGATCAAGTTCTGCAAAATCACCAGCTTGCTTTGCAACTGCTCGATGTGCGCTTTCTCAGCACGCAGTGCCGAACGTAGCTCCCGGTTTTCCATCTCCCAGATCCGCGCCCAACGTGCGTCCTGGCGGCAGGCAAGCGCCACGTGCCAGATTTCTCGCAACCTCAGGTACTGCATCAGGAGCACCGTCAGGATCACCCCGATCAACACCAACGCCCCTGTCGAAACCGCTTCAGACATAGTCATGTCCACATCCTTTCGTGACTTCAATTTATCTCGAAGACAGACACACGATATGTAGTGATCAACGACAGGTCTAGAATGTAGACTTATACAGGTAAAGTATTCGCGCACATGGAGAGGGTATGAAACGCAAGCAATCCGTTGAACAGGTACGCTGGGACCTGGCACTTCGCTATCGTTTGATCGAGACCGTTGCCTGGTGGGAAGGCAGGCTGACCACGGGGCACTTGATGCAGAGCTTTGGCATCAGCCGCCAGCAGGCATCCAAGGACATCAATACCTACATCACCGAGCATGCGCCCAAAAACTTGACATATGACAAGCAGCTCAAGGGGTATGTGCCGAGCAAGCAGTTCAAACCCCTGTTCATCGACGACAGTGCCAGCGCCTATTTGCACCTGCTCTATCAGAACAATGAGCGTGCCCCGCACATTGATGGACTGGCACTGGCCTATGCGCACACCAAGGTGTTGGAAGTGCCGGATCGCCCCATTCGACCGGAGATTCTGCGCCCCTTGCTCAAGGCCTGCCGCGAAGGCCTGCGCCTGGAAACCGAGTACGTGTCGTTCAATACCCCGAACGTAGAGGTTCGCCTCATCGCCCCTCACACGCTGGTGTACACCGGCATGCGCTGGCATGTGCGGGCCTACTGCGAAAAGAATGGCCAGTACCGCGACTTCGTGCTCAGCCGCCTGCGCGGGCAGCCGGACCTGCTCGACGAATCGCCGAACACACGGGAGCTGGATGAAGATTGGAATGTCGAGATTCCGGTTATCTTCGAGCCCGATGGGCGATTCAACGAGGCGCAGAAGGCAATCATCGAAACCGACTTCGGGATGACGCAAGGACAATTAGTGGTGCCCAGTCGCAGGGCCTTGGTGAAGTATGTGTTGCAGCGTTATCAGATCGACCCGCGCAACGTGGCGACGAGCCCTGAGGCCCAGCAAGTTGTAGTGAGCAACCTCAAGGAATTGAGGCCGTGGCTGATGAATGACTGACGCTCAAATCTCTGAGACGAGGGGCATGACGCCCCTCGTCGATGGCCGGCTCATGCTCGTTCAGCCGCGGGTGTATCTGCTCAACCCTATTCGGAGGACGACTCACCCGCGGCCAGCCAAGAAGAGACCCAGCCGTCGAGGATTTCAGCCAAACCGGCTGACAACATCTGTATCAACAGTCAGGTTTGTCCCCAGTCACTGTAGTTTCCGCCCCACGCCGTGGGCCTCGATGATCATGCGGTCGAGCAGAGCGAGCATGTCATCGACATCAATTTCCTGAAAGCAGCCCTTGGCCTCCTGCTCCAGGATCATGGCGGCGAATTCCTCGCTGTATTCGATCTCATCCTCGGTTTTAACTTGCGCGGGATCTGGGTCATCCGAGTGACCATCCTCTTGGTCGTTACACATCACGAACCTCGCATTGAAATGGGACCTTAGCTGAACGGTCTCGCCAACTTGGCCCAAGACACCCGTTGGAAGCAGAAAAAGGACGGAGTTGTCGACGTTATCGGCGTTTGTCAGGCCGAATCAGAAGCACGTCGGTCCAGCTCCTGTTTCATCTCCATGTATTCACGGACAAACTCGTAGCCCTTCTTGGCAACGACGATGACACCGATAATTGCGAACAGTTTTTTCATAGCAAAACCTCTTGGGATTGACGGGTTTCGTCGACCGTTCCGTACCTGACCGCCATGCACAAGCCGTTGACCAAGTTCATGTCTTGCGGCGTCTGGCAACGAATGGCCGTCAGATCAGGACTGGCGACAATACAAGCCAGCGACTTCGCCCGGCTGACCGCTACATTCAAACGGTTTTTCGAGTACAGGAAGCCGATGTCCCTGGGCAGGTAGTCTTCATTCGACGTCGCCATCGAGACGATGACAATCTCTGCCTCTTGCCCCTGAAACTTATCCACAGTGCCGACGCGCGCACCCGCCGGCAGCACCTGCTTCAACAGCTGTACCTGCAAATTATAGGGCGCCACGACCAGGATGTTTTCGAGAGACACAGCGTGCTCCTCGCCGGTGTTATCCACATAGCGCTGCTGCAGAAAGTACGTGTACAGCGCTTTGACGTACGCGGCTTCTTCATCGGAACTCTGGCCGTTGCCGTCGTGCTCCACAGGGCAAAACATCAGTCCGCTGCCCGGTACGTCCGGGCGCTGGCCATCCAGTCGCAACACCTGCCGCTCGGTTCCTGGTGCCGACGACAGTTGACCTTCGTACACCGCATGAGAAATGAATGAGCAAACGTGCGGATGCATCCGCCAGGTTTGCGCCAGAAACACCCCACGATCAGGCGCAATGGTGGGCGTGCCGTCCAGCAAATAATCGAGGATAGAGTCACCGGAACGGCCAGGGTGCACGCCTTGCACTGGTTGCGACAATTGCATCTGGTCGCCCATCAAGACGATGTTGCGTGCCGCAATGCCCATGGTAACCAGGTTCGCAACGCTCACTTGACCGGCCTCGTCGATGAAGAGGTAATCCAACGCCTCGGTGAAGGTCTCGTCGGCAAATAGCCAGGCAGTACCCGCAGTCAGGTCAATTCCCGGCCCCCAGGCATCAAGGAAATCCTTTTTGTCTTCGATGGAGCGAATGCAGCAACCAGTGAACTCAGTGCCCTCTCCCTCCGATGACTTTTTCAACCCCTTGAATGCAACGCCCTCTGCTTGTGCACGAGACTCAACAGCAGACAACAGGTTGTTGATGGCATGGTGCGAATTGGAGGTCACACCGATGCGCTTGCCTGCTTTGAGCAGGTCAACAATGACGTGCGAGCCCGTGTAGGTCTTGCCGGCACCCGGCGGCCCTTGAATAAACAGCACGCTGTTCTCAAGATTGCGTACCACCTGCTTGATGGCATCCGTCGTCGTCAGGCGTGGATCCAGTAGTGGCGCACCCGGCTGGACGTCTTTCACCCGCGGAGCGCGTCGATGGAGGAAGTCCGACACCGCCTGGAAGCGCTGCTCACCGGCCAAGACGCTGTCGGCATAGCGAAACAGTGCCTCGCGCAGCGAAGTCGATGGAATCGGCCTGCCGGGAATCATGTCGAAATCATCCGGTGGCGCGTTGTTCGCGGTGGCTTTGAACATCGCCAGACACGCGTTACTGTCCAGGTTAACCAACTGCACATTGGCCAGGGACTCGGAGATGACGCCTTGGGAACCCGTGCGCATCTTGCTTTCTTGAGGTTCGAAACTGTATTCAAACAGAAATGATTTCTTGATCGGTTCGGGCGGCGTTTTTGTACGCCGCAAACCGGCCAAGCTCTCGATATCCTCCAGCAGCTCCTCAGTGGTCATGTCCTGACGGCTGAACAACTGCCACCATGTCGGCTTGTCTGCCCGGCGGTGGAAGTCGAGCAGCTGGAAGGTGAGTAACCTGACTTGATCCGCTTCGCTCAGGGCACATTCGGCGGCGGGCAAGCCAACGAGCAAACGATCGCGATAGCTTTCCAGACGAACCTCAATCTCCTTTTGTTCCGCTAAAGCTTTCTCGCTTTCTGTTTCAGGCTCGGAGAGAGCGCTCGCATCCGATGGTTTAATGCTCAAAAGCCAGTTGCGCAGAAGATAGGTGGATAGCACGTCGTCTTCGTTGTACCGCTCGATCTGCTCGAGCAACGCCGACTCGCCAGTCTCTTTCCAACGCTCATAAAACACGATGCTCGCACCGGCATTGGTAACGTCGCCGTCTCGCTGCCCCATGTAAAAATGCTCGATGTTCTTGATCGAGTAGCTGGGCTCAGACACCCGGATCGCTTCGCGCACGACCTTGTAGAGGTCGATCAGCTTGCCGTTGCGCAGCAACCAGTCCACTTGTGCCTCGCGTGTCCCGTGCTGGCTCATCAGGCGCTTGATGGCCGTCTCTTCATAGCTGGCATAGTGGTAGACATGTGCGCTGGGGTAACGCTTGAGGTGAGCGATAACCCAGTCGATGAACTGCTCGAACGCGATCTTTTCTGCTTCTCGGCTATGTGCCCAGAAGGGCTTGAAGGATTGGTGACCACCTTCGTCGATATACACACCGAAGAGATACTCCAGGCCGCCCTCCTCCAGCGGATTGCCCTCCATATCGAAGAAAAGATCGCCCTCAACCGCCGTGGGCATTCGGTTAAAACCACGCCTTTTCCCCACGACCGGCAGAAACTCGAACAACGGGCCATCACTGGAGCGCCCCTGGAACTGCAAACGCGCCTGATGGCGCAACTTGCCCAGCGACTCCACTTGCAACTTGGGGATGCGCAAGTCATCGGTACTGTTCGCCAACTGCTGCAATGTGGTCACACCACCAGCCTGCAATTTCTTGATTTGCGAGCGGCTGATGCCGGCGACTGCCGAGAGGTGATCGTCTTGCAGCCGTTGTTCGTCACAGCGATCGCGCCACACACAAAACCCGCAATGCCCGCATGGCTCCGGGTACGTCACAGGTTGTCCGTCACTGTTCACGAACGCAGTGAAACGCTGCAGTACTTGCTCCAGATAATCGGCGTAGTCAGCGACACGAAACGCCTGCTCCGTACGCGCAGAATCACCCAGTACGACATACATGAACTGCGGCTGTACGCCCTGGATAGCAATCAGCATTCGCGAGTAAAGCGCAACCTGCACAAGGAACTTGGCCTTTGCAGACTTGGCCAGCTTGGTGTCGATCACCTCATAGCTGTGATCGCCAAGCGCCGACGCCCGCGGCACCTTACGCAGGAAGTCGGCGTGCCCAATGAAAGCACCTTCCTGGAGCGAAGCCTGGAAGATGATGTCCGCACCAGCCTTCATGGCCTCAATGGTCAGCTCCACCCGCCGCGCGAAACTCGGATTGCCCTCGGCAATGTCGACTACGTGAGCATTTTCGCGTTTGAGTCGTTCAAGAAACGCCGCTTCATGAGCGAGCCCCTTGCCTTGGATCAAGCGGTTCTGCTCGCTTGCCGGCGCTTTTTCCATCGGGGCAACAAGATGTTGAAGGTCTAGTGCCGTTAGGTGCTGGCACTCCAGAAAACCGCAGATGTCTGAGGCGGAATACAACTGAACGCCGTTCCGGGTTTGCATGGTTGTATTCCATCCTGTGAAAGGCCAAGGGGCACATGGTGTTGCGCAAATGTTGCGTGTGTTGCTCAGGCGACGAGCGAGCAATCCTGGTAAAACTGCTCGAACAGGCTCGTTGGCAAGTGCTGCGCATCAAGCAGGCCGAAGTGCTTGCCCACGTTACGCCCCAGGGCCATGAGTGTCCTTGCTGAGTTCTCGGTACCGGCATAGCCGGCACTCACGATGTAGTCGACACGATCCTTGTCGGTCGTCGCTCGCGCATACGCGTTGCCCGTGATCAACACATCCACCAGGCAGACACTGACGCGCTCATCGCCGACTGTGAACGGCTCAAGGGCCTCGGTAGCCAGGGCCGCACGCAATCCGTCCTCACCACCGGCGACGATGCGCTCAAGCTGTGCAAGCGGTCGGCCGAACAAGTCGAACTCTTCAATGGAAAACGGGAAACAGTAGGCCTGTGCAGTGGTACGCGTGAGCGGCTTCTCGTCACGCGACTGGGCCGCCAGCCATTCAACAAACGAGGCTTTGTTATCGAGCGCACCGCTGTAGCGGAAGGCCAGATAATCCTTGAGAACCTGGCTGAAAGGATGCCCCGTGGGCACCCAATTATTGCCACCACGCTCGCAGTCCTGCGCCTCGACTTCTGGCTCACCCGCTGTGGAATCAGACGCCAGCGCCAGGCCAAAGCAGCGAAGGTCATAGCCAAGCATGAACAGGCTGGCCTCGAAGGCATGGCAACGCGCGGGGAGAGACCCTTGCCCAGCAAACCAGTTGGTACGCTCGAGCAGCGCTCGAATAATCCAGCCCAAGCGCACTTGCCAACGCGCCCACTCGGCATAGTCGATCGTCGAAAACTGCGGCGCCGCCACGCTGTTCAGGAACGCTCCCGGGTTGCGGATCTGGCTGCCTCGCGCGCCGCCGGACGGGAACATCAGCAAGGGTTTACCACGCCCCGCCCACTGCTGGCGAAACAGCGAATACAACATGGCAATCGCAGCGCCCACACGGCTGTCATAGATTGGAGAACCGGACAAATCGAGCAAGGCGTGAATCTTGGTCAGGCCAGAATCGAAACGCTCGACACTGCTAGCGTCGAGGTCATCCAGGTCATTGTCACCCTCGAGCGTCATGAGTCCGGCCATCTTTTTCAGGTAGCCCGACAACTCGCCTTTGACCGCCAGCCGGTGCAAGAACGGTATGGCGCCCCGCACGCCGCCCCAACGAAGAATCTGCAAACACGCCTGAAGCGCTTGTTGCTCATCACCTGCGTTGACCGCACTCGTCAGCCACTCACGCAGTTGCCCCAAAGAGCGTTGGGTTTCAGCCCAGGTTTCAGACTCAACCACACTCTGGTTGGAGTCGTGCCAGCTTGCCTTCCAGCGATAGTGCTCAAGTACCCGCTCAATCCCCTGGACATCAACCGTCAAACCGCCAGGTACAAACTTGCTGGACTTGAAGCGCAGCTTGAACGTGAGCGCCGGCAAGTTGGCTGCCAGCCATGCAACGAAAGATTCCACTTCGGGTTGTGCCAAGAACTGTTTACGCTTCATGCAGGCCGCCTTGCGGGCAATGTCAAATAGCCATACCCTAAGCAAAATGGCAGGCCACGTCCACGTTGTCTGTTCATACAGGTAAACAAATTGAGCAGGTTCTAATGCCCTGAATAGACGGTTTAAAGGCCAGCGGCGATTGGCCAGGCCACCTGTAAAGTTTTCAGGCACACGCTACCTCTTTACCGACCGCCCACGACTTCAAGGATCGGCACTTCATGGACCATCAAGCACTCAAAGCCCGTCACCGCCAGGAACGTGAAGGCCACCATCCCAACCTCACCTTGCGCGTTCATCGCGCATTAAGCTGGCTGAATCGCGCCGAGCAGGCGGATGATCTTGATGGGCGCTTTATCTTTCTGTGGATCGCCTTCAACTCTGCCTATGCCACGGACATTGATGAGCAGTTCCGACTTTCCGAGCAGTCCACGTTCAAGGCGTTCCTGGACAAACTCTGTGCGCTAGACACGGCCAACCTGATCGAGAACCTTGTCTGGTCCGAGTTCTCAGGCAGTATCCGCGCATTGCTGGACAACCCCTACGGATTTCAGAGTTTCTGGGACAACCAGAACGGCAAGATCAGCGAGCAACAGTGGACCGAGCGCTTTGCCAGCGGTCGACGAGCAGCGCAGCAAGCGTTAGCCAACCGCAATACCCCAGCAGTACTCGGTGTTCTGTTCAATCGAATCTATACATTGCGTAACCAGGTAATGCATGGGGGCGCAACCTGGAATAGCAGTGTGAACCGGAATCAACTGCGCGACTGCTCGAACCTCCTCGGCAAGCTGGTGCCGGTGATTATTTTGCTGATGCTGGATAACCCGGAAACGCTATGGGGTGATGCTTGTTATCCGGTTGTTGCTTAGGCAGACCACATTCAAATCCCGCGATGACAAACCACGTGATTCCGCTTGCTGCTTACACTGAGTTGAAGGCGTTGACGCGCGTATTAAAACGCGCGAATGCTTTGCCTGTAGGAAGTCAACGCAACAAGAATTTGAATTCGGGGATCGCATTTGTCCTCAGTGACAAAGCCCTCCAAGCCCTCAGGGAGGCAAACTGACCTGAGGGCAGGACCGGGAACAAGCTACTTACCCTCTATCCTCGGCTGAATCCAAAGCCATGAGCGCCCTCCCCATAACGCTTCGTCGCAGCTTTACAAAGGTAGCTGGCTCGATGAAACAGTTCAGGTAACTGATCCACGTTACCTGGCCGGACGTCCCGATCTACTCGGTATTCTGCATTAGACGGGATATGTACCAAGCCCCTCACTTGCTCAACCTCGCACTTCAACGCACTCGCCCAAGCCTCCTGCATACGGGTGATCATATTAGGCCTCTGTGGCTGCAACCGCCCGACTGTGTAGTAGGCGTCCCTATTGAGCAGGATCAGCAGGTGGTAATGCTGTCGTCCTCCCTCGCTCCTCTCTCTCGCCCAGACGTAACGCACTCTGCAGTCATGGGCGTACTTGTTTTGCTCACGTGCCTTATCACGGTTATGCTCAATTTTTGCTTTGAACGACTCGATGAACCTACTGATCACACGATTTGACAAAGCGTCATCCGGAATCCCCAACAAACGTGGAAGCCGCAAATCAACCCTGAATGCAATTATCCTAGGATACTGATCGAGCGCACAAGCAATGGTGCGATTCAGTGCTTCAAGGTACTCTTGAATGAACGGACCTTTCTCAACCATTACCGGCAGACCTTGAAAGTTATCAGTGACGTGCAGATGAAGATTACGATTCTCTGAAAAACGACACATGGTTACTACCCACTCTACTTAAGTTCATATCTTCAGTCAGCTTGGTAGTTACTTACACGCTCACCCATTGACTTAGACATCAATGGGGCATCTTCACATATAACAACACCAATGGCGCTTACCTATGCCACACTGCCATTTGCCAGGAATTGATTAGACGGCCATGAAAGATCCCCTTTGAAGGGGCATCTATGCCTTTAACTTAATGACTCAATATTTATCAGGCCCCACATGAATGATAGATAGAAATTATTGCAAGCTAACAGTTCAGATATTAAAGCATATTACCCGCACCGAAAAACCTTGGAAAGCATAAAGCTCTAAGCACAACAAAAAAATAACAGCTTCAGTATCTTCCGTGGAAATTCCAGCTCCGATAAAAAACCATCATAGCCAGGGGTTACTCCAGACTATGATGATTTACAGCACCCTACGATTTATCACGCTCTGAAACTCTATCCAAAATCCATTCATTAACCTCACTTTCCAGCCACCCAACGCTCCGCCCTCCCAAAGGTATCGGCTTCGGGAACCAGTTATCGGAAACATATTTGTAAACCGTCGATCGTCCAAGGCCTGTCATTTCCATTACCTGCTGCAGTCTGATTACTTTCATGATGAGCTCCTAATTTTACTCATCAGATCTGGCTTCAACGTAATCCTTTACTTGGTGATCAGCCCCTTGGAAAGCAGGGTAGAACTTTTAGCCCTGCAGCAATAAACCGACCATGCACTCACAGCAGAAATAACGACGTACAATTTCATCTAAACAAAGAGAATTCTGTAACTGAGAGCCGACCGAGCACTCGACTCCCACTCTCCTCATTTGTAGGCGCGCCTCCCCCACCTCAGGCCAACACCTCCCCAGTCCATTCCACTTGCAAGAGGCGGCTCCGACAGCCTCGCAATGCTTTTGGAGACCGAAGCACCTCACACAGCAAGCTTTACCTCATGAAAGCCCCATGTATACTGAGATCTGAGTCGATTTTGAATTCTAGGAAAGCCCTAGGATTACGCTAAAAAACAGCTATAGATCCACTACATATCACCTATGGATCTACTAGAGATTTACTGCAAACCCTCCATCACCTACCAGGCGAACCAAAGACATGGCAGTCCGTTTCAACGATAAACTTCAAAAAATATTTAATAGCCTTAATGCCGACAGACGATTTGCCACTTGGCTATGGCTTCTCATAAGTGAGAAATCACAACACATAAACCTAGGTGAATTAGGAAGTCCAAGCATGCGTGATCGAATGGCGGAAGCCATCATCAACCAGCCAGGACTAAAACAATCAATCGAAAACCAAAAAATCACCGACCTCTTGCCCGAGCAGAGTCTTCAGTGGATAACAAACAATAAAAGACAGAACGCCTTTATAATTAGAAAGCTGACCGAAAAAACCGGAATAAACTACATAGGCGCCCCCGACAACCTAACAGGCAGAGATTTAACCATTGCAGCAATTGACATATGGCAAACAGACAAATCTCAAAAATCAGAAACCATCAACCAAATAAGATCTGAATGGAAAATCCACACAGAACCAGACCATTTATTTAAATGGTTCGACGACCTAGACGAGAAGGAAAAACTGAATACGGCATGGAAAATAACCAAAGACAAGTACTCATTCCTTGTCCTTCATCAAAATCAACCTCAAGAAAGAGATGACTTTATCATTCTGCTTGACTCTATACTTATAACCACGCCAGAAAAGATACTGCTCATGAACTCCATCAAGAAACGATGGAGCCAGAATAAATATCGCGCCAAGAATACTGGAAAAAAACAGTACAACTTTATCCTATCCGACAAGACCATCAAGCGCCTTGACAAGCTAGCCGACAAACATGACCTAAAGCGAACCCAAGTCCTGGATATCCTGCTAAAAATGGAGGAAGAGAAAGGAATTTACATCCAAGAAAGACTGAAACAACTGGTCGACAGCTAAAAATGGCAGAGGCAGCATGATCTATTCATGCTCCGCCCAAAATATCTTGCCGAAACATTCTAATTTCTCGCAAGGCTGTCAGAAACTCACTGAACAGCCTCGCGAGAGCAATAAATTCAAGAGAGCTCCCGATGAGGTCAGAACAGATCAAGAACCTTCTCTCGCCATAACTTTAGCATTAATTTCATCAGCCCATGCCTACACCATCTAACGTCGTTCTTCCATATATTCAGCCTGCTTGTAGCTTGCACGAAATCTGTTTCTCTCGGCAATGCGTCAACTGATGCTTGATCACGTCTGCGCGATTTACCATTTCGCTCTGCCTGGTCGTGGCTGTCTCACGAAAGCCATTAGCTGGAAAGCCTATGCTGTCCTTACCATTGAAGCCCATGAGCTCAACTTCCGGCTCAGCGTTGTGGCGGTCATGCATTCGTTCGGCTTGCGATGGTTTCGGAAAAAGCAGCCAACGCTCCCTGTGTGGGTACTCAGTTCGCGCTGCGACTCGGCCAGCTGCCTGGACAGGGGGATGATGTGCGGCCCGCGCATCTCATACATCCAGCCGGAACTCGCCATTCTCGTCGATCCAGATCGAACTCGCGCCACTTCACCTTGCGGAGCTCTACGTTGCGAAGGAATGTAAACAGCATCAGAAGCAGCTCGATCACTGCAATCCTGTAGCCAGCCGTCTGGCCACTCTGTTGCGTGACGGATGGTCAACCTTGGAGAATCAGCCAGTCCGATCTCCAGGGAAGTGGTAAAGGAACGATATAGCAATAGCCATCATCAGGACGTCCCAAAGTACCTAGCAAATCTCGTCGGCATTCCAAATGGCATTCCAACAGAAAAAGCAAACCGAAATAGTAATTTAAAATCAGCAACTTATCTTATCCGTTCAGATTACCCCGGCCCACCAAATACGTAAAAGGCACCTGGTATACAGGTGCTTTTTTATGCCCGCGCGCGTTGCAATGCCGCCGCCCCCTGCTCCGGAATCGGCCGCCCCAGCAGTACCCCCACCACCACCGCAAATACCAGCGCTACCACCCCGGCCGTCACCAACACCGCCTCAAATCCCCCAGCAAACGCTTCCCGCGCCAACGGCGCCACCGCCTCGCGCAACCCCGGCTCAAGCAACGACAACGCAGCCTGCAAATCCCCCGCCGCAACCCGAGTAGCCATACCACTAACCTTCCCCAACTGCTCCGGCGCCACCCCTGCCACGGCCTCCCGCAACAACTGCCCACTGCGCGCCGCCAGCACCCCGCCCAACACGCCTATGGCAATCACGATCGCCCCAAACCGGGTAGTCGTACTCAACCCCGAAGCCATCCCGGTCCGCTCACGCGGCACACACGCCATGATGTTCTTCTGCGTATCCCCATTCAGCAGCCCCGCCCCCGCCCCCAGCACGATGC
>Ga0213820_1000372_pt1 | contig 34983 bp, 35 predicted proteins | sample MC6MC0910MG_FD_179889 | JGI IMG/M metagenome (GOLD analysis project Ga0213820, IMG submission 179889) | Enriched soil aggregate microbial communities from Iowa State University, Ames, United States - MC6-MC0910-MG | ecosystem: Environmental > Terrestrial > Soil > Unclassified | place: USA: Iowa... | reverse complement strand
CTTCTGGCTGGCGACCATCGGCACCGTGCTGTACATCGCCTCGATGTGGGTCAACGGCATCACCCAGGGCCTGATGTGGCGCGCCATCAACGATGACGGCACGCTCACCTACTCCTTCGTCGAAGCCTTGCAGGCCAGCCACCCGGGCTACATCGTCCGCGCGCTGGGCGGTGCATTCTTCGCCTCGGGCATGTTGCTGATGGCCTACAACGTGTTCCGCACCGTACGCGCGGCCAACCCGGTTGAAGCAGATGAAGCCGCCAAGATCGTCGTCGTGGGAGCGCACTGATGAAGCATGAAGCCGTCGAGAAGAACATAGGCCTGCTGGCCTTCTTCATGGTCATCGCCGTCAGCGTCGGTGGCCTGACCCAGATCGTCCCGCTGTTTTTCCAGGACGTCACCAACAAACCCGTTGAAGGCATGAAGCCGCGCACCGCGCTGGAGCTTGAAGGCCGCGACATCTACATCCGCGAAGGCTGCGTGGGCTGCCACTCGCAGATGATCCGCCCATTCCGCGCCGAGACCGAGCGCTACGGCCATTACTCGGTCGCCGGTGAAAGCGTGTGGGACCACCCCTTCCTGTGGGGCTCCAAGCGCACCGGCCCGGACCTGGCCCGCGTGGGCGGCCGCTACTCCGATGACTGGCACCGTGCGCACCTGTACAACCCGCGCAACGTGGTGCCCGAATCGAAGATGCCGTCCTACCCGTGGCTGGTCGAGAACAAACTCGACGGCAAGGACACCGCGAAGAAGATGGAAGTCCTGCGGACCCTCGGCACGCCGTACACCGACGCCGACATCGCCGGCGCGCGGGACGCGGTCAAGGGCAAGACCGAGATGGACGCCATCGTCGCGTACCTGCAGGGTCTTGGCACCATCATCAAAAGCAAACGGTGACGCTGATGGATATCGGGATGATTCGCGGCCTGGGCACCGTCGTGGTGATGGTGGCCTTCGTAGGCCTGGCGCTGTGGGTGTTCAACCCACGGCGCAAGCAGGAGTTCGACGAGGCGACCCGGTTGCCCTTCGCGGATGACCCCGAAGCCACCCGGCACGTCGAGCAAGCGCAAGCAAAAGCTTCTGGGAGCAAAAAACAATGACAACCTTCTGGAGTCTGTACGTCACCGTCCTGACCCTGGGCACCATCTTCTCACTGACCTGGCTGCTGCTGTCGACCCGCAAGGGTCAGCGCGAAGAGGTCACCGACGAGACCGTCGGGCATGCCTTCGATGGCATCGAGGAATATGACAACCCGCTGCCCAAATGGTGGTTCTGGCTGTTCGTCGGCACCATCATCTTCGCCCTCGGCTACCTGGTGCTGTACCCAGGCCTGGGTAACTGGAAAGGTATGCTGCCGGGCTATTCGTACCTGGACACCGACAAGCAGACCGAGTTTGCCAACGGCCAGCCGGGCTGGACCGGCGTGCACGAGTGGGAAAAGGAAATGGCCAAGGCCGATGCCCGCTTCGGGCCGATCTTCGCCAAGTTCGCGGCGATGCCCATCGAGGACGTCGCCAAAGACCCGCAGGCCCTGAAAATGGGCGCACGGCTGTTCGCTTCCAACTGCTCGGTGTGCCACGGCTCTGACGCCAAGGGCGCCTACGGCTTCCCTAACCTGACCGACAACGACTGGCGTTGGGGCGGTGAGCCGGAAACCATCAAGACCACCATCATGGGCGGTCGCCACGGGGTGATGCCGGCCTGGTCCGAGGTGATCGGCGAGCAAGGCGTTGCCGATGTGGCAGCCTTTGTGGTCAGCAAGCTCGATGGCCGCACCCTGCCGGAAGGCGCCAAGGCCGATGCCGAAAACGGGCAGAAGATCTTCGCCGCCAACTGCGTGGCCTGCCACGGGCCAGAGGGCAAGGGTACGCCGGCCATGGGTGCACCAAACCTGACCCATCCACAGGCGTTCATCTACGGCTCGAGCTTTGCCCAACTTCAGCAGACCATTCGCTACGGCCGCCAAGGGCAGATGCCGGCGCAGGAGCAGCTGCAGGGCAATGACAAGGTGCACCTGCTGGCAGCTTATGTGTACAGCCTGTCGCATCAGGAGCAGGAGCCTCAAAAGGCTGAGTAAGCAGGTCCGGCCTCTTCGCGGGTAAACCCGCTCCCACAGGTATCTCGCCGAGCTTGAGGGCAGCGGGGTCCCTGTGGGAGCGGGTTTACCCGCGAAGAATCCAGCACAAGATGACCTGGATCAATTGACACCCGCCATATCACGATTCATACCACGAACCCAACGCGACTAAAGGTCGCAGTGCAACCCCTGGGTGCCATCACAGGCGTATCATGGGTCGCAGAGCGCTAGCAGATTGCGCGAGACTGCGGCCGGCATGCACTGGCCGCGGCATTTCTCCACTGCCGTGGGACTTGATGATGAGCAAGCAAATTCCGGTACATGACGTCACCCCGCCTGCCAACAAAGGGAAGGATTCCGTCGACCTCTACGCCTCCCGCGAGAAAATCTACACCCGCGCCTTCACAGGCGTCTTCCGCCGCCTGCGCATGGTCGGCGGGGCCGTGCTGTTCCTGCTCTACTTCGGCACCGTGTGGCTGAACTGGGGCGGTCACCAGGCGGTTTGGTGGAACCTGCCCGAGCGCAAGTTCTACATCTTCGGCGCCACCATCTGGCCCCAGGACTTCATCCTCCTGTCAGGCATCCTTATCGTCGCCGCGTTTGGCCTGTTCTTCGTCACCGTGTATGCCGGCCGGGTGTGGTGCGGCTATACCTGCCCGCAAAGCGTGTGGACGTGGATTTTCATGTGGTGCGAAAAAGTCACCGAGGGTGACCGTAACCAGCGCATGAAGCTTGACCGCGCCCCCATGAGCGGCAACAAGTTCCTGCGCAAATTCGCCAAGCACAGCCTGTGGCTGCTGATCGGTTTCGTCACCGGCATGACCTTTGTCGGATACTTCTCGCCGATCCGTGAGCTGGCCATCGAATTCTTCACCGGCCAAGCCGATGGCTGGGCCTATTTCTGGGTCGGTTTCTTTACCCTCGCCACCTATGGCAACGCCGGCTGGCTGCGCGAGCAGGTGTGCGTGTACATGTGCCCCTATGCACGCTTCCAGAGCGTGATGTTCGACAAGGACACGCTGATCGTGTCCTACGACCCGCGCCGTGGCGAAACCCGTGGCCCGCGTAAAAAAGACATCGACTACAAGGCCCAAGGCCTGGGCGACTGCATCGACTGCACCATGTGCGTGCAGGTCTGCCCCACCGGCATCGACATCCGCGACGGCCTGCAGATCGAGTGTATCGGCTGCGCCGCGTGCATCGACGCCTGCGACACCATCATGGACAAGATGAACTACCCCAAAGGGCTGATCAGCTACACCACCGAGCACAACCTGTCCGGGCAGAAAACCCACATGCTGCGCCCTCGGCTGATCGGCTATGCGCTGGTACTGCTGGTCATGATCGGCGCCTTGGCCACCGCCTTCGCCACCCGCTCGCTGGTCGGGTTCGACGTCAGCAAGGACCGCGTGCTGTACCGCGAAAACGCCCAGGGCCGGATCGAGAACGTCTACAGCCTCAAGGTCATGAACAAAGACCAACGCGACCACGTCTACGTGCTCGATGCCGCCGGCCTGCCAGACCTCAAGCTCGAAGGCCAGCGCGAGATCCGCGTGGCGGCCGGTGATATCGTCAGCCTGCCCGTGCAGCTGTCGATAGCACCCGAGAAACTGCCATCGACCACCAACGAAATCACCTTCATCCTCAAGAGCGCCGATGACAGCGACGCCCAGGTTGAAGCCAAGAGCCGCTTCATCGGCCCACAGATCCGCTGAGAGAGATTATCGACAATGCCTGCCGCCACCGCCGCCAGCCTTTGGTACAAGCACCTCTGGCCCTGGATCATCATCGGCATCCTCACCACCTCGGTGTGCCTTAGCCTGACCATGGTCAGCATTGCCGTGCGCAACCCGGACAACCTGGTCAACGACAACTACTACGAGGCCGGCAAAGGCATCAACCGCTCGCTGGACCGTGAGCTGCTGGCCCAGACCTTGAACCTCAAGGCCAGCGTGCACCTGGATGAGCTGACCGGCGAAGTCGACCTGCGCCTGACGGGCGACAGCGACCCGCAAACGCTGGAACTGAACCTGATCTCGCCCACCCAACCGGACAAGGACCGCAAGGTAGCGCTAACCCGTGCCGAGGCTGGGCGTTATGTCGGGCAACTGGACGACAAGGTCGAAGGGCGGCGCTTCGTCGAGCTGCTGGGCAGCCAGCAAGGGCAGGTGTGGCGGTTGTTCGAGGAAGAGAAGGTGGAGCATGGTGTGACCCTGCAGCTGGGCGATGAAGCGTTGCTAGGCGCAGAACACAAATAATCGCGACACCACTGCCCCTGTGGGAGCGGGTTTACCCGCGAATGCGTCAGACCTGTAATCACCACTGCCTGACCTATCGCATTCGCGGGTGAACCCGCTCCCACAGGGTTGGATGCAAACCAGCTGATTTGTGTAAGGCAACAGCCCAATGACCCAACCCACCCCCTGCTACCACTGCGCCCTGCCCGTCCCCGCCGGCAACCGATTCACCGCCGTGGTCCTCGGCGAGCCCCGGCAGTTCTGCTGCCCAGGCTGCCAGGCGGTGGCCGAGTCCATCGTCGCCGGGGGCCTGGAGCACTATTACCAGCACCGCAGTGACACCAGCGCCAACCCCGAAGCCTTGCCCAGGCAACTGCAGGATGAACTGGCGCTCTACGACCGCAGCGACGTGCAACAAACCTTCGTCCGCCACGCCGGCGAACTGGCCGAAGCTACCCTGCTGGTCGAAGGCATCAGTTGCGCCGCCTGCGGCTGGCTGATCGAAAAGCACCTGCGCAACCTGCCCGGGGTCACCGAAGCACGCCTGAACCTGTCCAATCACCGCCTGCTGCTGACCTGGGACGACCACCAGTTGCCCCTCTCGCGCCTGCTCGCCGAGCTGCGCCAGATCGGCTACGCCGCCCATCCCTACCAACCGGACCAGGCCGCCGAACAGTTGGCCCGGGAGAACCGCAGCGCCTTGCGGCGCCTGGGTGTCGCCGGGCTGCTGTGGTTCCAGGCGATGATGGCCACCATGGCCACTTGGCCCGAATTCAACATAGACCTGTCGCCCGAGCTGCACACCATCCTGCGCTGGGTCGCGCTGTTTCTGACCATCCCGATCGTGTTCTACAGCTGCGCGCCGTTCTTCAAAGGCGCAGCGCGCGACCTGCGCACCCGCCACCTGACCATGGACGTCTCGGTATCGCTGGCCATTGCCCTGGCGTTCGGCGCCGGGATCTGGACCGCGATTAGCGGCAGCGGCGAGCTGTATTTCGATACTGTCGGCATGTTCGCGCTGTTCCTGCTGACCGGTCGCTACCTTGAGCGACGCGCCCGCGAGCGCACTGCGGCGGCCACCGCGCAACTGGTCAACCTGCTGCCCGCCTCGTGCCTGCGCCTGGACCTCATCGGCCGTGCCGAGCGCATCCTGCTCAGCGAACTGCAGCGCGGCGACACGGTGCAAGTCCTGCCCGGCGCGGTAATCCCTGCCGATGGGCGCATCGTCGAAGGCCGCTCCAGCGTCGACGAATCACTGCTGACCGGCGAATACCTGCCGCAACCGCGTCGCGTCGGCGATCGGGTCACGGGTGGCACCCTGAACGTCGAGAGCACCCTGAACGTGGAAGTCGAAGCCCTCGGCCACGACTCGCGGCTGTCGGCCATCGTCCGCCTGCTGGAACGCGCGCAAACCGAAAAACCGCGCCTGGCCGAGATCGCCGATCGCGCGTCGCAGTGGTTCTTGCTGTTTACCCTGATAGCCGCCGTGGCTATCGGCCTGTGGTGGTGGCACCTGGCCCCGGACCGCGCCTTCTGGATCGTGCTGGCCATGCTGGTGGCAACCTGCCCTTGCGCACTGTCCCTGGCCACGCCCACGGCCCTTACCGCCGCCACCGGCACCCTGCACAAACTCGGCCTGCTGGTGACCCGCGGCCATGTGCTCGAAGGCCTCAACCAGATCGACACGGTCATCTTCGACAAGACCGGCACGCTCACCGAAGGCCGCCTGACCTTGCGCAGCATTCGCCCGCTGGGCGACCTGGCAGCCGACCGTTGCCTGGCCCTGGCCGCCGCCCTGGAAAACCGCTCCGAACACCCCATCGCACGCGCTTTCGGCCGCACCGCCGCGCCTGCGGACGATGTGCAGACCGTACCGGGCCTTGGCCTGGAAGGGCTGGTTGATGGCCAGCGCCTGCGTATCGGCCAGGCCACGTTCGTCTGCGCCCTGAGTGGCGCCGAAATCCCCAGCGTGCCCGAGCCACGCGGCCAATGGCTGCTGCTGGGTGATCGCCAAGGGCCGCTGGCCTGGTTCGGCCTCGATGACCGCCTGCGCGAGGACGCCCCGGCCCTGCTCGCCGCCTGCAAGGCGCGGGGCTGGCGGACGCTGCTGCTGTCGGGTGACAGCTCGCCGATGGTCGCCGAAGTGGCGGCGCAACTGGGCATCGACCAGGCCATCGGCGGCCTGCGCCCGGACGACAAGCTGGACCGGCTCAAGGCATTGCAAGCCGCTGGCCGCAAGGTGCTGATGCTGGGCGACGGGGTCAACGACGTACCGGTGCTGGCGGCCGCCGACATCAGCATCGCCATGGGCAGCGCCACTGACCTGGCCAAGACCAGCGCCGATGCGGTGCTGCTGTCCAACCGCCTGCAGGCGCTGGTACAGGCCTTCGACCTGGCCCGCCGCACGCGCCGCAACATCCTTGAGAACCTGCTGTGGGCGACCCTGTATAATGGCCTCATGTTGCCGTTTGCCGCGCTCGGCTGGATCACCCCCGTGTGGGCGGCCATCGGCATGTCGGTGAGCTCGCTGATCGTGGTCCTCAACGCCCTGCGCCTGACCCGGCTGCCAGGCGTGGCGGCCACCAGCAGCCACCCGCAACCCGCCACCGCCTGATCAGGAGCCGCCCATGCCAGCCCTCTATGTCATGATCCCGGCCGCCCTGCTGCTTGTCGGCGTTGCCGTGTACATCTTCTTCTGGGCGGTGGACAGCGGCCAGTACGACGACCTCGAAGGCCCTGCCCACAGCATCCTGTTCGACGACCAGGACCCACGCCACCAGGCTGCGGTCAAGCCGGACGATAGCCTGGCCGAAGACGACAAGGAACCCCCACCCCGTGCCTGACCTGTTGCCCCTGCTCGGCTCGGCGCTAATCCTTGGCTTGCTCGGTGGCGGCCACTGCCTGGGCATGTGCGGCGGCCTGATGGGCGCGCTGACCCTGGCCATCCCGCCCGAGCAGCGCGGCCGACGCTTGCAGCTGCTGTTGGCGTACAACGTCGGGCGCATTCTCAGCTATACCTGCGCCGGCCTGCTGGTGGGCCTGGCTGGCTGGGCCGTGGCCAGCAGCCCGGCCGCCCTGGCGCTGCGGGTGGTGGCCGCGTTGCTGTTGATTGCCATGGGGCTGTACCTGGCCGGTTGGTGGAGCGGGTTGACCCGTATCGAGGCCCTGGGCCGAGGGCTGTGGCGGCATATCCAGCCAGTCGCCTCGCGCCTGCTGCCGGTGTCGAGCCTGCCGCGCGCCCTGTTGCTGGGGGCCTTGTGGGGCTGGTTGCCGTGCGGGCTGGTGTACAGCACGTTGCTGTGGGCTGCGAGCCAAGGGCATGCGGGGTACAGCGCGGCGTTGATGCTGGCCTTCGGGCTGGGCACCTGGCCGGTATTGCTGGCCACGGGCTTGGCGGCGGAGCGGGTCAGCAGCCTGTTGCGACGGCGCAGCGTGCGCATGGCGGGTGGGTTGCTGGTCATCCTGTTTGGCCTGTGGACGCTGCCTGGGCCACACCAGCATTGGTTGATGGGGCACTGAAGCGGGCTGCTGTGCAGCCCATCGCCGGCAAGCCAGCTCCCACTGCTACAGCACAAGCCTTGAGGCAGTGAGGCCCCTGTGGGAGCTGGCTTGCCGGCGATGGGCCGCTCAGCGGCCCTAAAGGCTCTTGATACAAATCAACACAGATTCCTACAGACGGCCATAGACTCCGGACACTGCTCGCTCTATCCGGGGACCGCCCACATGCTCGACGACCTACGTTGGGACACCGACCTGATCCGCCGCTACGACCTGGCCGGACCACGCTACACCTCCTACCCGACCGCCGTGCAACTGCACAGCGAAGTGGGCTCGTTCGACTTGCTCCACGCCCTGCGCGAGAGCCGCCGGGCGGTGCGCCCGTTGTCGCTGTACGTGCACGTGCCGTTCTGCGCCAACATCTGCTACTACTGCGCCTGCAACAAAGTCATCACCAAGGACCGTGGCCGCGCTGCGCCCTACCTGCAACGCCTGGAGCAGGAAATCCAGCTGATCGCCTGCCACCTGGACCCCAAGCAACGGGTCGAGCAACTGCACTTCGGCGGCGGCACGCCCACCTTCCTCAGCCCCGTGGAATTGCGCCAGCTGATGGCCACCCTGCGCCAGCACTTCAACCTGCTGGACGACGATTCCGGCGACTACGGCATCGAAATCGACCCACGCGAAGCCGACTGGTCGACCATGGGCCTGCTTCGCGAGCTGGGCTTCAACCGTGTCAGCCTGGGCGTGCAGGACCTGGACCCGGCCGTGCAGCGCGCGGTCAACCGCTTGCAGAGCCTGGAGCAGACCCGCACCCTGATCGAGGCAGCGCGTACCTTGCAGTTCCGTTCGATCAACCTGGACTTGATCTACGGCCTGCCCAAGCAGACCCCGGAAGGCTTTGCCCGCACGGTCGAAGAGGTGATCCGCCTGCAACCCGACCGCCTGTCGGTGTTCAACTACGCCCACCTGCCCGAGCGCTTCATGCCTCAGCGACGCATCGACAACAATGAACTGCCGAGCCCGTCAGCCAAGCTCGAGATGCTGCATGCCACCATCGACCAGCTTACCGCCGCCGGTTACCGCTACATCGGCATGGACCACTTCGCCCTGCCCGACGATGAGCTGGCCATGGCCCAGGAAGAAGGCACCCTGCAACGCAACTTCCAGGGCTACACCACCCATGGCCATTGCGACCTGATCGGCCTGGGGGTGTCTGCCATCAGCCAGATCGGCGACCTCTATTGCCAGAACAGCAGCGACCTCAACACTTACCAGGACAGCCTCTCCAACGCCCAACTGGCCACCCAGCGCGGCCTGCTGTGCAACCACGACGATCGCCTGCGCCGGGCAGTGATCCAGCAGTTGATCTGCCATTTCGAACTGGACTACGAGCCGATCGAACAGGCCTTTACCATCGATTTTCGCGGCTACTTCAACGACCTTTGGCCAGAACTGCTGACCTTGCAGCGTGATGGCCTGATCAGCCTGGACGACAAGGGCATCCGCATCCTGCCCGCCGGCCGCCTGTTAGCGCGCTCGGTGTGCATGGTGTTCGACGCCTACCTGGCGATGCAAAACCGCCAGCGCTTCTCACGGGTTATCTGAAAAGCGAGACGTTCAACCGCATGGACAAGTGGGCTTGTGCGGCACACTATGGGTACTCGAAAGGCCTCGGCGCGCACCCGCCGAGGCTTCGTCAGCGCGCACCACAATCGCGCACGCTGGCCTACAACCTACGCCGTGAGTTACCCTTACGTCTTATGTGTGCTTTCCCACAAGGATCGATTGAAAATGTCCGAGCCAGTTAAACTGCGCCCACATACCCAGGCCCATTGCAAGGATTGCAGCCTGGCCCCCCTGTGCCTGCCTCTTTCGCTGAACCTGGAAGACATGGAAGCACTGGATGAAATCGTCAAACGTGGACGGCCGCTGAAGAAAGGCGAGTTCCTGTTCCGCCAGGGTGACAATTTCGGCTCGGTCTACGCAGTACGTTCCGGCGCCCTCAAAACCTTCAGCCTCAGCGACAGCGGCGAAGAGCAGATCACCGGCTTCCACCTGCCCAGCGAACTGGTCGGCCTGTCCGGCATGGACACCGAAGCCTACCCGGTGTCGGCCCAGGCCCAAGAGACCACGTCGGTGTGCGAAATCCCCTTCGAACGCCTCGACGAACTCTCGGTGCAATTGCCGCAGTTGCGTCGTCAGTTGATGCGTGTGATGAGCCGCGAGATCCGCGACGACCAGCAAATGATGCTGCTGCTGTCGAAGAAAACCGCCGACGAACGCATTGCCACCTTCCTGGTCAACCTGTCCGCACGCTTCCGCGCACGTGGCTACTCGGCCAACCAGTTCCGCCTGAGCATGTCGCGCAACGAAATCGGCAATTACCTGGGCCTGGCGGTGGAAACCGTGTCGCGAGTCTTCACCCGCTTCCAGCAAAACGGTCTGATTCGCGCCGAAGGCAAAGAAGTGCATATCCTCGACCCGATTCAGTTGTGCGCGCTGGCCGGCGGTGCAATGGAGGCCTGAGCCTTTGTTAACGGGTATACTGGCGCCATCGTTTTTCCAGGATACCCGCAACAATGCATAGCGAAGCCTTCGACCTCAAAGCCCTGATCCGCCCGGTAGTGGACTTCCCCAAACCGGGTGTGATCTTTCGCGACATCACCCCGCTGTTCCAATCCCCGCGCGGGCTGCGCTATGTCGCCGACCAGTTCATCGAGCGTTATGTCGAGGCTGAGTTCAGCCACATCGGTGCCATGGACGCGCGCGGGTTCCTGATCGGCTCGATCATCGCCCACCAGCTGAACAAGCCGCTGATCCTGTTCCGCAAACAAGGCAAGCTGCCGGCTGACGTGCTGAGCGAGGGTTATCAGACCGAGTACGGCGAGGCCTTCCTCGAAGTGCATGCCGACAGCCTGTGCGAAGGCGACTCGGTGTTGATTTTCGATGACCTGATTGCCACTGGCGGCACTCTGCTGGCGGCAGCTAACCTGGTACGTCGTACCGGGGCTCAGGTATTTGAAGCGGCAGCGATCATTGACCTGCCGGAGCTGGAGGGTTCGCGCCGGCTGCAGGCTGCGGGTGTGCCGACCTTCTGCCTGACCGAGTTTTCGTTGAACGAATACTGAGTGCATTGCAGCCATCGCTTTTTGTAGGAGCAGCCTTGCGCTGCGAAGAGGCCAATGACAACGAGGCTATTTTCGTTGCCATTACCGGCCTCTTCGCAGCACAAGGCTGCTCCTACAGACCGCGAGTAAGGTTTTTAGAGCGAAATCGGCCGGCGCCCGGCAAAGGCATGGGCCAATGTCCCGCCATCTACCAGCTCCAGCTCGCCACCCAGCGGCACACCATGGGCAATGCGCGACGCCACCAGGCCTTTCTCGTTCAGCAACTGCGCGATGTAATGCGCCGTCGCCTCCCCTTCCACCGTCGGGTTGGTCGCCAGGATCACCTCGGTAAAGGTGCCCTGCTCTTCGATTCGCGCCATCAGCTGCGGCACGCCAATCGCCTCAGGCCCCAGGCCATCGAGCGGCGACAGATGCCCCTTGAGCACGAAATAGCGGCCGCGGTAACCGGTCTGCTCCACCGCATACACATCCACCGGCCCCTCGACCACACACAACTGCGTGTCGTCACGGCGCGGGTCGGCGCACTGCGGGCACAGTTCCTGCTCGGTCAGGGTGCGGCACTGACGGCAATGGCCAACCCCATCCATGGCCTGGGTCAACGCCTGAGCCAAGCGCAGGCCGCCGCTGCGGTCACGCTCAAGCAGCTGCAGGGCCATGCGCTGGGCGGTTTTCTGGCCGACACCCGGCAGGGTGCGCAAGGCATCGATCAGTTGGCGGATCAGGGGGCTGAAGCTCATGTAGGCAGGCCTGCAAGTCGGGGGAACAGAATGAACAAGGGAGCAACGGCCCCAAGGCCGTTGCTCCCCATTTGACGCAAAAGGTGAATCAGAACGGCATTTTGAAGCCTGGCGGCAACTGCATGCCAGCGGTCATGCCGCCCATTTTTTCCTGGCTGCTCTGCTCGACCTTACGGACTGCATCGTTCAGTGCGGCAGCGATCAGGTCTTCAAGCACTTCCTTGTCGTCTTCATCGGTCGACATCAGGCTTTGGTCGATGCTGACGCGCTTAACGTCGTGACGACCGGTCATCACCACGCTCACCAGGCCGCCACCGGATTGGCCGGTCACTTCGGCGTTGGCCAGTTCTTCCTGCATCTTGGCCATTTTTTCCTGCATCTGCTGGGCCTGCTTCATCAGGCCGGCCATGCCACCTTTCATCATGGGGGTATACCTCGATTGGGTCATGTGATGCGGCCCGGCACCGGGCCAGCCGCATGGTTATCCGTTACTGGCCCTGATTGGCCAGGGCCTCTACAGGCTCAATAGTATCCTGTCGCACCTTGGCACCGAACTGCTTGATCATCTGCTGGATCAACGGATCTTGCTCGATCGACACCACGGCGTCCTGCTGGCGCTCGGCACGCTTGCGCGAGGCGGCCTGGGCTGGCGTTTCCTGCTCAGGGCGTATCAGCTCGATACGCAGGTTCAGGGTGCGCCCCAGGTGCTGATTGAGCGCGTCGTTCAAGCGCCGCTGCTGGGTGGCGTTGAACAGTGCGCCCTGGCCTGGGTCCAGGTGCAACAGCCAGTCGTCGCCGTCGGCGGCAATCAGCGTACAGTTTGCGGCGATGTTGCCTGTCATACCGGAGACAGGCAACTGTGGGAATAATTCCAGCCATTGCAGGGCCAGGCCCGTAGCCGGCTGGGCGGCCGGCAGCGGTTCGGCAGCAGGCTTGGGCTGCTCTTCCTGGACGTGCTCGGCCAGTTCATCAAGGTAGCTGAAGCCGACGGGGTCGCTGTCACCTACGTAGTAATCTTCGTCCGCCGGCGGTTCGTCGTCGCGGTCCATGCCCGCTGCCGCATAGGCCGACGGGTCGAACGGCGGCTCGTCGTAGGCCGGCTGCTCGCGCTGCGGCTCGGCCATGGCTGGCTGGGGCGCAGGTGTTGGCTCAGGCGCGGGCTCAGCCACAGGCACCGGCGAAGCGGCAACCGGCACGGGGGGCGTTACAGGCGCTTCCCAGGGCAGGTCGATGACATCCTCGACAGGTGCGGGTGCCGGCGCAGCAGGTTCAACTGGCGCTGGCTGAGTAACCGCAGGCGTCGGCTCTACAGCGGGTGCTGCAGGGGGCGGCACCTCCACCGCTTGCGCGACAACCGGCGCCACGGGCGCTGCGGCTGGCTGATGGGCCACTCCCGCAGCTGCCACCGGTGTTGCAGGATCAGCTGTGGCTTGGCTGATCCCCACCGGCTTTAGCACCGGTTTCGGCGCGTCATCGGTGTCGGCTGGGCGGAACGCCAGCATGCGCAACAGGACCATCTCGAAGCCACCCCGTGGGTCCGGCGCCAAGGGCAGGTCGCGGCGGCCAATCAGGCCCATCTGGTAATAGAACTGCACGTCTTCGGCCGGCAATGCCGAGGCCAGCGCCAACACGCGGTCGCGGTCGCCCTGACCGTTGTCCACCGCCTCCGGCAGTGCCTGGGCAATGGCGACACGGTGCAGCACGTTGAGCATTTCGGCCAGCACGCCGCTCCAGTCCGGCCCTTGCTCGGCAAGGTTGCGCACCGCCTCCAGCAGCGCCCGGGCATCGCCTTCGAGCAGCGCCTGCAGCACGCCATAGACCTGGCCATGGTCGAGGCTACCTAGCATGGCCCGCACATCGGCTGCCAGCACCTTACCTTCACCAAATGCGATGGCCTGGTCAGTCAGGCTCATGGCATCGCGCATCGAACCGTCGGCGGCGCGGCCCAGCAGCCACAGGGCATCTGGCTCGAACGGCACGTTTTCGGCGGTCAGCACATGGCTGAGGTGCTCGACTACTCGCTCTGGGCTCATGTTCTTCAGCGAGAACTGCAGGCAGCGCGACAGGATAGTCGCCGGCAGCTTCTGCGGGTCGGTGGTGGCGAGGATGAACTTGACGTAGGGCGGCGGCTCTTCCAGCGTCTTGAGCAAGGCGTTGAACGAGTGGGTCGAGAGCATGTGCACTTCGTCGATCAGGTAGACCTTGAAGCGCCCACGGCTCGGGGCATATTGCACGTTATCCAGCAACTCGCGGGTGTCTTCGACCTTGGTGCGGCTGGCGGCGTCGATCTCGATCAGGTCGACGAAACGGCCCTCGTCGATCTCCCGGCACACCGAACAGGTGCCGCAGGGCGTCGAGGTGATGCCGGTTTCGCAGTTCAGGCATTTGGCGATAATACGGGCGATGGTAGTCTTGCCCACGCCGCGGGTGCCGGTAAACAGGTAGGCATGGTGCAGGCGCTGGTTGTCCAAGGCATTGATCAAGGCCTTGAGCACATGGGCCTGGCCGACCATTTCGCGGAACGAGCGCGGACGCCATTTTCGTGCAAGAACCTGATAACTCATCGAAAAACCATCGTAGCCTGATCGAGCGGAAGATCGCTAATGCTAGCGGAGCGGGGCCGAAATTGCACCCTGCACGACTGGTCTAAGCTATGAAACTGGCGCGCTATCCAGGGAGGATGTGCCTTGCGAAGACTGTTGCCCCTGCTATTGCTGTGGACCACCCACAGCCTGGCCGACCCACCCGTGCTGCGTTTTTCCGTCGCCGAGAGCTGGAGCATGCCGCTGATGCGTGTCGAAGGCGATCAACCGGTGGAAGGTTTGCTGTTCGACCTGATGCAGGCCATTGCCCGGGAAGTGGGTGTACGCCCGGAGTATCACGTACTGGCACGCCTGCGCCTGCAGGAGGCCATGGAAAGCGGCGATATCGACGTGCGCTGCTATGTCAGCACCCAGTGGTTTCAGGATCGGCCGGGCAATTTTGTCTGGAGCATCCCCGTGATCCACCAGCGCGACGTATTGGTTGGCGGCGCTGATGCAAGCAACCCTACCCGCCCAGAGCAACTGCCGCCGCAAGCCATCGGCACTGTACTGGGTTATGCCTATGGCACCCTGCAACCCTTGTTCGAACAGGGCCGATTGCACCGCGAAGACAGCCGCAGCCAACTGCTGGCCCTGCAGAAGCTGCACGCAGGGCGGTATCTGCATGCGGTGAGCAACGAGTTGTCGTTGCAGTGGTTCAACCAAGGCTTGCCGGCGGGGCAACAGCTGCAAACGCTGGCAGTGCTGGAAGAGCAGGACTTGGGATGCATGGTGCGCACTGACCCTGGGGTACCGACGCAAGGGGTGCTCAGGGCACTGGTGCGCATGAAGCAGTCCGGGGAGATTGAGCGGATCAGCCAGCGGTATGGGGGTGCGGGGTATGCTGGGAATGCCGCAGCGCGGACGCCCTAAATAGAGACGTTTCGCACAATTTGGGGAACAGGCGTGTGCTGCGAAGAGGGCGTGCACTGCGCTATTCCGTCAAGCCTCTGCCCCTCAAGATCCGCTGCAGGTTGTGGGCGTTGACGAAGATCAAGATGCCCAGCAAGACGAAGCCAATCGCAATCGCTTTGGCAATGCTCATCTGCTCGCCAAAAAACAGGTAGGAAGCAACCAGCCCCGATCTGAACCGACAGCGACCGCAAAAGCCTATTGGGTGGGGTTTCCAAGGACAATCAGACGGGAGTCGACGGGATGCGTAGGATATTTCTGCAAGCCTTACAAATGCAGCAGGAAACCGCCTATACGAGAGTAGGATCCTTCCTTGTTGGCAATTGGACTACGAAATCTGGTGTATAGAGCGATTCCGACCTCTCGCCTGATGGCGCATAATTTTCGCCACCCCTCAAAAAGACACCTCCCGATGCTCCAAGATGATCGAGACAATCTCGAACTCGACAGACTACAGATCGAGAATCGCAAGCTAGCTGCAGAAGCACTCAAATTCATGGCTGAAGAGCGCAAGCTTAGACAAGAGGCGTTCTGGCACCCCTTCGCAACCGGCTCGGTCATACTGACTGCCATTGCGGGTATCATGGCCCTGCTGGTTAAACTCTAAGCACGCTCGTTTATGGCAAGAGGAAAGATCATGCCCCGTTCCACTCAAGATAGGGTTGAACAATCCCATCGCGAAGTAGAGGCCCTGGCCGAAGAAATGCGCAAGGCAAGAGCCTTTTCTCCTTGGTCAGCGCTTTTGCCGTTCAGCCTAGGTGCGGGCTTTGCTTTGGCGTTACTTCTCGCCGGCCTCTTGATCTTGCGACTGCTGTAATCCCGAGCACTGTCTTCAACCTGACGCAATCAAACCGGCACTCAAGAACAACCCAACCCCAAACACCGTATGGGTCACCAGACTCTTCAGGCAGTTACGCCCAGGCGTCGGCGTCCGCGAGGCAAAGAACCCCGCCCCCATCACCGGCTGCATGAAGCACAGCGGTGCCGCCACCGTCGCCACACTCCAAACCAGCGCAGGCCAAAGCGTCGGGGCACTCAGCCAGCCCTCCCCGACCATCCCCACCAGCATCACCGCAAACAGCACACCGATCACGTAGTGGATAACCCAACCCAAGGCCAGTTCGTTCGCAACCGGTTCGGCCTTGGCGATAGCGTCGTGGCGCACCCGCCCCTTCATCACATGGCCCGCCCAGCGCCCCACCATGGCGAAATTCAAGGTAGGGATACCCAAGCGCCGTAGCAACATCCCCCACAGGTCCATGATCACGGTGGCCCCTACCCCGATCAGCAAAGCGGCTTTTAGCATGGCAAGCGTCATCGATTCAGCCCTCTAAGATTGACGTTCAGCAACATGCCGCGCAGCATAGAAGTTGAAGTCAACTTCAAGTCAAGGCCCAGAATGGACATTGCCGATGTCGCCAAGCGCACAGGCGTACCCGCATCAACGCTGCGCTATTACGAAAAGAAAGGCTTGCTCAAGTCCCTCGCCGGCCGCGGCCAGCGGCGGCAGTTTGCTGCCGACGTGGCGGACCGGCTGGCACTGATTGCCCTAGGCCAGGCCGCAGGCTTTTCCCTGGATGAAGTGGGCGCGATGCTGGTGGACCTGCAGGTCGATCGGCAAATGCTGATAGCTAAAGCGGACGAAATCGATGCACGGGTCAAGCGCTTGCAAGCAATGAGCAAGGGGCTGCGGCATGCAGCGCAGTGCCCGGAGGACGATCACCTGGCCTGTCCGAAATTTCAGCGCTTGATGAAGCTTTCAGCCGCCGGGGTGTTGGGGGAAAAGCACCTACACCAGGGCGGGCCTGGAAAAACGCGAAGCCAGCCACCTCGCCGTACTTAGCCCTACAACCAAAAGCGCAACGCCTTCAATGCTCAACATCATCGCACTGATGCCTAGCTGCGTGATCAATTGACTGGCTACGAAGGGGAACCCGAACACACCGATGAAATACGACAGGCTGAACAGCAGCAGTGCTTGCGCGGTAAGGCCCGCTGGCGCCTCATTGGCAGCCAGCCCGTTGATTACCGAGTAGTTCAAGCCATAACCCACGCCCAACAGCATGGCCATCGCCAGATAGCGTTCGGCGCTGTGCACCCATTGATCAAAGCCCACTACAGCAGTGGCCATGATCAAGGTTAAAACCCACGAAGTCGCCAGCGGCGGTTGCTTCACCACCCAGCCGGCCAGCAAGAGCCTGCAGGCGATCGCAGCGCCCATAAAGCCAATGAAGAAGATCGAGTAATCAAGCCCGAGGCGGTCGGCATAGCTGGTCTGGAAACTGCCCATCGTGCCGAAAATCGCCCCACCCAGCCCTACCATCAAAATCGACAAGCCCGAACGCGAACGCATCACTTTAAGCGCGGACGCCAAACCGATCTGCACTTTCTCAGCCGGTCGCTGCCCCAGCGAAGTCGAACCCAGCCAAGCAAAGTACAACCCCGCCAAACCTGCAGCACACGCCGCCACCCAAAAAGCGAGTTGGGTAGGCAGCGCCACGAAGGCCGCGAACTTACCCAGTAATGGCCCGGTACCTATGCCGGTCAACATGCTGCCGGAGAGCAATGCAAAACAGTGCGTGCGGCGTGATGGCTCGACCATTTGAGCAACCATGATCGGCCCTACCGTGTAGAAGAGCCCCCAACCAACCCCAAGCATCAAACCACACGCCAACAACGCGCCGCCCAGGCCGGGCACCACGGCAAAACCCACTGACGCCACGACCAAGCAGAACGCCCCGACAGCGATAGCGCGAGCAGCGCCAACGCACTGCAACAGATGCCCCGAGCCCACCACTGACAGCAGCGTACTGAGCATCGCGACTGCAAATACCCGCCCTGCATCGCTCGCAGTGCCGCCCAACGCCTGCACCAGCATAGAGAGCAGAAACGTCGTGCCATAGCTGATGGACAGTAGGAAACAGGCGATGCAGAACACGGTAAAGTGCTGAAACCGTGGCGGGGGTACAGACGACTTCATGTAAGCAGTCCTTGCTGAAAGGTACTGCTTTCTATCACGGCACGGCACTGGCACAGGCATGCATTTGCTGACGTTGAGATCGTCACTTCAGTACCTAAACGACCGCCGCCCTTTGACGCCACTGATCGCGGCTCAACTCCCAGATCTCTTTGAGCACGGCGCCACAGACGAAATGCCCCGGCTCAGTCCCGACCAGGCGCATGCCTTCGTGCAGGGAAACACTGCGCGATCTGTCATTGCTCGCCGCCTTGGGCACCTGCATGACGCAACGCCCAAGCGTCTCGAACCAATAGTCGTTAATGACCACACAGGCCTCGCGGATGTAGCCGTTTTTTTGCCATGCAGGGGCGAGCCAGAAGCCACGGTTGTTACCCGGCTGGTCATAGAGGCTGATGCTGCCGATGACCTGCGTTGGCGCGGTTTTCAGGCGGATCATCCAGTGCCATTCGCAACCAGCGTTCATGGCAGGCAATGCGATGTCTCGGACGTAGAAGAGTGCGCCGTCTTCGGGATAGGGCCATGGCACGCGGCTGTCCAGGTAGCGAACAATGTCCCAGTGCGGGAACAGCTGCTGAATAGCGGGTGCGTCGCCAAGCTGCAGCGGCGTGAGTATCAAGCGCGAGGTTTCGAGGGTTGGAAGGCTGTCCATGGCGCAGCGTCCGTTCTGGAGGCGGTATGGCCTTCTGGCATTCTCACAGAGCAGGGGTTGAAACGTCGAGACGTCATGCGCTTTCGCACATTGACTAAGAGGTATTTTTGAACGAGAGATCCTTGAGAGCTCAAGGATTTAAAGAATGGAGGCAGCCCCACCAGCCACACCCCGGCACTCGATGTTCCCGCTATGGCTGCTCCCTTCCGGGCCTGACCAGGTCGCATGCAAGCATGCTCGGGAATCAATGCGGGCCTTATGGGACAAGGGTTTCAGGCTGATGGGGGAGTTCGCCGCCCTCCCGTGCAGACATCCAGCACGGGCGCTCAAGACTCGGGGTGTGACCAGAATTGTTCCACTCAATTGGTCCACTTTACTGGTCCACTCTGGGGCTCCCTATGGCCTACATCGTCCGGCGTCAATCCGTTTACTACCTCAACCTTCGCTTGCCGAAGCACCTATTCCCCAACCGTCACACCCTTCGCATTTCACTAAGGGTGCGTGAGCGCCAGGCAGCACTCTTTCTTGCTACATCGCTGGCTCAGCAGGTGAATAGCTACTTGAGCGAGCATCCCCTTACAACCTCAAAAACCCTGCGTGCGCTATGTGAACAATGGCGTGCTGCGGAACCCCGGATCTCAATTCCAATTGCTCCACAGACCCTCTCAAAGGCCACACCGACGTTGATCGGTGAAGGGCCGACCCTCGCCTCACTTTCCAAGCTGTATAAAGAAGAAGGGAAGCGTGGCGGCACTTGGCGACAAGGCAGCACTGATGACGTTGAACGCGCCCTTGCGGATCTATTCGAGTTGCTGGGGGACATGCCAGTCAGTGCCTTCGACGCTCAGCAAGCTCGCCTACTTAAAGAACGACTCAGTCGCTGTCCCCAGTACTTCGGCCTTCGCCCCGAGTTCAAGGGCAAGACTCTGAAGCAGGTGGTTGAGTCAGGTAGCACCTACAAGACCATCACCGCCGTTACCGTGAACAACCGGCTGCGCAAGCTCACGGCATTCATGAACTGGTGCAAAGCGAACGGATATGTCGCGGAGAACCCTCTGGCTGGGATGAAGGTCATGACAGGATCAGCAAAAGAAGCACGCCTATCATTTGACCACCATGATCTGACTGCATTGCTGAGCCATGAGGCACTGCGAAAGGAAGCACGCAATCATCCCTGGCGTTACTGGCTGCCTTTAATGGGACGAGCTACGGGTTGCCGGCTGGAAGAACTTTGCCAGTTACGCGTTGATGACTTCATCGAGCAACAAGGTATTCAGTGCATAAATATTGATGACAGTCGTGATGGCCAAAACCTGAAGAACGCTAGCAGTCGTCGCGTGATACCCCTGCACCCTGCCCTGCTGGACCTGGGCCTGCTTCAGCATGTTGAATCGGTCAAGGCGACAGGCGCAGATCGTGTATTCCCTGAGCTGGAAGCAGTGCGGGGCAAGCTCGGCCACGCTCCGTCGAAGTGGTTCAGTCGCTACAAAACAAAGCTAGGCATCAACGACTCACGCAAGACCTACCATTCGTTCCGTCATACGCTCATTGACGATCTGCGCGATGCTGGTGTTCAGGACTCCCTTATCAAGCGGATAGCTGGGCACGAGGATGGGGCTGTGACCTTTAGCATTTACGGTAGCCGTAGCCCTCTGAAAGCCATGCTGGAGGCGTTGACCACCATTCCAATGGATCTGAAAGCCTAAACAGCACGATCCATCGCTTGCCACCACCATCGCAAGGTACAGGGATGGTGGCTGCCTTAGCCCAGGGCGAGCCCATGGAGATCGCGGGCCTGCTCGGCAAAACTGCCATGACAAGGTGATGCAGTCGATTGAGCGCCTTGATGTTCGGGGCCATCGCCCTACACCCAGCGGACAGATCAGCAAGCTGCAAATGTTCGATGGTTAGGAAGATAAGAGGGATAGAGTTATGGCTATCACTCAGCTCAACTCGATCTCACCGCGCTCTCGCAAGATAAGGCTGTAAGCCTAAGATAGCTCCCCTCCTACACCCTAGAAGCGACTACTGTGCTCAGGGCCTTGTGATGACCATTAAGAGGACAGAAGCGCCAGGAGGCCCGTGCTTCAATACACTGAATCAGTGATAAGTGCAGCATGACATGTACTGCATTAACAAAAACAGTGGCTAAAGCAATCTTAACCAACCTTAGAAGCTTGACTCCCGATAACACATCCGTACTATGAGCAACCTGTCAGAGCCACTGACATCTGCAATACCCTCCCTATCAGATCACCATCTCGCTTGCTCAAGACAATAGCCCACTGAGCAGAGCGGGTTTCGTGTTGTCTGCGATATGGCCAATCGCTCCTTGCACGAACAGGGGCACAGGAGGGCTGCACCCCAACTAAATCAAGGAAGAACAATGAGCAACGTTAATGCTACACCAACAACCCCCGAAGAACATAAAGCAATTGAACTCCGGAGGGAGGGCATGTCTCTTCCAAAGATCATGGCCGCCACGGGACTTCCAGAGCGAAGAGTCAGAACTTTAACGAAGAGCGTTCCGAAACCCAAGAAGCCGCCTAAATGCGCAGCATGCATCTCCACCCCCTTCGCACGATCAGTCGATAGAGTATTCCAACTCGCTCGACGAGCACATGGAATCAGAGATTACGAGCTGCGAGCGATACTGCACCAGGAATACGGTAGCACATGGGACACGACTAAAGGCCGTTATCAGAGCAACTACAGTGCCGACCATATAAAGCGCATCAAGGATAAAGTAAAACAGCGCGCCTCCGAAGAAGACTGTAATGCAATCTTCACAGCAGACTGGATTGACGAAGGCGCACCCAGTTCAAGCTTCAAGAGCCTAGCGAGTGCGGCACTAGATCTCAGAAGTCGTGCTGATGAGTACATCACCGAATACATCACAGCTCATGGAACCTGCCAAGACGATGACAGCGAACTAGCGGAATTAGCCCGTTCTAAGCAGCGCTACTCAGCACTGCGATTCCTCTGGAAACTGGCAGTACCTGATTACGGTAAAGAGCCCCTCGACAGGCTGCTGGGTAGATCAATCAGGTCAGTTGGTGACCTTGAAGGCAACCCGGACCTGGAGCTCTCTACTCATGATGATACTGAGAAGCCTAACTTCTACCCTGAGCCGTCTGGACGTGATCACTTCCTTGACTATGTCGAAGCAGAAGGATGGCTATAACTCCACCGTTCGGAGGCCGTGGAGTTAAGATCAATCCTATTTGTCCGGAATTCCTAATCCGCGCCCACCATATTATATGCAAGGTAAATCCCGGACAGGATGACGTAAGGTAATGGAACTTTTGAAGAGTGGCGTAGACGCCACAGCGGTATAACCGGTGCCCAAAGCACGGATAACACCTCTATGCAGCAAAGAAGGGGCAAACAAGCCCCCTGCTCTTGATCTTGCCTTACTCCTTTAGAAGTTATTACTGCGTGACGATCGTCACCGTCTATCTGCAAGGTTAAGATCAAAAGCTTTGGGGGCTTTCCGCCCTGCCCCCTGCTGCAAACATGCCGTGAGGCGAGATAGCAACTCTATCAGCAGAAAGAGGCTGTGCTGCCCCTCTCCGCTTTAGCTCTTAATCTTAATTATGCCCAGCGGCATAGGTGTATTATCGCGTGACGCCGCGTCACAGGTTAATGGGAGATCTAAACCAACGATATAGTGGGCTATTGCTCCCCTGCCCACTACAGGAACCAAGCCGGCAGGCGCAGGTTAACTCTTCAGCCAGGGGGAGTGGAGCAGCACCACCCTGCTCTTCTTCTGTCTTTCACTCAAAGTAATCCGCCGTGACGGCTACGTCACCACATATACTGCCGCAGTACTCCCATACAGCTTTGTGGGGCCTGTACTCTGCCCCACTGCCTAGCAATCTACAGAATCGATGCACTCTCCAAGGCGCCACCTTGAAGGCCAAGATCACCTGCAAGCGAGTGAAGAGCATTAGAAGCCAGGGCTTCAGTAGTATAAGGGCCTACCCGTATATACTTAGAAGTCTCTGACGGCACTTCATAACCACTGCTTCGAACCTTATCAGTTATCTCTCTGCACTCCTTATTAGAAGCGAAGGGCAAGGTTACAAACCATTGCCCGTTACTAACAGTATTTGAACCCCCTTGAGCCAGAGGCTCTACCTCTGAACCACAATGCTTACACTTCTTAGCCTGGGCCTTGATCAACTCCGCACAATAGGGGCAGTCTCTCTGGCCGCTGATAGTTACAACTGCTTGGCCTGTAGCCTGATCTGGTGCTACATTTACTTCTTGCCAACCCCTGCGGAGGTAGGAGTTTACAATCATCTTGTTTATGGTTGCTGCATAAGCGATGGTTGCGATAGGTAGAGCAAAGACGATTCCATACCCTCCAGTTGCTAACGAGAAGCCTCCCACCACAAGCAGCCATAGGAAGAAGTGCCCCCAGAGGCCCTTAAATGCAAGGTAGATGGGGCCAAGTAGTATTACCAGTCCAGCGGCTTCCCCGCTCACTTCTTCAACGTGTCCATTCGCAGGATTGCGAAAGTTCCTTGCCATAACAATATCCTTAAGGTTCGGTAGGGGGATTGCCCTACACGGGCATGGGGTCGTCACTACAACGCATCAACGCATTTATCACCTGCCTAGACGGCAGTAAGCCTGAAGCTCAGGACACAGGGTGCTGATGCTGATTAACTGGGCGATCAGTTGATGATGGGCTAAGGCCCGCCTTGCCTGCCTTGCTTCAAAGGCGAGCATCAGTCAAGGCAGACGGGCATAGGGTGATTAGGGGATTACACGCACACTTCAGGCTTGTCTGCCGTAGCCAAGCCAGGGCTCACTACACACGTGAGTGGTCCTCCCGGCTCAATGGAAGCCTCTACTGAGCAGATCAAGCCCACGTTTGAAAGGTGAGCAATCGCCACTCCTACGTCCTTCAGCGTCATATCGCACTGATCAGCCACTACGGCCAAGGTAGTCTCCACGACACCATCGCTATACACCATTGCCAAAAGGTTCAGCATTACAGTGGCGGACTTGGGATTGGTCCGGATCAGGTCAGCTACATCTCCGAAGAGGGCTCGCTTCATGTATAGGGTGCCCTGACCGTTATCGGCTACGCCATTGCTTGAAGCTTGTTGTTCAATCATCAGTATTCTCCAGTGAGAGGTAGGTTTGGTCTGTGGCCTTACGTCTTACGGTCTTACTGGGTTTCTTACTGATTGACTTACCAGGGGACTTACAGCTCACGCCTCACGCGAGCTACAGGGCAAAGCTAACAACCAAGCCAGCTCGTGCCCACCTTCGCAGAGAGACATAGGTCTAGCCTTCACCCTTGACACCAATCCTCAGAGGCTGAGGTAGATCAGCGTCTCGATGTCACGATTAGTGTGTGTCCGATTAGATCACATCTCTGGACCATTGGGGAATGCCTGCACCCCCTCCGTCTCCAGCGCTTCAGCACCAGTTCGGCACCCGAGTCAGGGAGCTGCGTGTGTCTATGGGCATGAGTCAGGAAGCATTTGCTGATCGGTGTGGCTTTGCCAGGACGTATATGTCTCGCATCGAGACAGGGGGCGCAAACCCCTCCATTAATGCCATCAAGGTGCTGGCCGATGCCCTGGGCGTCAGCATCTCTGCTCTCTTCGAAGGCATGTGACCCCCCAAGCCACTATACGCCAACGCTTTATCTAATCGGTTGCTAATCGCCAACTGGCCCAATGCGTGCCTCTCCGACGGCTAGCCTTACCCCTACCCCCTATGAATGCTGGGATTGATACGAGCGGAGTCAAGCAGAGTGCCCTTCTGAGACATTAACCTTATAGATTGCATGGAATTAGATACAGCGCAGCATTCCACTCGCCCGGCGAAGAACCCCAGAGGGGCATTATGTATGCAGCCAGCAGGGCTACTGAGCTGCGGTATTGATCGGAGAGCATGGAGGCAAGCGTCATGTCGGGACAAGAAGTGTGCATCACCCCAGTGGTAACACGCCTCTGGGGTAATCAAATGGCCATGTGCGAGGCCCTTCATGCCTTGGCGCTGCTGCTTACGGAGGCTGGCCGCTCTGATCAGGCTGTACGGGTAATGCAGCTATCCAAGAGGCTTCTGGACTCAAGCTTCGAGATCGAACCCGCAATCGGGGCTCTCACGGAGATGTCAGGTAGGAGGTTCCAACCGGCCAATGATGATGCTCCACCCACAGTCGATGGGTGAATGCTCACGCAGGCGATGGCAAGCAGTGCCCTACGTCTCGGCAGTCCTGTAGTAGCACCTGAAGCTCATCATCTTTGGTGACGTGGATAGCCCCGTCTAACAGAATCTCCCAGCGCCCATCAAGCTCATGTCCCTGCCAGTAAAGTTCCGCAGCGCCCAGGTCACCTGTTTCAGCGAATCGGTCGTAGAGGCTCGCATCAGCTCTCAGTGAGTTAATAGAGTGAACGATGCCCACTGAGACGATGTGTCGAGCTGTTCCGAACATCACCCCCAGCATTTCACGAGACGCAGCGCCCTCTTCAGCCACCCATATGCAGCCAAGCCTAGATGGAGCGGCTGGAGCAACTCGCCGCCGCACTTCTTCCATCTGAAGCTCTACATCGTAGATTCTAATGAGGCGGTCTTGGTCACCCCATCCTCGCTGCGAGCCGTAACCATCTGTGATAGTCATTCTTCTGCTGAGCATGAAGCCAAGCATGAACACACGTGCGCGAGGCGTGAGCGCTGAGCGGAATTGCCCCTCACGAATGTCCTCAAGACTAAGATCCTCGACCCGTACGTGAACCGCTTGCAAGCCCTGCTCAACCGATGCAAGACAGCTTGGTGACATGATGATCGGCTGGATTGCCAGGTTGTGGCAAACCATGAAATCAGTAGGGTCGAACGCATGAATGAGCATTACACTTTGGCCCCTTTGGCACATGACCGGCTTTGAGTACTCCAGCAGGAATCTGACCGAGAGGGAAATGCGATTCGGTCCATTCCTTGGGGGTTGAGCAGCTAGCTTAACTCAACCACCGCGTTGATATCTTGGTTAGTGAAGGCGCCAGACTACGCTCGCTACTGACTGCTCTCTAGGGCGAGGCTTTCGCTACAGGCAGCCTAAGCCAATGTCGCTACACCGCCCAGCCTCTCGCAAATTGCTGGAGCTTTAGCCGCACGCTGTAGGCTCTCCCCCATTGGGGGACATATGTAGGGCTTTCCATCATTGGGGGAAGAAGTGCCCCCTGCAATGCAGGCGCTGGGTGTAGGAGCCAGCAAATTTGCTGACACCGACTGCCCACTTCGTAAAAGGTACGAATTCGTACCTTAACCACTGCCTCTAAGTTTGGAGGCAACTAATCAGCCCGCCTTGTGCGGGCTTGTTCTTGTGTACTGGGAAGTCATCAGTAGACCAGGGTAGCCAGAGCGGGCCTACCACTTGAGTATAGCTATCCGAGATAACACTATAGAGTCGCTCATGACTATCACTCACCAGTTGATTGCTAGTTAAATGATAGATTATCATTTGTCTATTGAAGATTTAGACAAAGGATAACGCCATGATTAAGGCCCACCTCTACCTCCGCGCCTCGACAAACGATCAGGACGCAGAACGAGCCAAGCAGCTCTTGCTGGGCTTCGCCCAGGACAACGGTCTGCAAGTGGCCGATGTGTATGCAGAGAACATCAGCGGCACCAGGCTAGAACGCCCTGAACTGGCTCGTTTGCTCGATTCTGCTACATCTGGTGATGTGTTGCTGGTTGAGTCGGTAGACCGCCTCTCTCGCCTTTCCCAGGCCGATTGGCAGCACCTGAAGGGCGTCATCAAGTCAAAGGGCCTGCGTCTGGTAGTTGCTGACTTGCCCACCTCTCACCAGCTCATCGAAGACAAAGGCATCACTGGTCAGATCATGGACGTTATCAATGACATGCTCATTGATCTAATGGCGACAATGGCCCGCCTGGATCAAGAGAAGCGGGTGGAGCGTATCAAGCAGGGACTGGATAACAAGCGTGCCCGTGGCGAGAAGGTAGGGGGCAAGGGCCGTAATCAGAAGAAGTGGGATCAGGTGGCTGCCCTACTCAAGCGTAACGGCAACACTATGGATGAGATAGCCAAGCTGGCTGAGGTGGGTGTAGCTACGGTCTACCGCATCAAGAAAGAGATAGCCCTTCAGGCGCCGTAATACCGTAAGCTGCGGTATCAAGTCCTACAGCGAGAGCACCATATGGAAGACCGGGATGCGGTAATAGCGGACGCGCTTGAGGCATTGCATATGAACCAACAGGCTATACGTGCGAGTACTGAAGAGCTTGCCCTGTGGGTGCGAGCCAGAGGCTCAGAGAATACCTTTCAGAACGCGATGATTGCCCTCCAGGCACTCGATACGAACGCAGAAGCCATTGCATTAGCAATAGAACGCCTACGCTCATAGCCGCATTCTGGCGGCCTCTTGGTGCCTGTCATATTCTAAAATTATGATCTGGTTGGGCTAAAGCCAGAGCGTGGGGCGTTAAGAACCGACCATCATCTGCTGAGTCTTTAGACGGTTGCTCAGTGCCTGCTCTATATTTGCTTTCAGTGAGGCCCGTACAATTTACAAAGGGCGAATGTCACGATTGAAAATTCAGGGGGACGCTAGTGGCGCGAGGCCAACATTCCGTGAGCCGCGTCTATATTGCCGATGTACTAGACTGCGCTTCAGTTAGTCACCGAGTAAGTCAGTACCTTGCATGACAGCGGGTCAGCGTGAACGCCTACCATAACGTGACGGCGGCACTAGAAGCACTGGACACTAATTCGGAAGCAATAGCTTCAGCAATAGAACGGCTGCGACCCAAGATAATCACCGCGCCTGCCATATTTTGAAATTAGCGCCACCAGCAGCGATAGCGCATAGCCAAGGCTCTTAACACCGCCCGCCAGATGAAGCCCACTATAAAGAAGCCAGATGCATCTGACGCTGAAGCTCCTCGATTGTAAGCGCTGGTACTGAGCGATGAAGCATCGCGTGACAATTAGGGCAAACCGGACGCAGATCCTGCTCTGGGTCCAGATGGTACTCTCCACCGATCTCCGATAAGGGTTTCAGATGATGAACATGTATGAAGTCCTTCCCAAGCCCTCCATAAATCCTTTCAAAGTCGAAGCTACATACAAAGCATCGCCAGCCCCAATAGTTTACACACCTTAACCGAGCCCCTCGGTCCCTTTCATACATCTTTACCAACCTAGTAGAAACCGCCCCCTCTACCACAGTAGCGCAACCTACAACCTGCCCATCATTCCTAGACACATTAGAACTGAAACCCCACACCACTTTTACAGGAGTGGAATTAACTACATCCGATGGCATTGCTACACCAGCAAATATAAATGGATCCTGATTATCTGAGCGGTAGAATATGAAGACCTGCCCTTGTCGACTGAGAAGTCGCTTGATTGAGGGGTGCTCTAACTTTGAACCATTCTTGCCATACCATACTAACTGATCACCAATGAAATGATTATCATAGTCATGCCCAGTCCTTCCAACACTACCTACGTTACAGAATACAAAATAGTTCCCGGCATGCTGAACGTAACCAGTGAACCAGTCACCCCCTGATGGATGAGGATCAAATCCGAGCACCGTAAAGATGTCCGATCTTGAATACTTCTGCCCCACACTAAACAACAACTTCAATGAACCAACTTCTAGAGCGGACTCGGACACCGAGCAAACACCGACTCCCAAGTCTTGGCCAATGACTTTGTACCCAGCCTTGATAAGCCGGTCTTCTGCAAGAGAGAGCAACTGCTGATCAAAGAATTTAGCCCATTGGCTCTCAACAATAACTGCCTCGACTGAAAGATCAAGCCTACCCTCACTCCACAGCCTTTTGAAACCCTCAGACAGCGCGCCTTTGGAGAGCAGTGATACTGCTGTCCTATAGCCCCCTATCGAACCGAGCATTTTCAAGAAGTCATTAGGCTTGTACTTAACAGCCTGATAAGCCTCTGCGGCCTTATCTCGCAAGAAGGCGGTAAATACTTCGTCTTCCGCAGCAGTCATTGACATAAACCACTCCCTTCAATTACTCGCATTACGAATTCCATCTCTACGTCCTCGCTCAGATCCCACTCTAGTAGCACAAAGTGCCGACCATTACCAACAGCGCCCCAACCCGGCAACAACCTGCTATACTAAAACTAAAGTCAAGCCCCACATGCAAGTTTACTGAGCATTACCAAAGACTCTGCATAACGCCAAGGCAGGACTCAATAACGGGCTAACTCCTCCGCTCACACAAACCATGCGCATCAGCTTAATTACTCGCCCTCTTCATTATGCTTCCGCACCAAGCATTACGGAGAGAAGAGAGGAACCAGTCATTCCCTCGTTATGTCTATGACATGCTCCGGCAGGAATACCACTTGCCCCCCATGATGAAGGTTATCCTGCTCATCCGAACAAACAGGTTGATTTACAAGCCTACCTAATATATATGGGCCAGAGTAACCTGTAACCTCAACCCACATCCGCTCGCAGAATAGCTCATCATCTTCATTCTCATCGAGAAGAGAGAATTCAAACTGAAGCTTGACGACATCGCCCAATTCTAAGTTATACCTATCCGATACTTCCGGAATAATAAATGTCTTAGGGGAGCGCTCATTGCTCGCGACCCCACTCAATAGATGCCACCCCTCAATATCTAGTACGGCCAACCGATGGACAGGCAACTTATTACTTTTAATATTTGAAACTGCTGCAAACGATGGACGAAGCCCGATTGGAGGCGGCTTTAAAGCCGGCTCTTTAAATATCGCACGCAGTAGATCTTCAATCCGCTGATCTTGCACACCGTCATCTCGCATGTCGATGGCGTAGATTCCTGAAAACTGAGGAGGGACTGAGCAATCAGAACCTGGTGCAAACTCACCATCTCGAATAATAGGAATGAATCGCTCTCGCCCCAGACCTGCGGCAATACGCCCTGTGATTATCTGCTGCTCATACCCTACTCCACCAGCCCGCAGCAAAGACTTCCTGCTATAATCCTTAGTGCAAATAATTAAAGCGAAGTCACAACTCTGCGCCTCTACTTCCATAAACTGAGTCAGGCTTTGCCCAGGTGATATATGCCATTGGTCCAGCCTCACATTCACACCATTCATGACCAGCCTTTCAGCTAACCCGCGCACCCACTCTTTATGAGTTTCACTCTCCCATGAATAGGATATAAATACTTTTGGAGCAACTTCTACATCAGTCATTCTCGCATCCTCTGTCATCGTGAAGTACTAAATCCGCCACACGGGAGAGCGGAGCGTTTGGTCTGATAACAGAAGCATATTCGATGGCACTATAACTTCCGTTAAAATAAAATCTCAAACATCACCCTGAGCACTACCCATTCCGAGATTGGCCACTGGTTAATTTAATTCACAGGTATCCAGCCGCTCGACTGATAGCTAGCCCAGATTTTAGTACCAACATAGCTTGCGAGCCCAGCAAGAAGCAATATATTGCGCCAGTGATAATGCAACACCGATTTACGAATAAATCTTAAGCCGACCGATCGATGAGCCTCAATACCCTCAGGCTCATCCGCATCCAAAGCTTGGGCATTAGCGAACATGATCGCAATCTTGGCTTCAATTCTCCAGAAGCCAAAGGCTGCACTACTGGCAAATGTGAGCAGGCTGACGAGTAACATTGTCTCCTCGTTCAGCCCGAATGGTGCGTATGGGTTAGTCTGTGCAAGGTACGCACATATAGCAAGTGTGGCGCCGAGGATAAATTGATCGAGCTTGTTAGACGCCTCGATTTGCATCATCCCAAGCTGATCTGCGCGCTCATTATCGCTAGCCATAAGCGTCCTTCAAATCAGACACAGAAGGTAAAGCACCCAGAACAGCTGAGTACTGCTAGCTGCGTCTTGTTAGACAACGATTTAACAGAATCAACTAAGCGCAACAGGAGCAGGCTGGGACGACCCACAATCTCTTAAGGGTAACCATGCACCGCTACCCTTCAAGATCTCGAACGGCACATGCCCAGTGCCGACCCTGATAACAGGTAAAGGCAGCCCGGAGCCTGAGTTCCAGCGCTACTTAGTCTGCTTATCGCCCTTAGCTTCCATGAATGCCGCGAAATCGGCAAGCGATACTCCCAGCCACCCCTTGCCATTCTTAGGCGACCAAAGCACACCGCTCGGCTTGACGCGAATATGGCCTACAACCTTACCTTCAGAGTCGACAATTTCATGGTCTTCGAATTTACGCGGGCGGAACGAGTTAACTGCCATACATTCTTCCTTGGTGGACCTTAACAGGCAGCTGATTCTATGGCACCCGACATCATCGTGCCACCACCATAAACCATTGACACGGGAGGCCAGTATCGCGCTCATGCCAACACCCCACCTCGCGGTGGCGTCCAGCAGGTAGGAACGCTAATATGCCGCTCATGGCGCACCACTCAGGTGCACTACGGTACTGGTCCACTTCGAGAATTTAGAGCGAGAAACCCTTGAGAATTCAAGAGCTTGCGTAATGGAGGCGGCCCCACCAGCCACACCCCGGCACTCGATGTTCCCGCTATGGCTGCTCCCTTCCGGGCCTGACCAGGTTAACGGGTAATCAATGCGGGGGGACCGATGGGGCCACCACTGACGCAACTCGCTAAGCAGCGAGCCGCGCCATTGTACCGGTCTGAGGCGAAGTTACAACCTCTGCGGGGAGAAAAAGTCATCATTTCTCAATGACTTGTTTAAAGGTGGGTCAGATTGCGATGCCCTGCTCCGCCAAGAAGGCGATGAACGCGTCTTCGTCCAGCACCTTCACACCCAGCTCACTGGCCTTGACCAGCTTGGAGCCCGCGCCAGGGCCGGCGACCACGCAGTGGGTCTTGCCGGAAACGGAACCTGCCACCTTGGCGCCGAGGCTTTCCAGTTTGTCTTTGGCAATGTCGCGGCTCATGCGCTCCAGGGTGCCGGTCAAGACCCAGGTCTGCCCGGCCAGAGGCAGGCCTTCGGCGACTTTCTTCTCGCTGTTCCAGTGCATGCCGAACGCCAGCAACTGGGCTTCGATATCCCGCGCCAGCTTCTGGTTCGCTTCGTCCTTGAAGAACTCGCGCACGGCCTCGGCCTGCTTGGCGGCCAGGGCCTGGCGCAGGTCGATACCGTCGGCGGCGATGATCTTGTCCAGGCTGTCGAGCTTGGCCACCAGCTTCTCAGCGCCGGTCGGGCCGACCGAGGCGATGTCGAGCTTGGCAATCATCCCAGCCAGGGTGGTGCTGGCGGCGAACTCGGCGGCCAGGTCGCCTTCGTCCTGCAACTGCATGCCGCAGGCGAGCAGTTGCTCGATGACTTTGCGGTTATGCTCGTCTTCGAAGAAGTTGTGGATTTCGTATGCCACTTCAAGCCCGATGTCTGGCAGGTAGGTCAGCACCTGTGGCAGCGCCTGCTGCACCCGCGCCAGGCTGCCCAGCGAGCGAGCCAGAACCTTGGCGGTTTCCTCCCCCACATCCGGAATGCCCAGGGCGTAGATGAAGCGCGCCAGGCTCGGGCGCTTGCTGGCTTCGATGGCATCCAGCAGCTTCTTGCTGGAAACTTCGGCAAACCCGTCCAGCCCGACGATCTGGTCGAACTGAAGCTTGTACAGGTCTGCTGGCGAGCCGATCAGCCCTTCATCCACCAACTGCTCGACGCTCTTTTCGCCCAGGCCGTCGATATCCATCGCGCGGCGCGAAACGTAGTGGATGATCGCCTGCTTGAGCTGGGCACCACAGGCCAGACGACCGACGCACCGGTACACCGCACCTTCGCTGGTGGTTTCCTTGCCTTTGCTGCGTTTGACCAGCTGCGTGCGCTCGACCTGCGAGCCACACACCGGGCATGCGCTCGGCACTTCAACCGGGCGGGCATCTTCGGGGCGGCGCTCGAGCACCACTTGCATGACTTGCGGGATCACGTCGCCCGCACGGCGGATGATCACCGTGTCGCCAATGCGCAGGCCCAGGCGGGCGATTTCGTCCATGTTGTGCAGGGTGGCGTTGGACACGGTCACGCCGGCCACTTTGACAGGCTTCAGGCGTGCCACAGGCGTCACCGCCCCGGTACGCCCTACCTGAAATTCCACATCCAGCACCTCGGTCAGCTCTTCCATGGCCGGGAACTTGTGGGCAATCGCCCAACGCGGCTCGCGGGCGCGGAAGCCCAGTTCACGCTGAGACGCCAGGCTGTTGACCTTGAACACCACGCCGTCGATCTCGTACGGCAGGCTGTTACGGCGCTCGCCGATGTCGCGGTAATACGCCAGGCACTCTTCGATGCCGGCGGCATGCCGTAGCTCACGGCTGATCGGCAGGCCCCAGGCCTTGAGCTGCTCAAGGATGCCAATGTGGCTGTCGCCGATACTTGCGGACACCTGGCCCACACCATAGCAGCAGAACTCCAGCGGGCGGCTGGCGGTGATTTTCGAATCCAATTGGCGCAGGCTGCCGGCGGCGGCGTTGCGCGGGTTGGCGAAGGTTTTGCCACCCGCTTCTGCCTGGGCGGCATTGAGCCGATCGAAACCGGCCTTGCTCATGTACACCTCGCCACGCACCTCCAGCACCGCAGGCCAACCTTCGCCCTGCAGCTTGAGCGGGATGTTACGCACGGTGCGCACGTTGGCACTGATGTCTTCGCCGGTGGTGCCATCGCCACGGGTGGCGCCTTGCACCAATTGGCCGTCGCGGTACAGCAGGCTTACCGCCAGGCCATCGAGTTTGGGTTCGCAGCTGTAGTCGACCGCACCCGGCTGATCGAGGCCATCTACCACACGGCGGCCGAATTCACGCAGGTCAGCTTCTTCGAAGGCGTTACCCAAGCTGAGCATGGGCACTTCATGACGTACCTGGCTGAATGCAGCCAGGGCCTGGCCGCCGACGCGCTGGGTTGGCGAGTCCGGCGTTACCAAGTGCGGGTGTTCGGCTTCCAGCGCCTTGAGCTCGTTGAACAGGCGGTCGTATTCAGCATCGGGCACGCTGGGCTCATCGAGCACATAGTAGCGGTAGTTATGCTGGTCGAGCTCGGCGCGCAGGGCGTGGATTCGGGATTCGGCGGTCATTCGTTTGTCTTCTCTTGCAAAGCAAAAGAGCAGCCTGGGGACGTTGCCTGGGGCCCTGGATCCTTTATCCCTGGTCTGGCCCCTTCGCGGGTAAACCCGCTCCCACAGGTACGCCACTGGGTTCAAAAACAGTGGGGTACCTGTGGGAGCGGGTTTACCCGCGAAGGGGCCAGATCAGACGACCTAGGAGCCCGAACCGGCCAGCACGCCCCGCAGGCTGCTCTTTCGTCTGGATCTATCAGCGCTTCTGGGTCAGCGCGCGGCGCTCGAACTCGACGATGCGCTGGCGGTAGTGCTCGATGGTCTGGGCGGTCAGCACGCTGCGCTGGTCGTCCTTGAGTTCGCCATTGAGCTCATGGGCCAATTTGCGCGCCGCCGCGACCATCACGTCGAAAGCCTGCTTAGGGTGACGCGGGCCTGGCAGCCCCAGGAAGAAGCTCACCGCACGGGTGCTGAAGTGGTCGATGTCGTCCAGGTCGAAAATACCGGGCTTCACGGCGTTGGCCATGGAGAACAGCACTTCGCCGTGGCCGGCCATGCTCTCGTGGCGGTGGAAGATGTCCATCTCGCCAAAACGCAGGCCGCTCTCGAGAATGTTCTGCAGCAGTGCCGGGCCCTTGAAACCACCCTCGTCGCGGGAGATGACGCTGATCACCAGCACCTCTTCAGCGGGAGGCAGTTCCTTGACCGTGTTGTTGCTGGACGACACACCGCTGTTGCGGTTGTTGTCGGCGCCAAAATCATCATCGGCATCGGCGAACAGATCAGGCTCGCGCGCCTCTGCGACCAGGTTCAGGTCACCTTGCGGCACTTCTGCGGCGCGCTTGCCACGCTTGCTGGCCTTGACCGGCTTGGGCTCGCGTTCGCGATCGCGCGACGACGCACTGAGCGAGGGCAGGTCGCTCTCGTCCAGTTCTGGCTCCTTGTGGTTATCCAATACCCGCGATGGGCCAAGCACTTCAGCGCCGCCCTCTTCGTCGGGGACATTGGAATAACTGCGGTCCAGACGGAATTTCAACTTGCCTTTCCCGCCGCGCATGCGGCGCCAGCCGTCGAAAAGAATACCGGCAATGACAATGATGCCGATGAGGATCAGCCACTCGCGCAGACCGATTTCCATGT
>Ga0213820_1000368_pt1 | contig 35281 bp, 54 predicted proteins | sample MC6MC0910MG_FD_179889 | JGI IMG/M metagenome (GOLD analysis project Ga0213820, IMG submission 179889) | Enriched soil aggregate microbial communities from Iowa State University, Ames, United States - MC6-MC0910-MG | ecosystem: Environmental > Terrestrial > Soil > Unclassified | place: USA: Iowa... | reverse complement strand
CGCATTTGTGTATTTGTGAGGAATCTTGCAAAAAAGAAGAGTATATGGGATAACTCAGGATACCAAGGGAAACCCAAGGAATACAAGGGATTAGAGGAATTTTATCCTGGGACAAGAAAATTTGATAGTTTGCAAAAAAATTGAGGAAATCATTAGATTTAGCACAACAGCTAGATTTATGATTTCCTCTTTATTTTGTCTTGCATAGGCTTGCAAACATTGATATGGCGGCTTGCATAAGCTTTCATAGTCTGAATTACTGCAAGAGAGATTTCAACTGGACAACTGGACAAACTGAAGTTTTTAACAGGACATGTCCACTTGGGAAGAACGCAGTATTACCAAGGCTTTAAAGCATATAAAAAAATCCAACTGGACATCTTGCACAATTCATTGCAAAAAAATTAATCATCATGTCCCTAAATAGGCCATAAACGAGTATATAGTATGTGAAGAATTTAAAAAGGGTAACAAGTATCCCATCTTGCCCCAAAAATTTAAGCTGTTTTATCTCTTTAAGCTCTCCATTTGGTAGCTAAAGAGGTGATTTTCCTTTTTCAGCACAATTGATTTAGCAGATTCTATATTAACGGAAAGCTTTTGGGATTTTTCACTGTAGATGTTCGCATAATAGAAATTTCACGAATATCTAAAAGTTAAAAATTAAAAAGGGGTAACAAGTATCCCATTTAGATCAAAAAATTAAGCCGTTTCATTTGTTGCGGCTTCTTCTCCATGTGTTGAGTTCGATGAGATTACTTCTTTGTCTAGCTTTTCTAAAATTGATTCCATATAACCTACAATTTTTCCTTGATCTTTAGGGGAAAGAGTTCGGAATAACTGTAATAATTCACTTTCATCTGAGTTTAATAATTCCTTTTCATGCATCTGATCTTCACTAATAGAAGGATTAGTGCCTTTTAAAATCCAATCTGCTGAAACATTAAATTCACACGAAATTGCGTGTATGGCTTTTGCACCAGGCATAGATTTTTTGTTAGGACTTTCCCAATCACCAACATTTCCTGGCGAAACTCCTATTTTTTTAGCGAAAGCAGCCTGTGATAGTGCTTCTCTCTCCCGTAAATACTTGATTCTAGTTCCGATATTATCAATTCCTATCATTATTATCTACTCCTTTGTGGATATATTTACACGAAAAAACGATTGTTCTGGTTGACTTACACGAAAAAGCGTGTAATAATGTGTTTAAGGGAAACAAGTTGCTCATTAAAGTTTGTCATTTATTTTTGACAAAATCAATAAGTAGCACTATGTTCTTTGACATTTATATAGAGGGAGTGAGTAAGCAAGTGGAGACAAGCGAAGTCCTGCAGCGACAAAACGCAGATGTCTTAGGACAAATGCAACGTAAGCGCGAATATACCTCACATCAGATGGAAGAAATCAGTTACACCATTTCAAAGGTGCACGTAGCTACAACAGGCAAAGTAGAAATCTTTCTCAATGGTGAGTTGGATCGAGTGGATAAAGAGATTGAACAGCTTGAACTTCAATTGATTGAGAAGTATGCAGAGCGTAGGCAGTTCTTGCAATTCATACGTCACGTGGGCTATCAGGAAGGGATGCAAATCCATGTGGAAGGCTATTTAGAAGGAAAGGAGGGTGAAATCAGTGGACCAAGGCATGATTAAGTTTAAATGGCTAGGTGGCGAAGTGAGATTATTGGAAGAAATTTTAATTGATGCTGCAATTGTTGAAACAATGGCTAAGGAAACCTATCTATCATTAGTGAGCGGCATACTAGTACATGCGGCGATAACAGATGCAGTGCATCTCCAATGGGATTAAAGAGATTGATGTGGAATATCAATCCTTAATGCAGAAAATCAAATTGATGTGTGCAGAGAGGGGTGATTTAAATGAGACAACGCCAATTAACACCGCTGGGCAAGAAAATTGTGAAACGCTTAGTGGACATGGACAAAACACAAGTATGGCTTTGTGATCAACTAGGGATGCGAAAAACGTATCTTAACAAAATTTTGCATGGCGAGCGGTCTGGTCAAAAATATTTAGCGCGAATCCATGATGTGCTGGATCTAAACGAAGATGAGCAACAAACAGCTTAAAGCCCATCAAAGGGTAGCGGTGAATGGACTAGAAATAAGCCGTAAACAATATTGAAAGGTAGGTTGAAAAGGATGGACATCAATGATTTATTGACCAAAGCAGGTGGTTGGGAACTAAATGCTGACAGTGAAGAAGTAATGGGTAAGATAGCAGAGCTGCTTTATGAAGAATTCCAAAAAATGACCCCACAAGAATTCAAACAACATCTTCGTCGTGAGGTCAAGTTTGAAAAAAGCACAAGAGAGTTCGTTATTCAGTTTGCTTTTCAAGCTGCACGGGATAAAACAGTTCCCGTTGAAACGGAACCTGCTATCCCAGTATTACAACCTAAAGTGTCAGGTACACAGGAAATTTCATTAGAGTCGATGATTAAAAATGCTAAATCAAGGTTCGTCTAAGCGTTCCGTTTCAAGTTCACCTATATCTATCCCATGTTTCAGAAGTTCTTTGTGAAGAGACAGATGATACTGAATTAGAGTACTTGCAGAAATGGCTTGAATTAAAGTTTTTGTTAACTTGTGGTTTAAAGTTACATTTTCTTTAAAGTGAGTTTCTCGTAAATCGACTCCATGAATTCTTTCTACTTCATCACAAGCTACTTCGTAAATTAGTTCAGATAAATTTTTAGGAATTTTCATAAGTTACACCACCTTCCAAGCTAATAATACAACAAAGAGAGAACCAACCCCTTTCAGAAAGGAGGCACATAAATTGAGTGCATTATTAACTTTAAAAGAAGTTGCAGAGCTTGAACATAAAGATTATTTCACTGTAACAAAACAGATTCAAAGAAATAAGCTAGAAGCTATCAAAATACCGACAGATTCACGTCAGGGCTTTGAGTATAGAGTACCAATCAGTGAACTTACTGAAAAAGCACAGGCAAGGTATTATGCAAGCCTCCAGCAATTAGTAGAGCAGCCAGTATTAGAAGAGCCTGAAACTCCTGAGAAGTATGAGCAGGAGATAGACGAGCTTACTGGTGAGCAGCGTGACGAAATCGCTTTTTGGAAACGTGCAATTGACTCATGGCGTAGTTATATAGCTGATTTTCCAAAGCAACGTACTGAAAAAACGAAGGAGTTTATCAAAATCTTCAATTCTATGAATCCCGAACGTGCTATTTCGGAGCGAACACTGCGTAATAAGTACAAGCTTTATAAAGATCACGGTGATGTGGCGTTAGCGGATCACCGCAAAAATCGCAAGGATCGTGGTAGTACAACTATTAACGAGACGCTACAAAATGTTTTTACTCAATGGTGGTTAGATGAAAATCAACCAACAACTTCTTATATTTATAAGCTAGTAGAAGCCTGGGCAGAGTTAGAAATGCCTCAGCTGCTACCAATACCAAGTTACGATTCATTTTATAGACTCACTAAGAGTATTCCGCTGTCAGTGGTTAAGTATTTTAGAGAAGGTGAGAAGATCTTTACTGATGAGTGTGCGGTTTATCTGAAACGTATGTATGACAATCTGGACAGTAATGATATTTGGTCATCTGACTATCATACATTAGATATTTTTGTACGTGATGATATGACAAATAAGGTATTCCGTCCGCATGTGGTTGTTTGGATAGATGTTCGATCCAGAAAAATTCTTTCTATGGCATTATGTGAATCGAGCAATAGTGATGGTGTCATCATCGCCTTTAAAAAGGCTGTAAAGAGTTACGGTCTCCCACGAGAGGTTTACTTAGATAATGGCCGCGAATTCCTTGTGAGAGATTTCGGCGGACGCGGTAAACGGAAGAGCAGTGCAAAAAATGATTACGGGACAACGATGCTAGAGCGTTTGGATATTCGTATGACGAATGCTCGTGTACGAAATGGCCGAGCTAAAGTTATAGAACGTTCATTCAAGCAATTTTCAGAAGAGTTTTCAAGGCTTTATCTGACATACACAGGTGGTCGACCTGATAGACGACCAGAGCGTCACAGTGAGGTTATGAAAGAGGAAACGAATATTCCACTTCGATCAGAAGTAGAGACTGCCCTTTGGACATACATTGAGGGCTGGCATAACTGTAGAGAGTCACAGGCAGAAGGGCTATATGGTAAAACACCAAATGAGTGCTATGAGACTAATTTAGTGAAAAAACGTACAGCAACAGCAGAAGAATTAGACGCTATCATGTTACGTACAAGTCGATTACAGACAGTTAATCGAAATGGTGTGTACCTTAAATTTGGTGACCGTAAAGTATGGTTCTATGATACAGATCTTGTTTATAACTATCTTGGCCATAAGGTATATGTTTGCTACGACAGTGAGGATTTAAGTCGTGTCATTATTCGGGACGAGCAAGAGAGACGCATTGGTTATGCAACTATACTTGAAGTTGGGGGCTATAACAAGGAGATGGACAAAGAAGCTATCAAGAAGGTGAAGAGCTTAGAAAATGCGCAACGTCAGCTTGTGAAAGGCTTTAAAGCAGAGCGAGAGACGGAAACGCCTGACTTACTAGATGTGATGCTACGTAAAGCACAGCAAAATATCGACAACAATACACACACATATGAGGCAAAAGTTATTGAAGCATTTACAACGGAAGAAAAAACAATGCCTGCTGCTGTTGGTGATAGCACGGTATTGGATTTTGACAAAATGACAGAAAATGCGAAGAAACGGAGGGGTATCACATGACAATTAGAGAACAAGCCATCCAATACATTGAACAGAACAAAATATCCCAGGTGCACTTCGGGAAATTGGTCGGTATGGGTGAAAGTACAATTTCTCGCTGGTTAAAAGGGACATATCCTTCTCCAGAGAAAATGGATGCAAAGGTAAAAGACTTTCTAGAGAAGGAAGCTGTACGTGAAACAATAACTGAAACAAAGGATATTCGTTTCACAATGACGGCTATTTCAAAACAAATCATAGGTGCATTAGAATATGGTCGCATTCAGCGTACTATCAGCGTTGTCTATGGAGATGCAGGTATTGGTAAAACACGTACAATGCGAGAGTGGGCAGCTGATAAAACGGATGTCATTATTGTTACTGCTAACCCAGCTGTAAAAAGTCCAAAAGGATTCTTTAAATTATTGGCAAAGTGTTTAAAAACGACTGCGCAGGGATCTATTGACGATATTGTGATGGATATTATGGACAAGCTTGCCGTGTCGGACAGAACTATTATTATCGATGAGGCACAGCATCTAGTACGTGAAACACTAGAGTTAGTGAGAAGTATAAACGATGCAACTGGAACAGCCATTATATTGATGGGGAATGAGGTTGTTTATGCCAAGATGTTAGGCAGACAACAAGCGGAATTTGCCCAATTGTTTACACGTATCGGAATGAGAAAACACCTTTTAACGGATTACTTCACTGAAAATGATGTGAGAGCCATTTTTGGAGTGACAGAACAAGGAGAAACAGATTATTTACTCAGCTTGTGTCGTAGTAAGTTCAGTTTGAGAGGAGCGATTCACGTATATGTAAATGCGCAAAACAATGAGGATACGTCCGAAAAAGGACTAAAAGCAATGTCTAAAGCGATGGGGATCGTAGTTTAGACATTGCTTCTATAAACAATTTAAGTACTGAAATCGTACCATGGTTTTCATACTTATGCAAGTGAGGTGATAATTTTGCGGAAGCGTAATCCGACATATGCGGAAAAAGCCATCATCAAACAGTTAGAACCGAATTTGAATATTAAGAACTGGTGTATAGTAGCTCAAAGTACAAATACGATGACATTGCAACACAAAAAATACTCACGTCTATATAAAAATTTACAGCTAAAGGAGGAAGTCGTGTGAACAACGAGCCACAAACGGCTGAACGTATGCGTGTAAAGCAAATTTTGCATCGTGCCAAGCAGGATATAGACAAAATCTTCATGCGTATGGAACAAGAGCTTTGTGCAGATTTTACAGACCCTGCACCAATTTTTCGGCAAATTGAACAATACTTCGCTAGACCATTTTCTGGTACAGAGCTGGAAACAATTCGTGACTGGATGGATAGGTATCAGCCGGATCTTATCGCCACAGCATTAGGAGAAGCTGGCATGAATAATATTCGGAATGTTCGGTATATTGATACTATCTTATTGAATTGGGAAAGACAAGGGATTACAAGCCCTAAAGCTGCAATAGAGCATACACAAAAATTTAGGCAACGTGCATCTCCAGAACAACCAATGATGCAGCCATCACAGCCGAAAGTACCCTTTTATAACTGGTTAGAGGAGCGTGGGTAGGGATGGAAATCACACAAGATGTACGTAAGCAAATCATGTTATATGCTTCCAATTTTACAAGGGTGGATATTGAAGCAATTACATTTCATAAATTTTCCAATCGCTCAGGCTATATGCTTGTGATTGAGACACGCAATGTGAAAGGCTTTCAACGATTTTTAGAGTGGTTAGCTACTGAAATGGAGCGCCCTGATATTGAAGTGATTCGCACGTTGCCAGAAGAGCAAAGCCCATTTGCTGAATTTGAACAAAAATCATTAGGGTTCTTCAATCGCGTTCATACAGATTTCCAAGTAGCAACAGAAATCAATGATGGACGTATATCACAGATGAAGAAGGATTATGAAGGAGGAGATAGCATATATGCAATTTAACAAAAAAATGAGCAAGGCAGGCAGCATTACATTGCCAGCCGCATTACGAAGAGCAACTGGTATGGAGTCAGGCGAAAAGTTCTCAGTCAATCTACAAGAGGATGGTAGCGTACTATTGAAACGTACGCAAGGTAGCTGTATCTCATGTAATTCGGAGACTGCTCTGATATCACACAATGGCATTTTTATTTGTCAGTCATGTGTTAGTACATTAGTTGCAAAGGTGCGTGATGAAGGATGAGTCGTGCCTTAGTCGATGAAGCAATCATATTAGATCGTCGTATAAAAGAGGATAAAAAACGACTTGATGAAATTAAAGCCGCTTTAACAGCTCATGCGACTGCTGAAATGGACAACAAGAATCTAAAATATCATCAGGTTTATGGGGAAACAGGTCGCTTTAACGTATTCTTCAAAGAAAAGTTTGAAATTGATCGCTTTGATATGTTGCGTGTGGCGTTGGGGGAATTGGCAGACGGCAAGATTTCTAAGAAGTATGAAGTTAAATATGACGTGGATAGCAAATTTAAAGCAGCTTTAATTGCCCTTTACAAAGGTGATTATTCGGATGCTGTACAACCATTAATTATCTTAATGGAACTCGGTTTAAGTGCCACACAGATAAAAGGCGTAACTAGAAAATTAAAAGGCGATTATCTTAGCGACAAAAAGCTGCTCGAAAGTGTAGGGGTGCAAGGGGAGCTGGAGGAGGAACTTGATGCTATTCGCCAGTATAAAAATTGGGAAATGGTCAACCGCTTCTTTGGTGATCTGGAAGATGAGCAAATAATAGAAATAAAGCGAGCCATCTTTGTAGAGGATGGTATTAGCGTAGGTCTGGATTATGAAAAATAGGGGGAGTCAATTTCCCCCTCATATTTGGAGGGATTTTCAGATGAAAGAAAGTAGTGAATTTGCAAAAACACTAGCAGGATTATTATGTACAGCTGCTATAAAAGCGAAAATGGAATATCAATATCAAGCCTTGGCACAGTATCGTTTGGATAATGGCAAGTACGATCGTTGTGGCATAGAGAACATCCCAACATACAAACCTAATGCACAGCTAGATGAATGGTTACAAGAACTATTAATTGATGCAGCGCTTGAAAAGGGTGATAAGGATACATTTGATTATTTGACAGAGCCTGTCTTAGAAAATTTTTAAGGAGGTAATCATGACAGTTATCAAAAAAATCTGGACTACTGCTCGTAGCATTGGGATGGAGCGAGAGGATGTATATAATGTGCTTCAGCGTGAAACAGGAAAAGATAGTATGCGTCAATGCTCTCAAAAGGAGTTAGAGCGTGTATTGCTATCTCTCCAATCGGTGCAAGGGTTTAATAATTTCAGGGGGAACCGAGCGACGAAAAGGCAGCTTTGGAAAATTGGTCAGCTGGAGCAGCAACTAGGCTGGAAGGATAATCCGCAGCGTTTAAAAGGTTTCATTAAGAAATTTTATAGCGTGGAGCAAATGGAATGGCTTACGTCAGCCCAAGCGTGGCGATTGATTGAAAGCTTGAAGAAACTGATTGAAAAGGGGCAATGACATGGGGATAGAGGAACAACAACTAGATCGTCTAGGCACATATTTTGTGTATTTTCAAATCTATGAACGATTTGGTCTGACATTTGAAAATTTTGTTAGCAGATATATTCAAGACGCTGATACATGTAGCGTTGATTGGCTAACTAAAAAAGCTGCAACGATGGCAGTCGTTACAGCTTAAGACAAAAGAAAACTCTCTTATGCCCCATGAAATATCATTATAGCATGAGAGAGTTTCCTATGGAAAGGAATACTCAATTGCAAAAGTTTAATGGATTTAATGGACGTAAAATAGTGAAATCATCCACTCGTCAAGGGCTCATAAATAAAATGAAAGACAGTGAAACACGGAACTGGAGGGCAGTCAGCGAAATACAGCAATACAATTTTTGTGGCCAGTGGGTTTGTGTGATGGAACTTCAAAACCATAAGGGGGTAGATGTGTTAAATGGTTGAACTGATAAGTATACCTTCAGCAGAAGTGGATTATCAAAAAAATGTCTGTGCCATATGTAAAGAGCATTCTGTAACACGTTGGTGTGATTATGTCATACGCTACGATCATGCTCATTTCTATCTACGTAACTATAAAAATTTTGTAGAGGCTAATAGGAGGGGTGCTCAATATAAAACATGTGATTTACCCATGTGTGAGGAATGTGCCCATCAAGTTAGCTTAGATCATGATTTCTGCCCATATCATAAAAGGTTACAGGAGCAAGTTGCATTACCTGATGTCTATCAGAAAAAAAGACAGGAGCTTGAAAAGCAAAAAATTATGCGGATGGAGCTTGGCTATGATGAGCCTCCAACGGCAAAAGAAGCAAGTCAATTGTCGCTATTTGATTGAAAAAAGACGAGGGAATACCCCCTCATCTTTATCAACCTGTATGACAAGGTCGGCAGCAAAAATAGCAACCATCGAAGTTCGTTTTCCCCGTTTTTCTTTTCGCACTAGCTATGGCAGAACGGCAATCTATTTCATAACCAATCAGAGTACGGTTATAGTCTGCTGGTAAATAGCTGCAGTTGCTAGTGTGAACTTCATGGTTTCCTTTGCTATCAGTGTTGTTGTTGTAATAATAGTAATTCATCCAATAACCCCCTTGTTATACAATATGAACCATTGTTCTTTCTGAATATACCACAATATATTGTGTATTTCAAATTAGAAGGAGGGCATATATTGAATTTGAGATTGAAAGAAATACGTAAGTTGAAAGGGATGTCTAGGTACTATCTCTCTAAAATATCAGGTGTAAATGAATCTACCTTGCAAATGATTGAGAACAGTGAAAATCCAAATCCGACTTTTAGAGTAATGTGCAAAATTGCAGATGCATTAGATGTGAGCTTGGATGAATTGAGGGAATAATAGGCAGAATAAAATAAATAAATTAATTATGTGAATGAAAGGATGTAATGAATGGGAAAATGTCCCAACGAGTTTGGTATTTACGATAGTATGGTGACTTTAAAAATGCCATCTCACCTCTTTAAAAATAATGGTGGATTTTATGTAGAAAAGAAAATGTGTGACATAGACCAATGTTTAGTCGATGAGATACAGGATCTATGGAGTATAGGCGTGGTAACTACTGGTTCGTGTTGCGGGCATGGAATTAATCCAGGAATGATAAATGTGGCAGAATCCAGCGTAGATTTAATGTTAGGGCTGGGCTATAAGTTAATGGATGTTCCAGAATCATGTTGGAAGTACTCGTTTATACCAAAATCTAAACATGAATCTTAATAGAAGGGAGCCTCGTATGGGTAGGGTAAAAAAGAAATATAAAAAAATGACTGCTGCTGAAAAAAAGTGGCATAAAGAGTTTAGGGAAGAAATGCGTGCTAAAGGTATTCTTCCACCAGTAAAGCCCCGTCTAAACCGTAAAAAGTTTCTGCAAGAAGTACAGACAGAGTTTGACGAAACAATAGAAAGCTATTCGGATTTAATATATTTGCGAAGGGCTATCAACACTATGATTCATACAGCGACAATACGTAATATCACATCTGAACAAGTAGGGATTTTAAAAGTTATGAAAATAGCAGCTGCGATGAAAAATTTTGAACAACAAAAATTAGCCTCTGGTGAAACAACATACAATATACATGAAATGTACGAACAATGTATTGAACCGATTAAAAAGTTATAAAGATGAAAGGAGCTAGCTTAGCCTTGCGGAAACTAAAAAATTATCTAGTACATTTGAAGGATGGAACTATCTTACAAGTGCAATCTCAATTTGCTAAGGTACGTGCAGATAAAGTGCTGATTTTTGGCACAACTAGGGAAAACATTCTGGATCAATACGTGAATGGTTCTTATATTAATGCTACATTCAATGCGGATGAAAATAAATTTTTTGTAGAGGCTAATGAGGAAAACAATAATTAATTAAGGGGGTGTATGAGTTGGAGAATAGACAGATTAAGTTGTCAATGTTGTCAAAGGAACATAATGACATAGCAGCAGTGATCGGTGTGGACGCTTTCTTAAAATTATGCGAACATTATGGCGGCTCCAACCTGTATATCCCCAAACGCGAAAGTGTCATACGTTATGTACGAGATACGGAAATTAAAAAAGAGTTTGATGGTGGCAATTACAAAAAGCTTGCACGTAAATATAGTTTAAGTGAAAGCTATGTCCGTAAAATTGTCGCTAATAGCGATGCAAGATACCTCGTACATAAGCAGACGGATATTTTTGATTTTTTATAATAACTCAAAAAGGAATCTTTAAAGAATATTTAATGAAGTCCCGAAGGTTTATAGCTAAAGGGTCAAAAATGAAATATAGACCAGAAATTATAGCCAAAATTAGAACAGGAAGAGATCTTGACAAACTTAGCATACCAAACCAAAAATTTGAACTTGTGTTAATAAAATTTTTACTAGCAGGTTCAATTGTTGGATTATAGCCATTTTCATCATAGTTATCAAAATTCAATGCTCCAGAAACAAGTGTTACAGTTGCTTGTTTTGTGTCATCTAAGGATTGTTGCATACTATAGATTTGCCAAATACCGTAAAAACAATAGATTACGGTCAATAAAGCTACTATTCTGATGTAATTCTTTAAAGAGTTCATTTTTCATCCCACCATTCATTTTTTTATTATTTGTATATACGCAATAATCGAAAAATAGGTTTCAATTTTATCGTATTTCGTACAAATAAATTCTTCAAATAGATTGAAGGAAATAATAATCCTGATACCGCAAAATTACCAGTGAAGGCAGAAAAGCCGCACTGGTTTTTTTGTTGTCTTCGGGAATGCATTCTCCCTTATCAGGCATAGCGGTACGTATCGAGTGGTGTTGACGAATAATTTTGAAATGTGGGTTAAGGCGGACATGGATGAATTATTGGGAGCCTAGCATTTGTTGCGGCGGTATGTGCGGCGCTTCTTTATTGGACGGTGTATTTCTGGAGCGAATGAAATCACTCAAAGCTAGCGATATTTAGTGAAGTAGCCGAGTTGATTTAATTGGCTGAATAGAATTCCCCTCTAGTGATCAGTAAACCTTTTTAAAGCACAACCCATTTCCGCCAGGGCTTTAAAGAGGTTTTTAATTTATAGAGGAGGATAAATTATGGCTGAATGGATTATACAAACAGCAATCCTAACGGGTATTGGTATTATTGGTTATTTTTTAAAAAGTTTTAAAACAGATTTAGCACAAAATGATACTGAGCTGAAGCAGCAAATTGATGATGTGGAAGCAAGGTTTAATAATTATAAATTAGAAGTTGCAGATAAATATGTTCAAAAAGATGATTTTATCCGTGCAACTGCACAAACAGACCGTAAGCTTGACCGTATCTATGATGAGCTTATGAAAATGAATAAGACGGAGGCAAAATCATGAATCAAGCGGAAGTTTTAAAAAATCGCCAGTACCGTGGACAAATTATGCGTGTAGTTGCCATGTTTTATCCTGCGCCAGTGACAGTGAAACAACTAAAATTAGCATTGCAGGAATATGGCATGGCTTACGGTGCGGATATTGATAAACATATCCACTACTTAGCTGATGATACCGATAAGAAAAGTCCACCATATGTACGTGTGGAGGATGGCTTCCTAAAGGACGTAACGGATGATGATAAGATTTACATCACAAAGGCTGGTATCAAATTAATAGAGGGTAGCATTACCGATCCTGATGTGCTCCTATAAGGCGGCGATTGTATGACTGATAAAGCTTATAAAAAATATCGTAAACACAATAAAGTATTTAGCCTGCCTGACGAGTTGCGTAAGTCGGTGGATGAGATGCTGCTGGATACAAGTATCACCTATTTAGATATTAGTAAATGGCTAGCAGAAAAAGGGCAGCCAATCTCTAAAAGTACAATCGGTCGCTATGCATTAGAAACAAAACAGCTAGCCCATCGTTTGCTGGAGACACAGGCAAGGGTGCAGGAACTGGTCAAGGTGGCCAAGCACAATCAGGATGACGAAGGACTGACAGAGGCAGCGTTACAAATATCAGTACATAAACTCTCAGAACGCATTGCACTGATCGAAGAGGAGTTAGATGATTTACCTCCTGAAGCTGCCATTGATTTAATGATTAAACTTTCTAGAGCAAAAGCTTATAAAGATAAGACATATGCTACGCTGAAAAGTGAATTTGAGCGAGCATATGAATCTTTTAAGAAATCTGTCTATGCAGAGCTGCAAGAGCACTATCCAGAAGTAGCAGCTAAGCTCATTGAAATTGCGGATGAAACGCTTGGAAAGGTATATGAAAAGTAGCTTTAAAGAAGGTTGCAGGTGAGTTGCATGAGCATTTTACAAGACTTTAAAAAAGATGCAGCTACACAAGCCCGTGAAGCTGCTATAAAAGCAGGAAAAGAAAGCTTCAGGGAATATTGTAATAGAATCAATCCAGAATTTTTTAAATCGCATCGAACATATCAAGATGTCCTCTGTAATATGATGCAAGCCATTTACGAAAAGAAGGTCGTTAATCCCGATACAGGTAAACCGTATGAAATACTTGTTATTAATTTGCCTCCTGGGTTCGGGAAAAGTTATACAGCGGTGCTATTTGCGACATGGGCGTTTGGACAAAGTATTAAGAACCAAGCTATCACTGTGTCATATAATCAGACTCTTTCCACTCGCTTTGCAAAATCTGTACGTGATGCGATTGAAGACGAAGAGATCCAAGGAGAAGTGGATTACTTCGTTGTGACAAGCTTTTTCCCAGGTCTGAAAATTAAAGACGGTGACGGATCTGCCAGCCTTTGGTCATTAGATGGTGCGTATATGAGTTATTTAGCTACTTCATTTGACGGTTCCATCACGGGTATGCGCGGTAATATTGGTATTATTGATGACCCTATTAAAAATGCAAACGAAGCAGTTAATGATCGAGTGAAGGAAGGCCATTGGGATTTTTATAAAAATACTTTTGCATCACGTATGTTAGAAGGAGCCATGCAGCTTATCATACAAACACGGTGGGCGACAGATGATTTAGCAGGCAAGTTGTTAGCAGAATTTCCCGAACGTTGCTATGAACTGCGTATGCCAGCTCTGGATTCTGAGGGTAAAAGCTTGTGTGAGGATTTGTATTCGACAGAAAATTTGCTACAGAAAAAAGCTACATTGGATGAACATATTTGGTTGGCCAACTATGGACAAGAGCCAATTGATCTCAAAGGTAGCTTGTATAGCGTTGGCTTTAAAACATATGACGCAATTGACCCAGATCAGTTTGAACGTGTTATTTCTTACTGTGATACAGCCGATACAGGGGCGGACAAACTTTGTAACATCATTGCAGGTGTGATAGATAAATATGCATATGTCTTAGATATCTACTACACAGAAGAGCCAATGGAAGTAACAGAGCCAGAAACAGCTAGGCGACTAGATGTAAATGAAGTACGAGAAGCAGCTTTTGAATCAAACAATGGTGGTCGTGGTTATGCGAGAAATGTTGAACAAAAGTTGAAAAAGCGCAAAAATCGAAAGTGTCAAATAACCTGGTTTCATCAATCCAAAAACAAAAAAACTCGCATTCTTGTAAATAGTTCCAATGTGACAGAGCAAGTAATTATGCCTGAAGGTTGGGATAAGAAATGGCCTGAGTATTATAAAGATATGATGCGTTATCAACGGAAAGGCAAGAACGAGCATGACGACGCACCAGACGCAACAACAGGTTTAGTTGAGGTCATTAACGGTGATGTCAAATTAAAACGAAAGGCCAGAGTTGTCAATCGTAAATTGCTTGGTTTGTAAGGAGGAAGTATCGTGATAAAAGTGAGTCCAGGCACAGAGCCTACAGCAAAATTAGTCAAAAAAATCATCAAGAAATTTCGAACTGAAGATCTTCCTCGCCTGCAAAAGCTTGAGCAATATTATCAAGTACAAAATGATATATTAGGCAGACAATTAAATCCTGAAAAGCCAAACAATCGTATTGCACATGGATTTGCTAAGTACATTACAAATATGGCGACAGGTTTTTTCATGGGCGAAGGACTTCGTTTTGATACGGATGACCAAGAGTATAAAGAAGCACTCGAAAAAGCTCTAGGGGAACATGCTGAAGAAACAAATTTCGAAATAACAAAAGAGATGTCCAAAAAAGGCCTTTCCTTCGAACTTTTATATATGAATGAAAATAGCGAGATTCGTACTAAGTATTTTAAGGCAGAGGACTTCATCCCTGTTTATTCTACATCTGTTAGTGAGTTTTTAGAATTTGCCATACGCACATGGCAAGAAGAAGATTTACTTACAGGTAAAACAGTTGCTTATGCTGCTGTCTATACTAAAACAGAAATTATCACGTATCGTCAGAAACCGGATAAAAAGTATGAGGAAATTGATCGGGAGCCGCATAAATTCGATGATGTACCTGTGTTGATTTACTGGAACAACGAAGAGGCAAAAGGTGACTATGAGGACGTGCTCACCATGATCGATGCCTATGATAAAGCTCAGTCAGACACAGCTAATGACTTTGAGTACTTTACAGATGCTTATCTGGTTATTGCTGGCGCAGCAGGTGGACTTGAAAACATTAATGATGATGATGAAGAGGGTAGAAAGGCTGCGCGAACATTTCGTGAACAACGTATTTTGTTTACTGATGAAAAAGGTCAGGCACAGTGGCTGATTAAACAAGTGAATGACACCGCTGTAGAAAATTATAAAAATCGTATTTATAACGATATTTTCTTCCTATCACTTGTTCCGGCATTGACGGATGAAAGCTTCGCAGGTAATTTAACAGGGGTTGCGATACGTTATAAGTTGATCGGCTTGGAACAGTTGGCAGCCATCAAAGAATACAAATTTTTACCCGCCTATAAGAAAAAGATTCGTTTAATTACGCGAATGCTCAATTTGAAAATGAATCGCAGCTTTGATCCATCAGAGGTTGAAATTTATTTTGATCGTAACATGACGGACAACTTGAAGGAATTAGCAGAGATTGCCGCATTGCTAGACGGTATTATCAGTGAAGAGACGCAACTTTCATTGTTGCCTTTTGTAAAAGATAGACAAGAAGAGCAACAGCGTGTGCTGAAAGATCGTGTGAAAAAGATGGATTACGATAAGTTGGGTGATATCGATCTTGATAAGGTAGGCAAGTATGTCACAGGTCGATGAACAATATTGGCTAAAACGTCTCTTATATGACAGTGCCAAAGTGTATAATTTTGCGGAAGGGCAACTTGGCAAGCTACGCCGTGAGTACGTTAAAGCGATTAAACAAATTGACAAAGATCTACGCACAGCAAAACACACCGAACGGCTAGAGAAATTAAAAGCTAGATTACTAGAAGAAATTGATCGACTCTTTGAATATGAAGAGTCATTGACAGAAGCAACGCTGCTACAAGTTTATGAGGATGGCTTTTATCGATCTGCATACAATGTACAACAAGCACTTGGCTATGGCACAGGTGCTATTTTTATGGCACCAAGTGCAGCAGAAGTGGCTATCGGCGTGGCATGGAGTGGTAAAAACTACAGCGAACGCATATGGCAACATCGTGATGTACTAGCGAAAAAAATCGAGCAAATCCTCACCAAAGGTACTATATTAGGTAGCTCCAATGCGCAGATGGCGAAGCAATTAGCACAAGAAATGAATAATACCTTTTCTAATGCTGCACGGCTAGTTAGGACTGAGACGAATTATATTCATAACCAAGCGAGTAAACAAAGCTATGAAGCATTGGGATTAGAACAGTATCAGTTTTTAGCTACGTTGGATTTACGTACGAGTAAAATATGTGCGTCACTTGATGGTAAGAAGTTTTATCTGAAGGATGCACAAGCAGGACTCAACTATCCTCCCATGCATCCAAATTGTCGTTCTACTACAATACCTGTTGTTGAATATGATGCAGAGGAAGTACGTTTGGCTAAAATCAATGGCACATATTATGAAGTACCTGCATCAATGACTTATGAACAGTGGTATCAAAAATATGTAAAAGCAGCTTAAAAGTTAAATTGGTAAGAGACCTTCTAAAGCATCTATAAGATGTCTGATTGGTAATTGGGTAAAATTGTGCTAATGTAAAATTTGCAAGCAAAATAAAGGCGATTAAAGCCGTTTTAAAGTGCATATGAACGCAAGAGACCTATCGAAAATGACAGGTCTCTTTTTTGTGCTCTTTTTGAGGGAGGTGAAAAGGATGAATTTTGATTTGAGCATTTTTAACACAACGGTCATCCCAGCCATTATTTTTATCATTTGGATTGTTATTCAGGTTGGCTTACCTAAAAAGTATGCGCCTGTTGTATCACTTATATTAGGGGTGGCAGCAGGATTAGTTTTTGTAGGTTTATCACCAGAGGGATTTGTAGCGGGTGTACTTCTAGGTGCAGCTGCCGTAGGTTTCCACTCTGGCACTAAAAACGTAATCGAAGGAGGAACAAATAATGTTCGTAAATGATGTACCTAAAATGCTATTACCGTTAAATATTCAATATTTGGCAGACGATCCACCAACTGATGATCTACAAGACTCACTAGTATCGAATGAGGGAGATCCAGTTACTTACACAGAGGAAGATTTTCAAAAGCGTCTTCAGGAAGAGGTTGCTAAAGCTACTACTAAACATGCAGATGATCTGGCAGCTGCACGAACTGAAGCTGAGAAACTAGCAAAAATGAATGCGGATGAGAAAGCTAAATATGAATTAGAAAAGCGCGAACAGGATCTTGCTGCTAAAGAGCAAGAGATCGCGGCCCGTGAACTGCGATCTGAAACGTTAAGTATGCTTGCGGATAAAAAATATAACTTGCCTGCCGAAGTCATTGATATTGTGCTTGGCGAGAATGCGGAAACAACTATTAAAAATATTGAAACGTTTAAAGCAGTATTTGATGCTGCGGTACAAAAATCAGTTGAGGAGCGCCTTGCTGGTAAATCGCCAAGTACAGGTACAGGTGGGGCAGGTAAAGGTACAGAAGAACAAATTCGAGAACAATTTGCAAACGGACTGAAGGGAGTATACTAATATGTCAAATACAATTGCCTATGCCTCCATTTTTCAGGAGGAGCTGGATAAACAAATGCTTGTCGGTGCAACGTCTGGTTGGATGGAGCCAAATTCTAGTTTGGTCAAATATTCAGGCGGTAATGAAGTGAAAATTCCTAACATCATGATGGATGGATTAGGGGACTATAATCGTAGCGACGGTTTTGTAAAAGGTTCTGTCAACACGACTTGGCAAACACATGAATTGACGCAAGATCGTGGGCGTACTTTCTCCATTGATTCTATGGATGTAGACGAATCTAATTTTGTAGCAACAGCAGGGGCAGTGATGGGTGAATTTCAACGTACGAAAGTAATCCCCGAAGTTGATGCTTATCGTTATTCTAAAATTGCAGCACTTGCCATTGCAGGTGATAAGGCATCCGGTGGATATACAGTAGCAGAAGCTACGATTTTAAATAAGCTATTAGCAGATATCGCAAACTTGCAAGATACAATTGGTGAGGGTGATCCACTTATTTTAACACTTCCGTTTACGGTGGCTGCCTTGCTTGATGCGAACACTACTATCCAAAAGCGCATGGATGTTATTGAATTTGAACAAGGTGGCATAAAGACAAAAGTGAAATCTTTAGATGGCCATCCAATCATCCGTGTCCCTTCAGCTCGCTTGAAAACAGCATATGAATTCTTAGATGGAGAAACGGCTGGTCAAGAGGCCGGTGGCTTTAAAGTGGCTGCGGGTGCAAAGGACATTAACTGGATTATTAGTACACGTAATGCACCGATCGCCATTTCGAAAACAGATAAACCACGTATTTTTGACCCAAACACAAATCAGCAAGCGGATGCATGGAAAATTGACTATCGTAAATACCATGATTTATGGATTCCTACGAACAAGCTCGCTGGTGTGTTCGTAAACGTCAAGGAGGCACTATAATGCGCTACATTTTGCAAAAGCTGAATGTAGTCAAAACTGTCGAAAGAGCGGATCAGCGTGACGCTCTTTTGGCAAAGGGGTTTGTGGAAGTGGTGGAAAAGAAATTACCTACTAAGTCAAGCAGCAAACAAGCCGAAAAAGCGGATGGTGAAGCTACATGAAAACAGTTCTCGAACGTGTGAAAATTCGTTTAGGTATTCCAGTGGATGATGGACAATACGACACGCTGCTCATCATTCAGATTGAGGACGCAGAAAGCTTCTTTAAAGAGTATTGCAAGCGGCGTGATGTTCCACTACATGCACAGCACCTTGTCGAAAAGCTTGTTGTGGAGTTGCGAGAAAGTCACGGTGGAGTGCAAAGTGAAAAAATTGGTGACACGAGTACAACCTACTTTGAAAGTATTGTATCAGACGAACTTAAACGCCAGTTGAATCGATATCGCAAGACACTCGTGCTATAGGAGGTGAAGCACATGAGGCGCAATCGTTTAGCTGAACGGTACTATACAGACAAAGCAACAATCATGCGATCCGATAATTATGTGACATCGGAAGGTGAGACAAGGCTTCAACCATTAGCTATTGTCCATCATGATGTGCCGTGTCGTATTTCGCAACAAGTGTTACCTACCAACTCTCAGACAGATGCAGCCAATGAGATACGATATGAAACAAAACTATTTATTTCACCTGAGATAGAGATATTCCAGGGTGATGCCATATCCATAACAAGAGGTTCTTCCACCAAACATTACAAAGCGGGAGAGCCTTTTTTGTATGGGCGGCATCAGGAGATTAGCTTGCAACGAAGGGAACGAGCATAATGTTTGAATTTAGCGAATTTAGAAATCTTACAGATCGCTTCGAAACAGCAATTAATAGTGCTCAGGTAGAAGCCTTTATGCGAGAATGTTTACTCGATTTAGCTAAAAAGCTTTGGCGTAAAACCAGAACGAAGACACCTGTGAATACAGGTTTACTAAGAGGAAAGTGGGAAATTGGTTCCATTACTAAGCAAGGTCATATTTACGAAATTGAAGTATTTAATGATGAGGAATATGCCGAATTTGTAGAGAATGGTTTCAAATCCCACTGGGTTCCAGGTTATTGGGAAGGAAATCAATTTGTTTATGATAAAGATGCAAAAACAGGTATGCAGGTAGGTACTCCAGGGGGATTTGTGCAAGGGAGATTTATGCTGAAACTCTCTGAGCAAGAGTTGGAGCGTGAAATGGATCGCTTTTTACAACGTAAGCAAGAGGGATTTTTAAGGGCATTGTTAGGAGGCGAATAGCGTTATGACACCTACGCCTATATCTTTCAATACTGTGAGAAAAGCTGTCACCTCCAAATTAAGTGCTCACTTCCATCATCATAACTATCGAATCTATGGGGAAGAAATTGAACAGGGCTTTCAGGAACCTTGCTTTTTTATCAAGATGTTCCCTGTAGAGCAAACACAAATATTGGGCAGGCGGTATGCTAGGCAGCATTTATTTGATATTCATTACTTCCCAGCAACAGATTATATGAACGATGAAATGCATGATATGGCGGAACAACTTTATGAAATTTTAGAATATATTTCAGAACCACCAATACGAGGTACAAAAATGAAGCACGAAGTCCATCAGGATGTGCTTCATTTTTTTGTGGAATATAACTTCGATGTGTATAAACCAATCGAAGAAATCAAAATGCAAACACTGGAGGGCGTTGATTTTGACACAAGAGACAACAAACAAAACGGCGAAGCAACCGGGGAATAAAAAGTTCTCCAAGGTTGCTTTTTTAGAGTCCGCTTCTTCCACCAAAGCCCGACTGGAGTATGAGGTAGTGCTTGAAGATGGTAAGAGCTATACCAAAAGTGAAGCGGATAGACTTGTCGATGAATGGAAAAAGAAAGGAGTGGAGGTTTAATGGGCGGTATTTGGGAAACGCAAAACAAGGTACGGCCAGATGCGTACATTAACTTTGAAACCAATAGTCTTAATACAATGGGTTTGGATTCTAATGGTGCGCTAGTGATACCTGTAATGTTCGATTGGGGTGAAGTAGGAAAATTTATTAAGCTCTCCTCTAACACCAAATTCCGAGCTGTATTTGGTAAATCACTCGACGCTATTTTACCAGTTCGAGAGGCATTTAAAGCTACTAGTAACATCTTTCTTTACAACTTAAATGGAGTAGGTGAGAAAGCAAAGGCAACTGCTGAAAGTTTTACTGTAACTGCAAAATATGGGGGTATAGACGGTAACAAGATTCATGTAACTGCAACAGTAGGGTTAGATGATTCTACAACAGTAAAAACATATTTCGATGCTACCCAAGTGGGGGTGCAAAAGGTAGCTACTTTTGAAGAGTTGCAATCAAATGATTATGTTATGTTTAGTGGTTCGTTACCAACAGGAGATGCTACTTTGACATTGACTGGTGGAACAACAGTAGCAGCAACAAATGAATCAATATCGGAATTTGCATCTTCCTTGGACACTTTAAATTTTAAAGTTGTAGCATATGGTACGGACGATAGTACCACTAAGGCTTTACTTTCTTTAAAAGCCAAAGAATTTCGCGAACAGGTTGGAAAACGTGTTACTTTTATTACCAATAATTACAATGCAGCAGACCATGAAGGTACGGTATCTATTAAGAATGGGGTAACACTTGAAGGTGGGGAGGTATTAACTGCCAAAGAAGCGGTTTACTGGTTTGGAGCAGCGTTTGCTGCAGCCACGGTAGGTTCACTCACTTATGCAAAGTATCCAGGTGCAATTGAAGCAGAAGCAATGACTAATGATGAAATCATCCAAGCGTTACGAGATGGCCATATTGTGTATTCAGTTGACGATGGAGAGGTTGTCGTTGAACAAGATATCAATACTTTCCGATCCTTTACAGAAAAGAAAAACCAAGATTTCCGTAAGGGTAAAATCTCTCGGGGCATGGACATCATTCATAACAACATTCGACATATTTTCCGTAAGTACTTTATTGGGAAAATAAATAATGATCCAGAAGGGAATGGCCGTGATTTATTTAAGAAACAGATTATGAAATCAGTACTTGATCCATATAAAAGAATGGGTGTCATCAATGCATATTTACCAGAAGATATTTTAATCGAACAAGGCGACGAAAAAGATGCAGTCTATGTAGACTTGGGCATTACATTTGTGGATGCAATGGAAAAATTATATATGCGTGTCGAATGCAAATAAGAAGGGGGTAAGACGCAATGGCAGCAAACGTTATGCAAACAAAAGACGCCATGTCCTCACGTGAGGGCTTGGTGTTTATTAATATTGATGGTCAAACGTTCGAATTTGCAGAAATTCTAAAATTTAAAGCAGAAGTAGAATATAACAAGGTGGAAGTAAAACGTCTAAATGCTCGCATGGAAGGTTCGAAAATTGTTGGAGCTAAAGGTGTTGGAGAGATGACTATGTACTATCATCGTCCAGAAATTCGCGCCATGGCTTCGGATTATTTGCGCTCAGGTAAATCACCAATGTTTGATGCAACAATCGTCAATGCTGATATTACAAGCGCTGCTGGTAAACAGACCGTTGACGTTCGTAATATCGTGCCGAATAAAACACTATTAACAATGCTAGATGCAGATAGTGCGGACACGTTGAAGGACGAATTCCCATTCACTTTTGATGATTTTGAAATCTTAAACCAATTCAATGTTATCCAATAGGAGGAACTTTTAAATGAGTAATTTTAAAGCTTTTATGAAAGAAAATGTACGTCAAGCAGATCCAGTAGAATTGAAATTAGAAAGATTTACAGAACCAATTAAACTGCGTCCTTTAACATCTGCGGAGTCAGATTTAATTAATGACCGCTGCTTTAAAAATAAGCCAGGTAGAAAGGGGCGCCAAGAGCGTGTGTTTGATCCGGTAGCTTATAACCGTGGAATTAGTGTTGCTGCGATTATTTATCCGGATTTAAATGATACCGAGTTACAAAAATCATATGGAGTAAAAGGTGCTGAGCAGTTGTTTGGTGCAATGTTCTGGGTTGGAGAAGCATCTCAAATCTCTGAAAAAGTATCAGAGATTAGTGGTTTAGATCATGCTTTAGAAGATGAGGTAGATGAAGCAAAAAACTAATCCAGGGCGGTGAGGATGAAAGAGATGGCTTGGCATTTTATGCACATGTAGCTCTTCATCGTTTCAATATACCGCCCAGTCAGTTTTTAGGTATGAATCGCAAAGAGCAAGCTTTTATGATTGCTAGTATGGATATTGAACTAGAAAAAGAAGCAGAAGCTGCTACAAAAAATAAGTAATCAAAAGTCATAATATGAAAATAGTAATAGAAATCCCTCGATTATCCATGTATATTTATGGATAGGGAGGCGAATTTTTATGAAAAAGTTTTTTAAGTTTGGTTGTGGCGGTATTGTTGCTTTAATTGTACTATTGATCATTGTAGGTGCTTTAGTGGGCGAGGATAACAAGGATTCATCAAATAAAGAAAAAGTACCTGCTTCAACTACTGCCAGTGATGAAGGTAAGAAGGATCAACCTGTAAAAGAAGAAATTGAAAAAGTCGGAATTGGTGAAGAACTCACGGTAGGTAAAGTAACTTTTAAAGTCAATTCAATGGAAGAAGTGAATGAAATCAGTGCTGCAAACGGCTATATGAAATATAAACCTGATGCAGAAGGTGCTGTTTTTTTAAATGTAAATGTAACTGTGCGTAATGATGGTACAGAATTAATTAATACGGATTCAAGCTTCTTTAAACTAATTGCTGCAAACGGTGCTGAGTACTCTCCTTCTTCAATTATTGTAGCGGATGATAAGTATTTTGCGTTTGAAGGAATTAACCCAGGACTTGCCTTGACTGGAAATGTGGTATTTGAAGTGCCACCGGGATTAACAGGGCTGGATCTACAAGTGCAAACAGGTTTTTGGGGTACTGAAACAGGTACTATTAAGCTAAATTAAATTACTTATAAAGTCACTCATTTGGGTGGCTTTTTATTATGCTCTTTGGGAGGGAGATATATGTCTGTACGTACATCAATGTCTCTAACGGACAGAATGACAGGCACATTGCAGAGTATCATGAGAGCTATGAATAGCACCATACGCACTATGGAACAAATGAATACGACTTCCAATCGAGCCATGGATATGCATAGCTTACAACGGGCTAGACGTGATATAGAGAATGCGCAATCGGCTTTAGCTAGATTGCAAGAAAGTGCAAGGCAAGCAGGCAGGGAAGGTGAAAACGCTGGTAATCGTATTCATAGGAGTTTCGAAAGAACTAGTTCTGGAGGAATACCAGCCGCCACAAATAGTGTAGGGAGATTTTTGGGTAGACTCGCAGGTATTGCTGCGGCCATTATTTCAGTTCAGGCATTAGCTGCAGGATTTCAAAAATTAGCAGATGCATCAGATGCGTATAGTAATACAAATGCACGACTGGCTAATATTAATGATAATTCACAAACGCAAGCAGAGTTACAGGATAAAATTTATAGAGCTGCACAAAGAAGTCGCAGTGCGTACAATGATACGGCAGCCAGTGTGGCAAAGCTAAATCTTCTTGCGCGTGATGCTTTTTCAAGTAATAACGAAGCGATTCGATTTACAGAGCTGATGAATAAATCTTTTGCAGTATCAGGTGCATCTACGCAAGAAAAACAAGCAGGTATGTATCAATTAACACAAGCCATGGCGGCAGGTAGACTTCAAGGTGATGAATTCCGTTCTATCATGGAAAATGCACCATTACTTGCACAAGCTATTGCCGATTCAACTGGTAAGAGTATGGGAGATTTAAAGGATATGAGTGCCGAGGGTACCATTACAGCGGATGTTATTAAAAAGGCGTTATTTTCAGCCACAGATGCTATTGAAGATAAATTTAAAAATATGCCATTAACTTTTGCTGATGCCATGACGATGTTCAATAACTGGGCACAAAGAGCATTCGAACCGTTATTTGTACGATTCGCCCAGTTTGTTAATTCTGATGCTTTCGGTGTATTAGCTGGACATGCCATGATATTTGTGAATCTATTTGTATCTGGACTCTCATTTGTATTTGATATGCTGCAAGCCCTTTATAATGCTATTGGTGCTGTCGGTCAATTTATGTATGATAATGCAAATTGGATTGTTCCTATTCTAGTAGTACTTGGTACCATCATTGGTTCAATCGTTGCCATTTTAGCAGCTAAATATGCCATCTTAGGTTTAATCAGAGTGGCTACGATGGCATGGGCAGCAGCTCAATGGGTCGTAAATGCTGCATTTTTAGCCAGTCCGATTACATGGATATTGATTGCCATTATTGCAGTGATTGCATTGGTCGTAATGTCGATGGTAATGTGGGGAGAGCAAACTGCTACGGTTGTTGGTTTTGTAGCAGGTATATTCGCTGCATTAGGTGTATATATACTCAATCAATTCATAAACATAGCAAACTTCCTTACTATATTTGCTGAATTTTTTATTAATTTATTTATAGATCCTGTCTATGCTGTGAAGAAATTATTTTACGATTTAGTTATGATGGTGGTTGATAATATGTCTGCAATGGCAGGTAGTTTTGATAGTGCAGCAACAGTTTTAGGGAATGTTTTTGTAGCAGGAGCTAATATTGCAATAAAAGCCGTAAACGGATTAATTAATTTATTAAATAAAATTCCTGGCATAAATATTGGAACTGTAGGAGAATTACAAGCAGGTAAATCTAATATCGTGACCAAACATTGGAAAAATTTCGTTGCTAACTTGAAACCACCAACTAGCGATAAAAATGTAGTTAGTTTGTCCAAAACAAATCTAATGAGTATCCCGGATGCTTTTAATAAAGCGAGTGAATGGGCCTATAACGGTACGATGAAAGCTGCTGATAAAGTGAGTGGGTTGGTTGATAAAGCCAAAAGTTTGGCTGGTTTAGGTAAAGATGATAAAAACAAAGACAATCCATTCCTCGATCAGGCTAGCTTGATGGATGATGTCATGAAAACAGCACCATCAGAGACAGGGCTAGGGGCTAAAAATGACCCTGACAAGGGAAAACTAAAGGGTGGTAAGTTAGATAAAGTCGATAAAATCGGCAAAGTGGATTTAGCGGATGAGTACCTTGAAATATTCAAGGATATTGCGGAAGGACGGGCGATTAATAATATCATTTCTCTAACGCCGAATCTACAAGTGCAAAATACCTTTGAGGATACAGCAGGTAGCGTATTGGGCAAAGTATTGAATAGGATTGGCGACTTGTCCAATGTAGGTGGTTATGCAGCAAAATTGAATAACTTAGTTTCACAGGCGCTAAATGTACCCACAAAAGATAATATCAATGTATCCAAGGATATACGGGAAAGTGTTGCAGCATCGCCCATTACAAATAACAGCAAGACAGTTGTGCAGCATATTCAAAGTGAGCCGAAGATTGAATTTTCTGGTGATATTCATAAAGATGTCGATTTAGAGGAATTGATGAAAGCGATCATTAAATGGCTGAAGGATGAACAAGATCGCTCCACTGAGGGGGTCTACGAATGATAGGTATCTATCTTAGTGCTAAAAATGATGCGGAAGGCTTTCGTATCCCTATAAACCCCCCAGAACTACCCTTTAAAATTAGTGCAGATGGTGAAGGATTTAAGATTGCTAATACAGGAGCAGTCAATGTACCTAAGCCTATGCAGTTAAAGGAATTTTCTTTTTCATCCTATTTGCCTGCATCAGAAACCCATTATGCAGAAACCCAATTTATAGAGCCTAAAAAATATATTGAGCAGATTGAGAAGTGGATGGCGGAAGAGACAGTCATTCGCTTTATTTTTGTAGGTGGATCTTTCACTGTGAATGAACAGGTAACGGTGGAATCATTTGAATACAAACAACAATATGGAACGGCTGATGTAGATTACACAATCTCTTTTAAAAAGTATATGCCATTTGGGTTTAAAAAGATGGAAGTCGTTAAAAAGAAAGCAGCAACTGTAAAATCGGTTGATAAAGATAAAAAATCATCAGAACAAGTAGTTAAAAAGGAACCTCCCAGGGAGAATCCTAAGCCAGTACCCCAAACATACAGTTTGGTAAAAGGTGATTCATTGTGGAAGATTGCCCAAAAGTATACAGGGAATGGCGCTAACTATAAAGCATTGCAATCACTAAATGGTATTAAAGATAGTGATTTGCGGAGACTGCCAATTGGATTAAAAGTAAAAATCCCACCCGAATGGACAGCTAAAAAGTGAGGTGATATACATGGAAGTGTTAATAGATAATCGGGATGGTGCTATCTATGAAGTACCTGTCACTTCTCTTAGTTGGAAAACGGAAAAAAGAGGGAAAGCATCAGAGTTGAATGTATCTATGTTAAATCCTGAGCCATTAAAGAATAAAGTAGTTTCAGGTGCAATAGTACGTGTAACAGACGGTATGCACAAAATTTTTTATGGTTATTCATTCAAGGCGGAATTTGGAAAAAGTAGTGAATTTAAAATTACAGCCTACGATCAACTAAAGTACTTTATGTATAATGACACATTTGTATTGAAGTCTATGCCAGCAGAAGCAGCGATTACTCAAATTTGTAATCAATTAGGACGAAAGTTAAGTGCAGTGGCTGCAACAGGCTTTAAAGCACCTGCCATGATAGAAGAGGATAAAAAAGCATTGGACGTCATCATGAAATACATTGATTCTGCCATTGTAGCAACTAATCAAAGCTTTGTTTTCATGGATAACTTTGGTGCGTTAGGTTTGCATAATATTAAGGATTTAGTGATTGACCCTACAACTTTTTATATAGGTGAGGAAAGTTTACTGTATGACTTTGATTATTCTGTTTCTATTGAAGATAGTTATAATCGCATAAAACTCGTATTAGATGATAAAGAGAAGTCCAAACGCAGAGTGTTTATCGCACAAGATAGTAATAATATTGCAAAATGGGGAAGATTGCAGTTTTACAAAAAGGTAGACGAAAATATGACATCTGCACAAGTTGAAAGCTTGCTAGATGCTTTACTAACAACGCATAACAAAGAGAAAAAAGAACTATCTTTGAAGTGTTTGGGTGACTGGCGGGTACGAGCAGGGAAGATGGTATTTATTTTTATCGAAAAATTAGGTTTGAAGAAATTATTTCTTGTAGAGGCTTGTACACATGACTGGTCCCCAAATGTGCATACAATGTCTTTGGATTTGAAGGTGATTTCATGAGTTTATTAGATTTAATCAAAACGACCGCAATGGCTGCCTTTCAAGCGTCAAACCCTGTTAATATTTTAGTAGGGGAAGTCATTGAATCTAAACCACTCAAAATAGAAGTCCATGCCAAGCTCATCTTAACAGATGAGTTTTTGCTTGTTGCAGAGCACTTAACAAAGCATGAGCGTGTGGTATCAGTTCGATACAAGTATCCTGAGCATTTCTCAGAAGAGCAAATCGGTGATGCATCCAAAGAAGCAAGATCTGCACGAAAAAACATTGGTGATCCAGCATCCAATCCATATGAAAATTACACAATGAACTATGCAAGGCTTACCATTGAGGATGGATTAAAGGTAGGCGATAAAGTAGTGTTGCATCGGGTGCAGGGTGGTCAAAGATATTTTGTATCAGACAGATATAAAGAGGGGGATAAAATATGGTAGTACCTACAGATGGCATATCAATTACGCCAGATATTGAAGTGATGGAAGCAGCGCAATTACCTACGAGAACCTATAAACTAGATTTTGTGAAAGGACGCTGCGGGGGGTTTATTGATAGTCAGAAGGCAATGGAACAAGCCATTTTTAAAGTATTAAATACAGTGCGCTTCAAGCATCTGATTTATTCGGACGATTATGGCTTTGAAAATATGATTGGTCAAGATGAGTTATATGTACGCGGTGATTTAGGTAGACGCATTCAGGAAGCCTTGTTACAAGATGAACGTATTACAAGTCTATCGAATTTTTCCCTAGAATTTACTACGAAAGAGGATGTATTGGTTACATTCGTAGCCCATACTGTTTACGGAGATGTACAGCTACTGAAGGAGGCGGTGAGACTTGCTTGAATATTTGGAAGCTCAAACCTTTGAAAAAATAATATCAGAGTTGCTTGACCGTGTTCCAGATGATGTAGACAAGCGGGAGGGAAGCGTCATTTATGATGCACTTGCCCCTACAGCACTCATACTTGCTGAAACATACTGGGATATGGCGGTGCTCTATCGTCGTACTTTTGCGACTACAGCGGATGGCATTGATCTTGAAAAGCGAGTAAATGAATTTGGTGTAGAACGTAAAAAGGCAGGGAGAGCAATACGACGAGCTATCTTCACTGATCGAGATGGACAGCCCCTGCAAGTTGCTTTAAACAGTCTTTACAGATTAGACGATTTGGTTTATCAAGTAATAGAAAACCTTACATTAGGGGAATTTAAAGTAGAGGCACAAACGGCTGGGGCTGTAGGGAACAGAGATTATGGTGAATTACTTCCTGTGGAAGTGAATAATAAATTAGGAAAAGCGATACTAGCAGATGTCCTTGTGCCTGGCGAAGATGAAGAGTCTGATGAGTCGTTATATCAAAAGTATTTAGAGCACATCAGAGATAAAGCATTTGGAGGCAATCGAGCTGATTATCGCAAAAAAGTTAGAGCTATACAAGGAGTAGGGGGCTTGCGACTAAGACGCGCTCCGTATGGTGGTGGTACGGTAAAGGTTATTATTATTGACTCGGATCTCAATGCACCCACACCTGAATTTATTACACATGTCCAAGAAACTATTGATCCTGTTGAATTTAAAGGGGATGGATATGGAACTGCGCCGATCGGTCATAATGTTACTGTTGAGGGTGTAGGGGAAGCTGGCATTACAATTGAATGCGAGCTTATTTTAAATGGTGTGACAATTGGACAAATTCAAGCGCAGGTCAATGAAATCCTAGAAGGATATTTCTTAGAACTACGTGCAAATTGGTATAAAGATTTAGATATCAATATACGTATCACACATATTGAATCAAGAATCTTAGAGATTGATGGCATCGAGGATATTACTGTCACACGATTAAATGGAGCAGAGAACAATATTAACTTATTTGAGGAAATACCTATAATCTCAGAAATTATATTGAAGGAAGTGGCTGCATGAGCAATGATTTCATGAATGAGCTTCCAGCGTATTATCATAATATTAGAGAGTTTCAAGAGTTGTCTGAAACAGTCGTAAAGGACTGGAATAAACTCGATGAAGCTCTTTTTGGTGTTGAGGATGATCAATTTATATTAACATCGAGTGAGGCTGCGATTACAATACGAGAAAAGGATTTTGGTATTCGTCCTGACGTTCAATACGAATCTTTAGTGTTCAGGAAACTTAGATTACTAGCTCGGATGCAAGAAAATGCACCACAAGTATTAGAGTATTTAATAAAAATACTTACAGATTTATTGGGTGAAAACAATCATCAAATTCTATTGGATACCGATAACTACGAAATGGAGGTTGCTATCGAAGTTGGACAAGTAAATTATTACAACGAAGTCGTACGGATTGTAGAACGTATTGTACCGTTAAATATAGATTTAATGACAACAATACTGGCTTTAAGAGATTGCTTAATGATTCTCTCAGGCACATATGGATGGAATTTTAGTAATCGGATATGTGGACGGTTTAAAACAGCCTCCAAGCCAGCCATTATAGGTAAAGAGCAGTTGAGTGTACGAGATGAATCGTATACTTTTTTAGTGTCTGCACGTACTTGCGGGCAATTTAGAGCAGGAGGGAGTAGAGAATGAACGAGATACAACCGTTACTGGTACAACTTACAGAAGATTTTTTAAATAATTTAGTAGCTGGAGCGAAGGTGACTATTGATGGTGTAGTTTACGACAAGCCTATAACTCATACTAGCACTCGTTATGGCTTACGCAAATATATTAAACTGACAAACGAACAGGGCTTAATTACACGTGCTGCATTAGTGGATACGCATGGCCGAGAACTATATGTAAAAGAAATGCATTATCAAAAAGACTCGCAAGGTTATGCAATTGCATTTCCATTGCAACTCGAAGTGAAGGAGGCGAAAGTAAGTGACTGAATTGATGACAGGGGAAATTCCTTTAAATTTTAAAACTAATCCATACACACGTGTGGAGTGGGAAGATGATTTAAAAGACCCGAATACAGGAGAAGTGCTAGAACAAGGTACGATATTCTGGGCGGAGTACGGGAACAATTTAGAGTGGGGAATATACAATGCTTTTCGCTTTATAGGTGAAGTATACCGTCAGCAGGAGCGTATGCGAGTACAGCTTGAACTGGATGGGCGTGTACCTGGTAATTCAGGAACTTTTGCAGACGTGTTAGATGGCAGCACAAATAAAATCAGCCTGGATAAAGCGATGACAGATATTATCGAAGCTGTTACAGCTAGCACAACTACTTTAAAAGTGGCCAGTGTAGAAGGATTCACAGCTTTTACACAGGTCACTATTTTTGATGATGAACACATCGAGGACGTTGTGATCACAGCAGTTGGTACGGATAAAATTACAGTTCAAGCCCTTAAAAACTCTTACAAAAAAGGTGCTAAAGTAGCTCGCAGTAATGTCTCAATTGATACGGTCAATGCTGAAATGGGTGTCGGTGATTGGCAGACTTTCAATGTTGAATTAGTGGAGGTGGTATAAGGATGGTGAAATATTATTATGATAAGTTTACGGCAATAGGCAATACATCTTATGTAGAGCCTGGTTGGGTATCTCAAGGCAATGATTATTCACCACGATATTCCGATTTAGCTAAAACATATAGCTGGCATTCTAACACAGGGAAATTCACGACTAATGGTGATTTTTATGCGAGTGGGACAATGGTACCTACTGGTGCAATAGGGTATAGATTGTCGGGAACTGTACTGTATAGATATTCTAAGACAGATGGAAGTAGTCTTGCGGAATACTCTTCAAACGCTTCTGCTAGTACAAAAGATTCTAACTCCGCTAGCATAAACACATCCTATAGCAAAGGCTCGCTAGTACAAGCAGGTATTGCAGCAGAGGATGGTACGTACCCAGCAAACGGACGACATACCGACGGGTATTGGTACGTGAAAGGAACACTTGTATCCACACAAGAGGGAGAAATTGTTGCGGGTAATACATGGTCAGCGTTGAACCCCATATCTAAAAAATTAGTGCGTTTAGATAATGGTTGGCTGGTTGCGGCTGCCGTATACCAAAACAACTACATCTATATTATGGTATCAAAGGACAACGGGGTAACGTGGGCATTAAAAGGTAGCATTAGTAATGGCGCTGTACGTGATGTGTCATTAGTTGCTGTAGGTAACGACGCCGTATTCTCGTTCTCTAATGGGACGTCAATTATGTTATACAAATGGGCGTCAGCTACAGAGGGGCAACCTGTATTTTTAGGGCAGCTAGGCAATACTGCGACTGTGCTTGAAACAGGCATATCGTTTTTCTGGGATGCTACACGTAAAATCCTACATGTAGCGTATGCAGGGACGTACGGCTCTAGTTACGCCATTTATTACGCGGCAATCACAAATGACCTAAAGACGTTTAGTACGCCCCGCGCAATTGGGGGTATTAATAGTAGCGGTATGTACCATTCAATGCCTACAGTGTTAGTTGACGTTAATAAGGGTTATGTATATCTTATTGCGCGATACTTGGGATCGTCTATGTATTCTATTGTAACAGCGCGTAGTGTCGACTATGGGACTACATTTAATGGGTTTAATACTTCTATCTATGGTAGCGTGGCAGGTTATAGTTGTGATTACCCACAAGCTGTTATAGACAATTATGGGCGTCTACATGTCGCATTTCATCTTAGCGAAGCGTCCAACCCTACTAACCATACGCTGTATAGATACAGTGACGACGGTTTGACATGGCGTGGAAGTATAACACCATTACGAACAGATAACAACATGCAATACCCTGTACTGACTGTGGACAAGGGTAACAATGCATTTATATTTGGGACCACGAACACTGATAAGAACCTTGTGGTGTATACATCAACAGATCGCGGAGGTAACTGGAGTCAAACAGCGAAAAGCGTAAAATTGGACGCGCGACAAGCACACCCGTTATATGACCAAACGTTTAAGTTAACGTTTGATGTAAATGATATAATGCCTATCATGTATAAAACGCTGGGTTCACCTGTGGGGTTATATTATACAGGTCAAATAACAACTAATAGAAAACCGTCGATTACGGTAATTTCGCCATCTAACAATCAAACACTATACGAAAACGATACAATAAACATCTCAGGTGATGCCTACGATGCAGACAAAGATCAATCAGTAACAGTTTTCTACCAAATTAATGGGGAGCAAAGAAAGGTTTTAGCAACCAATGTCAGTCAGACACAAATTACCTTATCTAAGCAGCTCACATTTAAAGATGGAAAACTGTATGATGGCGAAACAGTCCTTACTGGAACGCTTGCCGAAGGGGTAGCACATACGCTAAAAGTTTGGGCAGTCGATAGTGATAATAGCCAATCGGCTACTATTGAACGCACGTTTTATGTTGTGCCTAACCGAGCTCCTGTGCTATCTGTTGATGTTGTTGAGCCTGTAGGTGTGGTTGATACTGACAAATTTAAAATCAGTGGTACTTCATCTGATCAGGATGCAAATTCGAGTGTTAAAGTTTCAAGAAAAATAAACGGTGGGGATCCTGTCGAAATTTATAGTGGTTCAGGTGGAGAGTGGGAGTTTGAAATATCACTTTCACAACTTATAGTAGGTGAAAATGTCATCGTTATTGAAGTAATTGATAACTATGGTGCTAAGACAAGTAAGACAATAAAACTAAAGAAAAATGAAGTGAAAACGCCTATTTTGCATGCTGTGGCGAGGTACAAGATTACACCTCCTGCTGGATCTGCAAAGGGCGTTTTATTGTGGATTCAGCGAGATATCGACCTCGATTTAACCGCAGAGTTGTCTATGACACTGCAAGGTGAGCAGGAGCAATATGTGACGCTCACAGCTGACCATACCGCCCCAGTCACGCTAGGCATCGTTGAGGACGAGTTCTATCACGAAGCAGACGAACAAAAAGATAATATTATCTTAAAACTATCAACTACTCGTCCAAGCGCTGATGTGGACCACAAAATACAGCTCATTTCGGGGGTGCTTGAATAATGTTGCGGAGAAAAAGACTTGAAGATGGCACTTTTGGAGAGTTAGAAAAGCTAGGTAATGGTCTAACGACAGACGAACAAGTCATGTCATTAGGTGCTCAGCTGGCGCAAGAAAAAATCAAGAATATGCAGAAGGACATGCTCATTAATAGCTTGGGTGCTACAGTAACACAGCTCAAATTCGAGGTTATGTCCATGAAAGGGGGTGGGGAATAGTGCAATTTTGGCAAATCGCATTCATGTATAAATGGGTGACAGCTGAACAATTAAAACTAGCTGTTAAGACTGAAGCAAATCCATTTGGGGAGATTACACCAGCACAGTACAAAGAAATCACAGGGCAAGAATTTTAATAATCCCAAGCGCTTAGGCTTAGGATTTTAAAGGATGTGTTTTTATGACGTATCCTTTTTAATTTGTGAAAAAAGGAGATGCCTATGAGTAAAATTATTGATATATCACATCATCAAGGTGATATTGACTGGTCTAAAGCAAGCAAAGAGGTTAGTCTAGCTATTATACGAACTCAATATGGTACAAGCACTATTGATCGTAAATACAAACAAAATATAGCTGGCTGTCAAAGATATAACGTACCATATGGTGTATACATCTATGTGACATTTAAAAATGCGGCTGAAGCATTGGTGCAAGCGAAAGATTTCTATAACCGAGCTTATGTACACAAACCGTTGTTTTATGTGGTGGATGTGGAAGAAGCATTCGGTGCAAGTGTCCAAAATATTGTAAGTGGTACACAAACATTTATTGATTACTTAAAAAGCAAAAATGTCAAAGTAGGATTATATACAGGACATCATTTTTATAAACCATACCAGATAGATACTATAAAAAATTATGATTTTTTATGGATACCGCGCTACAGTGGAACAAATGCGCCAGGTAAAAAGCCTGCTTATCCGTGTGATCTGTGGCAATTTACTGATAAGGGCAGTGTGCAGGGCATCAGAGGTAATGTGGATTTAAACATGCTAAATGGTTCCAAGCCTCTAACTTGGTTCACTAATACAAATAATGAGGAGGGATTAACCATGTCACAGTACAATGAGCTAAAGCAGGAAATTACAGCCTTAAAAAGCTTGCTTGCTGGAAAGGCTAGCTTTCAATCGAATCAAAATGTGGGTACATCTCATAAGGGGGCGTGGGAATGGGCGATTAAGGAAGGGCTGATTCATGGAGATGGTACAAGTATGAATCCAGCAGGCGTGCTGACACGTGAACAAATGGCGACCATACTCAAACGTTATTACGATAAATTTATTAAGTAGCATGAACCTACTCTTTAAAGCAGCTTTAATGAGGCTTTAAAGAGTAGGTTTTTTTTTTGCAAAGTATAAATCAAAATTTTGCAAGATTGCATGCGAAGCTACAAATTGG
>Ga0213820_1000357_pt1 | contig 36648 bp, 33 predicted proteins | sample MC6MC0910MG_FD_179889 | JGI IMG/M metagenome (GOLD analysis project Ga0213820, IMG submission 179889) | Enriched soil aggregate microbial communities from Iowa State University, Ames, United States - MC6-MC0910-MG | ecosystem: Environmental > Terrestrial > Soil > Unclassified | place: USA: Iowa... | reverse complement strand
CATATTCTTGAAAGTTAATATGTTTGTTAGATAAATTTTGAGAAACAAAGTTAAAAATTATTTTAATTAGTGCTTACATTTTTTTACTTTAAACTATTTTTGCAAATTATAAGTTATAAGAAACCAGAATTTATGCAGATTTCAGAAAAGTATAATCCACAGGAGACAGAACAGAAATGGTACAATTACTGGCTGGAAAACAAATATTTCCACTCAGAGCCTAACGAAAAGCCACCTTATACGATTGTAATTCCGCCGCCAAACGTCACAGGAATTCTTCACATGGGGCATATGTTGAATAATACCATTCAAGATGTTTTGGTCCGTCGTGCAAGAATGCAGGGCTTCAATGCTTGTTGGGTTCCGGGAACAGATCACGCTTCAATTGCTACTGAAGCGAAGGTTGTTGCTAAACTGAAGTCTGAAGGTATCAATAAATCTGATATTACCAGAGAAGAATTTTTAAAACACGCATGGGAATGGACCGAAAAATACGGCGGAACAATTCTTGAGCAGCTGAAGAAATTGGGTTGTTCTTGTGATTGGGACAGAACCCGATTCACAATGGAAGAATCTCTTTCTCAGCAGGTAATCAAATCTTTTGTTGATTTATACAATAAAGGACTGATTTATCGTGGTTACAGAATGGTCAACTGGGATCCGGAAGCGAAAACCAATATTTCTGACGAAGAAGTAATCTTTAAAGAGCAAAACGGAAAATTATATTTCCTAAAATATAAAATCGAAGGGACAGAAGAATTCCTTTCGGTAGCTACAACGCGTCCTGAAACTATTTTCGGGGATACAGCAATCTGTATCAATCCTAATGATGAGAGATATGCTCATCTGAAAGGTAAAAACGTAATTGTACCAATTGTAAACAGAGTTATTCCGATTATTGAAGACGAATATGTTGACATTGAATTTGGAACAGGTGCTTTGAAAATTACTCCTGCACACGACATTAATGACTACGAAATCGGACAAAAACATCAGTTGCCAATGATTGATGCTTTAGATGATGACGGAAATCTGAATGAGCACGGATTACATTACGCTGGAAAAAACAGATTTGATGTAAGAAAACAAATAGCAAAAGAATTAGAAGAAAACGATCTTTTGTTGAAAGCAGAAGATTATGTAAATAAAGTAGGAACTTCAGAAAGAACAGGTGCGGTTATCGAGCCTAAAGTTTCTGTTCAGTGGTTCTTAAAAATGTCTGAAATTGGAAAACCAGCTTTAGATGTTGTAATGGATGATGAAGTAAAATTCTATCCTGAGAAATTTAAAAATACCTACAAACACTGGATGGAAAACATCCGTGATTGGAATATTTCTCGTCAGCTTTGGTGGGGACAGCAAATTCCTGCCTTCTATTACGGAGACGGAGAAAATGACTTCGTAGTTGCCGAGACAATCGAAGAAGCTTTGGCTTTAGCCAAAGAAAAAACTCGAAACCCAGAACTCGAAACTCGAAACTTGAGACAAGACGAAGACGCTCTTGATACATGGTTCTCATCTTGGTTGTGGCCAATGTCTGTTTTTGACGGTTTGAATAATCCAGATAATAAAGACATCAATTATTATTACCCGACTTCAGATTTGGTAACAGGTCCGGATATTATTTTCTTCTGGGTTGCAAGAATGATTATGGCAGGATTGGAATACAGAAAAGAAGTTCCATTCAAAAATGTTTACTTTACAGGGATTGTAAGAGATAAAATAGGCAGAAAAATGTCTAAATCTCTAGGAAATTCACCAGATCCATTAGACTTAATCGAGCGTTATGGAGCTGATGCAGTAAGAGTAGGAATTATGATGAGTTCTGCAGCCGGAAACGACTTGAAATTTGATTCTGAGCAGATCGATGAAGAAGGAAATGTTTTAACTGAAAAGCAGATAAAACAGAGAATGGAAGAAGGTAAAGATGCTGTTTACACGTCACCTCTTTGCGATTTGGGAAGAAATTTCGGAACAAAAATCTGGAATGCTTTCAGATTAATCAACATGTGGAATCATGAAGATAAGCCGGCTAATTCAACAGATATTCAGACGATAGAATGGTTCGAAAATCAATTGAATAAAACAATTGCTGAAGTTAATGACCAGTTCAGTAAATTTAGAATTTCGGATGCTTTAAACTTACTTCAAAAATTAGTTAAAGACGATTTCTGTGGTTGGTATTTGGAAGCTATTAAACCTAATTATGGTGAAGGAATTTCTAAAGAAGTTTATACAAAGACGATTTATTTATTTGAAGAATTAATGAAATTGCTTCATCCGTTCATGCCTTTCTTAACGGAAGAATTGTGGCAGACGATTTCAGACAGAAAAATAGAAGATGCTTTGATGATTTCTCAGCAGAAGAAAGCAGAAACATTCAGCGAAGATATTATCAAGAAATTTGAGACCGCTCAGGATTTAATCTCAGGAGTTAGAAATTATCGTCAGACAAAAGGAATTTCCCCAAGAGAAGCCGCTGAAATTTATACCAGCGCTTCAGAATTTGCAAACGAATCGGTTATTAAAAAATTAGCAAATATTTCTGAAATTCATTTCGGAGCCAAAACAGATAAACCAAGTTTCACATTCCTTGTTGGATCTACAGAAATTTCAATTCCATTAAGTGAAAACTTAGATTTAGGAGAAGAAAAGATCAAAACAGAAGAAGAATTAAAATATTTAAAAGGATTCTTGATTTCAGTTGATAAAAAGCTTTCAAACGAAAAATTTGTTGCTAACGCAAAACCTGAAGTAGTAGAAAGCGAGCGCAAGAAACAAAAAGATGCGCAAGATAAGATTGCGATTTTGGAAGAAAAATTAAAAACACTCTAATATTTTATTTTTCTAACATGTGTAGATATGCTCTTAAAACATATAAATTCCACTATGTTTGTTTTAAATGTAGAAAAACATTTAAACAACCTCCTGTGGATGATATTTTGTTGAGAATAAAAAAGGATAAAGTATATCAAGAACTTAACGGAAAGTCTATTAGAAAAGTAGGGCAAGTATTTACAAAAAAAGAAACAAACAGCTTAAAAGAATTATGTGATGAAATTGAAAGTAGAATTATAAAATGCCCTGAATGTACTGAGGCAATGGTTAATTTGGGGCATGATTTTAAAGCTCCAAAAGTATCTGCCAAAAAAGAATGGGAAATTATAGAGGGACTTTATAGAATAGGTAAAACTTTTTTCAGTTGTGGATGTGATGGAATTGGATACATTCCACAAAATGAAAAAGACTACAAAGGTTACTTAGAAAAAGTTTTGACAGATTATGAAAATTCTATTAAATTTTATCAAAATGCTACTCCTGAAGAATATCCAGACAGAATTGAAAGGATGAATTATTGGAGTGAGAAAAAGCTGAAAATAGAAACAGAATTAAAAACACTAAAATAAAGATTCAGGTTAAGTCTCAAACTTAACCTGAATTTTAGCCTAATAATATAAATGACACATCTAGAAAACATACAGAAACTTTTCTCAAAAGACTTCGTAGAAAGTCCGTTATTGGAAAGTTTTGAAGTTGGAAAAATATACCTTTCCACCGGAAAATTGGTTGCTTGTGATCCTTTGATTACGAATGATATGCAGCCTTTTTCTACTGAGTTTCCAAAAGGAGATTTTCAGGTTTTAATTCATAAAGAAAGAGAAAGTAACTGTGTTGCTTATGCAGAAATTGTATTTAGTGATGCTAAAATTTCATCATGGAAACTGGCAACCACCAAAGAACAAAATATAAAAGATTTAGCGGAAGGTGAAGTTTTTGGTTATCCTGTAGAAAGCGGAATGGGCTGTTTTATGGATGTACAGACTCAGGAACAGCTTAATCTTCATGAGCAGAAACTTTTCCAGAGAAAAGGGGATGATTTTATGGGAATTTACGAAGAGTTTTTCCATGAGCATTTCTTTGATGAAAACGGTGCTATCGATCAGTTTGCATTTTTAAAACCTACTGAAGAAAATCCGGGAAATATTTTCGCTTTTGAAACCGGCTATGGTGAAGGCTTTTATGCAAGTTATATAGCTCTTGATAAAGAAAATAAACCGGTAAAAATTATTACTGAATTTATTGAGATATTAGTTAGCTAAAATTGCTTACATTTAAATAGTAGTTTTTAATTCAAAAGACTATCAATATATTATTATGAACTTTTCATCAGAGCATCCAAAGATTGTCGTTGTTGGCAGTTGTTCACTAGATTTGATATTGTATACTGATAAAATCCCGTCTCGTAATGAAACGGTGATGGCTCGTCATTCTGAAAATTATTTTGGTGGAAAAGGAGCTAATCAGGCAGTTGGTACCGCAAGATTGGGCGCTGCTGTTCATTTTGTTGGATGTGTAGGGATTGATCCTTTAGGACAGCAGATCATGCGAAATCTTGTTAACGAAAATGTGAATGTAGGTTTTGTTTACGAAACAGATCAGGAATCTACAGGCATTGCTTATGTAACGAGTTGTAACGGCGACTTTTCTGTAGTAGTAGATTCTGCGGCCAATAAAAATGTGACGGTAAAGCAAATTGATGATGCTGAAAGATATATTCACTCATCATCTCTCATTCTTTTGCAGTTGGAAATTCCAATGGAAGTTATTGAATATACCGTAAAAAAAGCAAAAAGCCTTGGCAAAATGGTAGGTTTGTATGCATCTCCTGGAACAAGATTAAATGAACAGATCTTAGATGATGTTGATTTTATCATAGCCCGAAGCAATGAGCTTTCTATCATTTTTGGAGAAGACAAAAGAGAAGAAATTCTTAAAAAATATTTCAATAAACTTTTCGTAAGAGACGAAACTAATTCTACGATTTATTATGATGGAGCCGAAATGAAATATTTCCGCAACGAAAATGAAAGCATGGTCTACAAAATGGGGATGGGAGATGCCTTTACCTCTGGTTTTGCAGTCGCATTATGTCATAAAAACACCATTGAAGATTGTGTAAAATTCGGTAATCTGGTTTCTTCAAAAGTTTCTTTGGGAAAAGGTGCACAAATGGCGCTTCCTTACCTTAAAGATTTACTATAGATTTTATTTAATGCATATTGAAAAGTCTTTTAAATAGAGATTTATAAAACAAAAATTTCCACATTTGATGTGGATTTTTTTATTACGTTCCATGGAAAAACTGATACTTACCACAAAAGATCAATGTCAACTGACCACCCATCTCTTTAAACCTGAAAAATCTAATGATAAAATTATTCTGATCAATTCTGCAACTGGAGTGAAGCAACAGGTTTACTTTTCTTTTGCCCAATTTTTTGCAGAAAAAGGTTTTACCGTCATTACTTATGATTACCGTGGAATAGGGCTTTCAAAGCCTGAAAAAATGAAGGGTTTCAAAGCTTCAATGCGAACTTGGGGAAATGAAGATTTTAAAACTGTCACAGAATTTATCATTAAAACTTTTCCAGGTTATCAGAAGTTTTGTTTGGGACATTCGGTAGGTGCTTTAATCGTTGGAATGAATGAAAATTCTACAATATTTGAACGGTTTATCTTCGTTGCCACCCAAAATGCTTTTATTGGAAACCTAAAATGGAATACAAAATTGGAAGCTTTTCTCGGTTTCGGATTTGCGCAGCCTTTTTTTACCGAGCTATTCGGTTATTTTCCAGCGCATTGGTTTGGATTGGGAGAAAGTCTTCCAAAAAATTGCGCTTATGACTGGAGAACCTTAATTTTGAACAGAAAATCTACCGGAAAATTATTGCTTAAAACTAAAGATTATTCAAAAGAATTAGACCAAAAAGTATTGGTTTTATATGCTGAAGACGATGCGTGGTTAACCGATAAAGGAGTGAAAAGTCTTCTAAATGATGTTTATTTTAATTTGAAACCTGATTATAGAATCTTAAAGACTTCAGAATCAGAAAAAGGTGAAATCGGACACGTCAATTTTTTCAGAAGTTATAATAAAAACCTTTGGAATATTATTTTGAACGAGATCAAAAATTAGGCAATAAAAATTCCCCTTCTTTGGAGGGGTGGCGAAAATTCGAAAGAATTTTTGACGGGGTGGTTTAAAAATAAATTATATCAAAATTCAAACATGAGCAACATCATTCAAAACACAATACAATTCGTAAAAGAAAAACTAGAAGGAGCAGAAGCTGGTCACGACTGGTTTCACATTGAAAGAGTCTGGAAACTTTCCAAAAAAATTGCTCAGACCGAAGATTGTAATCTTGAAGTTGTAGAACTTTCTGCTTTATTGCATGATATTGCCGACCCAAAATTTCATAATGGAGACGAAACTTTAGCTTTAAAAATTTCAAGAGAATTTTTAGAAAGTCAGAATGTTGAAGAAAAAATTATTCAGCAGGTTTTATTTGTTATTCAGAATATTTCATTTAAAAATAGGGGAGAGGCTCCAAAAGATTTACCTATCGAACTTAAAGTCGTTCAAGATGCAGACAGAATCGATGCGATTGGTGCGATTGGTGTTGCAAGAACTTTTAACTTCGGTGGCTTTAAGAATAATCTGATGTATCATCCCGATATTCAGCCAAAACTGAATATGTCTAAAGAAGAGTATAAAAAATCGAACGGAACAACGATTAATCATTTCTACGAAAAACTGTTGCTTTTGAAAGACTTAATGAATACCAATGAAGGCAAAAAAATAGCCGAAGAAAGACATCAGTTTATGCTGACTTTCCTCGACCAGTTTATGAAAGAATGGAATGTAGATTAAGAATCTCATCAACAATCTTTAAATAAGTATCTTTGCACTTATGGGATTTATCATTTTTGTTATTTTTCTTTCACTTGTTTTCTCGCTCTTTTTTTCTAAACTGAAAAAAGGAAAGTTGGGTCAGTTGGCAAAACTTTTCAGGATTGCAAGTGTGGTTTTTGCGGTTTCCGTTTTTACGTATTGGTTTATCAAAAAATCTGTGATAGGAGTTGTAAGCAATTCTTTGTCATTACAGGTGATTAATAAACTTCCGCAACCATTGGATTTTTATGTTATCAATGTCAATAATCTTGATAAAAATACGCCTTTAGAAACCAAACATATCGGAAAAATCCGTCCCGAATATTACAGAGTTGAATATTTAAAAATGACTAAGTCTGATGAATATTGGGTTGCAGGATATTTGGGCAAAAAAAATCTCGTTTATTTTTCCCAGCATTCTGTTCCCAATAAAAATATGGATCAGATGATTGAGGTTCAAAATTACATCAACCAAAGCGAAAAACTTTCTGCAATAGCTAAAAAAGAAATAGAAGAAGACAATTACCAAAATATGCTGATGGGAATTTGGGTAACGCTTTGTTTTCTTTTATTGTTCCTGAATTTTGTTCTTTTGGTAAGAAAGAAATAATTCTAAAATAAACTGGGCATATTTTCCTGTCCCATTTTTGGAACCTGAAGATCCGTTTTCCAAGCTTCATTCATCTTTTCAATAAAATAGGCTGAAAGAAGCGGAGATGCTTTTTCGATATTTTGATGAACAAAAAAATACAAATTCTGAAGACCTTCTTTTTTCCACGTCGTCAATCGGTCTAGCCAATCTTCCAATCGGGCATAATCTGATTCATGATTGGAACCCACATAACGGATAAAAGCATTTGGAGTCGTCAGTCTCATGTGAAGCATATCTCGTCTTCCTGCTGTATCTACAATAATGTTCGTAATATTATTTTGCTCGAAAAGTTCGCAGGTTTTATCTAAAATTTCTTCATCAATAAACCATTCCGTATTTCTGAGTTCAATGGCTAAAGGAACTTCTTTAGGCCATTTATTCACAAACTGTTCAAGCCTTTCGTAATCTTTTGGTTTAAAATTATCATGAAGCTGTAAGAAAACCATTCCTAATTTATCATCAAAATTAAGAACTGCCGTTGCAAACTGCGTTACCACATCATCAATATTCAAAAGTCTTCTGAAATGCGAAACCGTATTGGTTATTTTTGGGAAAAACTTGAAATTTTCCGGTGTTTTTTCTTTCCACGTTAAAACCTGTTCAGAACTTGGCATTCCATAGAACGTTGCATTCAATTCAATCGAATTAAACTGTGTAGAATAATAAGCCAATTCGTCTTTTGTACCTTTAGGATAAAAGCCTTTCAAATCAGTCTTGTTCCATTTTGCACAGCCAATCGAAATGTTTTCCAGTCCTTTTTTGTTTTGCTTTAAAATTTCTTTGGTTTTGGAATGATCTTTTGGTAAGGTAAAATCTATTTGTGAAGGATCTTCTACTTGTCCGAATTTCATATAAGCTCGAGGTTTTTGGTTTAAGGTTTAAAGTTATAGAAAAAACCTGAATTACATTTTAAAATTACGCGAAATAGGAATTTCTGAATTGTCTGACATCGTTATAAATTTTGACTGCGATTGTTTGATATAATTTTTATTGATGATATAAGAGCGGTGACATTTTACAAAATTGGCGGGAAGTTCTTCTATAATATCTGCCAGTTTACCTCTTACAAAATGGTTTTTATTTTCAATGGTATGTACATTGAGATAATGGTCATCAGCTTTTATATAAACGAGCTGATCAAGGTTTATTTTGGTTTTATCTTTTAGAATAATGTTTTCTTTTTCGATGATTTTTTTCAGGTTTTTTAGCTCATCGATTGTTTGAGTATGTTCTTTTTCAAGAGACTCTTTTTCAATAGATAGCTCTTTTTCCCGCATAATAAAAGAAATGAAGAAAAAACAAAAGTTGAGATTATCACAAATCTGCAGCAGAAGATAGGATGAATCTGAGATTTTTATCCAATTGGGATCGAGATTAATTAAATTGAGAAATCTTGGAAGTGCTACTTCAAACGAACTGATCATTGCAATAAAAACTCCAATAAAAAGATATTTTCGGTAACCATTTCTATGAAAATACGCAAAATAAAATACACAAGTTAAGGTAATAAAATCTACAATTGCAGCGGTATTAAGTATAAATCTGAAAATGGAAATTACTGTAGGATTATTAACGAAAGGTAAAGCTTCCACGAAAAACAGAATAACCCAAAAGATAGTAATCCCAACTAAAAAGCGGTATAAGAATGATTTTTTATCTAAATCAAAAAAACTGATAATCAAAAAATTAAATACAACAATAAATAAGTCTCCTAAAGCTTCATAAACCATTTTGTTGTTAATGAAAGATAGAAACCTAGTTTCAAAAACGATAATATGAATTTCATTCAGATAAAATAAAATGAACAAAAGACATTGCAACGAAAAGAAGAAATAAATTCTCTTGAATCCCAAAACATAAATTTTGAAAATCCCAAATATGAGCAGAGCAAACTGAAATCCTGCAATAAAAATGGTGAACAAAAAGTATAAGCTTAGAGGTTTGCTTTGTTTTTTTTCAATTCCTTTCAGGTATTTCGTTTCACTTTGAAGCTCAATTTCAGGAATCGGGAGAATGTATTTGTATTTTTTAAGATAGACAATATATTGAGAAACAGTATTTTTTTCAGGACTCAAAATAAGCTGTCTGTCATTATTTTTAATCGAGAAATCAGAAACTCTATTGGCATAACCTGTTTTTGCAATGAGCTGATAACGATTGTCTTTAAGCTCATAAGCCTGCATGTAAGCAATATCTTCTTTGGCAGAAAGATAAAGATGCGTGTTTTTATCCTGGGTATTCAGAACACTGAATTTTATCACGGCATATTGCAAAGTATCCGGAATTGGATATTGTTTTAAACTAAGTTGATTAAAGATTTTGAAATCTAACTGATTGATAAATTTTGGCGATAAATTTTCTTGATCGGTATATGCAATCTGAGCATTTTGATACAACGAAATACTATCTGTCTCTGCCGAAAATACAATGCTCTTCTGCTGCGAAAATAAAAATGTCTGGAATAATAATACTCCAAATAAGAACAAACGGTTTGACATTTTTATGAGGCAGATTTTCGGTAACATTTTATCGTTATTTGTATTTCCAGGCGGTTGAAATGTTCAGAATACCATGAAAATCTAAATCTTCATCTCCGTTGATGTTTCTTACGGTTTCAAAAACTCCGGCTTCATTTCCCACAACCACATTAAATTCAAACGCAGGAAAGTCTCCATTTTCATCAGGTTCTCCCAACGCAATAGAAACGTGACCATGAGGGCCGGTTTTGAATCTCCAGAACACAATATTTCCTTTTTCGAAAAGATTGGTTCTGTATTTTGTTTTTGTACGTTCATAAAAATCAATTGCACCGGGATGTTTTGGTAAATCAAATTGAATGAGATATTTTTCTTCTAAAAGATGCAAAGTGTAACAAATTCCTGTCATACAATAAGGATCTCCCAGTTCTGCAAGCGGCATCCAAATATTAATTTTATCAATAAATGGTGAACGGTTTTGCCCGTCGGTTTCGGTTTCACCCTCAAACTGTCTGGCTTGAGTGATGATTTCTTGTATGGTATCCATCACTTTATTAGTTTTATTAAATTTACATTTTTCTGATAAAAGCCCCGCAAATTTTTGAAAATATACGAGGCTTTGGAAATGGTTAGTGATTTTTTTGTTTAAATCTTATTCTTAAGAAAATCTGCGTTTCCATATGTACAGCCGCCAATTAAGTATAGCTAAACAGAAATATTGCACTAATGCCTATATAAGCCGTTTAGTCATGTTTTGTCTATTTTTAATATTGATGTGCTGCTGTTACTCCTGTAATAACAAATCCAGGTGGCGATAATAAAGGCCCATATTGACCTGCTTGAAATAAACAAGTAGATTCGTTACAAGGCATAGTTGTAACAAATCCGTCTGAAATTCTTTTCATAATAACACCTGTTACCATTACTGAACAAGGACATTTATTCCCTGTTGTATTATTTTGATTATTTACCCAAATACAGTCTGATGCCGGAATTGCTAATTTTGCTGCGTTGTTAATTTGATTCCAAGTAATAGGATTTTCTCCAACATTTGGTGCTATGTTATATGTCCATTTGGGATTATTTCCTTGTTGAATAGAATTAAGATTTGACATAATTCTACTAGCATTGTCTCTTGCTTGGCTTTCTAAGCTATTCCAGTTTATTGAATATTGAAAAGCAAATGTTTCAACTCCCATCTGACTGTATTGTAATACGTGAGTTAATTCGTGAGCCCACAATTCAATATTATTAGTTAATTGTTGGTCTGAGAAAACAATAACATCATCGTAAGTAATTGCACCTTCTTGATTAAACCAATTATTTAGTGCTCCATCAATGCTTAATCCATTTGCTGTAGTCCAAGTTGTATTGTTTAATATATTTGGAGGAAAGTATGGAGAAAGTATATTTTTTATATTTTGTGGAATTTGTTGAGTTCCTCTGTTTAATGCTTGTCCCCTTGAGAATCTAATTGATGAAGCAAGAACTGGTGCCATAGGATTTATCAATGCTTGTCCGATATCTTTGGGAGCATTTTTAATTATTTGCGGGATAACATTTAAGTTTGGAGGATTAATGTTTACCGTACCTCTATTTACATCTACGTCTACTCCAATTAGTTGAGAAACCAAGCTTTGAGCATTTGAATTAAGTGTAAATGCACTAGCAATTAATAATGTTAAAAATATTTTTTTCATTTCTGTAGGTTTTAATGCCGAGAATTTAAAATTAGGATTTCGGCTTTTCCTTTTTTTATAAAAGCCCCGCAAGTTTTTGAAAATATACGAGGCTTGGGAAATGGTTATTGGGTTTTTGCTTAAATCTGTACTTATATTTCACTATTTAGAATAGATCTTACAGACTGCAAGATGATGTGGTTTTATTCTCGGAACTCGTACTTACACTTTGTCTCCCGTTACAGTTAACGTATCCGTTTTTTCGGCAATCTAATCCTTCAAAACAGACTTCCGAAACCTCTATCCTGAATTGATCCGAATCGTTATTCACAATAATTGCTTTTGTAAGTCCAAAATCATTGGTATAAGATGCACCGGGATCAATATAATAAGTGAGGGTGCCATTTTGATTATTATCATTACCTACGATAAGCTTGTATCTCAACTGAACTGCTTTAGAATAATTATTTTTAAGTCTTACACCCCAAGAATAAAATTTTCCGTCTTTATTGTAGCCATAGTTTTTCACTGTAAAACCAAGGCTTCGGTAGCATTCATTTTCATATGCTCTTTCCTCCAAGTTAATCTTTTGTTTTGGTGGAGCTTCCTGTCTGTTGGGCTTATAACCTCCCGTTGCCAAACCGTATCCTTTTTTGTTCTCTATTTTCGTCTGTGACAAAGCAATAAAAGGTACGAATGAAAAACATATTAATGTTATTAAAACATAGTTTTTTATAATTGTTTTATTTTTCATGAGATAAGATTTTAAATTATTTATGAATGGATTTTAGAAATCTGTTAAAGCGATAATCTCTTCAAATTTTTTAGGATTATCAATGTTTTTTATAGCATCACGTAATGCTATTTTTTCAATCTTTTTTTTATCTGTAGCCAGATAAGTTTCATAAAGATCTCCATAACAAACTAGCATAATCTCTTCTTTCTGTGAGGTTGTATTTAGCTTGGTGAAAAGACAAGCTTCATTCTTGTCATAGACATAGTAAGAAATTCCTTCTTTTTCTACTAATGCTCTTTTCAGCGTAATTGTATCTTGCAGATTTTGAGCACTGAATAACAAAATACCAAAGAGCAGTATTGAAGTGAATATTGTTTTCATTTTTTTTCATTTTTAAGGATTAAATATTTACCGTTGTCCACATCCATATCCAGGTCTGTTTACGCAATCTCTTGTTGTGGTAGATCCTGAAGATTTTTTTTGATAAGAATTTTGCTGTGCCTGGTTCTGAAGATTTTGGGTCACGTTATCCATCATAGAATTAAAGCTTTGCTTTCTTATTTCTGTAGCCTGTTGTTTTTGGCTTTCCAATAAATCAAGCTCTTGTTGGAGTTGTTCTTTCGAATTTTGGGTAATCTGGCTCATCCAGCCGTTATATTGTTCCACATAGTTACCGCCTTTCATGGCAAGCGATACCAGACAATTGGTAAGGTTGTCATTTTGGGTATTGTTTTTCAAAAGATCGATTGTGTATCTTTTACATTCATTAAGTTTTGCAGTACCATCATCTTGTTGTGCATAGATATAAGTGGTTGCAAAAACAGTTAAAAAAATTAGAATAGTTTTCATGATATTTATTTTTGTAAAAGTTTTAAAAGTTCATTAGTGGTTTGGTTAATGGTATTGGTAAGCTCGGCATTTCTGCGGGCTTTTTCCTGTTCTCTCAATATATCTCGTTGTTTTTGTTCGGCAGCTGCTCTTTGATCTGCTAAAAGCTGTGCACTTTCTTTGGCTTGCTCACTTAATACATTTGCGGTATAAATTGTTTTGTCATAAAATTGAGTACGATGGGGTAATTTATTTTTCCCAATGGTTAATGCAAAATTTTGACTGGTAAGTGAAGGGAAATTTTCTATCACATTTTGGTAATATAGATCTGCAATTGCAGGGTTGTCATTATCTACACTATATTTCAGTCCGGCATATTCTTTAGATGTTTTATCATCATAGAAAATATACCGTATGGTTGCGCCTTTTTTCTTAATGATGAAAGTTGGAGTGTCGTATACATCACTTACTGCAAAATGATCATTCATATAGGCAATTCGATCTTCAAAAGTGAAACCGCTGTAGATCTCTTCCAGTTCATAGAGATACAATAAGCTTCCGTATACCAGTTTGCTTTCATTATCATTCGCAGCCGCTACAGAATATAGCTGGATTTGATTTAAACTTGGAGCAATACTCATCATCCTGTTATTTTTTCTGAAATAAGTAGTATTATAAACCGAATTGGTGTATTTCTGATTCCAGGTATTGTCTGTGAGTTTTGTTTTTATACTGCTAAATATGATAGCGTTTGGATTGGAGATGGTAATGGTGCTTTTTTTGTTTTCATCCATCATTATTGTCACTTCGGTACCCTGATTGTAATATAAAGTTTGATAATAGCTTATAAAATCATAAGCCGGAGTATCTGTTTTATTGTAAACAGCTCGTTTTTTTGCAGACAAAAGTTTATATCCCATCTTGTTCATAAGTTCTGTTGCAAAATTTCTGTTTTCTGCAAACGAAGAGCGTAAAGTAAGTGAGTCTACAGGTGGGCTTGTAAGCAAAACAACAGGAACAAAAATTTCACAGCTGAAATATTCTCCGGAATTGATACTGGCAAAAAGTTTCCCTTTTTTGTACAGAGAACGTTCTCCTTTTGTTTCCACAAGACTCCAGTTTTTAATACCTAATTTCTGAACGATTTTTGAAAGTAAATCATCGTTTGTAGGATAATTACTGAGTGAAAAACCTATAACTACATTGTTTTTATCTCCAATTAAAGTAAATCTATAGCTGTTATCGGTAATTAAATGTTTAAAAATAGAATTTATAGTATCTGTTTTTTTAAGTTCTTGATCATAGATATAATCTTTTTCATCTTCTACTTTTTTAAAAACAACTCCTATTTCTGATAGCTCTTCATCTAAAAGTAGAGTAGCATCATCCAAATTTGTTTTAAAAATTTTTTCAATAAATGTGGTGGGTTCTTTTGGTGCAAGAGCTTTCTTTTTTGCTTGTGCATAGAATGTTTGTATCATTACGAAGAATACAAAACATATAATCGGAATTTTTGCTAAATTTTTCATGTTTTTGGTTTTTAAGGATTATGTGAAAATCAATAAATCTTCACACAAATGTCTGTCAAAAAACAAGCATTTCACGAAAAATGTCGTGAAATGAGTAATAAGTAGCGTGAATGGTAAGATGGAAATTTTATCTTTATTTAATGAAAGCTTCTATGCTAAAATGGATTTTATTTTTAAAAATTGCAACAAGCTTAAAAGGGTTATTGGTTTTAGTAAATTGTATTTTACTTTATTTTTTAAGCAAAAAAAATCTTCGATAACTTTTTTAATTGAAATCGAAGATTAGAAGGAGTCAAAATATTTTTGACTTATATTTTGTTTGATTTTTTTAAATGGATTTTTTGGAAGTCTAGAATTAAATAGGACCATTTTTTTATAAGTTAATCCCCATCTTCCAACTCAAAAATATCTTCCACTTTTTTGTCAAAATATTTTGCAATTTTCAATGCTAAAACTGTTGAGGGAACATACTTTCCGGCTTCCATGGCATTGATGGTCTGTCGTGAAACCCCGATTTTTTTTGCCAAATCTTCCTGAGTTATATTCTTTAAAGCTCTTTCTATTTTAATAGCATTTTTCATTTTTTAAGTAATAAATAATTAAATCTGAAAACATAAAGTACCAAAGGTAAAAACATAATCAAAATCATGGCGGTGAAGAATAATGTTCCAAATATGGTTAAAAATAAAATAAGAATGATAGAGTAGGTGACTATTAAGCTCCAAAATACAGATTTTAATCTTACACTTGAGATGTACTCATCTTCAATTTTTTCTTTTGAAAACCCTACCAATATTCCGCCGATGATAATTAAAATTCCAAAAAGATTTGGGAAAAGATCTATTGTTGTGATCGTAAATAATCCCGAATCTTCATTATTCAAAGGAAATCCTGAGCTATAAAATACGGGTAACGAAATTTCAGTAGAATCGATAACTCCTGTCAATGAAATTATTCCTAAAATTAATGATGGAATAAAAATAAACCAGCCTATTTTTTTATAGCGGTTTGAGAAGAGTTGTAATGTATTCATAGTTGTAATTTTTGTTAAAACAAATGTAAAAAATATTTTACATATTGTAAAGTTTATTTTACATTTTATTTAAAATAAAAACCGCAAAAATTTCTTTGCGGTTTTATAATTTATTGATTAGTTATTAAAATCTAACTTTTATTTAAAGTTTATTATCCTTAAGCTACTTTCTTTCTCTTAGCATAAGCAATCACAAAGGTAACTGCAACAATTAAAAGCGCCGGAATATAATCATCGATAGGAACTAATCCTGGATTTGCAGGAAAAGTATCTTCTTCTTGCAACTCAGTAGTACCATTATCATATACAAATGGATTATCTGAAGATTCTTGTGCAAAAGCAAATCCTGACAATACCATTACAAATATTATTATAATCTTTTTCATAATTCTTTTCTTTATTTAATTAGTTTTTTTGTGTATTCTTTACCTTCAGATAGTGCTTTCAGGATGTAAACACCTTTAGAAGCAAGCTGTACACGAATTACTTTAGAACTCTCATTGATGGTCTGAATTTTTCTTCCCGATGCATCAAAGATTTCTACTTTTTCGATATTCTTATTGTTTCTCACAACGAAATCCTGACCGTCTCTGTACACTTCAAAACTATCTTTCTGAGCTTCAGAAGTTGCCAAAACATTAAGCTTGTAAACAATCTCGAATCTATTACTACTCTCTCCTGCATTGGCAGTAAATGTATAAGCTCCGTTCTGAAGATCTGTGTAAGTTCCTGTTACTTTATCATGCAGATAAATTGCCTGTCCGTTATTAAACAAACCTTCTTTCTGTACTAAAGCAATGGTAAAGTTGCCGTTTTGGAAATATTTTGTTCCTACAGGAACTACATCATCGATATCAAAACTTTCTTTCCCCTGAATGATTAATTTTTGCGTACCAGTTAAAGTATAGAATCCGTCAGAACCTATTCCTATCGCTTTAGAATCATAGCTGTCGAATGAATCTGAAGCTCCGTTTGTATAATCTACAGCGAAAACATTATTAGTATTGTATTCAGAGTTTAATTTTAACCAGAATTTACCTTCTGTTGAAGAATTGTTTTTATTAAAGAATGTACCGTTTGTAGCACCTCTCATTTCATTATTAAACGTTAGAGAAGTATCAACAGAGGTATTTAAAGTCTTAACAATGAATCCCTGTCCAATATTTGCAACACCACCTGTCGGAACAACTGCTGTTCCTCCGTTGCCATTAGGAGCAGGAACCCAAGTAGGATTTGCACCATTGGCAGCATTGAAAGTAGCATATCCATAGTTTGTTGTAGTTGCACCATTCTGAAGCGTTACGTTTGTGCTTTTATTATCCCAGAAATAGAATGTACTTGAAATTCTTGCTGAGTTAGCGGTATAAAAAGCTCCTAAATTTAAGCTTGAAGGATATGGATTACCAATTAAGTTGAATCCGTTTCCTGAAGTAGCCAATGCAAAAGTCTGTGTTCCGTTATTTGGTGTTCCTTCAAAAACTAAAGCTGCGTTGGCAACCGGAGTTTTAATAGAATATGCTTTTCCAAATACAGAAATTGTAGAAGCAGCATTGATATAAGTATCATTAGCTGTGTTGTACACTGTAATAGATGTTGGCGTTGCTCCGGTATAAACGTTTGTTAAATTCTGATCAGCAACAGGAGAAGTCCAGAATGCATATTTATTCAATTCGCTTGTTCCGTTTTTCAATGCTTTGAAAGCTCCTGAATAAGTTAAAGTAGAACCGTCTTTCTGAATAAGGTTACCGCCATCTTCTATTGTTACATTCACCCCTGAAATCGTATTACCCGAAGTAATTTCTAAAACACCACCGTTTTTGATTGTAATATTCTTAGCTGTGAAAGCTGGAGTTGTTGCAGAAGTTGTATAAGCACCTGTAATGATTACATCTTTAGCATCTGGAGTTCCATTTGACCAAGAAGTACCGTTCCACATTGTAGTTTCTATTCTTTTGAAAAGCTCCAAATCATAATAACCTGAAATATTTGTAGTTGAATATTGTCCAAACACCGAACCATTATACCACAAAGCTCTTCCTGTTTGACTTGCATTAGTAAATCTAAATAAATTACTTACAGTGTTTGCTTCCCATTTTTGTCCACTTCCTGAAACACTTGTTGCTAATGAAATATTTGTATTACTTCCTCCTCCAGAAACATATCTATCAACAGATTCATTATAAATAGTTTTAATATTTCCAGCGTCTGTTTGTATTTTCCAAACAATATCTACAGAAGGGTTTGTAATAATATTGCTAATTGCTGAAACATCTGACGATAACAGTTTACTACTAGAAATACTATTTAACATTGCCTTATTTGCATTCCCAACAAAAACATAGTAACCATCTGTTAAATCTAACAATGATGTAATTTTTTCAAATCTTCCAACACCATTATATGTTATCGGATCTGCTGCAACTGTTAATGTAATTTGTTGACTGAAAGAATTCCAGTCATTATTTCCAGCTTGCGTAGCAGTTATATTTGTTGTTCCAACTGCAGCTATTGTTATTGTATTTCCTGATATTGTCGCTACAGAAGGATTTGAGCTAATATATGTTACTGGTAAATTTGCTCCATCTGTATTTGCAGAAAAAGTAAAAGCTGGGCTGCTAAGAAACTTTGTTTGATTTACAAAACCACTGATTGTTTGATTTCCTTTATTTATTGTAAAAGAAATAGCAGTTGGATTCGAAGTTCCAATTGAATTTGTAGCTGTAACATCTGCTGTAAAAGTTCCTGCAGAAGTTGGTGTACCAGAAATTTCACCTGTCGTTGTATTTAAAGTCAATCCTGCAGGTAAGTTACTTCCACTTACTAGCGCATAAGATGTAGGGGTTTGCGTCGCAATAATATTATGAGAAAAAACACTCCCTACAACCCCTGTAAAAGTAGATGCAGTTACTGTAGGTACAGCAGATACATTTCCACTAACAGCAATATTTGTATTAGTAATAACGCCACCTCCTGAAACCACAATATTTCCTGAATAAGCTCCAAATGTCAATCCAGATTTTAGACGCGTATAAACATTCTGAGAACTAAATGCTCCACCTGAATAAGATATTGTCTTACTATCTGCAAAATCATTTCCTCCTGTTAAAGAAACTTCATAATTAGTTGGTGCTGTTACAGTAACAGCACTATTATCTAAATTGCTCCCAGAAACTGAAACAGATTGGCTAGCCGAAGGACCATTACCTTCAACATAAGAAAAAGCACCAAAAGCACCTGTTGTAGAAAAAGATGGTGAATTATTACTTACCTGTGTTGCATAAACAGAGAAATCATCAATTCCAACATAAGAATTACTACCACTTCCAGAACCATTAGTTACATAAAACTGAAAATCAATAGTTTGATTAGCAGCTAATGTTAAGTCATTAATTGTAATTGAATACCCTGTCGGTGTTGAGTTCACGTAAGCAAAGTTTGTTGCTGTAGTTCCTGTTGCAGAAGTATAAAGAGTTGTACCTGTAATTCCAGCTTGAGTATAAGAACCACCATTAATCCTATATCTGAAATTTAACTGAGTAGGTCTTCCTCCTAAAGCAAATTGTTCAACATTCCAATTGATTACAAATCCGTTAATAGTACTATTTGTATTATTAACAGCATTAAATGTAAAGTTTGATGAACCTGAAGTCGCTTGCTTTTGCAATAAAGAATAATCAGAACTCGATGTACTTGCACGTCCCGCATACACATTATTTCCGTTTGCATTATTAGTTGTTGGTGCAGTACCTCCAGCTGTTAAAACTTGGTATGCAGTTGTAGAATTATAGCTCCCCGAAACTGACCATTCTGAAGGTAAAGTTGCTGCTGTTCCTCTAAAATTATCAAAACTTTGATTATAAGTATTCGTGGAACCGAACCCTGTTATAGAATGTTGCCCCCATCCCCACACCGAGAACAGAGCCATCAAAAACGCATACATCGTCCTTGATTTACTTTGTAGTTTTAAATTCATAAATTATTTTTTTTTTCGTCTTACAAATCTAAATAATACTAATGAATGTTAAAATTACATATATGTTAATTTTCAATTACTTGTAAAATAGAGTCGTATTCAAAGCCTCTACTTAAAAGATATTTAATAGTTTTTGATTTTTTTTGATAATTCTGCAATCCTTTCAATTTACTCTCGTAATTTTCGTATATCTTATTTATTATGTTTAAATAATCATTTTCGTCAATTTCATCGAAACAGGTAGAGATTAGTTTTTCGGTAATACCTTTTTGCTTTAAATGCATTTTAATTTTAGTTTTCCCCCAGCTTTTTATATAAAATTTTCCACGAATATAACTTCTGGTAAATCTTTCTTCGTTCAGATAATTTTCTTTCATCAAATACAAAAGAATTTCATCTTTAGCTTCGGGGATCAAAACAAACTCCCGCATTTTTTGCTCAACCTCAGCATGACAACGATCCTGATACACACAATAATTGGCCAGTTTCTGTTTTATTTCTTCAAAGGTGAAAAGTTTTTTTTCGGGCTGCATAGTTTAGTTGATAGTTGATGGTTGATGGTTGATGGTTGATGGTTGATGGTTGATGGTTCAAAATTACAATTTGCAAAAAAGAGGCGCAAAATATTTGCACCTCTTTTTATTTTATATTGAAAAGCCAAAGCAAATTGCTATTAGCTAAAAGCAGTTCTTAATAATTGAACAAAGCTTTACCTTCCATCAATCCGTTTACTTTTTTTCTAACGTCAGCAATTACTTCTTCATTTTTAATATTGTCTACTACTTCAGAAATTAATTCTGCAATAGTATTCATATCATTTTCTTTAAGACCTCTTGTCGTGATAGCTGCAGTTCCTAATCTGATACCAGAAGTAGTGAACGGAGATTTATCATCAAACGGAACCATGTTTTTATTACAAGTAATATCAGCTTTTACTAAAGCTTTTTCAGTTTCTTTTCCGTTTACGCCTTTATTTCTAAGGTCAACCAACATCAAGTGATTGTCTGTACCGCCACTTACAATATCAAAACCTAAATCTACCATCGCTTTTGATAAAGCTTGAGCATTAGATTTAACTTGTTTTGCGTAAGTCAAGAATTGGTCATCAATAGCTTCTCCGAAAGCAATTGCTTTACCAGCAATCACGTGCTCCAATGGTCCACCTTGAATTCCCGGAAATACAGCTCCGTCAAGAACCTGGCTCATCATTTTGATCTCTCCTTTTGGAGTTTTGTGTCCATAAGTATTTTCAAAATCTTTACCCATCATGATCATTCCTCCTCTTGGACCTCTTAAAGTCTTGTGAGTTGTTGTTGTTACAACATGACAGTGCTCAAACGGAGAATTTAATAATCCTTTTGCTACCAAACCTGCAGGATGCGCAATATCTGCCCAAAGTGTAGCACCAATTTCGTCTGCAACCTCTCTAAATTTTGCATAATCTAAATCTCTTGAATACGCCGAGAAACCAGCAATTAACATTTTTGGTCTTTCTCTCAACGCCACTTCTCTCATTTGATCATAGTCAATCAAACCGGTTTCTTGTTGAACTCCGTAAGAAACTACATCATATTGAATTCCTGAAAAGTTGACTGCAGAACCGTGAGTAAGGTGACCTCCCATAGAAAGATCCATCCCCATGATTTTATCGCCCGGTTTCAAAACTGCCAAATAAATTGCAGCATTTGCCTGAGAACCAGAGTGCGGCTGAACGTTTACATAATCAACACCGAAAAGCTGCTTTGCTCTGTCGATTGCCAATGTTTCAACCTCATCTACTACTTCACAACCTCCGTAATATCTTTTTCCCGGATATCCTTCTGCATATTTATTCGTCAATACACTTCCCATCGCTTTCATTACATTTTCAGAAACAAAGTTTTCTGAAGCAATAAGCTCTAATCCGTGGGATTGTCTTTCTCTTTCTTTTTCGATAAGGTCAAAAATAATGTCCATTTATTCTTAGATTTTTAGATTTTGAACCCCAAAAATACGGAATTTAGTATAGATTTAAGTATTTCTAATAATGATTTTTACACTTAAGTCTTTACTTTTTCAATTTAATTTTAATAGAATTTTCTCTTTAACCACAAACTGGCTTTTACCAATAAAATCAACACCGGAACTTCCACCAAAGGACCTATAACACCAACGAAAGCTTGTGCAGAATGAATTCCGAAGACAGAAATGGCAACGGCAATCGCCAATTCAAAATTATTTCCTGTAGCAGTAAATGATATTGAAGCATTTTTATCATAAGAAACATTCATCCATTTATTAATGAAAAAACTCACAAAAAACATCAATACAAAATAGATAACAAGAGGAATTGCTACTTTCAAAACATCCATCGGAAGCTCTACAATTTTATCGCCTTTTAAAGCAAACATCAAAACAATGGTGAATAACAGAGCATACAAAGTAACCGGAGAAATCTTTGGTATAAATTTCCGGTTGTACCATTCTAAACCTTTTAATTTTACTAAAAAATAACGTGTTAAAAATCCTGCTAAAAAAGGAATTCCAAGATAGATTAAAACACTTTCTGTTACATCTTTCATCGGTACAGAAACATTGAAATTTCCCAATCCTAATTTTTGTGGTAAAACGTTGATGAACAACCAAACAAAAAAGCTGTAAGAGAAAATTTGAAATACACTGTTTAAAGCTACCAAAAATGCAGCGTATTCCCGGTTTCCTTTGGCTAAATCGTTCCAGACAATTACCATTGCAATGCATCTCGCCAAGCCAATTAAGATCAAACCGATCATATGATCCGGTTCATTTTTTAGAAAAATAATTGCCAGAATAAACATTAAAACAGGACCTACAACCCAATTGAGAAGCAATGAAAGCGATAATACTTTTTTATCTCTAAAAGCTATTGGTAATAGCGAATAATCTACTTTTGCAAGCGGCGGATACATCATTAAAATTAAACCGATTGCCAACGGAATATTGGTGCTTCCAACCGAAAGCGAATTAGTAACTGATGAAATATTTGGAAATAAAAAACCTAAACCTACTCCGATTGCCATTGCAAGAAATATCCAGAGAGTAAGATAACGGTCGAGAAACTTGAGTTTGGGCTGCATCGAATTAATTTTTAACTAAAGAAAAAACATACAGACATTCCATCGCAATTTGATTGCTTCTCTCAGTGTATTTTTCATCCTGAAGAATAGAATTATCGTAAGATTTTGGGTCAAAATAAGTCGTTCCGATTCGCAAATCACAACCAGGAATAAACGGACAGTTTTCGTCTGCATCTCCACAAGTCATCACTGCCACAAAGTTTTCTTTGGACAAAGTTTTATCATCAATGGTTTTTGAAAAGCAGAGACTCGATTTATTCTCTCCAAAAATAACTTCATATTTCGGATTGGTCGTTTCGTCTAATTTCTCCACATCAAAACCTGCAGATTTCAATGCATTGATGGTATTTTGATTGAAAGCCGTCGCTTCAGTCCCTGCAGAAAAAGTATTGATGTTGAAACCATAAAAATCAGCAGCCACTTTTGCCCAAACCTGCCCCAAATGACTTCTGCGGGAATTATGCGTACAAACATACATCAGGTTGATTTCTTTTCCTGAATTGAATTTTTCCTGAATATGACTCGCTAATTTTTCCAATAAACCTTTTCTTTCAGGATTAATTTCTTTAAAATTTTTGCTGATGATTTCGCAACGTTCTTTAATTTGTTGATTCATTTCGAATATTTAAATTGTTTTAATGCCACGAATACACGAATCATTCTAATATATTCGTGGCTGAAAAATTAACAACACCCACTTCCAGGTTCACAAGAATTTCCTGAATTGGAAGTTAATTCTGACAGATTTTTCTTTTGTTTTTCTAAAGGAATTCCGCACGCATCCTGAGCTAAACAAGCTGTCGTTTTATTGACCAATACAAAATGTTTCCCGTTGAATTCCAAATCATATTTCCCGATGGTTTCAGCTTGATATTCCACTTCAATTTCTGAATCTTCTATTCCTAATTTTTCTTCGGAAAGCTTGATGATGTTTAAAAGTTTCCCCGGTTTCAGGCGATGTTCAAAATCATCGGCATCCCATAACTGAAAATTCACTACTTTTTCTGAACGAATTACCCCGCCACAATCGATAAATTTTTTGGTGATTTGCCCTACTTCTGTTACGTGAAAATGTTCCGGTACAAATGTTCCGTTTTCCAACTGAAATTCTACATTTTCTAATGATGGCAAAATTTCTTTAATTTTTGAAAGTTTCATATGATGTATATTTAATTAAGTTTAAATTGTAATATTGCTATATAACGATAATGATAAATAAAAAAATGCCTTTAACAGCATGGTTCTGATTGAATATCCTGAGTAAAAAACAATCCTAATTCAGCTTGAACCGTTTTCCAGACTTTCTCATCAATGCAATAACAAACCGATTTCCCTTCGATAGAACCTTTGATAATTCCGATATTTTTCAGCTCTTTTAAATGTTGCGAAATCGTAGCTTGTGCCAAACCCAATTCTTCTACCAAATCATTACAAATACAAGCTTTTTGATTGATAATATGCTGCAAAATTGCAATTCTTGCAGGATGTCCTAAAACTTTGAAAAGCGTTGCCAATCTGTTTTGCTTTTCGCTAAAAATCTCAGTCTTTGTAAGTCCCATATTCTTATTTTAATATTGCAATATTACGATAATAAATTTATTACAGAAAATAAATTTTAATTTTTATCTTTAGAATACTCAAAATTGATAATTATATATTTAAAACTTGTTTAAACTTTAATAGTTGGTGATCGCAAAGGCGCAAATTTATAGTCTAAAATGTTTTAAGGCGCAAGGATTTTATCTACGATAAAATTTTAACTGTTTTATTGCTAGATTCTTTATAAAGTTTTTTTGTCACACTGAGCGAAGTCGAAGTGCTTTGCGCCTTAAAAAATAAAAAAAAATTGCGCCTTTGCGATTCCAACAAAATAATGTTTTATAAAAGTTAAACATACTTTTAGACTGCTTTTGAGATTTAACCACAAAAGGAACAAAAGACAATTGTAAAGTTATTATTAGATAATCAAAGTTCTCAAAAGAATTAAAAATCAAAGATTTTTAAAGGCTTTGTGTGCTTTTTAAGCCTTAAATAGAAATATCTAAATCTTTTGCCTCTTTTGTAGTTAATAAAAGTTTAATATCGAAAATGAGTTATAATGTAAAATGATATATTTGCATATCGTAAAAGAAAAAATTGTCTGAAAATTATGGGAAAGAAAAAGTATAAAAAACAATTGCTCAACACTTTAAAGGCTCTTGGTAAATCTGAACATTTAATCCTTGAAAACATGACCGACCTTATGCTGAAAGGAGAATTAAAGAAAAGTAAAATAGAGTTTAAAAACGGTGATACATTTAGTTTTAAAGATAATATTTTTGATTACAGCGAAGATAAAAACATCAGAAAACTGGCTAAACTTCGTAGAGAAATGCTGATCACCATGAATAAACTCGTGGCAAAAAACGAATTTAAAGACAAAGAAATTAAGTTTTTAAGCTAAATTTTAACTCTTATCATCTAAATTACTAAAACAAAAAAAGTCCCAGATATTCTGGGACTTTTGGTTTATATCGAAACGAAATTATTTCTTCGCTTTCTCTTTCAACTCTTCTTTATCTTTATCTGAAGGATTCCAAACTTTTACGTCTGAGTTTTTATCAATTCCTGAAAGAATCTGTACATTGATTCCGTCGCTTGCTCCTAGTTTCACATAGACTTTCTTAAACTTCCCGTCTTTCTGTTTTACCTCAACAAAAGGAATATCTTTTCCGTTTTTCTTTTCGTACTGAATTAAAGATTCATCCAAAAGCAATGCATTTTTCTGAGAGCTCATTACGATTTCTCCATTAGCAGAAAATCCGGCTCTGATGTATTCATTATTCGGATTGTTTACATCACCTTCAACCGGGAATTTTATAGTTCCGTTGGTATCTTTACCTTTTGGTGCAATCATCGTCAGTTTCCCAGGAAATGTTTTATTCTGCAAAGCTCCGATGACGATTTTCATATCCATTCCCTGCTTTAGTTTTCCGGCTTGAGCTTCGTCAATTTCACCCTGGAAAATCAGTGAATTCAAGTCTGCAATCGAACAAATTGTAGTTCCTGCATTGAAAGAGTTGGCTTCAATTACCTGACTTCCTACTTTTACGGGAACTTCAAGAACGGTTCCTGCAGCTTTAGAACGGATTTGCGTTGTTGCCAAACCTTGTAACTCAGGAGTTGCACCCGTTTTTACAATCTGCAATCTTTTTTGCGCAGTCTGAAGTTGCTGATTAGCATTTTTCACGCTTTGCTGCATTGAATATAACTGCTGCTGAGAATTTAGAAATTCCTGCTTTGAGATTACTCCCTGTTTGAAAAGTTTATCCTGCATCGCAAATTGTTTCTGCATATTATCAACATTCATTTTTGCATTACTAATCTGAAGTTGAGAATTTACCACTTCCTGTTGTGCATTATTTACTTCGGCAATATTCGGGATAATTCTTACCGTTGCAATCAATTGCCCCGCTTCTACTCTATCTCCTTCATCAACTAAAATTTTATCAATAATTCCTGCAATGTTTGGCTTAATTTCAATTTCTTCTTTAGGAACAATTTTTCCTGTTGCCATCACTTTGTCTTCCATGTTCTGAATAGAAGGTTTTCTCGTAAGGAAAGCTTCATTTTGCTTGGAATTTGATTTTACAACATAACTGATTCCTGAAAATAATGCTACTGCAAACAAAAGCCCCAAAAAGATGTAAATGCCTTTTTTCCAGGTAAATTTCTTTTTCATACGTAAATTTTTATTTTTTTATGGTCATATGTAATCGCTTACGATTTCATATATCTAGTTTATTTATTTTTTTTAGATGTCAGATAATAGAAATCAGATATTAGACTTTAAATGTTTTGTCATTGTTTAAACTCATAATTTCCAACTTATAATTCATAATTTATTCACTTCTCAATGCTTCAATCGGACGTATTTTTACTGCTCTCTGTGCAGGAATCATTCCGATAATTAAACCTAAAATCACCATCACCGCCATTGCACTGAAAACATTTCCATAGTTTACTGTTGGATTATAAAACGGAAAATCATCCTGATTTTGTGTTAACGAATTCGCAATCATTAAAACAAAAATCCCGAAAATAAATCCGAGTAAACCCGAACTTAATGTAATCACAACACTTTCCAACAAAATCTGGTTTCTTACTTCCGAAGGTTTAGCGCCTAAAGCTCTTCTGATTCCAATTTCTTTGGTTCTTTCCTTTACCGTAATCAACAAGATGTTTGAGATGGCGATAACTCCTGCAAGAATCGTTAATGTTCCTACAATGATGGTTAAAAGCTGCATTCCGCTCAAAAATCCGGTCAGTTTTTTAAATTCTTTTCCAAGATTAAAACTTCCGAAAGCATTGGTATCTTCCGGTGAAACCTGGTTTTTCTTTTTCAGCTCGTCTTTTACTTTATCTTCTACGAAATTTACATCTGCATTAGGTTTGCTTACAATCGCAAAAACATCCACATTATCTCCGTCATTAAATATTTTGGTGAATGTAGAAAGTGGGATAAAAACAGTTTGGTCATTATCCATTCCGCCTCCTTTTTTTACTCTGAAAACTCCGATTACATTAAAGAAAATTCCTTTTACATTAATTGATTTTCCAATCGGATTTTCCTTCTTTTTAGAATCGAAAAAGTTTTTATAAACCTCTTCACCAATGACGGCTACATTTTTATTTTGCGAAACATCTGCATCGTTAAGATACCTTCCGTAAATCAATTTTTTCTCTGAAATTTTATTCCCGATTGGGTAATCTCCGTTTAAATTATAGGTTGCGGTCTTTCCGTTTCTCGACATTTGTTCGCCTGCAGATCCGAAATTACCTCTTGAGTTTTTTGGAGAAATATATTCAATTTCATTCACTTTTCGCTGCAACATATCGATATCCTGAAGCTTCAGATTCATTTGTCTTCCTTTCGGAAAACCTTCATAAGGAATCGAAGTATTTTGCGCCCAAAGAAAAATAGAATTCGTTGCAAATCCTGAAAACAATTTATCAAAACCGTTTTCCATTCCTTTTGCAGAACCCAGTAAAACTACATAAAGGAACATTCCCCAACCCACGCCAATCATGGTAAGAAACGTACGAAGCTTATTATTCTTGAGTGAATAATAAATCTCCTGCCATGTATCTTTTTTAAATAAAATGTTCATTTTTTTTAATTCGTTTCGGGGTTTGAGTTCCGTGTTTCGAGTTTTTTTAATTATTCTGTTCTTAATGCTTCAATCGGTTTAATTTTCGAAGCCCTGTAAGCGGGAACAAATCCGGCAATCAAACCTGAAAATACCAAAGCAATAAATGCGGCGATAATTTCAAACCAACCTACACTTGGATTTTTAATAAAATATTCTTCTAAATTATCTCCAATTAAATTTAAAGCTAAAACTCCCAATCCAACTCCTACAAATCCTGAAACAACGGTAATCACAACACTTTCCTGAACAATCAATGCAACGATACTTCCCGGTTTTGCACCGATTGCTTTTCGTACACCTATTTCTTTGGTTCGTTCTTTTACGATATACACCATGATGTTGCTAATCCCGATAATTCCTGCCAATAAAGTTCCAATACCGATAAAACCTACAATTCCGGTAAGAACAGCCATAAATGTAAAAGTATCGCTCATGTTTTGGGCGTTGTTCCAGACGCGAACTCCATTTTCGTCATCAGGAGAAACATTTTTCCTGGATTTTAAACGGCTTTTAAGCTCGTCACCATATTTTATTGCCTGCTCCGGATTCAAATTTTCATTATAGGCGATATACACTGTACTCACCGTATCTGAACCTTTTTTCATCTGCTGCAAAGTCGTGATTGGAATAGAAATATGTCTTTCATCCCAGTCTCCGCCATCGTCAGAAAAAACACCGACTATCTTGAACATCGTCCCGTTGATATCTAAATCTTTACCAACCGGACTTCCGTTTTTAATCAAATCCCGCTGCACCATTCTACCAATTACCGCAACGTTTTGTTTACGCTGCAAATCCATCGGTGAAAGATAGCGACCTTCCAACATTTTACGGTTTTCAATATATTTTTCTTCTGTATCGGCTCCGTTAATTTGATAATTACCGCTTTCTTTGCCGTATTTTACCATCAAATTTGCTGTATACCTTGGAGATGAATATCCTACTTTTTCTTTGTCGTTATTAATCAAGAAATCGTAGTCATCATTATCCATCGTTACTTGTCGGTCAGACTGCAAACCATTGTAAGCAATCGTTGTTTTTCCTGTAAAAATAGAAATCAGGTTTTGGGCATCTCTTGCAAAACCCTCGGTGAAAGCATTCTGCAAACCTTTCCCAATTCCGAAAAGAACAATAAAAATAAACAGACCCAAAGCCACGGTAAAACCCGAAAGCACCGTTCGCAATACATTACTGCGAATTGAACTGAATATTTCCTGCCAACGATCTAGGTCAAACATAGCTTTTATTTTTAAGAGCCAAGTAAAAAGATAAAAGAGCCAAATGAAAGACAAAAAAGCCGACTTTGGATCTACATCAGATTACTCGATTTTTTTTGGATTTTTTATAATATTTAAATATAATTTTCTGTTTAAAAAGAACTTAAGTTTTTAAACTTCATTCTTTTGCCTTTTTACCTGATTCTTTTAAAGCACAATCTGCTTTATAAACTCATCACTTTCTATAATTCCGTCACGTAAGATGACGTTTCTTTTGGTTTGAGCGGCAACATCAGGTTCGTGGGTTACAACGATGATTGTTTTTCCTTCGTTGTTGATATCCTGAAGAAGTTTCATAATATCATGCGTGGTTTTTGAATCTAATGCTCCAGTTGGTTCATCGGCAAGAATTACTTTTGGATCTGTAATTAATGCTCTTGCAATGGCAACTCTCTGTTTTTGTCCACCCGAAAGCTCGTTGGGTAAGTGATTTGCCCATTGTGCCAATCCTACTTTCTCCAAATATTCTAAAGCCTTTTGGTTTCTTTCTTTTCTTGAAACATTTTGATAGTATAAAGGAAGTGCTACATTTTCTATAGCGGTTTTGTACCCAATCAAATTGAAAGACTGAAATACAAATCCCAGAAATTTTGACCGGTATTCCGCAGCTTTCACTTCATTTAGGTGTTCGATAGGAATTCCATCCAGCTCATAAGTACCTGAATCTTTTTCATCCAAAATTCCGATAATATTCAGCAAAGTTGATTTTCCGGAGCCCGAACTTCCCATAATAGAGACAAATTCACCTTCAGAGATATTGAGGTTAATTCCTTTGAGAACGTGCAGTTTACTCTTGCCCGTGTCGTATGATTTATTGAGATCCTGAATTACTAACATTAAGCTTTGGATGTTTTATGTCTTAATAAGTAGCCACTATTCTCATTTTGTTACAAGATTAAAAAATTCTTTTCATTTTGCGCCTGTTTAATATATAAATAATTAAATACCAATTAATTAAAAAATATTGTTTAATCGAAATCAACGTCAACAATTTATTTCCGACACTTAAGTTCCTCTAACCCAATGGTAAAGGGTGTTTCATGTAAATGTGGAAAACTTTTAAGGTTAAAAGTCAACCAATTACTCTTTACCCCTTTTAAAATAGGCTTCTGTTTTCTAACTTTGTAGGTAGATTCTGAAAGAAAGTAATTGCTGATCAAGATAAAAAAATCACTTTATTAACTTTCAAAAAATCAAATACTTATCATTTCAACGGTTGTATTTGTAGAATTTTATTTTTGACAAAACAAAAGACATAAAATTTATAATATGGGAATTTTCGATAAAAGAATTAGTTACAAGCCATTTGAGTACCCTGAAGTTCTTCAGTTTACAGAAGCTATCAACAAATCGTTTTGGGTACACTCGGAAGTAGATTTCACGGCAGACGTTCAGGATTTTCAGTCTCAGCTTGAGCCGCACGAAAAAAATGCTGTAAAAAATGCACTTTTAGCGATCGCCCAGATTGAAGTTTCGGTAAAAACTTTTTGGGGAAATCTTTACAACCACATGCCAAAACCTGAGCTTAACGGTCTTGGAGCTACTTTTGCAGAGTGCGAATTCCGTCATTCTGAAGCGTATTCTCGTTTGCTTGAAGTTTTGGGTTATAATGAAGCGTTTACTCACGTTGTAGAAGTTCCGGCTCTTAAAAAGAGAATCGACTTCCTATCAAACGTTTTGAAGCACGCCAATTCTACCACTCCAAAAGAGTATGTGTCTTCTCTTTTGTTATTCAGTATTTTGATAGAAAACGTTTCGCTTTTCTCACAATTTGCAATCATTCTTTCTTTCACAAGATTCAAAGGATACATGAAAAATGTTTCCAATATCATCGCTTGGACTTCTATTGATGAGCAGATTCACGCCAATGCAGGAATTTATCTGATCAATAAAATCCGTGAAGAGCAACCCGATCTTTTGACTGATTCTGATATTGAAGATATTTACACTTTGGTTGACCAATCTATCGAATTGGAAGGTGAAATCATCGAATGGATTTTTGAAATGGGTGAATTTAATTTTTTCACAAAAGAAGACTTGTTAAACTTCATGAAATACCGTGTTGATGACAGCTTAAAGAAAATCAACATGGCAACCCGTTACAACATCACTCCGGAACAATACAGACCTATGGTTTGGTTCGAAGAGGAAGTTTTTGCGAATTCTATGGATGATTTCTTTGCAAAAAGACCAGTAGATTATACAAAGCACGATAAGAGTATTACGGCGAACGATTTATTTTAAATATTAATTATTTGGGCGCCTTTATCCGCCTTCCACTCCCGCTTTTTTGTCATTGCGAACAACGTGAAGCAATTGTTGCACTATTTGCGAAACGCAATAACAAAAAGAGCTCCGTTCAAGTCGGGGCGCGAGCGAAGCGAGCGCCAAAACAGTTAGAATTAGAGATGTCATGCTGAGCATAAACTGAAAGTTTACGAACGAAGTTCACGAAGCATATAAAAATAGAGATTATTCGTTCTTCGGAAATAGAAGATTCGGCGTATCCAATGACAAAATTGAAAACATTAATAGGAATGAGCATGTCATTCTGAATGAAGCTAAAGCGAAATGAAGAATCTCAAGCTTAAATATTTTTAAAAACTTAATTAACCTTAATGGTTAAATTTTAAAGCAATTAAAACATTAAGATAGAATTAAGAAGTTAAGATTATTAAGAGATTGCTTCGTTCCTCGCAATGACAAAAAAAGATAAAATATGATCAATGTAATCGTAACTTATACCGTGAAACCTGAATTTGTTTCTGAAAACAAAAGCAATATTCAGAAGTTTTTGAATGATTTTAAAAATTTGAATCAGTCAAAATTCGAGTATAAAGTTTTTGTAAAAGAAGACGGCGTTACGTTTGTTCATTTTTCAAATTATGAAAACGAAGAGGTGCAGAATATGGTTTTAAATATTCCGTCCTTCAAAGAATTTCAAAGAGTAAGAGACGAAAGCGGACTTAATGATTCTCATAAAGTGGAGTTTTTAAAATCTGTTGGAGTTGAATAAATAAAATAGAGATGCGAGCGAAGCGAGCGCCAAAACAGTTAGTATTAGAGATGTCATGCTGAGCATAAACTGAAAGTTTACGAACGAAGTTCACGAAGCATATTACAAAATAAAGATTCCTCGTTCCTCGGAATGACATAATTGAAAATAGCAATAAGCATATCATTCTGAATGAAGCGAAAGCGAAATGAAGAATCTCAAGCTTAATATTCTTAAAAACTTAAATTAACCTTAATGGTTAAATTTTAAAACATTAAGATAGAATTAAGAAGTTAAGTTTATTAAGAGATTGCTTCTTGACGAAGTTCAGAGGTAAAGAAAACAAATCGTTGTCTTAGCCCTGATTGAGCGGCGTGTCTGAGCTCTTTTTGTTATTGCGACGGACAGACAACTCATTCAATGGATTGCTTCACGTTGTTCGCAATGACAAAAAAGCGAGTAGCGAAAGCAGGTAGAAAATTGAGGAGAAACACAAAGCGTGATGCTCCTAAAAAATAAAAAATCAATGTACAACGTACATTTTACAATATAAATGAACATGGAAGAACAAAATACAAATATCTGGTGGCTCAACGAAGAATCTGAGCAAATGTTGAACAGAGGTTACCTTCTGAAAGGAGAAACCGTAGACGGAGCGATTGACAGAATCACCACTGCCGCTGCAAAAAGATTATACAAACCTGAATTACAGCCTGCTTTTAAGGAAATGATCACCAAAGGATGGATCAGCTTTTCTTCTCCGGTTTGGGCAAATATGGGAACACAGAGAGGTCTTCCAATCTCTTGTTTCAACGTACATATTCCCGACAGCATTGAAGGAATTACCCACAAAATGGGTGAAGTGATTATGCAGACAAAAATCGGAGGCGGAACTTCAGGGTACTTCGGGGAACTTCGTAACAGAGGAACTGCCGTAACCGACAACGGAAAATCTTCAGGAGCTGTTTCTTTTATGAAGCTTTTTGATACTGCAATGGATGTGGTTTCTCAAGGCGGTGTAAGAAGAGGTGCTTTTGCAGCTTACCTGGATATTGACCACGGAGATATTGAAGAATTTTTATCAATTAAAGATATCGGAAGTCCGATTCAGAACCTATTTACCGGAATTTGTGTTCCTGATTACTGGATGCAGGATATGATTGACGGTGATATGGATAAACGTAAAATCTGGGCAAGAGTTTTGGAAAGCCGTCAACAAAAAGGTTTACCCTATATTTTCTTTACCGATAACGTTAACAGAAACAAACCACAGGTTTATAAAGATTTAGGATTAACGGTAAATGCAAGTAATCTTTGCTCGGAAATCATGCTTCCGTCAACAAGAGAAGAATCATTTATCTGCTGTCTTTCTTCAATGAACTTGGAATTGTATGACGAGTGGAAAGATACTGACGCTGTAAAATTAGCAATCTATTTCCTTGACGCTGTTTTATCTGAATTTATCGAAAAAACAGAAGGAAATTATTATCTTCAGGGAGCCAGAAACTTCGCAATGCGTCACAGAGCACTTGGTTTGGGAGTTTTAGGTTACCATTCTTACCTTCAGAAAAATATGATTCCGTTTGAAAGTTTTGAGGCGACTCAGTTCAATGCAAGAGCTTTCAAAAGAATTAAAGAACAGGCAGATATCGCGACAAGAGAATTAGCAAACATTTACGGAGAACCAGACTTGTTAAAAGGTTACGGAATCCGTAATACAACAACAATGGCGATTGCTCCTACGACTTCGAGTTCGGCAATTTTGGGACAAACTTCTCCTGGAATTGAGCCTTTTGCTTCGAATTACTACAAAGCAGGTTTGGCAAAAGGAAACTTTATGCGTAAGAATAAATATCTTGCTAAATTGTTGGAAGAAAAAGGTCTTGACAACGAAGATACATGGAGAACAATTATGCTTAACCATGGTTCAGTACAGCATTTAAGTGAGCTGACTGACGAAGAAAAAGCAGTATTTAAAACATTCAAAGAAATTTCTCCAATGGAGATTATTTCTCAGGCTGCACAAAGACAACAGTACATCGATCAGGCTCAGTCTCTGAATTTACAGATTCCTTCAACAATGCCTGTAAAAGACGTTAACTATCTTTATATCGAAGCTTGGAAAAAAGGAGTAAAAACTTTATATTACCAAAGAAGTTCATCTGTTTCTAAGGAAATGATGGTGAATTTTGTAAGCTGTTCTGCTTGTGAAGCTTAAGAAAGAGCCAAGTAAAAAGTAATAAGAGCCAGGTTTAATGGCAACAATAAATTTAAAACCGTAGATTTTTTCTGCGGTTTTTTTCTTTCTCTAAAACTTCGTTTTTTATAAAACGTAATAAAAAACACATTATTTGGTGACAAGCTACAAGTATAATCTAAAGAGATTTTTTAAAAAAAAATTATAAATTATTATAACTCAGATACAAAAGCAATTCATATATTTGTGATATCAGTTTACTTTACTAAGGTAATTGATAATTAAACACATAATGACATGAAAAAAATTTTATTTACACTTGGTGTAAGCTGTTTCTCTTTAGCTTATGCGCAAAATTTAAATTTTGCAGATTCTAAATTCAAAGCTTTAATTTTAAGCTCAAATTCAACGAATGAAATCGCCAAAGACTTAAATGGAAACTCTATTATTATAGACGCAAACGGTGATGGAGAAATTCAGGTTTCTGAAGCACAGCTAGTGGTAATTCTAAATGTGAAAATGGACGAGACCCAGAAATATGATGCAGTAACCGGAGAAATTAATTTCCCATATTATTTTAGTCATCTTCCAGAAAATATTTCTGATGCTTTGCTTTTTTCAAATGTTGAAGAACTCTACATTTCAGACACTAAAAATGCAAATATCAGTTTTATAAATAATACTAAAATTAAAAAACTGATGTGCTTGAACCGTTGGTTTTACAAAGAAGGATCTTTCAACGGAAGCTTTTATGAAACAGATTTTTTCCCAGTCGATTTCACCGTTGATAATTGTCCGTCGATTCTAACGATGAATGACATTAGCGCTTCTTATCATCCTTATTTTTTAGGACAAGCTGTTTTTAGAATTAAAAATAATTCGCAGTTCAATGGAGCATTAGTACTAAATGACAAATTGGTTTCGGAACTGTATTTCGAAAATATCAATTTAACCTCAATTAGTATTAATGACAGCAGAGGACTTGTAAAATTATCAGTTCCTAATATTCCAACATTGCAGACTATTAATATTACCAATACACAAGATTCACAAATCTCTGATCAAGAAATTAATTTAATTGCAAATAATTGTACAGCTTTGCAGGAAATTGTTTTAGACGGTGATTATTATGACAGTCATGCAGTTTATTTATCGGCAATCAACGTAAATGGGTGTAGTTCTTTAAATAAAATAAAAGGTCTTAATGCTCCGAATATTGATTTTTCGACAGCTGGGTTGATCAATTTGGAGGAACTTGATTGTTCATTCTACAATAGATATATCTACAATACAACTGGCGGAGTTTATTATGGAAAATTAAATTCATTAAATCTTTCGGGTCTTCCCAATCTTAAAATATTAAAAGCCTCTAATCAGCCAATTACAAATAATATCAATTTTTCAGCTGCACCTAATTTAGAGAATATTGATGTTACTAATTCATCTGGGTATATGACTACTATGGATTTAAGTACTCTTAGCTCACTTCAGATTTTAAAAGCTGACAGAGTATATATTAATTCAAATTACGGAAATAATGATCTTACTTCAGTAAATATTAAAAACGGCTCTCTTGAACAAATTGTTGGTTTTGAAAATCATAATTACAATTTATCTGTTTGTGTAGATGATGCTCAATTAGCAGGATTGCAGGCTCAATATCCCGGCATTAATTTTTCAAGCAACTGCAATAATTTATTCACCACAACCTGGAACGGTACTTCTTGGTCAAATGGAACTCCAGATGCTAAAGATGTAATCATTACAGGTGCTTATACAACTTCTGCTACAACTCCGGCTTTCTCAGCTAAGAATATTACCATTAAAAATGGTGGTGTTTTAGAAATTACTTCAGGTAATACGATTTCAGGGGTGAATGTAACGGTAGAAGATGGCGGTAACCTTATTCAGAAAGACGGTTCTACTTTAACTTACGCAGGAGCTTTCAAAGCATTGAAAAACGGAACAAGCGAATTGAATAAATATGCATTCTGGACTTCTCCTGTTGTTGATCAGAATTTAACAAACGTTTATACCGGAGCAACGCCAACATCTATTACAGTGTACAATACTGCTAATGATACTTATATCAATGCTGCTTCTACAATTTCTGTATTTGGAAAAGCATATTCAATTAAAACTCCGGTTGCCAACGCAGCTTTAGTTTTTGAAGGAACACCAAATAACGGAACACAGACTTTTGCATTGGCTACTTCAGGAAACGGATTCAACTTAATTGGTAATCCATA
>Ga0213820_1000355_pt1 | contig 36790 bp, 38 predicted proteins | sample MC6MC0910MG_FD_179889 | JGI IMG/M metagenome (GOLD analysis project Ga0213820, IMG submission 179889) | Enriched soil aggregate microbial communities from Iowa State University, Ames, United States - MC6-MC0910-MG | ecosystem: Environmental > Terrestrial > Soil > Unclassified | place: USA: Iowa... | reverse complement strand
AATAATAAGAATAAACCTGTATTACCTACGAATAATAGCGATACCTCGTTCATACCACCAAGGTAGAACATAACTGCAAAAATACCTGTCCAGAATGCCATAACTTTATACATATTATCCATGAAGATTTCCCCTCCTTTTGCCCACGACACAATAATCTCTTATCCATTATAAATGATATGAAAGGTGTCTGTAAACTGGAACTTCTGCTTCTTTGTGACAAACAAATGGATTTTACAAATTAGCAATCCATTTCTGTCACGTTAATTTCATATTTGCATAAATCGCAATTATGTACCATGCTTTCGATTTGGACAAATTCATTATTGGAAAATAATGCATTCAATTGTCCCTTTAAATAAGATTCATGTAAAGTACAAACTATGTCAGAGTGTGTATTGAGTTGTTCTTGGAATGGACAATTAAATATAGAGAATATTACCTTTTTCCCTTTGTCCGTCTGCTGTATTTGCGGAACATAACCAATTAATGCAGCATTATCTGTTAATAGCTGAAGCTTTTGATCAAATGTTAGCAAATTATTTAGATTTAATTCTGCAGTAACATAATTTTTCATTTGTTGATAGCCATCTTGATAACTAATGTCTTGGCATTTAGATAGAGCGGATGGTCCTAATTCTTCTACTAGCTGAATCGTCCATTTTAATAAACGTTCTTCATCACGTCTTGGGAATGTTAGTGACACGCCTTTTTCAGCTGCTTTATAAACACGTCCAGGTCGTCCGCCTTTACCAGTTTTTGCGAAATCTGCCGTGATAATATTAATTTCAGAGAGCTTTGTTAAGTGAAGACGCGCAACATTTGGATGAATGTTGAATTGATCAGCAATATTTTGTACCGTTACCGTCTTTTTCTCTTTTAAAATGTACTCATAAATAGAATATCTTGTTTCATCGGCTAATGTACTAGTAATTTTTAATGGATGGATCATTTACATCACCTCAGTTTAATTTTTTAAAATAGTTGGTAGTTAAAAGTTAGGAAAAAAATCATGTTAATTCTATTATATTGTATTATTGGAAAAGTTACAGTTCCTTTAGACATAAATATTACCTTTTTCGTGTTTTTACTTTGTTTTTTGAATAAAATTGTATGTTATCCACATGTTTTTGAGGAAAATGTAGATTTCATCGTGAAATGTTCATCAAGATTTTAATTTAGGAAAAGGGCTTTTCACATAACCTTGTCATCCGTATACTAGGAATTAACGAATAGAGCGGTCATATTCGAATGAACTAGAAAGAGGGTGTAACTATGCAAACTTTTGAATCTGTTATAGAACAAAAAAGTGAGCATCTTTTAGTAAAAGCCTATCATTTTGGTGCTTCCGATTTATTACTCATACCGGAAGAAAGTCGATATACAATCTATTTTCGAAAATATGATAAGCTTCTGCAGGCAGGGGAGCTTCCTAATGAACTTGCTGAACGCATCGTCTCCTATTATAAATTTTTAGCGGCATTAGATATTAGTGAGCGACGCAAACCACAAAGCGGCTCGTTCCAAAAAATCGTTGAACAAAAGCATTTTGCATTTCGCGTTTCTACTCTTCCTTCCGCTTATTTAAAAGAAAGCCTTATTATTCGGCTTTTACTTCAAAATCACACATTTCCACTTACTTCATTAAGCTATTCCAAATGTGCAGCAGAAAAGTTAACACAGCTTGTGACTAATCAGCAAGGAATTTTATTATTTAGCGGTGCAACGGGCTCTGGTAAAACAACGTCCCTATATTCTTTAATTCACCATTGTTCTAGCGAACTTCAACGTCATGTTATTTCCTTAGAAGACCCCGTGGAGAATCATCAAGGCAAACTTCTACAAATTCAAGTAAATGAACGAGCAGGTATTACCTATGCCACGGGTTTAAAAGCAATTTTACGCCATTCGCCCGATGTTATTATGATCGGTGAAATTCGCGATCAAGAAACGGCTAAAATAGCCATCCAAGCAGCTTTAACGGGGCATTTAGTACTGTCTACAATTCATGCGAAAGATTCGGTGAGCTGTCTCTATCGACTCCTCGATTTAGGTGTTTCATTAGAAGAGCTTCGTCAAACAGTACTAGGCATTGTGGCGCAAGTTCTTATGCCATTACCCCAACATCAAGAAGGTCGGCGAGCGTTGTTTGAAATATTAAGTGATGAAGATCTAGAGCATGCAATACAGGCATTACAACAAAATAAGGTGTATGCATTGCCATTTGAACAAACGCTTGCTGGTCAAAAAGAAGAAATTGCGAGGCAACGCTATGCTAAAGCTCAAAACGTTTATTGATAAACTACAACTGGATTACAAAAGAGCAACAAGATGGCGTTTAAAAAATCAAGCTCAGTTTATTCGTCGCCTATGTGTATTAATACAGGAAGGTTATTTGTTTGCACAAGCAGTTTCAATGTTATTACCGCATCATGTAGAAAAGCATGAGGAGGTACAGCAGTTTGTCGATGAAGCACTAAGGCAAGGGAAGGGTGTCATTGGTGTATTTGAAACATTGCAACTAGCCAAGCACCATTTAGTCGCTATAGCCATTGCCGAAAACAATGGGCATATGATTGAAGCATTGAATGCTGTCGCCAAGCAAATGATATTGAGCCAAGAGACGAAGAACAAATTAATCAAGCTCCTTTTCTATCCTGTAGTACTCATTATGTTTCTATGCCTGCTGTTTTTAGTCTTTCGTACTTTTTTCTTTCCTAATATAGAAAAAATGGTGACAAGCCGTACAACTGAAACAGATGAACAGGCTAGTATTGCAATATCGAAACTTTTATTACATGTACCTGATGCACTTGTGTTGATGGTCATCGTAATATCTTGTTGTAGTATCATTTGTCAACGTTTACTTTCTCGGCAATCCATTGCTAGACAGCTCCACATCTTTTTGAAATTACCATTTGTTCATCCCTATTTTCGCCTCACGATAACAAAACAATTTTCTGCCTATTTGGGTAGCCTGCTGCAAAGCGGCTTGTCCTTACAAGCAAGCCTGCAAATTTTGGAGGAGCAACAATTCCAACCATATGTACAATATTTAGCGAGTCGCATCAAAGAAAGAGTGACCTTTGGTGATACGTTAACACAGGCGGTCATTTTTCTAACAGTTTGGCACAATGATTTCGCAACTTTTGTAGAGCATGGTGAGCAAAGTGGTTATTTGGGGAGAGAGTTATCACTAGATAGTGATTTGTTGTTAGAAAAGCAGGAGCATCTGTTACAAAGAATGCTTGCTTTTGTACAACCTACGTTTTTTGTTTTGATTGCGTTATGTATTGTTGCTGCCTATGTCAGTTTATTATTGCCGATATATCAGATGATAGAACTAGTATAGGAGGATCTACGATGAAGCATATGAAACAAGAAGCTGGATTTACATTAATTGAAATGTTAATCGTATTGTTGATTATTTCAATGTTAATACTTATTACAATTCCAAATGTCACAAAACATTTTGCGACAATTGATGAAAAAGGCTGCGCTGCTTATATATCGATGGTGCAAGGACAAGTAGAGGCATATCGTGTTGATTTTATGGAGTATCCAACATTGGATGATTTGGTCACAAAAGGTTATTTAAAAGAGCAGGGGACAACTTGCCCAAATAAAGATGAAATAATCATCACGAGCAATGGTGAAGTGCAATTAGCCAAGCAGTCCTCGGCTTCAAAGGACAATGGACAATGAAGAGACTAAAAAATGAGCGTGGTTATACACTAATAGAGATGTTAATTGTGCTGTTTGTTGTCATGACCTTAACGGCTATTGTGACAAAATTTTCATTAAAAATAGTGGAAGCAAAAGAAATCGAACGATTCTTTAACCAAATACAGTTAGATCTTCAATTTATACAGACGTATAGCATGCAGCATAATGAATATATCTTTATCCATTTTGAAAGTCCATCCCAACGTTATAGTATTAAAAAAGACTTTTACACGACGCTTTATACTCGCCCGTTTCCGCAAGGTGTTGAACTATTGCTCAGTCGAAGTAATATTCTAACGATAAGTTATAATTTTAAAGGGAATGTGATGACACCAGGTACGCTTTATTTTAAAACACCACAGGGCACTAAAAAGGTTGTGATTAGTTTAGGGCGAGGGAGATCGAGGGTCGAATGAATGAAACAGGCTACTCGTTTGTCGAAACAATCGTTTCCGTTGTCATTTTAATGGTACTTTGCACGACAATACTTCCTCTTAGCTATACGATGAAAACCAATTTATATAATCAAAAGCTTGAGGTTATAGCCGCTGAGACAGCTTATGAAGGTTTACAGCACTATCGTGATTTACAGCAAGCAAAAGGGGTAAAGACCATTGAGAAAGTGGACTACTATTGGCTGTTTGATGGACAGGCAATATGTGTGACATTTCAAAATGCAAGTGAACAGCGCCAAAAGTGCATCCAACAAACAGGTGAAGTTCAATGACTGAAAAAGGCTATACTTTACTTGAAGCATTGTTTCAATTAGTAGTTTTTGTGCTCGTTTGTCATTTTTTTATATTTATTATTCTCTGGGCTACGACCATGAAGACGACTATGATGACAGATGAACAAACAAAGTGGGAGTTGTTTGTCTTTGAAATGCATACGTATTTAGCAAATGCTACATCACTAAACATTAGTGGCAATCAGCAAAGAATCACATTGCAAACATCTAACACACTGCATCATTTTGATTGTTATCGCAATATGATTCGAGATCGGGTGAATGGTGGCCATGTTCCAATGCTTATCGGTATTAAGAGCTGCCAGTTCCAACTTTCGATCATGAACTGACCATTGCAGTGGAATTTCCAAGCGGATTGCAAAAGGAGCGGACCTATTATGTACCAATTATTGAAAAATGATAGAGGGGCTGTCTTTTTAATCGCAATTGCATTATTATTTTTTGTAACTACTTTTGTTCTTGCGTATTGCGTGTCTTATGAGATTCAGTTTCGAACATATGATGGATTAGAAAAGATGAATGTTCGAGCTACGATAAATTTATTAGGACAAATTTTGTCAGACAGTGTAGAATCGTAGTAAGAAGGTGATTCGAATGCGAAAAATATATTTAGTTGGCTTTATGGGCTGCGGGAAAAGTGCGTTAGGAAGAAGGTTAAGCTATTTATTGAAGTTACCGTACTATGATATGGATCGTGAAATTGTTAGACAGCAGGGGATGACGATTCCAGAGATTTTTGAGAAATATGGAGAGGCTCGTTTTCGTGAAATAGAAACGGAATTTTTGAAAAATTTCCGCGACGAGGCATGTATTATCTCTACAGGTGGCGGTGTAGCTGTAAATGGGGAAAACCGGAAAATTATGAGACGCAGTGGGCTCGTATTCTTTTTAGATGCGACATTCGAAGATATTTATAAGAGAATACAGCATGACCCAAATCGCCCGATTGTACAAAGCTCAACGAAAGAAGAGCTAGAGGAGCTGTATCATTACAGACGAAAATTCTATCGCGACGCAGGACATATTCAGGTGTTGACAGAAGGTAGAACAATTCGACATATTCTAGAGTATTTAGTATTTCAAGTGAAAAGATTAAAAAGCGAACGATAGAATATTTATTTAACTATAATATTCGTGTTTTAAGTTAATTTAAAAAATGTTTGCCTTTTCAATACAATCAATGTTAGGATATAGACTAATAAGGTAACTTTTTGTACATTGAATACTAAATAGTACCAAGAACATTCTTGGGCGGATGATTGTACGGGGAGAGAGCGTGTAAACGCCACCGAAGGAGCAAGTAGCAAAGGGCTATGAATCTCTCAGGTAAAAGGACTCGTACAAGACGCAACTCTGGAGAGTGCTGTAATACAACAGCCACCAAAGGGGAAAGCCTACTAAATTGGCATTTTCGTAATGCGAATTAGTTTGGTGTAACTTTCAGGTGCAAGGACAGAGAATCCCGAAAAGGGGTTCGTCTGTCTTTTTTTATGTCTAGACAATTGTCATACGTACAATCTTGGCGAGTTGTTACTTGCTGACGTACATAGGTCAATGGGCTTTACACGAACAAAAAAGCAGACGAACTACTACCAGTAAAAATGATACTAACAATAAGGAGGCAATAGTAATGACGAATGAATTAAAACGTACACCTCTATTTGACGAATATGCAAAGTATGGTGGTAAAACAATTGACTTCGGTGGATGGGAATTACCAGTGCAATTTACTTCTATTAAAGAAGAACATGATGCGGTGCGTAATCGTGCAGGCTTATTTGATGTGTCACATATGGGTGAAATTTTAGTAACAGGTCCAGAGGCGCTCGATTTTTTACAAAATCTATTGTCCAATGACATTTCAAAAATTGCTACAGGTCAAGCGCAATACAATGCGATGTGCTATGAAAATGGTGGCGTTGTCGATGATTTACTAACTTATAAACTAGCAGACAATCATTATTTACTATGTGTCAATGCGGCGAATATTGAAAAAGATTACGACTGGATGATGGAAAATCAACATCAATACGATGTGACAATCGACAATCAATCTGATGCATATGCACAAATTGCTTTACAAGGGCCTTTAGCTGAAGAGCTTCTTCAATCATTAACGGCTACGGATTTAAGTGCAATTAAATATTTCCGCTTCCAAGAAGATGTAGAAATCGCAGGTCATAAAGCATTAGTTTCTCGCAGTGGCTATACGGGTGAAGATGGTTTTGAACTATATGGTGCGCCGGCAGACATTAAAGCATTATGGGATATCATTTTAGAAGCTGGAAAAGACAAAGGCGTTGTGCCTGCAGGCTTAGGCTGTCGTGATACGCTACGCTTTGAAGCAGGTCTACCACTTTATGGTCAAGAACTATCAGCTACCATTTCACCACTTGAAGCGGGCATTGGCTTTGCTGTGAAATTAAATAAAGATGATTTTATTGGTCATGAAGCGTTAACTGAACAAAAAGAACATGGATTAGCACGTAAAATCGTCGGAATTGAAATGATCGATAAAGGGATTCCACGTCATGGGTACAAAGTGTTTAAAGATGGTCAAGAAATCGGTGAAGTGACAACAGGGACTCAGCTTCCTTCTTCAAAACGTAATGTTGGTAACGCATTAATTGACAGTCAATTCGCAACTATCGGAACTGAATTAGAAATTGAGATTCGTGGTAAGCATTTGAAAGTAGTAACAGTTGAAACACCGTTTTATAAGCGTTCAAAATAAAATTTGAAAAGAGGGACCTACATTTATGAAACATCGTTATTTACCAATGACGGAGCAAGACAAACAAGAAATGTTAGACGTAATTGGTGTATCTTCAGTTGATGAGTTATTCGAGGATATTCCAGAAAAAGTACGTTTTAAAGGCCTTTATGATATTAAAGCAGCAAAATCAGAATCAGCACTATTAAAAGAGTTATCAGCGCTTGCTGCAAAAAATAAGGATACAAATGCGAACGTATCATTTTTAGGTGCGGGTGTTTACAATCACTATAAACCGATTATCGTAGACCATGTTATTTCTCGTTCAGAGTTTTATACAGCTTATACACCTTACCAACCTGAAATTTCACAAGGGGAATTACAAGCGATTTTTGAATTCCAAACGATGATTGCAGAGCTAACAGGTATGGATCTTGCCAACTCCTCTATGTATGATGGTGGAACGGCGCTAGCGGAAGCAGGTATGTTAGCTGCTGGTCATACACGTCGTAAGAAAATTTTAGTATCTGAAACGGTTCATCCTGAATATCGTGATGTCGTTGCTACATATGCATACGGTCAATCAATTGACATCGTTACTATCCCTCATAAAGATGGTGTGACAGATGTAGAAGCTTTAAAAGAGCTGATTGATGATAATACAGCGGCTGTAATTGCACAATATCCAAACTTCTTTGGTCAAGTAGAGGATTTACAAGTAATCGGGGATATTGCACATGAGGCAAAAAGTTTATTTGTTGTCTCTTCTAACCCACTTGCACTAGGTATTTTAACACCTCCTGGTAAACTAGGTGCTGATATTTGTGTTGGTGATGCACAAGTATTTGGTATTGCTGAAGGCTTTGGCGGGCCACACTGTGGTTTCTTCGCCGTAACGACAAAATTAATGCGTAAAGTGCCGGGTCGACTTGTTGGTGAAACGGTGGATGGAGAAGGTCGCCGTGGTTATGTATTAACACTACAAGCGCGCGAACAACATATCCGTCGTGATAAAGCGACATCTAACATTTGTTCAAACCAAGCACTATTAGCACTTGCAGCTTCTGTTGCTATGACAGCTTTAGGTAAGCAAGGTGTGCGAGAAATGGCGACACAAAATATTGCGAAAACACGTTACGCAAAAAATGCTTTTGAAGCGGCAGGCTTTACAGTAGCATTCCAAGGTGCGCACTTTAACGAAATCGTTGTTAAAACAAATAAATGTGTGAAAGAAATCAATAAAGGCTTATTGGAAAAGGGCATTATCGGCGGTTATCCATTAGGTCAAACATATGATTCACTGAAGCAACACGTATTAATCGCTGTAACAGAATTACGCACGAAGGAAGAAATTGATGCACTTGTTGCAGAAATGGGGGCTCTCAATGCATAACGAAAATCAATCACTCATTTTTGAAATTACAAAAGAAGGTCGCGTAGGGTACAGCTTAGAAGCTTTAGATGTACCAGAAGTTGATCTTGCGGATTTACTTCCTGCAAACTGTATTCGTGAAGAAGCAGCGGAATTACCAGAAGTTTCAGAGCTTGATATTATGCGTCATTATACGGCACTTTCTCGTCGTAACCACGGTGTAGACTCTGGTTTCTATCCGCTTGGTTCATGTACGATGAAGTACAATCCAAAAATTAATGAATCAGTTGCTCGCTTTTCTGGGTTTGCCAATGTGCATCCATTACAAGATGAATCAACGGTTCAGGGCGCAATGGAGCTTCTATATGAACTACAAACATCTTTAGTGGAAATTACTGGTATGGATGAAGTGACATTACAACCTGCAGCTGGTGCACATGGTGAATGGACGGCATTAATGATGATTCGTGCATTCCATGAGGCAAATGGCGAGGGTCATCGTAATAAAGTCATCGTTCCTGACTCAGCGCACGGAACAAATCCAGCATCAGCAACAGTTGCAGGCTTTGAAACGATTACAGTAAAATCAGATGAAAATGGTTTAGTCGATATCGAAGATTTACGTAAAGTAGTAGGTTCAGATACAGCGGCATTAATGCTAACTAACCCAAATACGCTTGGTCTATTTGAAGAAAATATTATCGAGATGGCAGAGCTTATTCATGAAGTGGGCGGTAAAGTTTACTATGATGGCGCTAACTTAAATGCGGTTATGAGTAAAGCACGTCCTGGCGATATGGGCTTTGACTGTGTACACTTAAACTTACACAAAACATTTACAGGTCCGCACGGTGGCGGTGGTCCAGGTTCTGGTCCAGTAGGCGTAAAAGCTGATTTAATTCCGTTCCTACCTAAACCAGTACTTGTCAGAACAGAAGATGGTTCATACCACTTCGATTACGAGCGTCCACAATCAATCGGTCGCGTAAAACCTTACTATGGTAACTTTGGTATTAACGTACGTGCTTATACGTATATTCGTACGATGGGCCCAGACGGCTTAAAAGCGGTGACAGAATATGCTGTGCTAAACGCAAACTATATGATGCGTCGCCTAGAGCCATTCTATGATTTACCATATAACCGTCATTGCAAACATGAATTTGTCCTATCTGGTCGTCGTCAAAAGAAATTGGGCGTTCGTACATTAGATATTGCAAAACGTCTGTTAGACTTTGGCTACCATCCACCAACAACGTACTTCCCACTAAACGTGGAAGAGGCGTTAATGATCGAGCCTACAGAAACAGAATCAAAAGAAACATTAGATGCATTCTGCGACATTATGATTCAAATTGCGAAAGAAGCAGAAGAAAACCCATCGATCGTCCAAGAAGCACCACATACAACAGTCGTAACGCGTTTAGACGAAACACGCGCTGCACGTACACCAGTGCTACGTTACCAAAAAGCATAATAAAACACATTGCCCGACCAGTATTTTACAATACTGATCGGGCATTTTTTTATGCTTGTGGAAAATGGAAGTTACTTAAAAAGAGAAAAATATTCATTCTTTGTAACGTATTCTTATAAAATATTGTGATAAAAATCTATTGAAACTGGCGAAATTTCAAAAAAAAATATTATTTTATAGAAAAAACTACCATAGTATAATGAACGTAAAATTTAATACTTTCATTGGGAGGTTGATATGTCAATTAATACGAACTTTAATCAGCAACATTCGACGCATGTATCTGTGAAAAGATTTAGTAGCACTACGCCATTAATTGCTACATCAAACCAAAACAATGACAAAAGCATTAAAAATTTTGCCATGCAACAGCATGACACCGTTACTATTTCCAGTGAAGCAAGAACAATGCTAATGGCAACTCGTGCTTCTGCGAAATCTACTTCATGGGTAAATACAGCTTTAAACTGGGCAAAATCTACAGTTAGTTGGCTGAAAAGAGCGGGTCAATTTGCTGTAGATGCAGCTAAAGAAGGTATAAACTTCTTAGTACTCGATGATGTTAGAACAATTTTTAACCCAAATGCGGGTATTACAGAAAAAGGGGTAGCGCTAGTTTCCCTCTTCCCAGCAGGGAAAGTCGTTAAATCAGGAAAGTTATTCGAACTATTGAGAAAAGCGGGTAAATCCGCTGATGTAGATGCCTTTGCTGGTTTAGGTAAAATTCAGAAGTTTAATGCTAGAGGAATTTTATTAGATGGAAATAGCGGTACGGGTTGGGAGCACATTTACAAAAGACATGTTGCAGGCACTACGGCAAATAGAGGAACAACATTATTCCCTAGAGCACTAGGAGATGCACAGATAAAAAATTTAATCATGGAATCATTAGAAAAGGGAACTTTAAACAGTACCCATGAGAATGGTATGAAAATTTACAAATATCGTCCAAGAAAATATGGTATTTCCGAGATGACAACAGTTGTAACAAAGGATAATATTATAAAAACATCTTATCCTAATGGTGGAACATCGGTAATAATAAAATAAAGGAGCATGAAAATGAAAATTAGATTTGATCTTGAAGATGATGAAGTATCGGTTCTTCAAAATAAAAACGTCCATGCTGATTTTTTTCTAGATAGCTATTTAGAAGTATTTGTACTTGAAAATAATAAAGAAACTTTACTCTTCTCCACAACGATACACAGTACAATTATTATTACTTTCAGTCGACAATTATTAGAGTTATATCAAACAGGTAAGAAACTCATTCTTGATACTTTTGGTAATGCGAACGTCTATACCTTTAAAAGAGCTGGAAATAATGTAATTATAACAAATTTTAGTGAATTTTCTAATTCAGAAGAATGGCAATATACATTTGAGTTTAAAGCATTTTTGAAGGCTTATACAAAAGGGTTACGACAACATTTGCAAAATTTAATAGGGAAAGATGCGAGTATTGTTAAACGTCCAGACTTTATCCTATTGAAGGATAGATTAAAAAGTTTAGAAGAGGTTGTCTATGCAAAATAATGTAGAGAAAAAGAGAAATATGAAAATTAGATTCGATAACGAAAATGATGTTTCTGTCCTAAAAAATAAAAATGTTCATGCTGATTTTTACCTTGATAGCTATTTAGAAGTATTTGTTATGAACAATAATAAGTGGGTTTTCCTCTTCTCAACAACGATTCACAGTACAATAGTTATTGAGTTGAATCAACTATTAATTAAATTGCATAAAACGGGAAAGAAACAGGTTCTTGATACTTTTGGCAATGCAAATGTCTATATTTTTAATAAAGTAGGGGAAAATCTATTAATTACAAACTTTGATAAATTCTCTAATAAAGAAGAATGGCTTTATTCATTCTCAGTTTCTTAATGGATAATATTTGGAAACCTTGATAGAATAGTTTTCTATCAAGGTTTTTTATTTAGAAAGAGAACACTTTGAAAGGATGACATTATATGTTAAACGATAAAGTTAGAACGTTTCTTTTAAATAAAGGATGGTTAGTAACGGATGAAGATAAAGAATACGACAGTGTCATAAGTAATCTAGCTATCCCTTTTCATTCTAGTTTTGCAGAATTTCAGAGATTTACTACAGAGTGCACATTTAGTACAACAAAAGGTCCTGAATTGATTAATATTTGCTGGTTTTCAATATATAGTGGTGATTTTGAAGCTTTGACAAATTCTCTGTGGAAAAACAGACCAGGAGGAAATCTACCGCAAAATTATATCCCATTTAGTAATAGAAGCGGAGACTCAATTTTATTATACGATAAGCAGAATCAAGGCATATATTATATAAATGAATTGGAAATTAATGAAATGATTAAAGGTAAATTTAATCCACAGTGGAGCGATTTTAATGAATTTTTAGAGTGGTACTTTGATATTAACTAAAGAAAAGGAATTTTTAATAAGCTGCAATCTCTTGAATTCGCCTATTTTTTAAATGGTGTTAGTCACGAAACATTTTTAGTGTACTATGTTTCAATTACACCACCCCATAACTGGTATGTTAGAGTGGACTACTTGCAAGATAATAGAATTGAGAAAATATCAACATACGCTACAAGTTGGTATAAACAAATGGATTTCCGTTTTTATTATGATGACAGCGCCATGTTATCAAAAATAATGATTGGTGAGCATTTACATTGGGAAAATCGAAAATAAGTCTTAATAGCTAGCGAAACCAACGGGCAAGGTCACTTTGAATTGGAGGAAATAAATGGATATACATTTTGGGTCGACAGCTTTCATCACTCGATCAGAAAGAAACATCGAAGCAAATGAAATCAATAGTCATTTTCAAACTATCATACCTTCAAGAATGATAGAGTTTTGGAAATCGTATAATGAGGTTTCATTTGAAAACGGAATAAATATTTATGGCCTTGATATCGCAACCGAAAGAAACCAGTTGTATGAAGTAAGTACTTACGCTCCAGAATATATTTTGGTAGGGGATGATGGAGGGGGGCGAGGATTGTTTATAAAAAAGAATGGCGACCTTAACGTTTTCTATCAAGATTTGGGGGCATTGTCATTGTCTTTTAATTCTTTAGATATTGATTTGTTTAGTTGGCTAGAAGATGATCCAGTAATAGCTAAAGATAATTTGACTTCAGATGAGCTTGATTTCATAGATGAGGTTAAAGTTTATGTAGTTAGCAAACCAATTGAAGTAAATAAATTTATGATGGAAATAAGAAAATCTTTAAATTTAAAAATTTCAATTCGCGATATGAGAGATAAACTGAATAAATTACCTTTTTTGATGATTGAAAATATCACACTTATGAAGTATGGCAAGACAATTGAGGGTTTAAATCAAAAATATAATTGTTTAGAGGTTCGCAATTCAAAGAATGTGATATTAATTAGTCCAGAAAGGAATTAGCAAGTATTATAGATTGAGTGAATATAGAGCAATTGTAGCGCGAATGAGATTTTATTATTTTTATGGTAAAATTAGGGTAAATTTTCGAGCGTATTTATATAGTGGCTTGGAAGGTGTTATGTTCGTAGATCTTCAAAAAACAGGCAGCAAAATATCTAAACGAAAGGATAGCATTTTTTATGAAACAACTAGAAAATTCAGTATTAAAATTCATCCAGGCAATGGAATATTCGAAAGAAGAAGCTCCAGTTAACAAAAATGGTGGTGTACGTTTTAGGTCAAAATTAGCTAATCTTCATGTCGATGAAAAAATCTATCTTTCTCCGGAATTACTATTCTTTTATCAACATTGTGAAATAATTTGTAAAATCCGTCCTGATGGCTATCAATTAAATTGTACAGATATTGATTTAGGATATAGCCCCCTTTATTTTTATCCAGCAGATAAATTGGTTCGTAGGCAAGAAGGATTTCGGTGGATTGGAACCGAAAAAAGAGATAATCCAAATTGGGATTCCAATTGGCTTGTCGTTGCTGATAAGGATGATGATCCGATTGTCGTTGTCACAAACCAAGAAAATTCACCTGTTTTTGCAAGTTATGAAACAAGTGCATTATTTCCTATTGCGGATTCTTTTTCGGCCTTTCTAGATGCTCTTTCGGTGACATTAGAAATAATACATAAAAAATTCAAAGGAGAGATAATGGATGAAGAAACTTTTGATATCTACGATGATTTTATTGAAATGTTAAAGTCATCTTTAATTAGTATTTTGAAAAAAGAGGAATACGCTGATAATTTTATTGATTACTTTTATGGTTAATCAATTGTCTAATAAGCTTTGTTAGAACAACGAACTAAAAATAATGCAGATGTAAGACGTTTTTTGACATGAGCTTGGTTCCGCTGTTAGCCTAAACGAGGAAAATAATTAGTTATTGGTGTTTTTACAAAGAAAAATTGTAGTAATTATACTTTGTGTAACATACTTAAAAAGAGTAGCAACAATTTTACAACCAAAAAAGGTGGGGAACTAGTATGAAAAAACTTGATTCAGAATTCAACTATTTATTGGATATGTACGAGGATTCTTATTATCCATCGTTTTTAGTAGATAAAATTCAATTGAACATTCTAAAAGTAGTTGATTTTCTTGAAGAAGGCGATCATTCGCATGAAGCGGTTCAGGAAAAGTTAGATGAAATGACTTTAGCCATCAATGAACTACAAGATGAGTTTTATCAAAATGATAGTGAAATTGAAACGGTCGCAAGAGATTCAATCGCAATAACAGTAGAAGAAATTTTACAATATTTCGAGATTGATATAGATATTGAAGAAGCTTTAAGAGAAAGAGATTGGTGAAAACTTACCATTCGTTTTTTCCAAAAAAATAAAACACATCTAAACGAGCACTTGATTGCCTAAAATGCAACAAGTGCTTTGTTATTTTAGTTAAAGCATTATTACATGCGTAGTCATTACGGCTAATCACAAAACGGCATCCTGTGGGGGGCCGTTTTCATTTGTTCTCATCAGTACAATTCCAAGCGAACAGTGTGAACGAATGTGACGAGCATAAATGAAGGATTAACGTTTATGCTTCTTTTTATCTAATGCACATCAAATTATTACTATTTTGTATTGTTGAAATTGCACCTTTTTGAAATGTTGTTTAAAACAAAGGAAAATATCGGATTAGGACCGATATATACAATAGATGATAGAGGAGGTAGAAAAATTGAATAAAAATTTATTTATAACAGTAGCTGCTACTATTCCTGCAGTTCTTATTGCCCCAACAATAGCGGGAGCAGCGGCATCAGAAGTGACAGTGACAGGTAAAAATAAAGTGAACGAGGTTTTGAAAGCTTCTATCGAAAATTTACCGGCTAATTCAATTGTCAAAGGCTATCAATGGTATTACGTAGAAGACGGGAATGGTGTTACGAATAAACCGATTTCTGGCGCAACGACTGCATCCTTCACAGTGCCAATAGAGGCGGCAGGGAAAACGCTCTATGTAGAAGCAATTACAACGACAGATAATCGCTATAAGAGTGCGACACAAACCATTAATACGCTTGACTTGTCGATTACGAAACCGGTCTTTCCGAATTCTTCAAATTATATCGTGCCAGGGGAAGTGGTAAAAGCTTCTGCTGATGTTAAGGATAAGGGAGGTGCTACATTAAAAAGTGATCAAATTACATATAGCTACCAATGGTTTTATAAAGTTGGTGATTCCTTTACGATTATTGATGGAGCAACGAGCGGTACATATACAGTCCCTAAAAATGCTTTAGAAGAAAATATGAAAGATATTATGGTGAAAGTTAAAGCAAAAGTAGGCTCGGCTATGGTTGAATCCGATTTTTCTGAAGTGATGACGATATCGAATGAACCAACGAATACAATGATTAACGAAATTAATACATTGCTAAAAACTGACCATCACTATAATATTTCAAATCTCGCTTCATTTAAAGCGGAAGTAACGGCTATAGATGCAAAGTATCAAGCATTATCAGCACCCGCAAAAGCAAATGTGACAAATGCTGGAGTGTTGAAGCAAGCAATTGCTGATGTAGAAGTGATAGAAAAGCTAAATGAAAAGGTTAATAAGGTCGATGAGGTTGAGAGCAAGAACCTATCCCAATATTTAAAAGATCTAGATGAAACCTATAATAAGTTGGATTTATTACAACGCAGTTTAGATGTTAATGATGCCTTGTATACGAGTATTAAAAACATCTTGAAAGATCCAACAGATATCAATGACTTCAAGGAAGTAAGAAGATTAAATCAAGAAATTATTGGATTACTAGCCTATGAAAATTCCTTTGTGAAGTATGTCCCTACTAACATCCAATCATTACAAACAGCAGTTGAAACAATCGAAAAGGATATAGCAAAATTATCTCAAAATTATCGTCCAACTGTGCAAAATCAATCAATCTTAAATGATGCGAAGCAAGATATAAAAAAAGTTGAGCAGTTTATTAAACTATTCGATAAGCTGTCAGCCAATAATACACCGAGCAAACAAGTGACAACAGCAAAATCAATACGTACAGCTTATGAAAAGCTAACATATAAACAATTACAACTCGTGCCAGCTAATTATGTTACGAGATTACTGGAAGCGGAAAATGCAGAAGAACTTCAAATCGAAAGTTTAAATACAGAGATCGCCAACTATGTTGGGGATGCTGATGATATGTATACAATCAATCCGTCAGCACAAACTTGGCAAAGTCATGTTACAACTGTTAACCGTATCATTAATGAATACAAAGGACTAACGAAAACTTCAGCTGCTAAAATTATCGGTTATGATCGCATTGTCACGTTGCAAAAGGATTTAAAAACGGCAGATAAAGTGATAAAAGAAATGGATGCCTATAAAAAGCTGTCAGAAGTACAAGGTGTGGCTGGCAATAAGCTGAATTCAAGCTATACAAATACGTTAAAATCTTATAATAAGTTAACGAGCTTGCAACAATCACTCGTTTATAATGCAGATGATTTTTTATTGAATTCGCCCAATATTACCGTTGATAACGGCAAGGAGCCTGCTGATAAAGCAGCAGCAGAAACGTTAAAGGCAACTGTTGCTAAGTTTGCAGATGTCACGAACTTTACATTTGCACAATTCGAAACGGCTGTTAATGCAGCGACCGTAACATACAAAAGCTTATCTTCACCAGCGCGCAAGTATGTCACAAATTATTATTTATTAACAGCTGCTAGCAAAGACCTTTCTGGTGTAAAATCATTCCATAAAAAGGTGCAAGCGGCAAGAGAAGAAACAGATGCTACAAAACAGGCTAAAAAAATTCAAACAATCCAGACGGCTTATGCAAAACTACCTGCCAACCAACAGCATTTAGCGAAACAGCAATACGAAGATTTACTGAACAATCGTTTAGTCGATGGCACTGCACCTGACATCACAGCATTGAATGATACAATTTCTCATTTGATTGCTAACGATCAGTATCTAGTGCCAAAAGAAAAAATAATGGAGCTGTCGGCGCAATATAATAAGTTAAGCGCTACGGATAAAAAACGTATTACGAATGCTTCGATATTAACTGCGGCAGTATCCGATGTGAAAAAAGTAGAGTCATTCCTTAAGCAGTATGAAAAATCATTTATGAGTAATCCTACAACTGTCATTAGTGCTTTTGGCAAGCTTTCTTCTAAACAAATGAGTTTAGTTAGTGCGGATATCCGACAAGCAATCATTGATAAAGAGCAAGGACTACAACAATCGAATGAAAAGGCATTGCAATTAATTGAAGCCATTAATTCACTGCTTAAAAATGGCGAATATATTGATGATTTAGAGCAAACGGTAAAGGACATTCGAGTAAAATATGATAGTTTGAGTGCTTCTGAAAAAAGTGTTGTCAAAAATATTTCGAAGCTGACACAGGCAGAAAGTGACTTGAAAAAAGTCGCTGATGTGCATGCGCTATATCCTGCTACAGAAGGGGATGAAGCTGCCCGTAAAGCTTGGCGAAATGCTTATGCGAAGCTTTCAAAGAAATTAGAGATTCTGTATCATAAAATGTATCCAAGCGAATTATAAAAATTTCCCCCGAATAAGATTCGGGGGTTTTTTCTTAGCCAAATGACACGATATTGAATGACTTGAAAATTGTAGACTTATGGATACAATAAAGATGAATAGCACGATGCAGTAGTGGTGCATTTATTTATAATCTTGCGCTAATTGTAGAAGCTAAAAGAATATATAGAACGGCAAGTGATTTAAGAGGAGAGAATAACACAATGCTAACAAATCATACAAACAACAATTTTGATAATGCTCATAAACCTCTTATGGCAAAGTGGGTGGAGGATTTTCGTCCATTTGCTCAAGAGGGGAAATGTGCCAGCTATATTCCCGCATTAGCTCAAAAAGATCCGCAACAATTGGCGATTTCGATTATTGGAACGAATAGTGAAAAACTAAGCGGTGGAGATGTAACGGAACTTTTCACGCTACAAAGTGTGTCAAAAGTTGTGACCTTTATATTAGCGTGTATGGATCGGGGCTTACCTTATGTTTTAGAGCGAGTAGATGTTGAGCCTACAGGCGATACGTTTAATTCTATTATTCGACTAGAAAGCCATCAACCGGGCAAACCATTTAATCCGATGATCAATGCAGGGGCCATTACAGTTTCCTCGTTGCTTGCTGGAAAATCCCCACAAGAGAAAGTGTCAAAAATCCTTTCCTTTTTAGAGCAAATGGTCGGTAAGCAATTAAAGGTAAATGAAGGTGTTTTTCAGTCAGAATGGCAAACGGCTAATCGTAACCGCTCATTAGCTTATTATTTAATGGACTCGGGCTTTTTAGATTGCCCTGTAGAAGAGGCGCTGGAAGTTTACTTGAGACAATGTGCCATTGAAGTGAACGTTTCAGATTTAGCAATGATTGGATTAGTAATTGCAAATGATGGCTATCATCCGCTATCCAAAACACAGCTCTTTCCAAAGCAAGTGGCAAAGATGGCCAAGGCTTTAATGGTGACATGTGGTATGTATAATGCATCAGGTAAATTCGCTGCCTTTATTGGATTACCTGCTAAAAGTGGTGTCTCTGGTGCCATTGTTGCGGCTGTTCCAAGTCACGCAGGCTTAGATTCACCTTTTCCAGCAGGTTGTGGTATCGGTATTTATGGACCTGCGATTGATGACATCGGAAATAGTGTTGCGGGAGTAAAATTACTCAAGCATCTAACAGATGAATGGAATATGACGATTTTTTAAAAAGGGCAACAAACAGCGTAGATTAGCACAAAGGCTTCTCTACGCTATTTTTATTCTTTTTTAATTTAATTGCAGTTGGGGGATGAACGCTGTTTAACAGTGCTAACCCTATTTCTTATTACACGACACAATAATAAGCATTCTCTATTTTTGCTTTACTTTCTTCCCTTCATCGAGCAAGCTCCTAACCTAGGAAAGAGTACATTAGCTATGACATCCTTTCCACATAATCATTTGAGCTATTGAAAAATAGAAGATATAAACCAAACATAATAGTAATAATACCTGTTATGATGATTAAATTTACTACATCCTCATAGATCATAGGTATTAACAAACATGTAACAATAGCAAAGGACGAAACGGTATTGATTACAGAAGTCACTTTACCAATATGTTGATATTCATAAAAATGATAAATCATTTTCCCATAAACTGTACCTGACATACCAATTAACACAAATGTGAAGGCGAAGAGTACGGTTTTTATAGCTATGCTATCTATGAAAGCTATCATTGTAATCGCAACGCCCGATACAAGATAATCAATTATGAAAAAGTTTTTAAAAGGCATTCTAATCTGGTTTGAGAGAAATACACCAACAAGTTCTGATCCTCTTTGGATAGCTAAAAGGACGCCTAAATATTCAACACCAATATTTAGTATTACAAGATAAGCACCAACAATACGCATAACCATCGTGGTAAGACCGCTTAAGATACCTTCCATGACCACAATTCGTGACGGTGTCTTTTTTTGCCAAAAATATGTAAAGGCAAACAAAATATCATTTTTATCATTCACTTTTTCTTGAAGAGGATTGTTATTAGGTGGCGTATAACCAATATTTTTTACAGATATTCTTAAGAATAGTGCAATACATAAGATGAACGTAAACATGTCAAGTATGAGTATACTGATGACAGACATATATATAAGAAGGATTGATGATAAAAAATTAGATACTATATCAACGGTATTATTTGTAATATTCATAGCATAAACAGATTTTTCGATATCTGTTTTTTTATATTGTAAAATTTGAGGAATAAAACTGGATTGAACGGGATAAATCAATGTGTTTGCAAATGAAAATATAAAATGGCATATGAAAATGAATAGTATATCGAATCTAAAGTATACTGTACATAAAATGCCTGTGATAGATAATAATTGGACAATTTCAAAAGTGATTAGTAGGTTTTTTTTATTTCTACAGTTATCTATGAAAGACCCAAAGGCAAAGTTAATTAATGAGGGGAAAAAGGCGATTAATCCGAAGAGAGCCAAAGCATCTGCACCTAAATTATATAGAGAGATCGTTATATAGGCTAAAACAACAGTATATAAGCTATCTCCAAAATTTGTTATCACTCTCCCGGAAATTAAGTAAATAAAGTTGTTATTTTTTCTTAAGGTCATATTTATATACATCCCAATTAAATAAATCGATTTGAATTGCCTCTGGTTTATAATTTAGTTGTGTAATAACGCTGAAAGCTTGATAGGAAATTAAGCCTGCAGCCATGTATGTTACGGGTGCTATAACACTTGTCGAGAATGTAATGTTTTCCAAAAGTTGTTCCCTTGGTGCACCTTGCTCTCCATACAATTCAGAGCTTGTAATCGTTAAATTTGGATACATACAAAACGTGTTGATAACTGTAGAAGCATATGAACCTGAAATAAAAGGTTTATTAAACGCTATTGATAAATCATCAAACCATACGTCAATTTTGTGCTTTGGGGTGTCTGCACAACAAATTGAAATATCAAAGTTATATTTTTTGTAAATTTCCTGCAAGTCATTTTTTGTAGCTAAATATTTATTGATTTTATTTACATTTATTGTTGAATCTATTTTTTTTATATATTTTTCAACGATGTCTACTTAATTTTTTCCTATGTCTTCTTTAAAATATGTACCCTGTCTCGTTAAATTTGTTTCATCTATTTGATCATTATCAATAATCGTAAATGTTTGAATACCAAGTCTAGCTAAGATTTCGCATACATTGGCACCAATTCCACCTAAACCAACAATTAAAACATGTGCATTATTTAATTTTCTCTGATAAATTGAAGGGTCTGTATTATTTGAAATATCCATCCATTCGAAGAAGTTAATATTTCGTGAATATTTATGTTGTTTATCATAATCATTGATAGTAAGTAGACCTAAATCTTTTAGCACTTTTACTTTATTATTAAATTCTTCTGTACTTATTGTTAATTGTTCACGTTCTTTCTCACCATTTAGTACTTTTAGAATATCAATATTTAATTCACTTTTTTCTATTGACCGATCTATTCCATCTTGACCAAAACCAAAGATTATTTTTTCCTCTACTATTAAAGGTTGTAAAGTCTTTTTAATTTTTAATAGAGTCATCGAAATATACCTCCGTTCAAGATTGAAAACAATACAGAAAGGATGTAAATCCTTCCTGTTTTGCCTCATTGGAATGTATTCTAAATTAACCATATAGGTTTTACGAAAGGCTAATGTTAGCAATCGCCATTACGAAATGCTGGTAGCATAAAAATCACCCCCAACCAATTTCTTAGAGACATTATAAAAAAATAGCAGAAAATTTGCATTAAAAAAATAAATGATAATATACTATTTTTTCTGAATATTATTCGGTCGAATTAATAGTCAATTTTTTGTCTTATTCTACTTTGCATTGTTAGACATGAAGTATGTGATAGGGGAGTTGTTGAAGTGCTAACAATTATCGTCTGACTTCTAGATAGGCATACCGCTAGTTTAGCATGCTAAGGAGATACATAGTTCAATGTAGCAGGTACAAGAAAATAGGTTATGGCTGTGAAAGTAATATGAGCTTTACAGCTATTCATTGTATTGTAACGTTGGGGATTTTGGGAACTGTTGATAACAGAAGGTAAGACGCAATGTTAAGCGATTGCGTCTTTGCCGTGGATAGATTATGCACAATATTCAAAATCGGTGCAGTTTATTGTTGATGTTTTTTGCGTTTGTATAGAATGAAAAGTCCGATAAACCAGATTGGTGTTAGTAACAGAGCAGTTCTGGTCGCCTCAGAAATCATCATCACAACTAATAAAAATGCCAAGAAAGCGAGTACTAAATAGTTTACAAACGGTGTCAATGGTGCTTTAAAAGTCGACGTCTCGTGAAGTGCACGATTTTTACGTTTATAAATGATATGCGAAATTAAAATTATACTCCATACCCAAATAAAACAAATGGCACTAATTGTTGTCACGATGTTAAAGGCATTTTCGGGCATTAGCTTACTCAGTAGTGCGCCGACAGAGACAACAATGGCAGAAACAACAAGTGCGTTACTTGGGACACTGTTGTTATTTAGTTTTGCGAATGAAGCGGATGCTTGTTTTTGACGGCCAAGATTATAAAGCATACGGCTGGTAGAAAATAGACCGCTATTACCCGCTGATGCGGCAGAGGTCAGGACGACAAAATTAATAATACCTGCTGCAATCGGTATGCCAGCTAATGTAAAGACTTGTACGAAAGGACTGCTTGCTGCAGACATTTCATACCAAGGATTAATGCATAAAATAATGACTAATGCCCCGATATAAAAGAGTAAAATTCGGAGTGGAATTTTATTAATGGCAGAAGGGATATTTTTCTTTGGATCGGCCGTTTCCGCTGCAGAAACACCGACTAATTCGACCCCAACAAAAGCGAAGACAACCATTTGGAAAGCCATTAGGAAGCCGTATATGCCGTTAGGGAACAGTCCGCCATGTGCCCAAAGATTATTTATAGATACTGTGCCAGAGCTTGTTTGGAAGCCTGTGAATAGCATGAATAATCCAATAATTATCAAGGCAACGATTGTGACAACTTTAATAAGTGCAAACCAAAATTCGAGTTCCCCGAATAGTTTGACAGTCAATAAATTGAGAAATAATAGAATGACTAGACAGCCGATAGCAGGTACCCATTGCGGAATATTAAACCAATAGTTTGTGTAGACACCAACGGCAATAATGTCTGCCATTGCGGTCATAATCCAGCAAAACCAATAAGTCCAGCCAGTGATGTAGCCTGCCCAAGAGCCGATGTACTCTGTAGCGAAATCTGTGAAGGAAGTATAGCCTGCGTTTGATAATAATAGTTCTCCTAACGCTCGCATAACAAAAAATAAAGCTGTTCCGACAATAAGATAAGCCAAAATAATAGAAGGTCCTGCTAAAGCAATCGCTTTACCTGCACCTAAAAATAAGCCTGTACCAATGGTGCCTCCAATGGCAATCAGTTGCACATGGCGATTTTTTAAATCACGTTTTAATTGTTGTTGTTCCACGTTCATTCCCCCATAGGTTGCGTAGAAGCGGTAACTGGAAAATAAAAAGAGACTAGTAGCGACACTAGTCTCGTAAACGTCAGAATAACAATACCCATGTTCGAAAGTTCGGTTCGTTAAAAATAAATACAACATTCGTGTGGTATAGCTTTCATGATGAAAGTTGATATTACTCCTCTGTCCTTTTGCCTGAGATAGTGAACCCTTCGGCGACGCAATTTGCGCTCTCTCCAGAAATGCTCCTGCTATAGTTTGATCCATAGCATTCATAGCTTCATTTATACATTATTTTAAGATATTATTTATCCTAACAATGACTAGGGAATAATTCAAGGGGAATTTTCTGTTGTTTACAACAAAAAAGAAAAATTAAGATTAGGTTACGCAATTTGTTACGAAAGATAGTAATTTTAAACATATAGTATTTCTTCTAACTAGTATGTTTTAGTTATAGGTAAAAAATGACATAAAATAAAATAGATGTTATATTGAGTTTGGCGTCTTCGTGAGATTGTTTGTTCCTTGAAATGTGTGGGATAAAACAACCGTTTGTTATAGGAGGATACAATAATGAGATTTTTGTTTATTAACCGCAGCTTTTTTTCCATGTGGTTATCACAATTAAGTTCTATTTTAAGTAGTCGATTGAGAGAGTTAGTGATCCCTTTATTAGTCTTAGGGATCACTCATTCCCCATTAATAGTAGGGTTTGTAGCCCTTTCACAACAACTGGGCGTAATCTTATTGGCTATGCCTGTAGGAACTTGGGTGGAACGACAAAATAAACGGACAGTCATGATTATTGCCCATTCTCTTACTACCATCTGCTTGTTTGTATTAGCTTTTTTCGTTTTTCAACAGTCTATTAACAGCCTTTTTATCGCGTTCTTGTTGTTTTTAATAGGCGTTTTAGGTCTTTTAAGTAGCACGGCATTTAATGTGATGATTCCAGCCGTTGCCGGGAGACAAAATTTAATTCATGCCCATACGAGTATAGAAGGTGCTGATGCAGTAAGTACGCTGATTGGGCCGATGCTCGCAGGGTTTTTATTTGCTAAGATGGGTGCTAGTTTTACTTTACTACTATGTGGCATGCTATCAGTTATTGCCTTCATATTTATTTACACGATTCGCTATGAAGAACAGATTCCTAAAAAGCACAGTAATGATTTAACGATGACTGATAAGATAAAAGATTTTTTAAAACGTTCATCGGAAGGGTTTACTTATCTTTTTGCAAACGTTTCTCAACTCATTAGTACGATTGCGATTTGTGTTTTAGGATTTATCACTGTTTTTATCCCGTTAACCGTCATGATCCATGCCAATCATACGTTAAACTTATCACCTGAACGTATCGGGCTATTATTATCATTTGCAGGTGTAGGAAATATTGTCGGTGTCGTTATTTTAAAATGGTTGAAAAACCCTAACTGGATTCCATTTTTAAGTTTACTACTTATCATTTCTGCAACTGGCATCCTACTTGTTTTCATTACAACTAACTTTTGGTTATCTTGTGCAGGGATGTTTGTCTTTGATGGTGCCTTATCCATGGCATTTGTACTACAAGCTGCTGTTCATCAAGGTGTGACACCAGATGAAGCACTTTCAAGAATTCGAAGCGCTACATATGTATTAGGTGGATTAATTGCGATGTTCGCTTCTTTTCTTTCAGGCGCCATTACACAGTATGCATCGACAACTTCAGCACTAGGCTTTGGCATTTTGTTACTCATATTAACAGCACTCTATATAATGCGCTATCGGAAACATAGTATGCAGATAGACAAGCTTCAGCCGCTTTATTTAAATAATAATTTTAATCAATAGGGGATAAGGGTTGAAATATATACCATGGAACTATTTATGTTGTCGTTTATATTAAAAATTTTTGAACTAAGGAGTAGGGAAACGGTGCTTGTGAAAATACACAATTACGACACAATCTTAGTTGAATTCATACAGTTTGAAAAATTGCTAATAGAGGCATGATAAAGTTAGTCGTTAGACAACTACTATTATATAGAAGAAACTCTGAAAATTAGCAAAAAGAATCCATCCCCAAAGCATGGGATGGATTCTTTTTTGTGCGAAATAGAAGCATCTAAAAACGTAGTTGCTACTCTGAAAAAAGGACTAGTTAAAATAGTCGCATTTGCCTTATTGTATTCGCATTGTTTATTATTTTTTTGTTTTAATTTTACCAGTCCAATTACGGAAGCCGCCTTCAAGCTGGTAGATTTGATTGTAACCACGTTTTTTTAGGTAAAGAGCAGCACGCGCGCTACGGCCTGTATTTTGACAGTATAAGTATACTGGTAAATCTGGGCGAATTTCTTTATGACGTTGACGTAATGCTGTAGAAGGAACGTTACGAGCACCAAGAATATGACCTGCATCAAATTCCTTTTGTTCACGCACATCGATTAACTGTGCTTTTCGGTAGCCTTCAATAAATTGTTCTTGTGTTAAGTTGGTTACGGCTTTTTTTAGTCGCATCGCATTAATAGCGATGTATGCAATTGTAACTACTAAAAGTACACCAATTGTGATAAGTATATCCAATTTCTTCTTACCCCTTTCTATCTTCTTTATTATTATAAAAGATGCGCTAGCGATAGTCCAATGAGTTTGATAAAATTAACTAGATTGTGGCTAGAAATGATCTATAGATGTAGGAGATGACGTAATGACAACTTGGTATTTTCTAAATTCAGGAAAATGTAGTCCTTCTTTTAATATGGCACTAGATGAGGCTTTGCTTGATTGGCATAGTGAGGGTTTAATTCCTCCAGTTATTCGTTTTTATGAGTGGGCGCCAGCAACATTATCAATTGGTTATTTTCAACAAGCAAAAAGAGATATTAATTTAGAGGCAGTTCGTGAACAAGGCCTAGGTTTTGTTCGTCGACCAACAGGGGGACGAGCAGTTTTACATGAACATGAGTTGACATATAGCGTGATTGTTAGCGAAAGCTATCCGAATATGCCGGAATCCGTGACAGAGGCATATCGTGTACTTAGTGAAGGGATATTAGAGGGCTTTCATAATTTAGGTATGGATGCTTACTTTAGTGTGCCTGATACAGAGGAAAAAAGGGCGGATTTAAAGCAACCCAAAAGTGCGGTATGCTTTGATGCACCGAGTTGGTATGAGCTTGTTGTAGAAGGTAAAAAAATAGCAGGTAGTGCACAAACACGTCAAAAAGGTGTTATTTTGCAGCATGGTGCCATTTTACTTGATCTTGATCAGGAAAAGCTATTATCTGTTTTTAATTTTTCAAGTGAAGCGGTAAAAGAACGTATGCGCAAAAAACTACCAGAAAAGGCAGTCGCTATTAATAGTCTAGTAAAAGAACCAGTTACTATTGAACAATGTGTGGAAGCTTTTCGAGATGGTTTTGCAAAATCGTTGCAAATTGAATTAAAACCATTTACACTTTCTGAGGAGCAATTAAAATATGTGCATGAGTTAGAAGAAAAAAAATATGCGCATGATGATTGGAACTTTAAAAAGTAAAATATGGTATAAGAAAAATATTTTTTCACCGTTTAAACCTTGTAATGGCAAGCAGTAACCAATCTACTCAAAATTGCAAGAGTTGAATTAAAAAACTATATATAGTATCTTTTTAAAAGCGACATACACAATATGTAGTGTTCACTAACACATGATATTGTGTATTTATTATTGTAGGGGAGGCAAAACGATGGTACTTACAAATCATCAACCCGATGTAAACAAACAAATTGAACAGTTAAACAAAGATATTGAGCAATTCCCACAGGTTCACCCTGTGACGCCTGATATGCACATAACGCATAAAGGTGTTTCAAGACTTGTGATGATCGATCGCTACTCGTTTAAGGATACGGAAAAGAAAACACTAAAAGCTGGTGATTTCGTCGTATTAACAGTTAAGGCAGATCCAAAATTCCCCGCACGTGGTTTAGGAACAATTCAACGTATTGATATGTCTTCAAAAACAGCAGACATTTTGATTGAGGAAGACTACCGTAGCGCACTAGATGATCCAACAGAACAAGAAACAGGTGTGATCACACGTTCAATTGACGTGTTAGAAAAGCCTCTTGAAATTTTTTATGAGCAAATTGCAAAACGAAATGCAACAGGGCTTGCATCAGTAGAAAAAACTGCTGAAAAACGCCAAGAATGGTTTGAGAAATTTTATAAACAGCTTGTATCATTGAAATTTGTACCAGCTGGCCGTGTCATTTATGGAGCAGGTTCAGAAACAGATGTAACATTCTTTAACTGCTATGTTATGCCATTTGTTGCAGATTCTCGTGAAGGTATTAGCGATCACCGTAAGCAAGTAATGGAAATTATGAGCCGTGGTGGTGGTGTAGGAACGAATGGTTCAACACTTCGTCCTCGCAATACATTAGCACGTGGTGTGAACGGAAAATCTTCAGGTTCTGTATCATGGCTAGATGATATTGCCAAACTGACTCACCTTGTCGAACAAGGTGGATCCCGTTAACCTTAACGGCGGGATTAAAATCTCGTGAATTGCTGGAACACCCTAAGAGCTTTTCTTGCTACAACGGAAACTGTGAAGTTAAACGTGAATGCTAAAAAAAGGAAAGATTGGGCAATCAGCAGCGAAGCATCTATGGAAACGCAGATGAACGTTCAACGACTATTGAAACTTCCTAAACTTATAAACCGCGTTGGAGGTGTGAGCATGGAAGAAGTAAATCGTAATGTACGGAGACGTCCTTACGAGGCGCGAGACAAAGAACGATTGATTGAAAAGATTATTGAGTTACATGAGCATGGAATGAGCCAAGTAGATATTGCAAAAACACTCTGTATAGGAAGAGGAACAATTCTTAGATGGAACAAAGAATTGCAACTTTTTAAACCGAGAACACCAGGTGAAGCGGGTAAGCTGAAAAATAAGAAATATCGTTATAATGAAAACTACTTTAAACAAGTGGATACAGCGAATAAGGCTTATTTAGTAGGATATATTACGGGCGATGGAACAATTTTTGACTGTGGAAAATCTAAACGTCTTGTGTTATCACTTGCAGAGAAGGATCGACAACTACTTGAGGATATTGCTAAAGAGTTATGTATGTTAGAAGCAATGAAATTTCGACCACGCACAGCGCCAAATGAACAAAATAAATACACTTTACCTATTAATTCAACAGAAATGTGTAATGATTTAATAAAGTTAGGCATTACACCGAGAAAAACAGGTTTGGAACGTTGGATTAATTTTGGAAGAGAAGATTTACAGTGGGCGTATTTAAGAGGTTTTTTTGATGCAGAAGGTCATATATCAAGTCGCAGAAGACTCGGGTTTACAGGGAATAGTCAAATGCTCTTGTCGTTGCTACAATTTCTACATGCAAATAGACTAGCTTTATCAGTCCATAAACTTTATCCAAAACAAGGTTGTGTAGACTTATATATCACTCGTAAAGATGATGTGAAAAAGATTGCGCAACGATTATATAAGTATGGCTCTTTACGACTCAATCGAAAATATGAAAAAATCAAATCCTTCTTTGATGATATAGTCTGATCTTATGTGAAAGCATAAGAATGTGGCAGAAATGACCACATCGAAAAGATATTTCAATATACTTTTTGTAACAAAAAAGCGTGGGGCACAAATGATTATGCTGGCAGATTGGCATCCTGATATCGTGGAATTTATTATTTCAAAAATGCAAAATCCACGTATTCTACGATACCTAATGGAAAATACAGCAGATGAGACGATTATTCGTCTAGCGAAAGAAAAATTAAACTTTAAGCCGCTTACAATGCAAGAAGAAGCAATGTATCAAGGCATTGTTAATTATAAAGGCATCGAGGGATTAGGCGGATTCGATAGTGGTATTATCCGTGAAGCAGAAAATAAATTGCGTGACGGTGGTACTTACACAGTGCATAACCCAGAGTTTTTAACTGGTGCTAATATTTCTGTTACGTTAACGAAAGAATTTATGGAAGCTGTTGAAGCGGACGCTGATTTTGAGCTGCGTTTCCCTGCCGTTGAAGAATATTCAAAAGAAGAAATGGCTATTTACAATAGTGAGTGGCATAAAGTTGGAGACGTGCGTGAATGGGAGAAGATGGGCTACAAAGTACGCACGTATCGTACGATTAAAGCAAAAGAGCTGTGGAATTTAATTAACGTATGTGCAACATACTCTGCAGAACCAGGGATTTTCTTTATCGACAATGCCAACGAAATGACAAACGCAAAAGCGTATGGTCAAAGTGTTGTTGCGACGAACCCATGTGGTGAACAACCACTTGCGCCGTATTCCGTTTGTAACTTAGCAGCTGTCAACTTAGCACAGTTTGCCAATAAAGAAGACCAAACAGTTGATTATGAAGCATTACGTGAAACAGTACGTGTTGGTGTGCGTATGCAAGATAATGTCATCGATGCAACACCTTACTTCCTAGAGGAAAACCGTGTACAAGCTCTTGGTGAGCGCCGTGTAGGTTTAGGGGTAATGGGCTTAGCCGATTTATTAATTTATTGTGAGAAAGAATACGGCTCAGAAGCGGGCAATGCACTTGTAGATGAAATCTTTAAAACAATTGCTGAAACTGCATATGAGGCTTCGACAGAGCTAGCAAAAGAACGTGGCAGCTTCCCATTCCTTGTTGGTGCAACAGAGGAAGAAACGGCACGTTTACGTAAAGCCTTCACTGAAACAGGCTTTATGCAAAAAATGCCAGCTCACATTAAAGAGCAAATTTTAGCAACAGGTATTCGTAACTCGCATTTATTAACGGTAGCACCAACAGGTTCTACGGGCACAATGGTAGGTGTAGCAACTGGTCTTGAACCATACTTCTCATTCACATATTACCGTTCTGGTCGACTTGGTAAATTTATTGAAGTAAAAGCAGAAATCGTGCAAGAATACTTAGACCGTCATCCAGAAGCATCTGAAGATCAGTTGCCGGAATGGTTTGTAACGGCAATGGAATTAAAACCAGAGGCACATGCGGATGTGCAATGTATTATTCAAAAATGGATTGATTCGTCAATTTCCAAAACGGTCAATGCACCAAAAGGCTATACAGTTGAACAAGTAGAAAAAGTATACGAGCGTCTCTATAAAGGTGGCGCAAAAGGTGGTACGGTCTATGTTGATGGTAGCCGTGATTCACAAGTTCTTACACTAAAAGCGGAAGAAAATGATATGGATCAATTATCATTTGAAGAAGAATTAGTGGAAGAGCACACAAAACGCCCAGTCGTATTAGTTGATACGATTCAAGCACTTGAGTCTACTACAGTTATTGGCTCAGATGTTGGGAACACATGCCCAGTTTGTCGCAAAGGAACAGTCGAAGAAATGGGTGGCTGTAACACATGTACAAACTGCGGTGCACAATTAAAATGCGGTTTGTAAAATTAAAATAAAATTTGAAATCATCTTACCTCTATAATAAGAGGTGAGATGATTTTTTTATTGGCATGTATGTTACGATTATTGTAAACATTATGAAGAAGTTACAATAAAGAACAAAGTAACTTTCTTCAAAACATCTGGGGGATAAGAAATGAAGCATTCGTCGTGTAATGTAATAAAGGTCATTAGTATGGCATTAGGGATTGTTTCACTATTTTATATTCGAAAACGTATGTCTGGTAAAACTGTCTTTATTTCCAGTGGTATAAAAGTGGATTATCCGCTTATTCATTTGGAAAATAGTGAAGTCACTGCTTATATTACTTATAAAGGAAAGACATATATGCGTATTCAATATAATGTGTTAACCGAAGAAACAAAAGTAAATGGAAGTATCGAATCAATTAAATTTAATCGATTGTTAAAAAATAGAGTTACGTTGAATGATGCTGACTATGTAGAAATGGTCCAATGTTCAGCACAGTTCTTTATTGACAATGAAGTGACGGATGTTGATGCATTTTATCGACAAAATTAAGAGACTAAACGAGCGAGCATTCCTAAAAATATATAGTATCAACTATTAGTATCAGGTGGTAAAATAAACATAAGATATTAAAATTGTAATGGGGGAATTAATCATGTTAGATATTCAAAAAATAAAAGAACTGATTAAACATCGTTATCCTTTCCTTTTAGTTGATAAAATATTGGAATTAGAAGAAGGGAAACGAGCGGTTGGAATAAAAAATGTCACTGCCAATGAGGATTTTTTTAACGGGCACTTCCCTCATTACCCGGTTATGCCAGGTGTACTAATTGTCGAAGCATTAGCGCAGGTGAGCGCTGTTGTCATGTTAACGAAAGAAGGGAATCAAGGACGCTTAGGGCTTTTAGCAGGAATAGATAACTGTCGTTTTAAGCGGCAAGTTAAGCCCGGAGACCAACTCCGTCTTGAAATTGACATCACTCGATTAAAAGGACCTATTGGTAAAGCGAAAGGTATTGCTACAGTGGATGGTGAGTTAGTTTGCGAAGTAGAAATACTCTTTGCTTTTGGTGATTAATTTGGAGTTGCATAGGCAGCTCTTTTTTTGTTGAATGCAAAGATAAGTCTTTCATCGTTTTAAAAACGAACCGAGAGAATGATTAATTTATTTCATCAAGTAGGGATTTTATCAACTAGCTAGAATCTTTAATAAAAAGGGGGAGAGAAGATGTCACGTTTACCAATCATCGTAGCACCGATGTTTTTAATTTCGAATCCGGCAATGGTCATTGAGGCAAGTCGAGCTGGAGCAATTGGCTCGTTTCCATTATTAAACGCAAGACCAGCGGCAACTTGTGGGGAGTGGCTTCAAGAGATTAAGGAAGCATTGCCAACAGAGCCGTGGGCGGTCAATTTTATTTGTCATCCAGTAGCGAATGCTCGTTTTGAAGAAGATTTACAATTAATTGAACAATATAAGCCACCTATTGTGATTACATCACTTGGCAATCCGAAGCGGGTCATTGACATAGTTCATGGTTATGGGGGACAAGTCTATGCCGATGTAGCAAATGTTAAACATGCTGAGAAATCAGCGGCAACAGGTGTCGACGGTTTGATTCTCGTATGTGCAGGAGCAGGGGGGCATGGAGGACAGCTCAATCCATTTGGATTCGTCTCGGCTGTGAAAAAATTTTTTCATGGAACGATTATTTTATCCGGGTCTATTTCAAGTGGGGCAGATATGTTAGCAGCGCAAATTATTGGTGCTGATTATGCTTATTTAGGCACCCGTTTTATCGCTTGTCATGAAGGCAATGCACCAGAGGATTATAAAAAAATGGTTATCGATAGTCAGACGGACGATATTTTGTATACGGATGCGTTTAGTGGGGTGCATGTCAATGTGTTAATTCCTTCGTTAGTAAAAGAAGGTATTGATCCAGCTTCGTTAAAGCCAAGAGAGGATATTGATTTAACGCATCTTGTCAATGTCAAAGCTTGGCGCGATATTTGGTCAGCGGGGCATGGAGTCACAAATATTGAAAAACGTGAATCTGTGCGCGAAATTATTACGTTATTACAAGAAGAGTATGAGCAGGCAAAGCACCAATTGACGATTGTACAGTCTTAGTGAAATGGCAATAAATATATAAAAAATAAAACGCACAATGTCGTTTGTATCAACTCATTGTGCGTTTTTATATGGAAAAAATCATCGCTGCCTATTAGTCGTGATTTAACGTAGCAGCAATTTCGGGTTGCTGTTCTACTTGACGTAACATATTGAAAGAGGCAATTGCTACTTCCACTTGTTCATCCAATGGCTCTCTAGTTGTTAGCAATTGCAACCATAAACCTGGATAGCCAAGGTAGCGTAACACAGGAATATTACGGCATGCATTTGTCGCCTGTAACACTTCAAAGGATACGCCTAAAACAACTGGAATTAATAAAATGCGGTCTACAAGTCGTAACCATAGCGGGTCTGTTGGTACAAAGAAATATAAAAACATTCCAACGAAGACTGTGAATAACATAAAGCTACTACCGCAACGATAATGTAAACGAGATTGTGCTTGTACATTTTTTACATTTATTTCCATACCTGCTTCATAGCAATTTATCACTTTATGTTCAGCGCCATGATATTGGAAAACACGTTTAATAATCGGTGTTAAAGAAATAAAATATAAGTAGGTAAGAAGTAAAAGAAGCTTAATGCCACTTTCTAGTAGCACTTGCCCTACTTTGCCATCAATCCATTTCGAAAAGAAATCAGCAATAAACACTGGAATTAATGTAAAGGCGAATTTTCCAAATAGAAAGGAAAGAATTCCGACAACGGCTACACCTAAAATCATTTGCAATTTCGAACCGCTTTCTTCTACATGTTCCGCTTCTTCGCCTGGCGTCACGTCATAGCGATCTCCTGAAAATTGCATATGACGGGAACCTAAACCTGCTGATTCAATAAGTGCAACAACCCCACGTACGAATGGAATTTTTTTCAGCTTTTGCAGGATTGGTTTTTGAACTTTTTTAAAATGATAATAATCAATGGAATCATCATTACGGCGAATGGCAGTAATTGTATGTTCCTTTCCTCCGAACATCACACCTTCTAATTGTGCTTGTCCCCCGTATACAGGTGAATTGCTCAAGGCTAACACCACTCTCTTTATATATTTCAACTGTATTATTGTACTAAATTTAGCGAAAAACCTCTAGAGGTACGCATAGTAAATTTTCTAAATGGTTACACTAATCGTGTTATTTTGGTTTTTATGGAAGCATGGCATTGTTGCATAAGAACGATAACAAAGCGAAGCGCGAATGCAAGCATCGTCAAATTAGGAGGGATTTAGATGAAGACAGGATTAATTACAGCAGCCGTTTATGCCATCGTTTTAGCCTTATGTTTAAAAGGACTTCATTTTTTTCATTTAATTTCTTGGAATCCAATCGGCTTTTATAAAAAATGGGAATTGTTCGAGGATAGCTCCAAATTATTTCATTGGAGTTTTCTAACATTGGCGCTATTTGTCGTTGGTTTCTTTTTATATATGACTTTACGCTATACGCATATAATACCAGCTGTATTAACTTCTTTATTGCTTGGGCTCATCATCACGATTACATTAGAGTGGTTCGTTTTGGATTTACCTTTACAATCGAAATCATTCAAAAAATTATCTATTCCTTTTATCGTTGTCGTCATTTGCCTACTACGCTTTTTACTTGAAACAGCTAATTTTCATCAAAAAGAGCATACAGCACAAAAAGGAAATTAGTTGCTGTATGCTTTTGGTATGATAAAATAATAAGCAAGTACATAGAAAGAGGCGAATACTGCGTGAAGTTATTATGTTTGAATGGACCAAACTTAAATCGATTAGGGAAACGTGAGCCCCATATTTACGGTCATGAAACACTGGACGATGTAAAGAAAAATGTTCAAAATCTTGCGGCTTCTCTTGGTGCTACAGTCGAGTTTCGTCAATCGAACCATGAAGGCGTTCTTGTTGATTGGGTACATGAAGCAGAAGACGAAAAGTATGATGGTATTATTTTTAATCCAGGTGCCTATACCCATACAAGCATAGCATTACATGATGCCATTGCAGGGATTGCCGTACCCGTAATCGAAGTACATATTTCCAATATCCACAAACGTGAGGCTTTCCGTCATCATTCTTATCTTGCACCGGCATGCCTTGGTCAAATTAGTGGACTTGGTACGAAAGGCTATGAACTGGCACTACGCACTTTTATTGAGAGGGAGAAATAACTATGTTGAAATTACAAAAGCTTCGTCAAACACTGCAAGAGCAAAACATCGATGGCATTTTAATTACGAACGATTACAATCGTCGCTATATGACAGGGTTTACTGGTACAGCTGGTGTTGCGATTGTGTCACAAAAGGATGCTGTTTTCATTACTGACTTCCGCTATACAGAGCAAGCAACAGCGCAAATTACAGATTTTACAATTGTTCAGCACGAGGCGACACTTTTAGAAGAAATTGCGACACAAGTGAAAGCAATGGGTATTAAATCATTGGGATTTGAGAAAGATACTGTAAGCTTTGGCACATATGAGTTATATAAAAGTGTCATTCCAGCTGATTTAGTGCCCGTTTCTGGATTAATTGAAAAAATTCGCTTGATTAAGACTGAACAAGAGATTAATATTATTAAGGTTGCGTGTGAAATTGCTGATCACGCATTTACACATATTTTAGACTTCATCAAGCCAGGTAAAACAGAGCTTGAGGTTTCGAATGAATTAGAATTTTTCATGCGACAACAAGGAGCAACGCAGTCCTCTTTTGATACAATTGTAGCGTCTGGTCTTCGCTCAGCACTTCCACACGGTGTTGCAACGAATAAAGTTATTGAAAAAGGCGACTTTGTCACACTTGATTTTGGTGCACTTTACAATGGCTATATTTCAGATATAACACGTACGGTGGCAGTAGGTGAGCCATCTGAAAAATTAGTGGATATGTACAATACAGTACTTGCCTCTCAACTTTTAGCACTTGAAAAAGTTGGTCCTGGCTTAACAGGTATTCAGGCAGATGCAATTGCCCGCGACTATTTAACAGAAAAAGGCTATGGTGAGGCATTTGGTCATTCATTAGGACATGGTATTGGTCTCGAAGTTCATGAAGGTCTTGGTTTATCGAAGCGTTCTGCGACGGTATTAGAGCCAGGTATGGCCGTTACGATTGAACCAGGTGTTTATGTACCTGGAGTTGGTGGTGTACGTATCGAGGATGATATTTTAATCACTGAGTCCGGTAATGAACTGCTAACGCATTCGACTAAAGAACTCATCATCTTATAAACAATGGAGGAACAAAAATGATTTCAGTAAACGATTTTCGTACAGGTCTAACAATTATTGTTGATGGCCAATTATATCGCGTGTTAGATTTCCAACACGTTAAACCAGGTAAAGGTGCAGCATTCGTACGTTCTAAATTACGTAACTTACGTAATGGTTCAGTAAATGAAAAAACTTTCCGTGCTGGTGAAAAAGTAGAAAAAGCACAAATCGATAACCGTAAAATGCAATATTTATATGCACAAGGTGATGAGCATGTATTTATGGATTTAGAATCATATGAGCAAACTGAACTAGCATCAGCTGCGATTGAATATGAATTAAAGTTCCTAAAAGAAAACATGGAAGTACACATTCAATCTTACCAAGGCGAAATGCTAGGTGTTGAATTACCAAACACAGTTGAATTAGAAGTAACTGAAACAGAACCAGGTATTAAAGGTGATACAGCTTCAG
>Ga0213820_1000353_pt1 | contig 37181 bp, 45 predicted proteins | sample MC6MC0910MG_FD_179889 | JGI IMG/M metagenome (GOLD analysis project Ga0213820, IMG submission 179889) | Enriched soil aggregate microbial communities from Iowa State University, Ames, United States - MC6-MC0910-MG | ecosystem: Environmental > Terrestrial > Soil > Unclassified | place: USA: Iowa... | reverse complement strand
GTCCAAGAGTTTGGCCTTCTGCATCAACTACTAACCATTTACGGTCTACTTCGTGACCTTTAGCCATGAATGTTGTACGCATGTATATATCCTCCTAATCGATTCGATTACCGTTATTTTTCATTAGACTACACTATAAGTTTCGGGGCTTATTTGTGGTGGTAATGAAAATACCATCTGTTATCATATAATGAATGACTTTTAAAGTCAAGTAATTTCATTAAACACCTGGTGAAGTTGTTTCGAAGTATAAAGTGACACTAATAGAACACTTTTTCTAAGTATAAACCTTGTGGTGGCGCGGTTTTCCCAGCCTTATCCCGATCTTCTGAAGCGACAACAAGTGCTACATTTTCAATCGTCCGTCGATCTATACCAACTTCCCAAAGTGTACCTGCAATAATTCGCACCATATTATACAAAAAGCCTGTGCCTTCAATTACCATATGGAGCTCTTCCCCATGCCATTCAAATTGCAGAGAAGTTACTGTTCGTACTTTATCCTTCACACTTGTATTTGCTGCACAAAAGCAAGAAAAGTCATGTGTCCCAATGATAGCCTGGGCAGCCTTCTGCATGGCATTCACATCAGGTTTAACCCCATTTGTCTCAACTGTAAAATGTCTGCGAAATGGATTTTGGACAGGCTCACAAGACCAAATATAGCGGTATCGCTTCCCAGTTACACTAAAACGGGCATGAAAGTCATGTGCCACTTCATCTACAGACAATACGCGAATATCTCTGGGAAGCTGCACATTCAAAGCTTTGAGATACTTATCAACAGGGATAGCTAGTGGTGTATCAAAATGCAAGGTTTGTCCTGTTGCATGAACCCTAGCATCTGTACGCCCACTTGCGGTTACCTTTACCTTTTCCTCTTTATGCATAATGGCTAATACACGTTCAAGCTCAGCCTGCACGGTGCGTTCCCCAGGCTGTATTTGATAGCCTGAGAAATGCGTGCCGTCATAGCTAATAATTACTTTTAATCGTCGCATAAAGCTTACTCCTTTAACTTCTATAGAAGAATAGCAATACACCTATTGCTACTAATAGTACAAGCGCAAATGTATCACCCAGATCCCATTTTAGCCTGCGGTACCTAGTACGACCTTCACCACCTCGATAGCCTCTTACTTCCATCGCTGTGGCTAAATCCTCGGCCCGTTTAAACGCGCTCACAAAAAGAGGTACTAGCAATGGCACTACGGCTTTTATACGATCTTTTATCGGTCCTGAAGATAAATCAGACCCTCGTGCCATTTGTGCTTTCATAATCTTATCTGTTTCATCCATTAAGGTTGGAATAAAGCGCAAAGAAATAGACATCATTAAAGCTAATTCATGTACAGGTACTTTTAATGCCTTAAGGGGATTCAAAAGTACCTCAATACCGTCTGTAATGGAAATTGGTGATGTTGTTAAAGTTAAAATGGATGTTATAAATACTAATACTAGAAAACGTATAGAAATATAAACCCCACGTCTAATTCCTTCATCGTATATTGTTATATACTTCGAGTCAAAAATGGGAACGCCTTCCTTCGTCATGAAAATATGAAGCAGGAAGGTAAAGGCCATCAAAAAGAGAACAGGTTTGAGGCCATTTATCAAAAAATACAAGCGAATTCGTGATATTAATATAACGAGTAGTGTGAATGCCAAAAGCATGGCATACGTCACTGTATTATTGGCCAAAAATACAATAATAATAAAGGCAAATACAAAGATTAACTTAGAGCGTGGATCCAGTTTATGGACAGGAGAATTACCTGGTAAGAAGCGTCCAAAAATCATTTTTTCCATCATGACTCTGCACGCCCCTCTCTTAGCACTCGAGCGATTTCAGCTGCAAGCTCTTCTTCAGTTAAGCAAACCTTCGATAAGGATTGCCCTATCATTTGCTCAACCTTTTGTTGAAAGCGGACAATGCGTGGCGGTTCTAAGCGAAAGCTCTTTAATGTATCAACATCTTTAAATATATCTCTCGGTGTCCCACTTAAGACATTTTTACCTTCATGCATAATCACAATAGTATCTGCGTATCGAGCAGCATCTTCCATACTATGCGTCACTAGAATCGTTGTGAGGTGACGTTCCTGATGGAGCTGATAAAACATATCCATAATTTCCTTTTGTCCTCGTGGATCCAAACCAGCCGTAGGTTCATCCAGCACAATCACTTCAGGGTCCATCGCTAAAACACCTGCTATCGCTACTCGACGCATTTGACCACCCGATAAATCAAACGGAGACTTTTCTAATACGTCCTCTGGTAGTCCTACTAAGCTAACAAGCTCTCTTGCACGATCTTCGGCTTCCTTTTCCGAAACACCAAAATTCATAGGACCAAACATAATATCCTTTAACACCGTTTCTTCAAATAACTGATGCTCAGGGAATTGAAAGACGATACCAACCTTTTGTCGAACCGCTTTTAAATTCTTTGCTTTTTTTCCGGCTACTACCACACGTTCTCCGATATGTACTTCTCCTGAGGTAGGTTTTAGAAGCGCATTAAAGTGCTGAAGAATTGTTGATTTACCAGAACCAGTATGACCAATGATCGCTTGATACGTATGTGATGGGATGTCAAAATCTACATCGAATAATGCTCGTTTTTCAAAAGGAGTCCCCTGTGCATAGGCATAGCTTACTTGTTGAAGTTTGATGTCCATAGATCATTCACCAACTCTTCTTCTGTCATATGTTGTCCCATTAATGGAACACCTTCCTTTTGCAATAACTTTGATAACTTAAGGGCAAATGGTAAGTCTAGCCCAAATTCAACCAGCTTGTCCCCCAGGGCAAAAATTTCAGCAGGTGTACCTTCTGCAAACTTCTTACCATCATTCATAAAAAGAACACGATCTGCTAGCATAGCCTCTTCTAAATCATGTGTTATTGATAATACAGTAAGTCCTGTTTCAGCACGTAACGTTTGAACAGTTTGTAATACTTCTGCACGCCCCTGAGGATCTAGCATAGAAGTAGCCTCATCTAATATAAGCAGTTTTGGCTTTAACGCAAGTGCTCCTGCAATAGCAACACGCTGCTTCTGTCCTCCGGATAAATGATGTGGCTCATGGTCTAAAAAGTGGCTCATTTTTACTTGTTCCAGTGCCGCATGTACACGTTGCACCATTTCTTCAAAAGGCACACCGTTGTTTTCCAAGGCAAATGCAACATCATCCTGAACAGTTGCACCTACGAATTGATTGTCAGGGTTTTGAAAAACCATTCCCATGAGTGAACGAGATTCCCAAAGGTTTTCCTCACTTAATTGCTCGCGTAGTATACGTACATCCCCCTTTTGAGGAAATAGCAAACCATTCATCAACTTTGCAATGGTCGACTTACCAGAACCGTTATGTCCTACTACGGCTATCCATTCGCCTTCTTCGACGGCAAAGCTGACATTTTCGACAGCATTACGACTATCTTGTTCTTCTGGTGTATATGAAAAAGTCACATTATTTAAAGATAAAATTTCAGACATTTCTAGAACTCCTCTCTCTATGCTCAGCTCTACTAACTAACTTACACTTTTTTATGTATGAATTCTACTACAATCCTTATGTCGATAAAAGTAAAATACTAAAATAATTATACGATCTTATTTTGCTATTCACGGTCATGATGTGATGGTCTGATTCCATAAAACAATAAACCCATATATTAAAAAAAGCACCACAAGTTGGCGCCATCCTAAATAATAAAAAAGCGCGCACCTCATTCAATAGAAATGCGCTTGTCGTTACATTTACAAGAAATAAGGGTGCTCAAGCCCTTATCCCTCCTGAATGAGGTGCGGAGAGCTAAACGAGACGCCACACCTAAGTGTCCGCTCATCATAACGCTCAGCTTAATTATTTGTCGTATAAATCATTTATAAAGAAAGAGGGTGGTGATTCCCACCCTCTTCACCACAAGTCTTCTCTTATGATTAAACTAGTTCAATCACAACTACAGGTGCACCGTCACCACGACGAGGACCTACTTTAAGAATACGAGTGTAACCACCTTGACGTTCTGCATAACGTGGTGCAACATCATCAAATAACTTTTGAAGTGCAAATGATGTTGTTTCGTTACCTTCTGCATCAGTCGTTGTTACTAGTTCACGACGGATGAATGCAGCAGCTTGACGGCGTGCGTGTAAATCTCCGCGCTTACCTAAAGTAATCATTTTTTCAACAGCTTTACGTACTTCTTTAGCGCGAGCCTCAGTAGTTTCGATACGCTCGTTGATGATTAAATCAGTAGCTAAGTCACGTAACATCGCTTTACGTTGAGAACTTGTACGACCAAGTTTTCTGTAACCCATGGATGTTTCCCTCCTTTATAGAAAAAATCTGACCTTGTTAGTTTTGTTTAAATCGCTTAGTCTTCTTTGCGTAATCCTAAACCAAGCTCTTCTAACTTCGCTTTTACTTCTTCTAGTGACTTACGTCCAAGGTTACGAACTTTCATCATGTCGTCTTCTGATTTATTCGCAAGTTCTAGTACTGTATTAATACCAGCGCGTTTTAAACAGTTATAAGAACGAACAGAAAGATCAAGTTCTTCGATAGTCATCTCTAAAACCTTTTCTTTTTGATCTTCTTCTTTTTCGACCATGATTTCAGCCGTTTGTGCCTCGTCTGTCATGCCAACGAAGATGTTAAGATGCTCGGTTAAAATTTTTGCTCCGAGCGAAATCGCCTCTTTCGGACCGATGCTGCCATCTGTCCACACATCAAGAGAAAGTTTATCGTAGTCAGAAGACTGACCTACACGAGTATTTTCCACTTGGAAATTGACGCGTGATACTGGAGTGTAAATAGAGTCGATCGGGATCACGCCGATAGGAAGATCCTCACGTTTGTTTTGATCAGCAGGAGTGTAACCACGGCCGCGTTGTGCATACATACGCATACGTAAATGACCGTTTTTAGCGATTGTTGCAATATATAGATCTGGGTTTAAAATTTCTACGTCACTGTCATGTGTAATGTCAGCAGCCGTAACTGTACCATCGCCTTTTACATCAATCTCAATAACTTTTTCTTCGTCAGAGTAGATTTTAAGAGCAAGTTTTTTCACGTTCAAAATAATTGAAGCTACATCCTCTACCACGCCTTCTACTGTTGAGAATTCGTGAAGAACACCGTCAATTTGAATTGAAGTGACAGCAGCTCCTGGTAATGAAGACAGAAGGATACGACGTAAAGAATTACCCAAAGTGTTTCCATATCCGCGTTCAAGCGGTTCTACAACAAACTTTCCATATTTGGAATCTTCGCTGATCTCCACCGTTTCAATCTTTGGTTTTTCAATTTCGATCATTTCATTTACCCTCCTTCAAAACATCGAATGTATAGGTTCTTTCCATCATAGATTCGATCGTCAATGACGTATCGTTTATTATCTGCACAAGACAGTCTGTACAAAAAATGATGTTCTCATACAATATGAGACGCACCCATTACACGCGACGACGTTTTGGCGGACGGCAACCATTATGAGGAACTGGAGTAACGTCTTTAATAGCAGTTACTTCTAAACCAGCAGCTTGAAGTGCACGGATTGCAGCTTCACGACCAGCACCAGGACCTTTAACAGTTACTTCCAACGTTTTCAGACCATGTTCAAGGGATGTTTTAGCAGCAGTTTCTGCAGCCATTTGAGCAGCGAATGGTGTAGATTTACGTGAACCACGGAAACCAAGAGCACCAGCACTTGACCAAGATACAGCATTACCTTGCATATCTGTAATCGTTACAATTGTATTGTTAAATGTAGAACGAATGTGTGCAATACCAGATTCGATATTCTTTTTCACACGACGTTTACGAGTTTGTTGTTTACGAGCCATGTTAAGAAGGAACCTCCTTTACCAATTATTTTTTCTTGTTCGCTACAGTTTTACGAGGACCTTTACGCGTACGCGCATTGTTCTTCGTATTTTGGCCACGAACAGGTAAGCCACGACGGTGACGGATACCACGGAATGAACCGATTTCCATCAGACGTTTAATATTTAATGAAGTTTCGCGACGTAAGTCACCTTCAAGTTTGTAAGAATCTAATTGTTCACGGATTTTGTTTAACTCATCTTCAGTTAAGTCGCGTACGCGTGTATCTTCTGAAATACCTGCATCAGCTAGTACTTTCTGAGCTGTAGTTTTACCAATACCGAAAATGTACGTTAATGAAATTACCACGCGTTTGTCGCGAGGAATATCAACACCAGCAATACGTGCCATGTACGTTGTGCACCTCCTTTAGAATTAACCTTGTTTTTGTTTATGTTTAGGATTTTCACAGATTACCATTACTTTACCGCGTCGGCGAATTACTTTACATTTTTCGCAGATCGGTTTCACAGATGGTCTCACTTTCATCTAACCTAACCTCCTTAGTAGTCCGGAGCGCAAAAGATTATTTAAAACGGTATGTGATACGACCGCGAGTTAAATCATAAGGAGATAACTCGATAGTAACCTTATCTCCAGGTAGAATACGGATAAAGTGCATACGAATCTTACCAGATACGTGCGCTAGAATCACATGTCCATTTTCTAATTCTACCTTAAACATCGCGTTTGGCAAAGTCTCAACAACTGTCCCTTCGACTTCAATTACATCATCTTTCGCCATCTACTCTGTCTCTCCTCTCTATATGCAAATTAAAGTTCTCATCGTTACATCACACGGATATCTGCTGCAACTATAGAAGCAACCTCGTTTCAACATATGTTTGGATTGTATGAGAGATGTTTGAAAGACGCTCGTCTGGTTTCGCTTCACACAATCCACGGAATATCCAGAACCAATAAGGGGACTGAAACTCCCATGTTTACACGAATACCGGAATGTCTTGGATGAGATATTCATACCCGTTACACAGATGCTTCCACGAAACCCATTATACTCCTCCAAAAGGTATGTTGCACTTTTTTGAAGAAATATATACCGGGCACAATATGCTTTTGCAACTCTCAAAAAAATTATGTTTCGTTGTTGCTCCCGCATGCCTCCCGCGGAAGCAGTACTCTGCGCCCGGAGCCGGGTATCAGCTGCGGTTGCTCTGTAATAGAGCATCAAGATCAGCAAACACTTTGTTAATATCTTGCTGTCCATCTATATTTGTTAACACACCTTTAGCTTCATAAAAATCAAGCAAAGGTTGTGCTTGTTTCATATTAACTTCCAGACGGTTTGCAACCGTTTCAGGATTATCATCGGCACGTGTGTAAAGCTCGCCACCATCTTTATCACACTTTCCTTCCTCAGCTGGAGGATTGAAAATTAAATGATAGGATGCACCACAAGTTTTACAAATGCGTCGACCCGACAGACGAGCAATTAACTCATCTTTTTCAACTTGAATGTTTAGAGTATGCTCGATCGCTTTGCCAAGATCAGCAAGAATGCTATCTAAAGCTTCAGCTTGAGGAACAGTACGTGGGAAACCATCTAATAGGAAGCCCTTTTCACAATCAGATTTAGCCAGTCGCTCACGAACAATACCAATCGTTACTTCATCCGGTACAAGAGCACCTTGATCCATAAACGATTTAGCTTGTAAGCCTAGTTCAGTACCTTCTTTAATAGCAGCACGGAACATATCGCCTGTAGAAATATGAGGTATCGCGTACTTCTCAACAATTTTATCTGCCTGAGTACCTTTACCAGCACCTGGCAGACCCATTAAAACGATATTCATTAGGAAATATTCCTCCCACAAAAGGTTTGCTGATTTAAGGAAACGATAGAACGTTCCCTAAAAACCAACATTACTTCATAAAGCCTTTGTAGTGACGTTTAACAAGTTGAGATTCTAGCTGTTTCATCGTTTCGAGCGCTACGCCGACTACGATAATAATACTAGTACCACCGATCTGCACTGAGGCAGGAAGATTCATAAAGTTTATGAATATAACCGGCATTACAGAAATAACAGTTAAGAAAATCGCACCGACAAATGTCAGACGATATAACACGCTTGTTAAATACGTTTGCGTACTTTCTCCAGGACGAATACCTGGAATATAAGCACCTTGCTTTTTCAAGTTATCTGCCACATTTTCTGGATTCACTTGTACGAATGCATAGAAATATGTGAATGCGATGATTAATGCTACATAAATAATCATCCCAACAGGTTTTGTATGATCAAATGTGTTATTAATGAATGTAGTAACACCATTTTCTCCGAAGAACGGAACTAGCGTACGAGGTGTCATCAGAAACGCTGAAGCAAAGATTACCGGAATAACCCCTGCAGCATTTACTTTTAAAGGTAAATGCGTTTGTTGACCACCTGTTTGCTGATTACGTCCAGTAACTCGTTTTGCATATTGAATTGGAATTTTACGAAGTGCTTGTTGCACATATATAACTCCAACTACAACTGCGAGTAAAACCAATACAAGCAATGCAAGGATTATGATATTGATAAATAATTTATCACCAGCACCCTCGATTTGCTGTGCAAAGATTTGGTTAATTCCTGTAGGCAATGCTGCGACGATACCTGCGAAGATTACAACAGAGATACCATTACCAACACCATGTGCAGTAATTTGCTCTGCAAGCCATACAAGGAAAGCTGTACCTGCTGTCAATACAATGGAGATTATAACATAAGTTAGAACCCCTTCTTCTTTAATCAAAGATCCGCCATACATTCTATTAAAACCAAATGACATTGCGAATGATTGAATGAAAGCAAGAATAATAGTAAAGTAGCGAGTGAATTGTGCAAGTTTACGTCTTCCGACTTCACCTTGCTTTGCCCATTCAGCAAATTTCGGTACTACGTCCATTTGCAATAACTGAACAATGATTGAGGCTGTGATGTAAGGCATAATCCCCATCGCGAAGATAGAGAAGTTCTTTAAAGCACCACCGCCAAAAGTATTCAGGAAACCAACGAGGTTAAACTCATCAGTTGCCTTTAATACATTTGCGTCAACGTTTGGTACTGGAATGAATGTTCCAATACGGAAAACGACTAACATTAAAAGAGTGAAAATGATTTTATTTCTTATATCTCGAACACGCATAAAGTTAGAGATTGTCTGAAACATTAAATCACCTCAGTAGTTCCGCCGGCATTCTCGATTGCTTCTTTAGCTGAAGCTGAGAATTTATGAGCTTTAACAGTAAGCTTTTTATTAAGTGTTCCATGACCTAGAACTTTAATTCCAGCTTTTTCGTTGCTCACTAGACCAGTTTCAAGTAATAATGCAGCTGTTACCTCTGCACCGTCTTCGAAACGGTTTAAAGCATCAAGGTTAACGATCGCATATTCTTTACGGTTGATGTTCGTAAAGCCACGTTTTGGTAAACGACGGAATAATGGGTTTTGACCGCCCTCGAAGCCTGGGCGTACACCGCCACCAGAACGAGCGTTTTGACCTTTATGACCTTTACCTGCTGTTTTACCGTTACCAGAACCGATACCACGACCAACGCGGTTGCGTTGTTTACGAGAACCTTCTGCTGGTTTTAACTCATGCAGTTTCATAGTGGGTGGCACCTCCTTGTTCATTAATTAGAAATTAAATTTCTTTTACAGTAACTAAGTGAGCTACTTTATCAAGCATACCGCGAGTAGCTGCATTATCAGCTTTCTCTACAGTTTGGTGTAATTTACGTAAACCTAAAGCTTCAACTGTTTTGCGTTGTGCAGGTTTAGTACCAATCACAGATTTAGTAAGGGTGATTTCTAATTTGTTAGCCATATTATCTTTCCCCCCTTATCCTAATATTTCTTCCACTGATTTACCACGTAATTTTGCTACGTCCTCTACGCGTTTTAATTCAGTTAAACCTTGAACAGTTGCACGCACCATATTGATTGGTGTGTTAGATCCAAGAGATTTTGAAAGAATATCAGTAATACCAGCAAGTTCTAGTACTGCACGTACTGGACCACCAGCGATAACTCCTGTACCAGGAGCAGCAGGTTTAATTAGGATTTCTCCTGCACCGAAGCGACCAAGCACTAAGTGTGGAGTTGTTCCACCAACACGTGGCACTTCTACTAAGTTTTTCTTCGCATCTTCAACAGCTTTACGGATAGCATCTGGAACCTCTTGAGCTTTACCCGTACCGAAACCTACATGACCGTTTCTATCGCCAACAACAACTAGTGCTGTGAAGCGGAAGCGACGTCCACCTTTAACAACTTTCGCAACACGGTTAATAGTAACTACGCGTTCTTCAAGTTCTCCAAGTTTGTTTGCGTCAATTCGACTCATGAAATGTGTCCCTCCTTCTTATTAAAATTCTAAACCATTCTCACGTGCAGCTTCAGCTAAAGCTTTCACGCGTCCATGATATAAGTAACCACCGCGGTCAAAAACTACAGCAGTAACATTTTTTTCCGCAGCGCGTTTCGCGATTGTTTCACCGATTTTTGATGCAGCTTCAACATTGCTACCAGCACCTTCAAAACCATTTTCTTGAGAAGATGCGCTAACAATTGTTACGCCTGCTACGTCATCGATAAGTTGAGCGTAGATGTTCTTGTTAGAACGGAATACGTTTAAGCGTGGACGCTCAGCAGTACCCGAAATTTTAGAACGAACTCGCGCATGACGTTTTTTACGAACTTGATTTTTATCCTGTTTCGTAATCACAAGGGTCACTCCTTTCTAATGCTTAGGCAGCATTATTTACCTGTTTTACCTTCTTTACGACGAACGTATTCGCCTTCGTAACGGATACCTTTGCCTTTATATGGCTCTGGTGGACGAACGTCACGGATGTTAGATGCTAGAGCACCAACGCGCTCTTTGCTGATACCTTTAACGATGATTTTAGTGTTTGAAGGAACTTCAATTTCAAGACCATCTTCAGGTGTGAACTCTACTGGATGAGAGTAACCTACGTTAAGTACAAGTTTTTTGCCTTGTAATTGCGCACGGTAACCAACACCGATAAGTTCTAAAGCTTTTTCGAAACCTGCAGAAACACCAGTAATCATGTTCGCTAGAAGCGCACGAGTAGTACCATGGTTTGTGCGGTGTTCTTTTGAATCAGAAGGACGTGATACAGAGATTACGTTGCCTTCTTGCTCAATTTTCATATCTTGGTGGAAAGAACGAACAAGTTCGCCTTTAGGACCTTTAACAGTAACAGTGTTTTCAGCTGCAACAGTAACAGTTACGTTAGCTGGTACCTCGATAATTTTTTTACCTACACGAGACATTTAGTTGCACCTCCATTCATTTATTGCTAATTACCAAACGTATGCTAGAACTTCGCCGCCAACTTGTTTAGCGCGAGCTTCTTTATCTGTTAATAAACCTTGTGAAGTTGACACTAAAGCGATACCAAGACCGTTCAGTACTTTAGGAACTTCATTTGTTTTTGCGTATACACGTAGACCAGGTTTAGAAATACGTTTTAAGCCAGTGATAACACGCTCGTTATCTTTACCGTATTTTAAGAAGATACGGATAATTCCTTGCTTGTTGTCTTCCACGTATTCTACGTCACGTACGAAACCTTCACGCTTTAAAATTTCAGCGATTTCTTTTTTCACGTTGGAAGCCGGTACTTCTAACTTCTCGTGACGAACCATGTTCGCATTACGAATGCGAGTAAGCATATCTGCAATCGGATCAGTCATTGTCATTACATTTACCTCCTTCCCAAATTAGGGGATTACCAGCTGGCTTTTTTCACGCCAGGAATTTGTCCCTTATATGCAAGTTCTCGGAAACAAATACGGCAAAGTTTGAATTTGCGATATACAGAGTGTGGACGGCCACAGCGTTCACAACGTGTATATTCTTGCACTTTAAACTTTTGCTTACGTTGTTGTTTAACGATCATAGATTTTTTAGCCACGTTTTCGCCCTCCTTGTTTGACTACTTTTGGAACGGCATACCGAACTGTGTCAATAACTCGCGAGCTTCTTCGTCAGAGTTCGCTGTCGTTACGATCACGATGTCCATACCGCGTACTTTTGAAACTTTATCGTAATCAATTTCTGGGAAAATTAATTGCTCTTTAACACCTAGAGTGTAGTTACCGCGACCATCGAATGCTTTTTTAGAAACACCACGGAAGTCACGTACACGAGGAAGTGAAATTGAGATTAATTTGTCCAAGAATTCATACATACGCTCACCGCGTAATGTAACTTTAGCACCGATAGGCATACCTTCACGTAGACGGAAACCTGCGATCGATTTCTTCGCTTTAGTTACAACTGGTTTTTGACCAGTGATAATTGTTAATTCTTCTACAGCTGCATCTAATGCTTTTGAGTTTTGAACAGCATCACCAACACCCATGTTGATAACGATTTTGTCAACTTTCGGCAATTGCATAACTGATTTATATCCAAATTTGCTCATAAGAGCAGGAGAAACTTCGTTTAAATATTTTTCTTTTAGGCGGCTCATGTGTGTACCTCCCTTCTTTTATTTACTAATTAGTCGATTACTGTACCTGATTTTTTTGCAACACGAACTTTTTTACCGTTTTCGATTTTATAACCTACACGAGTCGGCTCGCCAGATTTAGGATCGATTAGCATTACGTTCGAAACGTGAATTGCAGCCTCTTGGCTTACAATCCCACCTTGTGGATTCAATTGGTTAGGTTTAACGTGTTTTTTCACGATATTTACACCTTCAACAAGAACGCGATCTTGTTTAGGGAAAGCAGCTAGGATTACTCCTTCTTTGCCTTTGTCCTTACCAGTGATAACCTTAACCTTGTCACCTTTTTTTACATGCATGCTGTCGCACCTCCTTGATTGGCACTATCATGAAATTAAAGAACTTCTGGAGCTAGAGAAACGATTTTCATGAAGTTGCTGTCACGTAATTCACGTGCAACAGGTCCGAAAATACGAGTTCCGCGTGGTGATTTATCATCACGAATAATTACACAAGCATTTTCATCAAATTTGATGTACGTGCCGTCTTTACGACGTACGCCTGATTTAGTACGAACGATAACAGCTTTAACAACGTCACCCTTCTTGACAACGCCACCTGGTGTTGCTTTCTTAACTGTACAAACAACGATATCACCGATGTTAGCAGTTTTACGGCCAGAGCCACCAAGCACTTTAATTGTAAGAACTTCACGTGCACCTGAGTTGTCAGCAACTTTCATACGACTTTCTTGTTGGATCACTTAGGTTACCTCCCTTCGGAAATGGTTGTTCCGAAATAGTTATTAAATAATAACCGCTTTTTCTACAACTTCAACTAGACGGAAACGTTTAGTAGCTGATAGCGGGCGAGTCTCCATGATACGTACGATATCACCGATTTTCGCTTGGTTTTGCTCATCATGAGTTTTAAACTTTTTAGAGTATTTTACACGTTTACCGTAAAGCTTGTGCTTTTTGTGAGTTTCAACTAAAACAGTAACAGTTTTGTCCATTTTATCTGAAACAACGCGGCCCGTGTAAACTTTGCGTTGGTTACGCTCAGTCATACTTGAAAACCTCCTTTATCAGTTATTTGCACTGATTTCTCTTTCACGAATAACAGTTTTCATACGCGCGATTGCTTTACGCACTTCACGAATACGAGCTGTGTTTTCTAATTGACCAGTCGCCAATTGGAAGCGAAGGTTGAAAAGCTCTTCTTTCAGTGATTTCACTTTTAATTCAATTTCAGAAGTGGCAAGGTCACGGATTTCATTAGCTTTCATTAGATTCACCACCAGTTTCTTGACGTTTTACGATCTTACATTTAACAGGAAGCTTATGTGATGCTAAACGAAGTGCTTCACGTGCAATCTCTTCAGATACACCAGCAATTTCGAACATAATTTTTCCTGGTTTTACTACTGCTACCCAACCTTCAGGAGAACCTTTACCAGAACCCATGCGGACTTCTAGAGGTTTTTTAGTGTAAGGTTTGTGTGGGAAGATTTTAATCCAAACTTTACCGCCACGTTTCATGTAACGAGTCATCGCGATACGTGCAGATTCGATTTGACGGTTAGTAATCCAGCTAGCTGTTTGAGCTTGTAAGCCCCACTCGCCGAATGATACTTCTTTACCGCCTTTCGCTTCGCCACGCATGTTTCCGCGATGCTCACGACGGTATTTTACGCGTTTAGGCAATAACATATTATTTGCCTCCTTCCACAGATTTCTTCGTAGGAAGAACTTCACCACGGTAGATCCATACTTTAACGCCTAATTTACCGTAAGTAGTGTCAGCTTCTGCGTGTGCATAATCAATGTCAGCACGTAGAGTATGAAGTGGAACAGTTCCTTCACTATAGTGTTCAGCACGCGCGATATCAGCGCCACCTAAACGACCAGATACTTGTGTTTTAATTCCTTTTGCACCAGCACGGATTGTGCGTTGGATCGCTTGCTTTTGCGCACGACGGAATGATACACGGTTTTCTAATTGACGAGCAATATTTTCAGCTACTAGACGAGCGTCAAGATCTGCACGTTTAATTTCGATGATGTTGATGTGTACACGTTTACCAGTTAACTCGCTAAGGTATTTACGAAGGTTTTCAACTTCAGTACCACCTTTACCGATTACCATACCTGGTTTCGCAGTGTGAATTGTAATGTTTACACGGTTTGCAGCACGTTCGATTTCTACTTTAGAAACTGAAGCGTCTTTAAGAGCCGTTTCAATATATTTACGCACTTTGATGTCTTCGTGAAGTAGAGTTGCATAGTCTTTTTCAGCGTACCATTTTGACTCCCAGTCACGAATAATACCAACGCGTAGTCCTATTGGATGTACTTTTTGACCCACGGATTAACCCTCCTTCTTCTCAGATACCACAAGAGTGATGTGGCTTGTGCGTTTGTTAATTGCGCTTGCACGTCCTTGCGCACGTGGACGGAAACGTTTTAAAGTTGGACCTTCATCAACGAACACTTCAGAAACTACTAAAGAGTTGATGTCAAGATCGTAGTTGTGCTCAGCGTTAGCAACTGCAGATTTTAATACTTTCTCAACGACTGGAGACGCCGCTTTTGGAGTATGACGTAAAATTGCAACTGCTTCACCAACTTGCTTACCTCGGATTAAGTCTACAACTAGACGTACTTTGCGAGGAGCAATGCGTACTGTACGAGCGATAGCTTTAGCTTGTGTCATTAGGATTTACCTCCTCTCAAAATTAGCGTCTTGTTTTCTTGTCGTCTGCACCGTGACCTTTATAAGTACGTGTCGGAGCGAACTCACCAAGTTTATGGCCTACCATATCTTCTGTTACGTATACAGGAACATGTTTACGTCCATCATATACAGCAATCGTTAAACCGATAAAGTTCGGGAAGATTGTAGAACGGCGTGACCAAGTTTTGATAACTTGTTTTTTCTCAGAAGCCTCTTGTACTTCCACTTTTTTCATTAAGTGATCATCGACAAAAGGTCCTTTTTTTAAGCTGCGGCCCATGTAGGAACCTCCCTCCGTGATTCCACCACGGCTCTCACATAGAACCGTAGTTTAACCACTTTATTTTTTACGACCACGGATGATAAATTTATCCGATTTGTTTTTCTTGTTACGAGTTTTGTAACCAAGAGCTGGTTTACCCCAAGGAGTCATCGGTGATTTACGTCCGATTGGAGAACGTCCTTCACCACCACCGTGTGGGTGATCGTTAGGGTTCATTACAGAACCACGTACAGTTGGGCGTTTACCTAACCAACGGCTACGACCTGCTTTACCGATGTGTACAAGTTCATGTTGTTCGTTACCAACTTGACCGATTGTAGCGCGGCAAGTAGCTAATACTAAACGTACTTCACCAGATTGAAGACGTACGATTACGTATTTTCCTTCACGGCCAAGTACTTGAGCAGAAGTACCAGCAGAACGTACTAACTGTCCACCTTTACCAGGTTTTAACTCGATGTTATGGATAGTAGTACCCATTGGAATGTTTGCTAATGGTAATGCGTTACCTACTTTAATATCTGCATCTGGACCAGAAACGATTGTTTGACCAACCTCTAGACCTTTTGGTGCTAAGATGTAAGCTTTTGCTCCATCAGCGTAATTGATTAATGCGATATTCGCAGAACGGTTTGGATCATATTCAATAGTAGCAACTTTTGCCGGAATGCTATCTTTAACACGTTTGAAATCGATAACACGGTATTGCTTCTTATGACCACCACCATGATGACGAACAGTGATTTTACCTTGGTTGTTACGACCAGCTTTGCGTTTAGTTGGTTCAAGCAATGATTTCTCAGGCTTGTTAGTTGTAATTTCCGCAAAGTCTAATGACGTCATGTTACGACGACCATTAGAGGTAGGTTTATACTTTTTAATCGCCATTGTGTTTTCCCTCCTTCTTGAGTGTTCAAATCATAAATCCACTAGGGATTACATTTCGAATAATTCAATTTCTTTGCTATCAGCAGTTAATTTAACAATCGCTTTACGACGTTTGTTAGTATAACCACCGTAACGGCCAACACGCTTGAATTTACCTTTGTAGTTAAGAACGTTTACTTTCTCAACATTTACGCCAAAGATTTCTTCTACAGCGTCTTTTACTTGAGTTTTATTAGCGCGAGTGTCTACTTCGAAAGTATACTTTTTCTCTGCCATAAGTTCTGAAGAACGCTCAGTAATGACCGGACGTTTTAAAATATCACGTGCTTCCATTATCCAAGCACCTCCTCAACTTTTTCTACTGCAGATTTAGTGAATACAACTTTTTCGTGACCTAATAGATCAAGAACATTGATTCCATTTGCAGTTAAAACTGTTACACCAGGGATGTTACGTGCAGATAATGCTACGTTTTCATCTAGGTCTGCAGTTACGAATAAAGATTTTTTCTCTAAAGAAAGATCTTTAAGGATTTTTGTGAATTCTTTTGTTTTTGGTGCTGCTAGAGTTAGAGCATCAAGAACTAAGAAATTTTGTTCTACAACTTTAGCTGATAAAGCAGATTTAAGAGCTAAACGGCGAACTTTTTTAGGTAATTTATAAGAATAGCTACGTGGAGTAGGACCGAATACGATACCACCGCCGCGCCATTGTGGAGAACGGATAGAACCTTGACGAGCACGACCAGTTCCTTTTTGACGCCATGGTTTACGACCACCACCAGCAACTTCAGAACGGTTTTTAACCTTGTGATTACCTTGACGAAGAGAAGCGCGTTGAGCTACTACTGCGTCGAATAATACTGCTTCATTTGGCTCGATTCCGAAGATCGCATCGTTTAATTCGATTTCACCAACTGAAGCACCTGTTTGACTAAGTACAGATACTTTTGTCATTCCTGTTTCCTCCTTTCCTTAAGTGATTACTTAGCTTTAATTGCAGTTTTTACTGTAACTAGAGCTTTTTTAGAACCAGGAACATTACCTTTAACAAGTAGTAAGTTACGTTCAGCATCAACTTTAACAACTTCTAAGTTTTGGATTGTAACTACAGTGCCACCCATTTGACCAGGTAATTTCTTTTGTTTGAATACGCGGTTCGGAGCAACTGGACCCATTGAACCAGGACGACGGTGGTAACGAGAACCGTGGGCCATTGGACCACGAGATTGTCCGTGGCGTTTAATTACACCTTGGAAACCTTTACCTTTAGTAACACCTGTTACATCAATTACATCGCCTTCTGCGAAAATTTCTACTTTGACTTCTTGACCAACTTCGTATTCTTCAACGTTCACGTTGCGGAATTCACGAATGAAGCGCTTAGGAGCAGTGTTCGCTTTTGCCACGTGACCTTGTTCTGGTTTGTTAGAAAGCTTAACGCGCTTGTCTTCGAAACCAACTTGAACTGCTTCGTAGCCATCTGTTTCAACAGTTTTCTTTTGAAGTACTACGTTTGGAGTAGCTTCAATAACTGTTACCGGGATTAAATCGCCGTTTTCAGCGAAAACTTGTGTCATACCAATTTTTCTACCTAAGATTCCTTTAGCCATTTGTCACACCTCCTGTAAGTTTTAAAAGTTATATTGTTTTTACCATTAAAGTTTGATTTCGATATCAACGCCAGATGGTAAATCAAGTTTCATTAACGCATCAACAGTTTGTGGTGTTGGGTTAACGATATCGATCAGACGTTTATGCGTACGCATTTCGAATTGTTCACGAGAATCTTTATACTTGTGAACAGCACGAAGAATTGTGTACACAGACTTCTCAGTTGGAAGTGGAATCGGACCTGATACACTTGCACCTGAACGTTTTGCAGTTTCCACAATTTTCTCAGCAGATTGATCTAAAATACGGTGATCATACGCTTTTAAACGAATACGAATCTTTTGTTTTGCCATTATTTTCCCTCCTTCTCGCCTATTTTCTAGACATTCTCCACGAAAATTTTCCCACACACCGCCATGGCAAAGCGGCCGGGTGTGTCGGCAACCTCTCGCTTCATCGCAGTCAAAGACCAACATTCAACATTATATACAATAAAAAAAGAATAAGCAAGTCTTTTCGCTAAATTCTTTTAAATGTTGTAGATATTCTTAGTACTACTATTTCTTCGCTTTATTAAGCCGTTTATTAGTATATAAAATTTCAATACATATTGCAACACCTAAGGTTGTCACACCAACATTTTCGAACATTTCAAATATCTTTTATAAAAGGTAGTCTTTTTAGAATGAGAGACTATTTCTTCTTTTATAGAAAGAACACACACGCAATCCAACCAAATAGGATCAATGGGATGTTAATGAAAATAAATGTCGGAACACAGGTATCCCAAATATGATGATGTTGTCCATCTACATTTAATCCTGCAGTTGGACCTAGTGTAGAATCTGAAGCTGGAGAACCTGCATCACCTAAAGCACCTGCTGTACCTATTAAACAAAGAATCGCTAAAGGGCTCATGCCTAACCCTTGAGCAAGAGGGACAAATAGCGTTGCAATAATAGGCACTGTTGCAAAGGAAGAACCAATCCCCATTGTCACAACTAACCCTATGACTAACATGATGAATACAGCTAGACTTCTATTTCCTTTTAGAATGGTTATAGCGCTTGTAATTAAGCTATCAACATGACCTGTAGCATTAATAACCGCTGCAAAACCATTTGCTGCAATCATGACAAAGCCAATAAAGGCCATCATCTTCATCCCTTCAGAAAGAATATCATCAGCCTCTTTCCATTTAAGTGCACCTGTAAAATACATGATCATGATACCTGCAAACGAACCTACAATCATCGAATCTGTTAATATTTGGGCACTTAATGATACAACTAACGCAAGAGCTGTGGAAAACATCACATATTTGCTGACGTTAACATTTAAAGCTTCAGTCTCTATATCATTACGCTTATAATACCTTGGCTTACGATAAACAACAAAGGCGATAATCAATCCTATGAGCATACCTAACAAAGGTATTGCCATTGCTACAGGTACATCACGTGAAGATACTTCCATCCCTGCCTCTGTTACTTGTGTAGCAACGATATCTTGAAAGATTGCTCCAAAACCAGCAGGTACAAAGCTATAAGTACCAATCAAGCCCACGGCAATTAAGGTTGCCACTAAACGTCGATCGACCTCCAACATATTTAAAATTTTTAAAATTGGAGGAATTAATAGTGGAATGAAGGCAATATGAATGGGTATGAGATTTTGAGATAATATAGACATCATGAAAATAAGGAAAAAAATTAAAACCTTCACTAACCCTTTTCGATTACTTTCACCATTTAAAATGTTTAACATTCCGGTAATCATTAATTCAGGTATTCCTGTTTTGGCAATGGCGATGGCAAAGCCACCAAGTAGACCATAACTTAACGCTATGGTTGCGCCTGCCCCTAGCCCTTCTGTAAATGATTCAACTGTTGCCTCAATGCTCATTCCACTTGTAAGGCCACCTACAAAGGCTCCCAACACTAAGGAAAGAACGACATTGATGCGAAGCAAACTTAATATTAACATCACGGCTACCGCCACAATTACTGCATTCATTCTTACACTCACTTTCATACACTAAATTACTAACATGTTAAACTTTATTATTCTGATAATTGAAAGTCAAGGATTTTCACAATTCAAATCAACAAAAAACAGTATGATATACAATTAATCACACTGTTTTTGAGTTTTTACCTATTAACTTGTTACAATGATGCTCGAATAACTTTTTTATAATACCCTACCGAAAGAATGGCAAAGATCGTATACAACGCTATATAACAGCACATCGCGATCCACAAGGGTGCCGTTAACTCTGTACCAAATAAAAACCATCCTGATTTAACAGCAAAATAGCTATGCAATAATCCAATAACTAAAGGAACACCGAAATTAAAGGCTTGCTTCATATAAATGCCCCTCATGATATCTCTTTCTGCAAAACCAATCTTTCTGAGGATTGTATAGGAACCACGTTCTTCTTCTGCCTCAGACATTTGCTTAAAGTACAAAATGCTACCAGTAGTCATTAAGAATGCTAATCCCAAAAATGCTGTTGTAAAGATCGTAAGGCCTAATGATTCAATATTGTCTTTACGTTTTCCTTCATAAGAAGATTGAGTATATTGCTGTGTTGTACCCTCATTATCTTTAGCTGTAATAACCCCAGCATTTGTCTGTAAGTATAACTTCTCTGCCACCCCTAAGTCTTCTTTTGATTTTATTGTAATAGACGTTTGTTGATGCCAAGGATAATGCTCTGATTGCGTAGTTAGACTTTTAAACATGTCATCAGTCACAACAAAGATAGGTCCGCCACCCCCAGCTGTTATAACACCACTTATAATACTATTATCGTGAACATCTACAACATGAAAAGTTTCTTCAAGCTCTCCTGCAGATACTACTACATCACGATCTTTTTCTAATGGAAACATCTCTGCCATATACCCACCATAGTTTGTTAATATAACATCATTGCCTGATAACGAGGCTTCAGGAACAGCCTGCTGGTAATCGGAAAGTGGAATGGTATAGATTGTTCCTTCCATATCATATAAAGGATTATCCTGCTGTTTTTTAGACATTAATTGACCTACAGAGGCTGTTACTCCTTGCAAACGATAATCTACCTTATCATACGCAATGTTATTTTTCTCTAACTCCTTTAAGAATGTCATTCCCTGCTCTTCTAGCAATATGAAATCACCAGGTACTTGGCTATATGCGGATGCCTCTGAAGAATAGTAGGCGATATAGGATAATGTCGTCACACCTAGAGATATACCTGTTAATACAGTTATAAGTGTTAATGACTTTGCGTTGCTCTTCATGCGATGCATAATGGGTGTTAACGCTAATACATCCTTGATAGATAGATGCCCTTTTTTCTTTAAGCGAATAGTATTCATAATAAATGCTACAGAGAAACGAAAGACAAGGAATGTTCCACCTATTGTAGTAGCCAAAATGATAATCATATTGATAAATAAGTTACCAGCCGATTCAATATCAAACAGTTTTGTTGAAGCATAATAGCCATAAACAATTAGCACTAGCCCCATAAAGCCAGTCACCATTTGTAATGCACTAAAACGTCTCACACGCTCGTCTGCCTGTTTAGCTGCGCTAAATAATGATAACAATGAAACGTGATGGATCATCCAAGCCATTTGTACAAGCACTATGATCAAAAGAATGGCAAATACAATCATAGATTGCTGTAATGCCTGCATACTAAATGTCATAGTTACAAGAGCTTCTTTTTCAAGTACACGTAATAAGATCATTGCAAACACACGTGAACTAAAGAAACCAGTGAGCATCCCTACAATAACAGCTCCAACAAATAATAGAATGTTTTCAATGGCTAATAACCGCACAATCAGCCCCTTAGTCATACCAATCAATTGGTACAAACCAATTTCCTTACTACGACGCTTCATAAATAAGTGATTGGCATACAGGACGAAGAACAAAACGATAAAATATAGAATATACGTTGCTGCTTTAAATCCGGCAGTAGCCGTTCCACTCATTTGAACAGCATCCCATACCTCAGAATTATTTTGTAATGTTACAAAGGAAAAATATAAAGTAACACTAAAAATAAGTGCAAAGAAATATAAATAGTAGTGCTTCATATTTTTCTTCATACTTCTTAACACTAACTTACTAAGACTCATAACCATCACCGCCTAGCACACTTTGCGTATGCATGATTTCATGAAAAAATGCCTGTCTTGTTTTATCGCCCTTATAAAGCTCACTATAAATAAGACCGTCCTTTAAAAATAGAACACGTGTACAGAAACTCGCAGCTACTGCATCATGTGTAACCATCATTATTGTAGCTTCTTTTGTTTCATTAATATTTTGGAGATTTTGTAGCAAAGCAGTGGCTGATTTAGAGTCTAATGCGCCAGTTGGCTCATCTGCAAATACCAATGAAGGATTCGTAATAAGCGCACGCGCTGCAGATGTACGTTGTTTTTGCCCACCGGATATTTCATTGGGATATTTATTTAAAATTTCTGTTATACCCAGTAAGGATGTTAATTCCTTTACACGACTTTCGGCAACTGCTTTAGGCAGCTTACTGATAGCTAACGGAAGAAGAATATTTTCCTTTACGGTTAATGTATCTAATAAATTATAATCTTGAAATATGAAGCCTAACTGCTCTCGACGAAAATTTGCCAAAGCCTTTTCCTTCATTCCACGTAAATTATGACCGTTTATTTCAATAACACCTTCTGTTGCAAAGTCGATTGAGCATAAGACATTTAAAAGTGTTGTTTTACCCGAGCCAGAAGGTCCCATAATACCTACAAATTCACCTTTAACCACTTCTAAATCAATGCCCTTTAAAACTTCTTGAGCTGTTGACTTCTTTCCATAGACTTTTTTTATTTTACGACCAATTAACACTGTCACTTATAAACGCCCCTTTCTATAAACCAAGTGTACTCTGTCGTATCTATTAATTCGCGCGTTTTACATGACAATATAAAAAGGTAGGTGACAATTTCGTCATCTACCTGTTAGTTTGACATATTCATTTTGTAAGGGGAAACGTAGCGTAAATAATGAGCCCTCTCCAACATACGATTGAACATAAATACGAATACCAATTTTTTGCGCCACATTATAAGCTAGATAAAGACCCATACCTGTAGATTGCATAGATTCTCTCCCTGCATTACCTGTATATGTTTTTTGAAAAATCCTCGGTAAATCCTCAGAGGGTATACCAATACCTAGATCTTTTATATGTAATAGTGTCGCTCCTGTTGGATCCAGTTCAGTAAAAATTGTTACCTCAGAATTTGTTGGACTATACTTTATGGCATTCGAGAGAATTTGTCGGATAATAAAGGCCAGCCACTTACCATCTGTTATAACCTTGTCTGTGAAACCCTCCACTTCAAAACCAATACCTTTTTCTATACACCAGGCTTGCATAGCTCTAATCTCTTTATAAACAATTGGTTTCAGCTCAATCTCACTTAAATAATTGTCCTTTTCAATAGAAGTAAATCTCGTTCGATGCAGCTGTTGATCAACCAAAAGATGTAGTCTCAGCCATTCATTCTCTAATTTTCGTCGTGTGGATAAATCCTCAACATGTTCTAACATTAAATTAATGGTCGTTAAAGGTCCTTTTACTTCATGAACCCATGCTAGCAACTCATCTGAATACTCTTGTAGCTGCACTTTTGCTTGATTTAATTCCAAGTTTTTTTCATAAAAGACATCTTCAACTTTTCGAAAGCACACTTCTTGAAAAGGTGATAATGATAATCTGCTTTTATGAGCATCATCAAGATGGCTATCCATATTTCCCAGGAAATCATTTAATTTCCCAACTTCAAGAAAAAAACGCCAGAAGAAAAAGAGCGTAAAACTAACAAGTAAGCTAACATTTACATACCAAATTGAAATACCATTTAAACCAACATCTAAAGAAAATAGCACGTTTAGAAGGACCATAATAAATACAAAAAACCCTATCCATGAAAACCGTTCTCTTATAAATAATAATAACAATCTCATTCACGTCCCTTGGGTTACTGCCATATATCCAAGTCCCTTTTTTGTTTGTATCACTTCATGTAGGCCAATATCCTCTAACTTTGCACGTAAACGGTTGACATTCACTGACAATGTATTATCGTTTACAAAACGTTCGTCATCCCACAGTTTTCTCATTAATTCATCCCTTGAAACAATACGATTAGCCTGTTCCACTAAAATTCGTAATATGAAGAGCTCATTTTTAGTTAAGGACGCAATCGCTCCATCATACATAATCTCACTTCTTGCATAATCTATAACAGCATTGTTAAAACGTGTAACATCCATTTTGGCTTCAACATAGTCATATGTTCTTCGTAAAATAGCCTGTGCTTTAGCTAGTAACACTTCCATATGAAAGGGCTTTTGTATAAAATCATCTGCCCCCATTTGCATTGCCATTACCATATCCATTGGATGATCTCGGGAGGATAGAAAAAGGATTGGTACTTTGGATAGATGACGAATTTCTCGACACCAATGAAAGCCATCGTAGGCAGGCAACTGAATATCGATTAGTACAAGGTGTGGCTTCTCTTCTATAAAATCATCCATCACCTTTTGAAAATTTTTAGGACCAACAACAAGTAATGACCATTGTGCAAAACGTTCTTGAATCATACTAAAAATTGATGGATCATCTTCAATCAGTAAAATTTTCATCTCCATATTCAAATTCCTTTCTTTTTAAATATTTACCCTAGATGACATGCAAATTATTATGTATTCATACACTAAATAAAAACTTACTACTTCTTTATTTTAACATAAAAAACCAATCTGTAAGCGTCCCTACAGATTGGTTTGAAAATTAGCAAAAGCTAAAATTATTTTTGGATAGAAGCAACTACGCCAGCGCCTACAGTACGGCCACCCTCACGGATAGAGAATTTAGTACCTTCTTCAAGAGCGATTGGAGCGATAAGTTCAACTGTCATTTCGATGTTATCACCAGGCATTACCATTTCAACGCCTTCTGGTAAGTTACAGATACCTGTTACGTCAGTTGTACGGAAGTAGAACTGAGGACGGTAGTTAGAGAAGAATGGAGTATGACGGCCACCCTCTTCTTTTGATAAAACATAAACTTCAGCTTTGAAGTTAGTGTGTGGAGTAATTGAACCTGGTTTAGCTAATACTTGACCACGTTGGATTTCTTCACGAGCTACACCACGAAGTAAAGCACCGATGTTGTCACCAGCTTCAGCATAGTCTAATAATTTACGGAACATTTCTACCCCAGTTACAGTAGTAGATTTAGCTTCTTCAGCGATACCGATGATTTCAATTACGTCACCAACTTTAACTTGACCACGTTCAACACGGCCAGTTGCAACTGTACCACGACCAGTGATAGAGAATACGTCCTCTACTGGCATCATGAATGGTTTGTCAGTTTGACGTTCTGGAGTTGGGATGTAAGAATCTACAGCGTCCATTAATTCAACGATTTTTTCTTCCCATTCTGGTTCACCTTCAAGAGCTTTAAGAGCAGAACCTTTGATTACAGGAATATCGTCACCTGGGAAGTCATATTCAGATAGTAGATCACGGATTTCCATTTCTACTAATTCTAATAATTCTTCGTCATCAACCATATCACATTTGTTCATGAATACTACTAAGTATGGAACACCTACTTGACGAGATAAAAGGATGTGTTCACGAGTTTGTGGCATTGGGCCATCAGCAGCAGATACTACTAAGATACCGCCGTCCATTTGTGCAGCACCAGTGATCATGTTTTTAACATAGTCAGCGTGTCCTGGGCAGTCAACGTGTGCATAGTGACGAGTTTCTGTTTCATATTCTACGTGAGATGTATTGATTGTGATACCACGCTCTTTTTCTTCAGGAGCGTTATCGATGTCAGCGTATGATTTAGCTGTACCACCCATTTTTTTAGAAAGAACTGTAGCGATTGCAGCAGTTAAAGTAGTTTTACCATGGTCAACGTGTCCGATTGTACCAATGTTAGCATGCGTTTTAGAACGGTCAAATTTTTCTTTAGCCATTAGAGATTGCCTCCTCAAAATTATATGTTTTATTTTTTGAAATTTATAGAATGAATGCTGATAGAGAACGGGCCCATCCCCTATCCTGCAATCATAGCTTACAAATTAGTTATACTTTATGCAAGATGAAAATTCAATTATTCACCTTTATTTTTTTTGATGATTTCAGCAGCAATTGATTTTGGTACTTCTTCATAATGATCGAATGTCATTGAGAATACACCACGACCTTGCGTTGCAGAACGAAGAGTCGTTGCATAACCAAACATTTCTGCTAAAGGAACCATAGAACGAACAACTTGTGAGTTACCGCGAGCATCCATACCCTCAACGCGTCCACGACGAGAAGTAATGTTACCCATGATATCACCAAGGTATTCTTCTGGAATTACAACTTCTACTTTCATCATTGGTTCTAAGATAACAGCGTCACATTGTTTCGAAGCTTCTTTAAGAGCCATAGATGCAGCAATTTTGAACGCCATCTCATTCGAGTCAACGTCATGGTAAGAACCGAATACTAATTTCGCTTTAATGTCGATTAGAGGGTAACCAGCTACTACACCGCGGTCAAGAGAGTCACGAAGACCTGCTTCAACTGCAGGGATGTATTCACGAGGTATTACACCACCAACGATAGCGTTTTCGAATTCAAAGCCTTTACCTTCTTCATTTGGAGAGAATTCAATCGTTACGTCTCCGTATTGTCCACGACCACCAGATTGGCGAGTGAATTTACCTTGAACTTTTGCAGAGCCACGGAATGTTTCACGGTAAGATACCATTGGAGCACCTACGTTAGCTTCTACTTTAAATTCACGGCGCATACGGTCAACTAAGATATCAAGGTGAAGTTCACCCATACCTGAGATGATTGTTTGACCAGTTTCTGTGTCAGTATGTGCACGGAAAGTTGGATCCTCTTCTTGAAGTTTTTGTAAAGCTTGACCCATTTTATCTTGGTCAGCTTTAGATTTTGGTTCTACAGAAAGAGAAATTACTGGCTCAGGGAACTCCATTGATTCAAGAATAACTAGGTTTTTCTCGTCACAAAGAGTATCACCAGTAGTAGTATCTTTAAGACCTACTGCTGCTGCGATGTCCCCAGCGAATACTTTAGAAATCTCTTCACGAGAGTTAGCGTGCATTTGTAGGATACGACCTACACGCTCACGTTTACCTTTAGAAGAGTTTTGTACGTATGAACCTGAATCTAATGTTCCAGAGTACACACGGAAGAAAGTTAATTTACCTACGAATGGGTCAGTCATAACTTTGAATGCAAGAGCTGAGAATGGCTCTTCATCAGAAGAATGACGTTCTAACTCTTCGTCACCATCAACAGAAGTACCTTTGATTGCTGGTACATCAACTGGAGATGGTAAGTAATCGATAACGGCATTTAACATTGGACGTACGCCTTTGTGTTTGAATGCTGTACCACAGATTACTGGGTAGAATTCTACTGCGATCGTAGCACGACGGATTGCCGCTTTAAGTTCTGCAACAGAAATTTCTTCGCCTTCTAAATATTTTTCCATGATTTCTTCATCAACACTTGCAACAGCATCGATTAATTTTTCACGGTATTCTTCAGCTTGTGCACGGTGTTCTTCAGGGATTTCTCCTTCAGTTACTGCCGTACCTTTTTCGTCGCCATAGAAAGTAGCTTTCATTTCAACTAAGTCGATGATAGCAGAGAACTCATCTTCAGCTCCGATAGGTAATTGGACAGGGTGAGCGTTTGCTTGTAAACGATCGTGTAGTGTTCCTACAGAATATAAGAAGTCTGCTCCTGTTTTATCCATTTTATTAATGAATACAATACGTGGAACACCATAAGTTGTAGCTTGACGCCATACAGTTTCAGTTTGAGGCTCAACACCAGATTGAGCATCTAGTACTGTAACAGCACCGTCAAGTACGCGTAATGAACGTTCTACTTCTACAGTGAAGTCTACGTGTCCAGGCGTATCGATGATGTTTACACGATGGCCTGCCCATTGGGCTGTTGTTGCTGCAGAAGTGATTGTAATACCACGTTCTTGCTCTTGCTCCATCCAGTCCATTTGAGAAGCGCCTTCATGAGTTTCACCGATTTTGTGAATCTTACCAGTGTAATAAAGGATACGCTCAGTTGTTGTTGTTTTACCAGCATCAATGTGAGCCATGATCCCAATATTACGAGTATTCTCAAGTGAGAATTCGCGTTTCATAGGAAATTTCTCCTTCCATATTGGGGTAAAGACTGTATAAGAGACCTTGTGCTAGCCAATTAGCTAACACATAGGTTAAATTACCAGCGGTAGTGAGCGAATGCTTTGTTCGCTTCTGCCATTTTGTGCATATCTTCACGTTTCTTAACTGATGCACCAGTGTTGTTAGAAGCATCAAGAATTTCGTTAGCTAAACGCTCTTCCATAGTTTTTTCACCACGAAGACGAGAATAGTTAACTAGGTAACGAAGACCTAAAGTTGTACGACGTTCTGGACGTACTTCAACCGGTACTTGGTAGTTAGAACCACCAACACGGCGAGCGCGTACTTCAAGAACTGGCATTACGTTATTTAGGGCAGATTCGAATACTTCAATTGGATTTTCACCAGAACGTTCTTTAACAATTTCGAACGCACCGTATAAAATCTTTTGAGAAGTACCTCTTTTACCATCAACCATCATTTTATTGATTAAACGAGTTACTAGTTTTGAACTATAAATTGGATCTGGTAACACGTCACGTTTGGAAACAGGACCTTTACGAGGCATGTGTTTTCCTCCTTTCGAATAATTATCGATTTTTTTATATGTTGGCCTTATCTTAGTTGTCAATCAAATATCAAATCTGCTAGCAAGATTCGATATTTGCGACAATTAGTATGAGGCATATTAAATAACGAGATTTATCGTTAAATTATTTTTTTTCTTTAGGGCGTTTTGTTCCGTATTTAGAACGTGATTGTAAACGACCGTTTACACCAGCTGTATCAAGAGCTCCACGTACGATATGGTAACGAACACCCGCTAAGTCTTTTACGCGTCCGCCACGGATAAGAACAACACTGTGCTCTTGTAAGTTGTGGCCTTCACCTGGGATATAAGCTGTAACCTCAATTTGGTTAGTTAAACGTACACGAGCGTATTTACGTAACGCTGAGTTTGGTTTACGAGGTGTCATTGTACCAACACGAGTACAAACACCGCGTTTTTGTGGAGATTTAACATCAGTTAAAGATTTTTTAAATGAGTTATATCCTTTGTTTAACGCTGGTGATTTTGATTTCGTGATTTTAGATTGACGAGGCTTACGTACTAATTGGTTAATTGTAGGCATCGGTATTTCCTCCCTTCATTTATTCCTTGTTAATACCACACATCCAGGTGGTTCATTTTTTGGGTAAAAACAAAGTCTTTGTGTTTAATACACAAAAACTACTCTCCAGTAATCGCAACTACCGCAGCTCCAACGTGGATTCCACAGGCCTTGCCCAGTTCCTTTTTGGACTCAACAAGAATAACTGGTATACCGATTTCTCTCGCGAAAGATATGGCCAAATCGGTTACCCAATCGTCTGCATCAAGTGCCACAAGGAGTTCTTTCACTGAACCGGCTCGCATTGCTTTTACTGCTTGCTTTGTACCTATGATTGTTTGACTAGCCCTTACTTTATCATAAGACATTTTCATATCCTCCGAAGTACAGACAGTTAACTATCAACCTTCAATATATTATCATTACCATTTTATACTGTCAACTAATATCTTTAAAAAGTCCGAAGAGATGGTGAAATTCCATCTCTTCGGCCCCATTTTTTCTATTCAGCAGAAACGATTTCTGAGTCAAGCTCATCTTTTTCGATGCGGATTTGACGGTAACGTTGCATACCAGTACCTGCAGGAACAAGTTTACCGATAATTACGTTCTCTTTTAATCCAAGAAGCTCGTCACGTTTACCCTTAATTGCTGCATCTGTTAACACACGAGTTGTTTCTTGGAATGATGCTGCAGATAAGAATGATTCTGTTTCAAGAGAAGCTTTTGTAATACCCAGGATAACAGGTCGACAAGTTGCAGGATTTTTGCCATTCATAACAGCATCTGCATTCGCCTCTGCAAATTGGTGGATATCTAGTAATGAACCTGGTAATAAATCTGTATCTCCAGCTTCGATTACACGGACTTTACGAAGCATTTGGCGAACCATTACCTCGATATGTTTATCTCCAATTTCTACCCCTTGCATACGGTATACTTTTTGAACTTCTTTTAATAAATATTCTTGAACAGTTGAAACGTCTTTGACTTTTAACAATTGTTTTGGATCGATAGAACCCTCTGTTAACACTTGACCACGCTCTACATTATCACCTTCGATAACTTTTAGACGTGCATTATAAGGTGCTTGATATTTACGAGTTTCTACGTCACCTTGAATAGTAATTTCTTTTAAGCCTTCGCGGATTTCAGTAATATCTGAAACAGTACCTGCGATTTCTGAAATAACAGATTGACCTTTTGGATTACGTGCTTCAAAGATTTCTTGGATACGTGGAAGACCTTGTGTAATATCATCTCCGGCAACCCCACCTGTATGGAATGTACGCATTGTTAATTGTGTACCTGGTTCACCGATTGATTGAGCTGCAATAATACCAACTGCCTCTCCTACCTCAACCTCTTCACCTGTTGCTAAGTTCATGCCGTAACATTTTTTACATACGCCATGTTTTGTATTACATGTAAATGCTGAACGGATTGTCACTTCATCGATACCAGCTTCGATAATTGCACGAGCTACATCTTGGTCGATTAAACCGTCTTTGTTTAGAATCACTTCACCAGTTTCAGGGTGTACGATTGTTTTCTTCGTATGACGACCAACAATACGCTCATCTAGAGCCTCGATTAGTTCAGTGCCTTCCATTAATGCACCAATTGTTAAACCACGGTCAGTACCACAGTCATCTTCACGCACAATAACATCCTGTGCAACGTCAACAAGACGACGTGTTAAGTAACCTGAATCGGCAGTTTTTAGAGCTGTATCGGCAAGACCTTTACGAGCACCGTGAGTTGAGATGAAGTACTCTAATACTGTTAAACCTTCACGGAATGAAGATTTAATTGGTAGTTCGATGATACGACCAGCCGGGTTGGCCATCAGACCACGCATACCAGCTAACTGTGTAAAGTTAGATGCGTTACCACGGGCACCTGAATCAGACATCATGAAGATTGGGTTTGTTTTCTCAAGTGACTTCATCAGTTTAGATTGAATTTCATCTTTCGCAGCACTCCAGCTAGAGATAACACGATCGTAACGCTCTTCCTCTGTAATGAAACCACGACGGAATTGCGCTTGAACTTTATCTACTTTTTCTTGAGCAACTGCTAAAATTTCACCTTTGTCAGGTAATACCACGATGTCAGATACACCTACAGTAATACCAGCACGTGTTGAATATTTGAATCCTAGGTTTTTCATGCGGTCAAGCATTTTAGATGTTTCAGTAATGTGGAAACGTTTAAATACTTCAGCAATGATATTTCCTAAGAATTTTTTACGGAATGGATTTACAACTGGTGCAGATTCAAAATGTTTGTGCAATACAGCCGTACGTTGTGCATCAATTTTCCCTTTTTCATCAAGGTTGTTATAAGCACTATCTGACTCAAGCACTTTCAGCGTTTCTTCATCAATTGTTAAATTCACAAAGTATTTTTCTGGTGTTACTTGCTCTAAGTTAAAATCAGTCGGCTCATTGATGTATGGGAATGATTCTGGCAAGATTTCGTTAAAGATTACTTTACCAACAGTCGTTAATAGGAACATGTTATTTTGTTCCTCTGTGAATGTTGGGTTATTTAACGAACCAGCTTTAATAGCAATACGTGTATGCAAATGTACGTTACCTGTATCATATGCGATTAAAACCTCGTTTGGCCCGTAGAAAATTGTGCCTTCTCCACGTGCATCTTCACGTTCAAGTGTTAAGTAGTAGTTTCCTAATACCATATCTTGAGAAGGTGTCACAACTGGTTTACCATCTTTTGGATTCAGGATGTTTTGTGCCGCAAGCATTAGAAGACGAGCTTCTGCTTGAGCTTCTGCTGATAATGGTACGTGAACCGCCATTTGGTCACCATCGAAGTCAGCGTTATATGCTGTACATACTAATGGGTGGAGGCGAATAGCACGACCTTCAACTAGTGTTGGCTCAAATGCTTGAATACCAAGGCGGTGAAGCGTTGGTGCACGATTTAGTAATACTGGATGCTCACGAATAACATCTTCTAAAACGTCCCATACGTCGTTGTTTAAACGTTCGATTTTACGCTTAGCAGATTTAATGTTATGAGCAAGGCCACGTTCTACTAATTCTTTCATGACGAATGGCTTGAATAGCTCAATAGCCATTTCTTTTGGTAAACCACATTGGTACATTTTTAAGTTTGGACCTACTACGATAACGGAACGACCAGAATAGTCAACACGTTTACCAAGTAGATTTTGACGGAAACGACCTTGTTTACCTTTCAACATATGTGAAAGTGATTTTAGTGGACGGTTACCAGGACCTGTTACAGGACGTCCGCGACGACCATTATCAATTAATGCGTCAACAGCTTCTTGTAACATACGTTTTTCATTTTGTACGATGATGCTTGGAGCACCTAAATCTAATAAACGTTTTAAACGGTTATTACGGTTGATTACACGACGGTATAAATCGTTTAAATCTGAAGTTGCAAAACGACCACCATCTAATTGCACCATTGGACGAAGTTCTGGTGGTATAACAGGTAGTACATCCAGAATCATCCATTCAGGTGAGTTACCTGAATTACGGAAAGATTCAACAACTTCTAGACGTTTGATAGCACGCGTACGTCTTTGACCTTGTGCAGATTTTAACTCTTCTTTTAAAGAATATGTTTCATCTTCTAGGTCAATTTTGCCTAATAATTTTTTGATTGCTTCTGCACCCATTGCAGCTTCGAATGTATTTCCGAACTTTTCACGGTATGCACGGTACTCTTTTTCAGAAAGTAATTGTTTACTTTCTAAATTCGTAGCTCCAGCATCAATCACAACGTATGAAGCGAAATAAATAACTTCTTCAAGTGCACGAGGTGACATATCTAAAATTAGACCCATACGGCTAGGAATACCTTTGAAGTACCAGATATGAGAAACTGGTGCAGCTAATTCGATATGACCCATACGTTCACGACGAACTTTAGCACGCGTTACTTCAACGCCACAGCGGTCACAAACTACGCCTTTATAACGCACACGTTTATATTTACCACAATGACATTCCCAATCCTTAGTTGGACCAAAAATACGCTCACAGAATAAACCATCTTTTTCTGGTTTTAAAGTACGGTAGTTAATTGTTTCAGGTTTTTTAACCTCACCATATGACCAAGAGCGAATCTTGTCAGGGGATGCTAAACCAATTTTCATATATTCAAATTCATTAACGTCTATCAAGGAGCCTACCTCCCTCTAGTATAGGTCTTTATAAAGACTCTTTACGCAGCTCGATAATCGTTTGCAAAGAATTGCCTCTTTGGCAAAGGATTAGAAATAGAATGATTTATTAAAAGAAAAAGCCAGGCAGGGCGTTAAATCCTGCCCGGCTAATTTGAAAAATAAGTTTGACCTTATTCACCATTGTAAATTTGGGTTTCCATTATTCCAAAGACTCTACTGGCTCTTCTTTTGTATCTGGCTGTGGCGCGATGTTAAGTGCATCAGCTGGTTGAAGATCTTCTTCTTCGTCCAAATCACGAAGCTCTACTTCTTCATCATTAATTGTTAACATCTTAACGTCCATACCAAGAGATTGAAGTTCTTTAATCAATACTTTGAATGACTCAGGAACGCCTGGCTCCGGTACACTTTCACCCTTAACGATGGCTTCATATGTTTTCACACGACCAACAACGTCATCGGATTTAACTGTTAAAATTTCTTGAAGTGTATAAGCAGCACCGTATGCTTCAAGTGCCCATACTTCCATCTCACCAAAACGTTGTCCACCAAACTGCGCTTTACCACCAAGTGGTTGTTGCGTAACAAGTGAGTAAGGACCTGTTGAACGCGCGTGAAGTTTATCGTCAACCATGTGAGCAAGTTTGATCATGTACATGATCCCAACGGATACACGGTTATCAAATGGTTCACCAGAACGCCCATCATACAGGATTGTTTTACCATCACGGTTCATCCCTGCTTCTTCCATTGTTCCCCAAACGTCTTCTTCATTGGCACCATCAAATACTGGTGTTGCCATGTGAACGCCTAGGTAGCGAGAAGCCATACCTAAGTGTAACTCTAAAACTTGTCCGATATTCATACGAGAAGGTACACCAAGTGGATTTAACATGATATCAACAGGCGTGCCATCTGGCATGAACGGCATATCTTCTTCTGGTAAGATACGAGAGATAACCCCTTTGTTACCATGACGTCCGGCCATTTTGTCCCCAACGCGGATTTTACGTTTTTGAACAATGTAAGCACGAACTAATTGGTTAACACCTGGTGGTAATTCATCGCCATCTTCACGGTTAAATACTTTAACGTCAAGAATGATGCCACCAGCACCGTGTGGTACACGTAATGATGTATCGCGAACCTCACGAGCCTTTTCACCGAAGATTGCATGTAATAAACGCTCTTCAGCAGTTAATTCTGTAACCCCTTTAGGCGTTACTTTCCCTACAAGAATATCACCATCACGTACTTCCGCACCAATACGGATAATACCACGTTCGTCTAGGTTACGAAGTGCATCTTCCCCAACGTTCGGAATATCGCGAGTGATTTCTTCAGGTCCAAGCTTTGTATCACGAGACTCTGATTCATATTCTTCAATATGAACAGATGTATAGACATCGTCTTTTACAAGGCGCTCACTCATAATAACAGCATCTTCATAGTTAAAGCCGTTCCAAGTCATGAATGCAACAAGTACGTTACGTCCAAGAGCCAATTCGCCTTTTTCCATTGAAGGACCATCTGCTAAAATATCACGAGGTTTCACACGTTCGCCAACATTTACAAGTGGACGTTGGTTATATGAAGTACCTTGGTTTGAACGAATGAATTTTTGTAATTTATATTTTGTTAGATCGCCTTTAACCTCTTTGCCGTCTATCACTTCAATACGGCGCACATGGATAGAGCGAGCCTCAACGTGCTCAACAATACCATCATACTTCGCTACTACAGCTGCACCTGAATCACGCGCATCCACGTGTTCCATACCCGTACCAACGAATGGTGCTTCTGGGTTAAGAAGTGGAACTGCTTGACGTTGCATGTTGGCACCCATAAGTGCACGGTTAGAGTCATCATTTTCCAAGAACGGGATACACGCAGTCGCTGCAGAAACTACTTGTTTAGGAGATACGTCCATATAGTCCATTTGAGCTTTACTGAATACTGTGTTATCTCCACGGAAACGACCTACTACTTCGTCTTTAGCAAAACTACCATCTGGATTTAATGGTGAGTTTGCTTGTGCTACGTAGTAGTTATCTTCTTCATCAGCTGTTAGGTAATCAATTTGATCCGTCACTTGACCTGTTTCGTGGTCAATACGGCGATAAGGCGTTTCGATGAAACCAAATTTATTTACTTTAGCAAACGAAGATAATGAGTTGATTAAACCAATGTTTGGACCCTCAGGTGTCTCGATTGGACACATACGACCATAGTGAGAGTAGTGAACGTCACGCACTTCGAAACCAGCTCGCTCACGCGTTAAACCACCAGGCCCTAATGCAGATAAACGACGTTTATGTGTTAACTCTGCAAGTGGGTTTGTTTGGTCCATGAATTGTGATAATTGAGAGCTTCCGAAGAACTCTTTAATTGACGCAATTACTGGACGAATATTAATTAACTGTTGAGGTACGATAGCTGCTGTGTCGTTAATAGACATACGTTCACGTACTACACGTTCCATACGAGATAAACCAATACGGAATTGGTTTTGCAGTAACTCACCTACAGAACGTAGACGACGGTTACCTAAATGGTCAATATCATCTGTTGCTCCTACTTGATAAAGTAAGTTGAAGAAATAACTTACTGAAGATAATACGTCAGCAGGTGTGATATTCTTCACTTCTTCATCAATGTAGGCATTACTTATGATATTAATTTCCTTTTGTGCTTCATCTTTCGGTGCATAAATTTTAATAGATTGGATTGTTACATCATCCTCAAGTACTCCACCAACTTGTGATAAAGTACGGTAACCAATACCTTTCGAAGAATCTTCTAGGTAAGGTAGGATTTTATCTAAAGTACGGCGATCAAGCACAGTACCTTTCTCTACTAAAATTTCGCCTGTTTCTGGGTCTACAAGCGTTTCTGCAATCGTTTGGTTAAATAGACGATTTTTGATATGAAGCTTTTTATTCATTTTGTAGCGACCAACATTCGCTAAATCATAGCGTTTTGCGTCGAAGAAACGAGAGTATAATAAACTCTTCGCACTTTCAACTGTTGGTGGCTCACCTGGACGTAAACGTTCGTAAATTTCTAAAAGTGCTTTTTCAGTACTTTCAGAGTTATCTTTTTCTAACGTATTACGTAAATACTCGTTATCACCGATAATATCGATAATTTCTTGGTCTGAGCCAAAACCTAACGCACGAAGTAACACAGTTGCTGGTAGCTTACGAGTACGATCGATACGTACATAAACTACATCTTTTGCATCAGTTTCATACTCTAACCATGCACCACGGTTTGGAATTACTGTAGCTCCAAAACCTTTTTTACCGTTCTTATCAGTTTTATCATGGAAATACACACTTGGTGAACGAACTAATTGTGAAACGATAACACGTTCAGCACCATTGATAATGAACGTACCTGTTTCTGTCATTAATGGGAAATCACCCATGAAGACATCTTGTTCTTTCACTTCGTCTGTTTCTTTGTTGTAAAGACGTACTTTCACACGTAATGGAGCTGCGTAAGTAACATCTCGCTCTTTACACTCATCAACATCATATTTAGGATCACCTAATGAATAATCGATGAATTCTAATGAAAGATTACCTGTAAAGTCCTCGATCGGCGAAATGTCACGGAACATTTCACGTAAACCTTCTTCAAGGAACCACTCGTAAGACGCCGTTTGAATCTCAATCAGATTTGGAAGCTCAAGCACCTCTTTAATACGCG